>OBLU010000108.1_pt1 | contig 73758 bp, 72 predicted proteins | sample 1518681 | NCBI WGS metagenome assembly OBLU01 (sample SAMEA3539304, study PRJEB22396) | soil metagenome | biome: tundra; feature: field; material: soil | place: USA | collected 2010-05 | depth 0.15 m | reverse complement strand
GCCGCCGACGGCGTTGCAATAACAGATCGGCCGCTGATAGGTCCGCGCCAATGCGCCCACCATTTCGTGACGGACCGCTGGTTTATGCAAACCAAATGGCGACGCGCTCAAGTTTACGATAATTTCCGCGCCGTTTTCAATCAGACCGCGAACAGGTTCGACATCGTAAAGCGGTCGCGGAAGATAATGCTCAGTCCAGATATCTTCGCAGATGGTCACGCCGATTTTTTTTCCGCAAACAGCAAACGGCTCGGCGCCGCGACCGGGTTCAAAATAGCGATCCTCATCGAAAACATCGTAGGTCGGGAGCAGCGATTTGTAGGTCTTGCGAATCGGTTGACCGGATTCCAGTAAAGCGGCCGCGTTGTGAAATGGTTTGCCGCGTCCCTCGTTTCGATCGACGAAGCCAACGAGCAACGGTGCCTTCGAGACTCGTGCGTGCAGTCTTTCGAGCGTCGCCAGAGTTTCGGGAACGAAGCGTGATTTGAAAACCAGGTCCTGCGGCGGATAACCGGTGATTGCCAATTCCGGAGTAAGAACAAGGTCCGCGCCTGCGGCGACGAGTCGATCGTACGCGCTCGCGATCTTCTCAAAATTGCCGCGCAGATCCCCAACGGTTGGATTAAGCTGGGCTAAGCCGATCTTCATGCTGGACTACGCAGAGTATGCGCAGCGCAGCACTCAGCAATCCTCTTTTGTCAGGCTTAGGGCTTTGACGGCCCCATCACGGAATGATGTTCGTATCCTTTGTTCAAGGCGTCATCAGCTCCTTCGATAAACACCTTGCCCCATTGAAAGAGACTCGCGGCCAGAAAACCCGCGAACATACAGATCAACACCTTTTGAATAAACGTCGCGTGCACCCCCCTGTAGCAGCAGCCGCGATGCCAGACCGCGCCTCGTTTACCAGAATCCCCACTGTCGGGTCTGCATAATCCAAAGTCCGAGAAGCAGATTCGTACCGGCGTGGGTCAAAATGCAGGAGGAGAGACTCTTCGTCCGGTAAGCCACCAGATTATAAAGCGCCCCCGTAATCACCGCCGCCGCCCAATCCGCCTGCGAATGTGACAACGCAAAAAGCGCGGTCACCGCAGCGAATGAGAGCCAGGAAAATTTCCCGAACGGAACGTGATCAAAGTCTTCGGCAATCAGATAACGAAGCAAAAAGCCGCGCCAGAAAATCTCTTCGATTAATGGGACCACCACCACAAGCCGCAGAAAGCGAAACGCGACCGTGGACCAATAAAGTGCTGACTGGCTTCCAAAGACTCCCGGATCGAAACCCTCCGTGCGCGGCGAGAATCCGAGAAAGGCTTGCGGCGAAATCCAAAGAAAAAAAACGCCGACGGCAACCGCGATTGCGAAACCGGCGCGCGACAACCGATGCCATTGATATTCGCGGCGAAACCAAAATACCAAACTGCCGCACAAAATCGTTTGCAACGGGTAGATCCAATATTCAGCCGAGCTTAGCCAAAAGCGATTGTCGATCTTCTTGAGCAGACCGTTCAGCGCGAGCAGCGCGATGAACGACAACATCGGCAGCGCATAAGCGGCTAATTTTCTCCGGTTCGGCATATTACTTGCAGTGTTTTTCAACGATGCACGCTGATATTAGCAAGCCCGAAACCATAGAACAGGATCCCGAAGCACTCCTTCGTCTTCTTGATTTGGAATTGCGGCAGAAACGCGCGTTGTGGCAACGGGCCGCCGCGCGCCATCGCACTTCGCGGATGGTAGGGCTCTTTTCCATCTTCATCGTAATCGCAGCGGCCTTCCTTGCCCTTTTCTTTCTCTTTTCCCAGGCGAACGAGGAAAGAACTAATCCCCAGAGCCCGACGATTTCGAATAGCGCCGGCCGTTGATCGCAATAAGCGCCTTACCCAAGCGAGCAAGGCCTTCGGTGAGAGTGGCTGTTTCACAGCCGATTCCGATTCTAAAGTGCTGCGGCATATCGAAGAATTTTCCGGGCACAATGGAAGTCTCGTATTTCTCCGCAAGCAGGGTGCACAAACTATCCACGTTTCCTTTTTTCAAACGCGGGAACGAAACCGTGCCGAACTTGTGCGGCGTCCAATCGAGATCGTCGCGCGATTTAAAGAAAGCGTTAAGCAGATGCTTGTTCGTTTCGAGCAAACGGCGCGCATGAGCGGCGATTTCATCAAGGTTCTCTAATGCAATGCAACTCAAGCGCTCGGCTGCGTGGGCCGGAATAACGCCGAAAAGATCGTTGAGATACCACATCTTTTTCGCCAGTGAAGGCTCCGCTAGGATCCATCCGCAACGCAGCCCGCTCAGGCCGTAAACCTTCGTCAAACTGTTCGTCGTGATGAACTCCTCTCCAAGATGGAAGGCCGTCGCCGGCGCGTCTTCAAAGAGCGCATCAAGATAAACTTCATCGACGAGAACCAGGGCTCCGACTCGTCGCGCAATCTCCCCAACTTGTTTGAGCGTTTCATTCTGGACCAGCGCGCTCGAAGGATTGTGCAAATTGGTCAAGACGATCAAACGCGTGCGCGTGCTTGTCTGGCGCGCGATTTCGTCTGGATCGAGTCGAAAACCGTTATCGAACGACCGCACGAATCTCCTCACATCCGCGCCGAGATACTGCGCCGTCGATGCGAGCAATTCGTAGGCCGGCTGTTCGATGAGCACTTCGTCGCCATGCTTGAGCGTGGCCGCCATTGCCAGATGATTCGCCATCGCAGTACCCGCCGCGGCGACGACACAATCCGACGACACACCGCATTTTTTCGCCAGGGCCTTCTGCAAAGGTTCGTAGCCATAGAAGCTCGGGCCCGTTAGTTCGAGGTCTTCAATCTTAACGGGAAGTTTGGCGAGCGGATAAGGCTCGAGTCCGCTCGATGCGAGATTGAATCGCGCCTGCAAGTGGGTCTTGGCCCACTGCATGTAACCGGAACTCATCACGCGATCTGTCATTTGCGTCCCCACCAGCGCCAGAAAAAGTAAGCAGGAATTCCGGCTACGACGATCCCTATTCCGATGGCGCTGTTATGCGGATACTTGTAAATCGTGCTCAACACAGTCAACGCACAGGCCGCGACGAACAATCCGGTGGTTACAGGATGTCCCGGTACGCGAAAACCGCCGCTCACCAAATTCGTTTCGCGATTCAACGTTCGACTTCGGAAGACGAAGAGAGAGGCTGCGGTCAATCCGAACCAGATAAAATCAACCGAGACCACGTAATTAAGTATCTGCTCATATCTTCCCGAAACGGCAATCACAACCGCCAGCACTCCCTGTAGAGCAATCGCCAGCACCGGCACCCGCGTGCGCGGGTCGAGCCACGCGACGCTCTTGAAAAAAAGACCGTCTTTGGCCATCGCAAAATAAACTCGCGGCGCGGTCAGCATTCCCTGACTCAAAAAACCGAGCGTCGAAATGGCGACGCCCAGTGCGATCAACGTCGCCCCGCGTTCACCGAACGCCAGACGCATCACAGACGAAGCGGGCGTCTCAGTCGCCGCCAGTTCGCGTGGGCCCAACGCGTAGAGATACACGAAATTAACGGCCAGATACAACACCACGACGCCGCAGACCCCTATCAACAATCCGCGCGCCAGATCGCGGCGCGGCTCGCGCATCTCGCCTGCCACGAAGCTCGCCGTCTGCCATCCGCCATAAGCGAACATCACGGGCGTCATCGCCGCGCCCATCGCCGTGAGTAAACTCAAAGAGAACGGCTGGTCCAACGCCGGACCTATAACGCCATGCGGAGCTCCGACGAAAAAAATGCCGCACCCAACGAGCGCCGTAATCGCCACAATCTTGAGCGCCATCAACGTGTTTTGCACGCTGGTTCCGGCGCGGACTCCCAAGCAATTGACGATCGTCAACAACCCCAGCGCAAGCGTAGCGACAGCGGAGGCAGACCATGGAGCATGCGTGATTTCCAGAAAGTAACGCGAAAAGGTGATCGCGACGGCGGCCATCCCCCCCGTCTGGATCACGAGCAACAAAGCCCAGCCGTAGATGAAAGCGATTGAAGGGTGATACGCCTCGCGCAAATAAGCATACTGGCCGCCAACATTCGGGTACCGGTCCGCAAGCTCCGCGTAAATGAAGGCGCCCAGGAGCGCAACCGCGCCGCCGGCGAGCCACGCGCCCAAAATCAGAAACGGCGTGTGAACTTGTCGGGCTACGACGTAAGAATTGATAAAGATGCCGGACCCAACGATTCCGCCCATCACGATCATCGTGGCGTCAAAGACTCCTAACTGCCGCGCGAGCCTAGGATCTTTGCTCGCCATGGCGTTATCCGCGCGTTTCACTTGCCGTAACTCACGCGCCAGATGGTTTCATTGCCATCTTCGCTAAACAGAAGGCTTCCGTCTTTGGCAACAGTGATTCCGACGGGACGTCCCCAAACACTTCCATCCGGCGTTACAAAGCCAGTCATGAAATCTTCCTACTCCCCGAGTGCTTTGCCGCTCGCCATGGCGCGCGTTTAGCGAATTCAGATTGAATATCCATGGTCAATTGGCCGGTCTTACACACGGAAAATCAATCCCACTGTGCCTAGGGAGACGTGCAAAAACAACCCGGGACCCAAAGGATCCTTATCGCGCCAGCGGCGTAAAGGCGCCGCGCTTCACTTCGGCAACCGGATGAGCGGATTTGCGATCGTTGATCACAAAAGTGTTATTGTCGCCAAATCGAGACCACGGGCCGTGCGGCACTTCACTGAACTCGACAAACTTCCAGTCCGTCACGTCGGTCTCTCGCAGTCCGAGGCAATCGCGCACCGCCGGCGAAACATCCAGACCGGCGCCTCTGTTTAGATTTGGTTTCGGACGCTCGTTCCCAAAGACATATTGCCAGTGGTCGGTCCGAAACGGTCCGGCATCCTCCCATTGCGCGTAAACTGTCTTGTTCCCTCTTCGAATCGCGACCCAACGGCCCTTGCACGTGGAAACCGCTGGACCCTGATACGCTTCCTTGAACCATGGCACGACCTCCGGCGCTTCCGGCCGATGACCGGTGGACGCCTTGTCGTTGTAGGGAAGCGCGCAGTAAAACGGATTTTGGCGCGGCGTGAAACCGACCGGGATATAATTGCTCCTATTCGCTGGGTTCGGATCGTCGAAACCGCCGTAGTTCTTCGTCCAATCTTTGTCCCAGGAACTCGACCGATTCGGCGTCGGATTGTTCCCGCTTGGTTTCTCACCGATCCAAAAGATAGTGGTCACGATATCCTTCTTCCAGGAATAGCGTTCTCCGGCTTTCGCTGGACCGGATTTCAAATGCCGTGGCGCAAACGCCAGCGAATCGACGCTGACTCGTCCATCATCCGATGATTTGTTATCCGTAGATTTTTTGCTCAGCTTCATTTTGACCGTGGCTGGAGCAGTTGGGGCTGCCGCCGAAAACAATGAAGTGACCGATGAAAGTAAAACAGCGATCGTGTGAGTGATAGTTCCAGGTTTCATTTTTAAATAGCCGCAATGCGATCCACCAAAATTAGACGTGATCTCTCTTTAATTAATTCGTTCATGGACACGCGAATGCGCGTAAACCGCAAAAGACTTGAAGCGGTAGCAAGATGTCCCGCACTTTTCCTTCGATTGCCAATTAGTCAACCGTTTTTACTCGGAATGAATTAAGGCCTAGTCGAAAATCATACGATGTCGCGAAAATTCTGTTCCCTCCTCTTGGTCATCGCGGCGTTTATCGCCGAACCAAATTCCTGGTCTTCTCCGGTTACGACTGATTCGTCGCCGCACAGCGTCACCGTCGCATTCTGGAACATCCAATGGTTTCCCGGCCGAAGGCCAAATGCGACGCGCGGTGAAGAATCTCGCCAGATCAAAGCCGTTCATAGCGACGTCGTGCAGTTCAACGCCGATATTATCGGCATGGAAGAAGTGCGCGATTTTGCGCACGCCAGCATTGCCGTTGCGCCTCTCGCCGGATTCAAGGTCGATGTTTGTGCGAATTTTTCTCCGCGTGAAGGCCAGAGCGAGACGCAACAGATCGCAATCGCCAGCCGGCTTCAACCGTTGAGCGCATGGGCTGAAGAATGGAAATCGGCCGGAGCCATGACGCCGCCGCGCGGTTTCGCCTTTGCCGCCTACGAATGCGCGCCGCGGCAATTACTGCTCGTTTACGCGGTACACTTGAAGAGCAATCGCGGCGATATTCGGGAAGACGTTCCCATTCGCCAGGAATCGATCCGCCAATTGCGTTCTCATATGGACGCTATGCAAGCCGCATATGGACAACTCGGCGCGATTGCCTGGGTGGTCGGAGGCGATTTTAACACTTCACTGGATGACAATCGGTTTGCACGCGAGGCAACTCTCCGAGCTTTGATCAACAACGGCTTCTCGTGGGCGTGGCAAAACATACCGGCTACCTCCCGCGCAACATTGCCTCCGGGGAGAGACTTTCCTGCTGCTTGCTTCGATCACATTTTTTATCGCGGCGCGACACTGCGCCGGGCTTGGATGGCAAATACCAGTGCACAATCGAGCGATCACCATGCGATCGCCGCGACTCTCGATCTTCCAGCGGCGCAATAAGCGGAATTAATCCAAGAATTTTCCCGGATTCAAAATCCCATCCGGATCGAGAATCTTTTTGATCTTGCGATGCAGATCGCGCGCCACTTCGCTCGTCGCCTCCGGCCACCAGTGCTTTTTGGCTAGGCCGATCCCATGTTCGCCAGTAATCACCCCGCCCCACGCCAAGACTTGCTCGAATAGATCGTCGAGTGCTCGATCAACCTGCTCGCGTATTTTTGGATCGGCGTAATCTTTTGCCATGAGGTTGACGTGAATGTTTCCATCACCGGCGTGACCAAAACACGCAATCGGAAATCCATGCTTCGCCTGAAGCCTTTCCGCGAACTCGATCAGATCGACAATGTGACTACGCGGCACGACCACATCTTCATTCAATTTCGTCAGACCGGTTGCGCGCAGTGAATTGCTGAACTCGCGACGCAACGCCCAAAGTTTTTCGCAATCCGTTTCGCCGGTCGCCATTTCCAGCGTGTTCGGTTTTTTCTTCGCCAACAATTCCCGGATTGCGGCCGCTTCGCTCCGCACGCTTTCCTCTTGTCCATCAAGATCGACCAGCAGATGTGCACTTCCCGGTGGGACAATCGCTTTTCCCATTTTCTCTCGCGCTGCTTCCAAAGTAAGACTGTCGGCAATTTCCAGCGATGATGGCAGAAATCCTGCCGCGAAAATTTCCTGCACTGCCGCGGCCGCTTGCGACATCTTGGCAAACGCGGCTGACAAAGTCGCGCGCGCCGGCGGCAGCGGGAGCAAGCGCAAAGTAATTTCTGTTACGACGCCGAGCATTCCTTCCGAGCCGACGAACAATCCGATCAAGTCGAAACCGGTTTTGTTTTTGTGCACGCGTCCGCCGGTTCGCAAAATTTCGCCGTTCGCCAGCACAACTTCCAGACCGGTTACATAGTTTCGCGTCACGCCATATTTCAAACAACGTGGTCCACCCGCGTTCGTCGCGATATTTCCGCCAAGGCTGCAATCTTTCATGCTCGCCGGATCGGGCGGATAAAATAATTTCTTGGCGCGCGCGGCCGCTTTCAGGTCGGCGGTGATCACTCCTGGTTCAACAATCGCAATCGCGTCTTCGAAGTTAACTTCTTTGATGCGATTCATGCGCATCAGCGAAAGCGCGATTCCTTTCCGCACCGGCACGCAGCCGCCGACATAGCCGTAACCAGCGCCACGCGCGGTCACTGGAATCTTCTCGCGCGATGCGAATTTCAGCAGGTTGCTGACATCGTTTGGTGATTTTGCAAAAACAACAACTTCCGGCGTTTGCGCCGCAATCCATTTATCGCCGCTGTGCGCCGCAAGAATTTCGGGATCGTCGCTTACGCAATCCCTTCCTAATAACTCGGTGAGTTGGTTTTTCAGGCCGTCACCTTTTTCTTTCCGCAATCCGCCATCTGCAATCCGAAATTGCTAGAGCCCCATGATCTGATAGCCGCCATCGACATAAATGACCTGGCCGGTGATCGCCGCCGCGCCATCGCTGGCCAGGAAAACGCCGGTCGCGCCCAGTTCGGACGGATCACAACTTCGCTTCAACGGCGCTCGTTCTTGATAATGTTTTAACATCAAACTGAAGCCGCTAATTCCGCGCGCGGCCAGCGTGTTGACCGGTCCCGCGGAAATGCAATTCACTCGAATTTTTTTCGGCCCGAGATCGTAGGCAAGATAACGCGTGCTCGCTTCGAGACTCGCTTTAGCTACGCCCATCACGTTGTAGTGCGGCACAACTTTTTCGGCGCCATAGTAAGTCATTGCGACGATGCTGCCGCCGTTGGTCATCATCGGCGCAGCCTCACGCGCCAGCGCAACGAGCGAGTAAGCGCTGATGTCGTGCGCGGTGCGAAATGCTTCGCGCGTTGTGCTTAAGAAATCGCCTTCCAGCGCTTCCTTCGGCGCGAAGGCGAGCGAGTGGAGCATAAGATCGACATGGTCAGTTTCGCCTTTCACTTTCTCGAAGAAAGTTTTGATCTCGTCGTCTTTGGAAACATCGCAGGGAAAAAACGGCGTCTTGTCGCCGAATTCACCGACGAGTTCTTCAACGTTCTCTTTTATTCGTTCCGCCTGATAATTGAAAATCAGGCGCGCGCCCGCTTCTTTCCACGCCTTCGCAATCGCCCACGCGATGCTGCGCTTATTCGCCACGCCAAAAACGAGACCCGTTTTTCCTGCCAAAACTTGTTGCTGCATAATTGTTCCGACAATACGCAGGATTAGCGTGCGGCAAAGCCGTCTGGTGTAGTGGCGCGTGTCCCCACGCGCAGACTTTAGTTCTGCGGCTGAGGACAGCCGCCTCTACACCTCAGCACGCGATCGCGTGCCGCCGGCAAACGCCAGAGAGCATTTCCCAAAGCGCGTCGAGCACGCGATTCACAGATGCTTTCACCGAATCGAAGTTGCGATCGTCGACGTAACCAGAAAGCATTTTGCGCTCGGCGGCCGAATGCTCACGGTCAGCTTCGATATGAACACTGAAATAACGATAATGTTCCGGATCGTTAAAGCCGTAATGCTTCTTCAATCCATCGATCTTCGATTCACAGATTGGCGGAATCTGGCTCTCATAAGCATAGAGCGCGGCCAAACCTTCCGCGGTCGATCCTTCGCCACAAACGGATCGAAATGTTCCGATCAAATTCTTTGTCTCCGGCTCTTTCTCCGCGCTCCGGACATCAACATCGGAAACGCCAAGGCCTTCGGCGAACTTCACCCACAAATCCGGGTGATTCGGTGAGCCAGCTTCTTCATCGACCAAATTGTCGAGCAACTGTTTCCGCGTTGGTTGATCGTCGCACTTTGCGTGCACGGCCGATAGATACGTCGGGAACGCCGCCACATGATGATAGTATTGCCGCGCATAATCCGTCAGCGCCTCCTTGCTAATTTCCCCGCGCGTCCACGCCAGATAAAACGGATGCTTTAATAGATTTTTGCCTGCGATGTCGCTGTCGATTTTGTCAAGATGTTGATTCATAATCTTTTCCGAATTTGAAGCTGTTTATAAACGCGAGTTCGCGTGCCGCCAACCTTTAATCTGGCAATTTGTTTCTCTCACTTTGCGAACCAATTCTCCAGCGATAGGGAATTCCAAATCCGCCTCGGATAAACTCCGCGGTGAAAATGTCTCCTTCACTCAGCGAATTATATTTCTGGGGCGGAATGATGAACGTAACCATGTGCGCGGTTGACGAATCCAATACATCAATCTGGTAAGACTTTCCTCTTCCCTGAAGAATCCATTTTCTCTGATGTAGGCCATCCGGTCGCCTGTGCTCGTGGCCGCATTCAAGGCCATCACATAAGGCTAAGTCAGCAGGAGCGACACGGGGTACCATGCAAGCGCAGCTAACCATGTCTTCCAGCGACTTTGCATTGCGTAAAAAAAACGACGGTTAAGCCATGTGAACCCAAAGATCAAAAGAGCTAACGGGAACCAAAGAATCCGAACTGAAAAACTTAGTCCTCCGTTGAAGACTGATTCTATCGCAATCAGGAAGAAGCCCGCGCCAACTAAATAAAAAGCAATCAGCCAAACTCGATGTCGATACACAAAAGAGAACATTCGCCTTAGCGTCCTACGCCGAGCGCAAAATATGTTTGATCCCGCGGATGGGGATGACGACCCAGTCGGGGCGATGGTTTAATTCGTAGCCGATTTCGTAAACGGCTTTGTCGAGCAGGTATGCTTCGAGCAGGACTTGGAGGTCTTCTTCATTTTGCGGGACGAAGATCGCGCCGGACGTTGTCACCAAGTAACTCTGCAGGAAAACGCTGCTCATCTGGCAATACCAAAGATCGGCCCACCGTTCGAGAAATGGCACATCTTCGCTGCGCATGGCCGGCTGCCAGAGCGCGCTGTAAGCGGCGTATTGGAATGAGCGCATCATGGCGGCGACATCGCGCAAGGCCGAGCGTTTTAGTTTTCGCTCGTTCAACGCGCGCGCCGGTTCGCCTTCAAAATCGAGAATGATAAAATCTTTTCCGGTGTAGAGGGCCTGGCCGAGATGATAATCGCCGTGGATCCGGATTTTCGCGGCTCCGGAACGGCGATCGAGAATCAACTTCTCCTGGGCGAGAATCTTTTTCTCGGAGCCGAGAACTTCTCTGACTTCTTCGCGAAAAGCTTCGGGCAGATCCGGCAATTTCTTTTGCAGCAACGTGAAGGCGCGTCGCAAAGAAGCACGCATGTTTTGATAGACGGAGCGCTGCGCCATGGCATTGAACGGCTCGGGCGCGAAAGCGCGATCATCCGTGTCCGAGGCGAGTGCGCGATGCAGCTCGCCGGTACGCTGTCCAAGCAACTTCGCTTTCTCGGGGTAAATGCCGCCGATCAATTCATCGAGCAGCGTCGCCTCGGGCGTGATTTGATTTTGCAAATCGCCTTTCTTGGCCAGGACGCGCTCGTAATAGCGGCCGACGGAATCGAGCGTCAGTTTCCAAGCGTCGCATTCGGCTGCAACCGCGCTTTGCAGCAAACAAACAACCGTCGGTTCGTTATTGGGGGCTCGGCGATATTCAATCGCGCCGCCAAACGCCGGAACATTCTGGAAAGTTGAGCGCTCGGTAAGAAAACGAGTGACTTCCACATCGGGGTTCACGCCATCCTCCAGTTTGCGATAAAGTTTAAGGAAAAATTTGTCCTCAAACAACATTGAGGAATTGCTCTGTTCGACGCTGAGAACTTCCGACGGGACAACGGATCTGATGTTTTGGGTGAGCGATTCGTTCGCGGTCCCCACAAGGTCGCCGGCTTTCCCGCTGGTTCGATGTCGATCTTGCATGAGCCGGAAAAGCTTTTCGCGAAAACCTGCGTCCCAAACAGCGTCGAACAAGATCGCATCCTTCGCACCGTTGAACCGTGCGATCACGGCATGCGGCGCGTTGCGCTCGACTGCGTGCGCGGCATCACCGGAAGCGACCTGAACAGGCAGAGTATAGGTTTCCGGTGTGCCGTCAGTGTAATGAACTTCCACAAACCAAAAACGCGCAGCGTCGCTTGCCGCGGAAATTGGGATCTCCTCGCTGACCTTCACTTCGCGAACAGTCCTCGCCTTCGCGCCAAACCAGCGGCAACCCCGAAGGTAATTAGGCAGGATGTCGCGCTCGATTTGCGTCCGCTGACCGTTCGCCAGCAAGGTTTCCAGTTCCGCACGCGCATTGATTGCCGGCACAACACGTTTCTTGGAAATGCGCCGGGTGTCGCTCTGCGCTTGCAAGACAAACCAGTAACAAGCATGCGGATTCAACGTCATCGGATACGGCGACTTCCTGATCGCGGGGAAAAGATTGCGGCTGAAAACTTCCATTGGGACGCAACCGGAGAATTGCGACAAGTCGAGCTCGGCCGATTGCGAAAAGCGCGAAAGGTTGACTACCACAACGATAGTTTCGTTTTCCAACCGACGAAGAAATGCGAGGACCTTGGCATTGTCCGGATAAAGAAACTCGAGTGAGCCGCGCGAGAATGCCTTGAAGTTCTTGCGCATGGCAATAACACGCCGCATCCACCAAAGCAGCGACGACAAGTTCTTCTGCTGGTTCTCGACGTTGCTCGCTTCGTAGTGGTATTCGGGATCGATAATGACCGGGAGAAATAACCGCTGAGGGTTCGCCTTGGAAAAACCAGCGTTGCGGTCCGGACTCCATTGCATCGGCGTGCGACATCCGTTGCGATCCCCGAGATAGAAATTGTCGCCCATCCCGATTTCATCTCCGTAATAAATGATCGGCGTGCCGGGCATGGAAAAGAGAAGGGTATTGAGCAGCTCGATCTTGCGCCGGTTATTCGCGAGCAAGGGCGCGAGCCGGCGGCGAATGCCGAGATTGATGCGCGCAGTCGGATCGTTCGCGTAAACGCGCCACATGTAGTCGCGTTCCTCATCAGTCACCATTTCGAGAGTTAACTCGTCGTGATTGCGCAGAAACATCGCCCACTGGCAGTTTTCAGGGATGGGCGGGGTTTGGTCGAGAATGTCGATGATGGGGAAACGGTCCTCCATCTGCAACGACATGAACATTCGCGGCATGAGCGGGAAATGAAAATTCATGTGCGACTCGTCGCCGTCTCCAAAATAGGCAACGGCGTCCTCCGGCCATTGGTTCGCCTCCGCGAGCAACATGCGGCCGGGAAATTTTAGATCGACATGCGCGCGCAGTTTTTTCAAATACGTGTGAGTCTCGGGCAAATTTTCGCAGTTCGTCCCCTCGCGCTCATAGAGATAGGGAATCGCGTCGAGCCGCAGTCCATCGACGCCGAGATCCAGCCAGAAGTCGCAAACCTTTTCGACCGCTTCGTGCACGGCCAGATTTTCGAAGTTGAGATCGGGTTGATGCGAATAGAACCGGTGCCAGTAATATGCTTTCGCGATCGGATCCCAAGCCCAATTCGAAGTCTCGAAATCTTTGAAGATGATTCGCGCTTCCTGGTATTTCTCCGGCGTGTCGCTCCAGACGTAGAACTCGCGCTCAGGCGAACCCAGAGCCGCGCGCCGCGATTTTTGGAACCAGGGATTTTGATCGGAAGTGTGATTGATCACCAATTCAGTGATGACGCGCAGCCCTCGCCCATGCGCGGCGGCGAGAAACGCCTGAAAATCCTGCAACGTCCCGAAGGTCGGATTGACGTTGTAGTAATCGGCAATATCATAACCGTCGTCGCGCATTGGCGATGGATAAAACGGGAGGAGCCAGATGGCGGTGACGCCGAGCTCCTGCAGATAATCGAGCTTCTCGATCAGTCCACGGAAATCGCCGATGCCGTCGCCATCGCTGTCATGAAAGGTCTTGACGTGCAGCTCATAAATGACCGCGTCCTTGTACCAAAGAGGGTCGGCGATTGTTTCGCCGGACGATTGCGCCATGCTACTAACCTTTGGCGCACAATCGCCTCACAGCAAGCGGTCGATTGTCTGTTGCCGATCTTACGGCGCGTCGGAGTCGTGCGGATTGGACCGCACGACTCCAGCATCAAACGCTAACTGCGATCGAAATTACTTTCCCGACACCAATGATGCCTGACTGGCAACACACTGCCATTTGCCGTTGCGATCCACCCACGTGTCAGTGAAACGATAAGCACGATCGAACGCCTTGCCGTCTTTGCCGGTGCCCTTTTCACGCGCGGTTCCGACGACAACAGCAAAGCCGTTTCCAAACATACGGACATCGAGCTTCTCGTTCTTCGTCGATGTATATGTGTCTTTGTCGGCTTTCATATCGGCCAACATCGCGCGCCGGTTTTGAACTTTAGCGCCCGGCTTGGAACTCACGCCGACAAAATCATCGGCCACCATTGTCTCCACGGTTGCGAAGTCATGCTTTGCATATGCGCCCTCCCATTTGTTTTCCATGTCTCGCAACGCAGCATCGGGACTCATTTTCTTTCCAGAAGCGGGCGCGGCGGTTGTAGCAACGGCCTCTTTTTTCTGCGCCGTTGGCGCTTCTTTCTTTTGCGCGACAGGCTCTTCTTTTTTCTGCGCTTTGGGCTCCTCAATAGTGGTCGAAGGCTTTTCCTCAATCGTTGTGGACGGGTTCTCCGCAGGAGTGGCAGACGGCGATTCCTCCTGGGCGAACGCCGATGTGACAAAGCTCAATGCGGTTATGGCAAGAAGCGACATGATGAATTTCATTTCAGTTTTCCTTTCCTAAGTTTGGCTTAAACGGTGACGATCGCGCACAGGGACGCGGCGACTCGCGTTAGTGGCGGGGATCGTATTTGCCCGGCACTTCTTTGGTCAAGGCTTATCGTCGCCGTGAAACCGTTGGACGAAGCTACTACGCCGACTAAAACTCTCGGATGCCTTCAACTCGCCCGCCTGCGCCCGTTCTGGCAGATTCAGTGGCCGCGCCGACGTCGACCCAGCGCGCGTCTGTATGAATCGAGGACCCAAGGACATCTTGAATCTCGACAACGAGGCCGACGGCGAGGCCAAGCCGCGACCGCCGGCAACTGTGCCCGAGCTCGAGCCGGGCGCGCCGAGCGACCTGGACCTGATGCTCGCCATCCAGGCGGAGAATCCCGATGCACTTTCCCAGCTTTACGATCGCTACAGTGGCATCCTAAAGGCTCTTATCCTCCGCGTAATCCACAACGAGGCTGAAGCAGATGATCTCCTTCAAGAAATTTTCATGGAAATCTGGAACCAGGCGAAAAATTTTTCCGCGCAAAAGGGGAAACCTCTGGGCTGGATGGTCACCTTGGCGCGCCGTCGCGCAATCGACGGCTTGCGCAAAAAGCAGGCTTATGCTCGCGCGGGGGAACGCCTCCAGGCCGAAACAGAACTGCAACCGGAAACCTGGGTGCAAAACGCCACCGAACGAGAAATCGACTTTGCCGACACGCGAGTGCTTGTGCGCGAGGTCATTAACTCCCTTCCGCCCGCTCAGAAGCAGGCCATTGAACTTGCATTTTTTCGCGGTATGAGTCAGCGCGAAATCGCGGCAAATACGAATACACCATTGGGAACCGTCAAGACGCGGCTTGAGTTAGGGCTTAAAAAAATCTATGACGGCCTGAAGGAATTGAGACATGAACTTTGAAGAATTCCAGAACCGCTCGCGGCTTTACGTAATCGGAGCGCTCGAATCCGACGAGCTCGAGGAATTCGAAGAGGCGCGGAAAAAATTCGGGCAAAAAGCCGAAGACTTCATCGGAGAATGCTACGCTCTCCACGAAGCTTTCGCTCTCAGCTTGCAGCCCGCAAAATCGTCTTCCGCCATCAAGGACCGGTTGATGTCGATGGTGCGGGAAAAGCAGCAGCGTTAATCGGAACGCTTCTCGCCGCAGCCGCTTATTTCGCGCAGGATAAATTCCTGAAGAAAACCGTAGAAGTTTACCTGAAACAGGCTCAGGTCGCGCCGCGAGCCAATCGGCGAGCGATAATGATCGCAAAGCTCGCCCTCCGTGAAATCATACTTCGCCGCGATGACCAAACGTGCCTGGTTTAAAGCGCTCAGCCATGCGTCCGCGTGCTTGGCCGGAATGCGCAGCGTGCGATTGGCGAAGGGCCGTTCGTTCCCATTTAATTGCTGAAGATCCGACGCCACCGTTTCTGTCGCGGTGCGGAAAAGTTTTCGCAGTTCCGGTTCGACGTAAAGTTTCCACTCGGCGCAACTTTCTTTCTCGCCCTTGTCGGCGGGCCGGCTGAAGAGACGCTGCTCGGCCGCGAGACTTTCTTCCGGATTCGTGCTGGCTGGAATCTGCCGGAGAAGCTCGGCCAAAAATGGATCGAGCTCCGATATTTCCAGCTCGTCATCCCCCCGGCAAATCTCCATATCAATCGACTTTCTCGAGCGTCGCCAGCAACAGATAACCGTGCAACTGCTGGACGTAGAGCTCGGCGCGTTCGCGAACGCCGCTCCACAAAATCGAGTACCCCTTGCGATGCACTTCCAGCATGTGCCGCTCCGCTTTCTCGCGCGGATACCCAAAAACTCGCTGAAAGACCATCGTCACGTACGTCATGAGATTAACTGGATCGTTGTGCACCACCACTTGCCATGGCAGATCCAGCGACTCCCCGGTTTGTATTTCCTCTTCAATCGTGGGATTCGCTATCGCCGCGCGCACCGGATTTGCATCAATGTGAATCGAGCCTGCGAATCTCCCCCTCTGCGCCACCCATGCCCCGCCCCAGTGTGGCTGCCGCCTCATCTTGGACGCTAACATACGAAGTCGTCAGTTCAAACAAGCCGCAGTTCCGCTCGTTTCAAAATTCCCCCCTGCGCCTTTTCCATTTTGCGCGCCGCGACTCTGTCGCTGTCATCAAAGCCGTGCAAATGCAATAGCCCGTGGATGACGTACAACCGCAATTCGTGCGTCAGCGGATTTCCAAATTCGCGGGCATGGCGCCGCGCGGTTTCGGCGCCGATGAAAATCTCACCGTGCGAAAAAGTAATCACATCCGTCGGGCCGCCTTCGTTAAGAAATTGTCGATGCAACGACGCGATCCGGCGATCGGAAACAATCAGGACAGATATTTCCCGCAGCCTGGTTAGATCGGTCGTCTTCGTTTTGTGCAGGGCGAGACAAAGCGGCAAAGCTTTGCCAGCAAATTTCTCGAGAGCGGCGGCATTGATCGGGACGATGCGCTGGAGATTGCGGACTCTGATCTCCGCCGAACGGCCGCAACTACTCATGACGAACGCTTCTCGATCTCGTGCGCCTGCCGCACGCGATCAATCGATTTGAGCAGCGAATAGAGAACTTGAAGTCGCGGTGCTTGCGCGCCCGCCGCAGCGGCGCGACGGAGCGGCTCGCCCCAAATCGCTTCGATCTCCAACGGCCTGGTCGACTCAAAATCGAGCAGCGTCGAAGGCTTGTACGCGCCCATCGTTTCCGTTCGTTTCATTTGTTCGGCAGCAACAGTAATAGGCAGCGCGTGACCGCACTGGTTTGCCGCCGCGATCACTTCCTGCATGAGCGCGGTGGTCGACCGGTGCAAATCTTTATCCGCCAGAATTGCGGCGGTGTCGATTCCGCCGGCCAGGATCGACAATCCATTGAATGGAATATTCCAGACCAGTTTGCGCCAGCGCTCCAACGCCAGGTCTTCGGCGATGCTGCATTTGATTCCGCACTCTTTGAATTTCGACGCGATGTCATGCGTGCGCGCTTGCGGAGGCCGCCCGTATTCGCCAATCACGACGTGACCGTAATCAAATCTTTCCACCACCGTGCGCGAGACCCGATTGAGACAGATGAAACAAAGTCCACCTAGCACACGCTCCGCGCCGAAATGTCCGGCGAGAAATTCTTCGTTGCCCAGACCGTTCTGCAAAGTCATCAACATCGTGCGCTCGTGCAGAAGCGGCGGGATAAGATCGACAATCCCCTCGTTCGACGTTGCCTTGACCGCGATCAGCACCAGATCGCACGGCCCAATTTCCTTGGTCGAGTTGTAGCAATTAACTTTCGCGATATGGAAATTTTCATCTTTGCCACGAATAGTGAGACCGTTTTGTCGAATTTCCGCCAAATCGCCGCGTATTAGGAAATGCACGTCGAGCCCCGCATGCGCGAGTTTCCCACCGTAATAAAGACCGATCGCGCCAGCTCCCACGACCGCAATGCGATAATTCATCGGTTTCTCATGCCGGTGGCCGATGCTCCGCCTGGAAATTTCGCGTAATCAATCGCGCGCCGGCGTTGAACGTCAAATAGACCCATCCCCATTGGAAAAGCACCGCCAGGCGATTACGGAAGCCGACGAGGAACATGATGTGGACAAACAACCATGCGAGCCACGCGGGCAATCCGCTGAGATGCACGACTCTTAGATCAGCCACGGCTTTGTTGCGGCCAATCGTCGCCATGCGGCCTTTGTCAAAATAGTGAAAGCGCTGCGGTTTGTGATTGCCGATCATCGCCAGAACGTTTCGCGCGGCGTGACGTCCTTGCTGCATCGCCACCGGTGAAACGCCGGGCAACGGTTTCCCGGTCTGATGAGAAAAATTCGCAAGATCGCCAATCACCTGGACTTCGGGATGCCCCGGAATCGTGAGATCGTCGTTCACAATTACGCGACCCGCTCCGTCCCGTTCCACGCCAAGCGATTTGCCGACGAACGATGCTTCGTTGCCCGCCGCCCAAACTTTCACGCGACAGGCAATGAATTCGTCACCGGCCTGCAAACCGGCGTCGGTCAAATTCGCGGCATGTATTCCGGTGCGAGCTTCGACGCCAAGATCGATAAGTTGTTTCAGCGCTTTCGCGGATAGATCTTCTGGAAAGGCAGCCAGAACGCGCGGCTCCCCTTCGATCAAAATCACGCGCGCCTGCGACGGATCAATGTGGCGGAAATCTTTTGCCAGCGTGTAACGCGCGATCTCGGCGATCGCTCCGGCCATTTCAACGCCAGTCGGTCCGCCGCCAACAATCACGAATGTCATCGCCGCTCGACGCGCCACTTCATCCGTAATTTTCTCGGCATACTCGAAGGCCATCAAGATCCGGCGGCGAATCTCTATTGCATCTTCCAAACTCTTGAGCCCGGGCGCCAACGGTTCCCATTCCGGATGACCGAAATATGAGTGGCGCGAGCCGGTCGCCAAAATCAAATAGTCGTAGCTGACCTGGAGATCGCCCGTCTTCACCGTTTTTGCGTCGACATCCACCGATTGCACCTCCGCGAGCATCACATCCATGTTTCTGCATTCGCTCAGAACAGCACGCACCGGTGCGGCGATGTCCGCCGGCGAAAGCGCAGCAGTCGCTACCTGATACAGCAGCGGCTGAAAAAGATGGTGATTCGTCCAGTCGATCACCGTTACTTGCACATCTTTGCCGCAAAGTTTCTTCGCCGCTTCAAGTCCCCCAAAGCCGGCGCCGACAATGACGACACGGGGTTTGCTCTTCGCCAAGACTTGCATTTCCAGGAATGTTCCAGCAACGAAATGGGATGCGAGGATTTTGTTGTAATGGCCGCTGTCCTCGGCGGCACGTAGCTCAAGATTACCGCCGAGACGGCAGCCTCTAGAGCGAAAGCAGTTGTCAGGGCCGGAACTTTCCCTATCTTTCGCGCCCTATGCCGAAGTCCATCGCTCGAAGCAAGACACGGAAAGCGGTTGCGAAACGATTCAAGATCACTGCGAGCGGCAAAATTTTGCGTTCGCAATCCTCACGCCGGCATTTGATGTCGTCTAAGAGCGCCAAGCGAAAACGGCATTTGGCAAAAATGATGCTGGTCGATAAGACCGATGTCGCACGAATTAAGGCGAACCTGCCGTACGGTTAACTGTAGCGGCGGTCTATGACCACCGTTGTTTTCGGATTCGGCGCTCATAGCGCGCCGCTACAGGAACTTCTTAATCAGCTCTTTATCGCCACCCACTCGTTCCGCGCGCGCGAATCGGCCACTGCCTGAACCACGCTCATGTAACGCAGTCCGTCCTCGAAATCGGGATGCGGACGCACGCGGCCTTTCGATTTCACCGCCGCGATGAAATCGTTTTCGACGTGCCATTCAGTCACTAAATCCGGTGTTAGATCGACAACCCGCATTTCCTTATCACCGATTTTTCCGGCCTGCACGATATCGGTGGCGAAATCGTAAATGAGCGTGCCGCGATGTCCGTAAATCTCACACCGATCCCCCGGCGCGAACGCATTCACGCCACTGAATTCCAGAACGCCTTCGGCGCCATTTGCGAAACTGCACAGGACGGTCAGTACGTCGGGAACGATCACCTCATAGCCCTGACGAATCGCATGCACTATTTTGCCGCGCGCAAAGACTCCGGTAATATCGCCCAGCCAGCGTTGCAATACTTCGACGTAAATTCCGAGCGTGAGCACGTTTAGGCCGCTGATCTCGATTCTTTGCCGCCAATGCGCAGGCGCGTCTGGATCGAGATAGGCGCTTATGAAACTCTGCAAGCGCACATGATGCGGCCTTCCAATGTGATTTTCCGCGAGAAATTTCTTTACCAACAAATCGGCGCGCATCCCGTACGGCGGAGGACAAAGCATTGTCACTAGTTCCGGATAACGCTTGGAGGCCGCGAGCATCTCTTTCGCTTCAGCCAAATCCATCGACATCCGCGCCTGACAGAAAACATGTTTGCCCGCTTCGAGCGCGGAGATGGTCACCGCGGAATGCATGTAGGGCGGCGTGCCGATCCAAATGATGTCGAGGTCGGGCACTGCGAGCAGATCGGCCCAGTTCCGCATCGGCGTGGCTTGGGGCAATTCTTCCCGGCAAAACTTCTCCGCGCTTTCGTAATTCGAATTCGAAACCGCCACGATTTCGACGTCCGGATGTTTTTTTAGCGCGGGCAGGTGTCTCTTTCGAACAATTCCCCCTGCTCCGACGATACCGATTCGCAGCTTCTGATTATTCTTTTGCGTCATGCCTCAAATGCGTTTGTCGATTTTGTACGCGTTCTGGGCATTGCGCGAGTCAGATTTTGACCATCGTCCACGGATACCGTTCAAGATTCGCTTGACCAATGGTGCGACGCACGGCACGTTTCGCGGCTTTTCCGCACGTTATGTCCAAAGTTTGCAGCATCACAGGATCAAGAGTCACACGCGGCAGCGTGATTCACCGACGCGGTATGGCCAAGAAAAAGGGCGGCGTCGGGCGTCACGTCACGAAAAACGTCCCGCGTGTGTTCTCTCCGAATTTGCACCAGCATCGTGTTTGGGTGCCGGAGCTCAAGAAATTCGTGCGTATCCGCGTCACTGCTCGTGGCTTGAAGACGATTAATAAGAACGGCGCCTATTCGGCGCTCAAGAAAGCCGGCATAATCGCTTAGTCGATTGCGGGGCGCGGGCGATTGCCGATGCAACTCACTCTGCTCAAATCGAAGATTCATCGCGCGACCGTTACCGGCGCAAGCCTCCATTACGAAGGCAGCCTGACGATTTCATCCGATCTCGCCAAGCTTGTCGGCTTGCTTCAGTATGAAAAAATTCTCGTCGGCAGCCTAAAAAATGGCGAACGTTTCGAGACTTACGTGATTTACGGCGAGCCGGGAAAGGGAACCATTGAGCTCAACGGCGCTACGGCGCACCTCGGTAAGATTGGCGACCGCGTCACAATCATGAATTTCGCCCGTTTCACCCCGGAAGAAGCTGCGCAGCACCAGCCGCGCATCGTCGTTCTTAACGAAAAGAACGAAATCGTCCGCTACGAAGGCGGAGATGCCGAACCCGCGCTCAGAGTCGTTGGCGATTGATCCGGCGCTTCGACGAGATCGGCCGATTGATCTTGTGCGACGTTCATTTCCGGTTCGCCCGATTCGTTAGTTAATTCGGTCTTTTTCGGCTCGGCTTCAGGCCTTGGCCGCTTCACGCGCGGCAGATCGAGCGAATTGTCGTTAAATTCAATGACATAACCTTCGCTGATCAGCCAATGAAGATCCGAAGCGAGCGCGCGTTTACGGATCTCCGCTTCCTCGCTTGGCAGATCGACGATCACTTTTTCCGCAAACTCCTTGCGATTGATGCCGGGCGATGCACCCACCGTCTCGAGAATCATGCGAACCGTCGGCGAAAGCTCGACCCCTTCCCGCGCGAAAGGCCGGGTGCGAATCGGCGAAACGAAAAGCATGCCGCGGCGATGCCGGAAAATGTGCAAACCCTCTTCACGCAAGTGCCCAGCTAATTCCTGCATCATCCGCGACGGCGAGCGCGTCTCATGCACCCACGCATTCTCGATCGCGCGATGCAGCGCGCGATCCGGCAAATCGCGGCTCGCGACACCGCGAATGGTTACTTCGTCGACGCCTCGCACGAGCGCAGGCAGATAATTTTGTCGGAAATGCCGTTCCGCCTCGGTCGCAGAGGAAAACGTCGCCGGAGTTTCTTCGCGTAGTGTCGTGAACGTCGTTACCTTGCGCGCTTCTTCCTTCCATTGCTCGACCGCAGCCGGATCGCTAATAATTTCGATCTGGCGCTGGTAATCGGCAAAACTCATTCGCCGGCTAAAGCGCTGTTCGTACAAATTTCGCAAACGCGCTTGATAGCTATGATGGTTCGTCGGGCCGAGCAGCGTACCGCTCAACTTACAGCGCGCGACGTTGGTAAAATTGCCTTTGATCGGCTCCGACTCAGTGATGTCGATCTTGTAAAAGTCTTCTCGAGCAAAGCGAAAAGCACTGTTTTCGAGAAATTGCCGATCCGATGAAAGAACGCCGCTTTCTCCGAGTTGATAGAGAGGCGCTTCGGGCTTCGATTTCAGACGAACATCGTAACGTTCCGGTTTCTCAAGAAAGAGGCGCGCGAGCGCAAACAACGAATAGGCGACCGAGCCCGACTTGATTTGCGCGGTGACATTTTCAAGCGCCTGAGCATATGGCAGGAATGTAACATCCACGGCCAGCGGCTTGGGCTGAATAACTGGCGGTCGATCTCCCGTAGGTCGATCTTTTTGCTGTCGCGGCTGTCTGTGCCGATCCTGTGGCCGTTGCGGGCGCGAACCTCGATCTGTGTCGCGCTTCTGTTCGAGCCGGCGGGGCGGTCTCGCTTTTCCGAAGCGTTGACCGGGGTCACGCCTGTCGCGGGTTCGTTCGTGGCTTTCCTCCCCGTGGTAATGCTCGAACCGCTTCGCATCCGCGGGTTCTTTTAGCCACGCGGGCAGCAATTTCAGATCGAGCAAATCGCCCGGTTCGGCGGCGGAAGAAGGCACCATCCTCTTCTACGCTAAGCGCGCCGGAAGTAAACTCGGGCTGTAGCGGCGGCTGTCCTCAGCCGCAGCTGATCGCACAAGAAGCCCGCGCATAAGGACATGCGCCTCCACATACCGGAAATTGATTGACAACCTGTTTAATTCATTTACTTGCCATGCTGTGTTTGGACTGCTTTAAGTCCTCGCAACCAACCAAAATTTATGGCCAACGACAAACCCATCGAAGAGAAAGTTAAGGACATTATCGTCGAGCAACTCGGCGTAAATCCAGAGCAGGTGACGCCGACGGCATCTTTCATTGAAGACCTGGGCGCGGATTCTCTCGACATCGTCGAGCTCGTCATGGCTTTCGAAGAAGAATTTTCCGTCGAAGTTCCGGATGAAGACGCGGAGAAGCTGCAAACGGTCGGCGATGTGATCAATTACATCAAAGAACGCGCCAAGCAGCAAGGCCCGTAGCTGGGGACGCTGCGCAGCGGCGTCTAAGACAGCGCGTCGCGCTGTCGCTACCAAAAACAGAGCGGCTTCGGCCGTGTTTTTTGTTTAGCGGGTTGTGGACGACGCCAAGTCGACCCGCTTGAGCCGGGTTGCCGACCGGCGAGATTCGGTCGACCTTTGTCCTTCGCGGGGTCGCCCCTGTTTCATGCAAGTTTGCACTACCATTCCCGTTCCAAACGGCGTTGCCAAGATTCTGACGCGCGCCGAGTTACAGGACCACGACGCCTGGCGGCAGGCGTTTCAAGGCCATTACAAAGACCATCGCTATTACGAGATGCTCGAAGGAACTTTGGACAACGACTTCGAATTTCATTACTTGATGCTGGAGGATTCCGCGGGCGTTGTTCGCGCGGCACAGCCGGTTTTCTTTGTCCGACAGAATTTGATCGAAGGCGTTCCCGGCAAAATCAGAACGGTTGTCGATTTTGTCCGAAGAAAATTCCCGCGGTTCCTGACCATGCGCGTCCTGATGGTTGGTTGCGCGGCCGGCGAAGGTCATCTCGCCGCGTGCAAGCGGGAAGACGAATCCTGGGTGGCAAAATCGTTGCACGCCTGTCTCAAAACATACGCCAAGCAAAACAAAGCGTCTCTCGTTGTCCTAAAAGATTTTTCCGCGAACTATCGCCAAACGCTCGAAACTTTTTCGGTTAACGGTTACGCGCGCGTGCCGAGCATGCCCATGACGCGGCTTTCACTGAAACATGCGAGCTTCGACGATTATCTCGCCACACTGGGTTACATCACGCGGAAAGGTCTCCGGCGAAAATTTCGGAAGACAGAACGCACGGCCAAGATCGACATGGAGGTCGTCACCGATATTACACCGTCCGTCGATGAGATTTATCCGCTCTACTTGCAAGTCCACGAACGTTCGCCGTTAAAGTTCGAGCACCTGACCAAAGATTATTTTCGAAGCCTTAGTCAACGCATGCCGGACCGCGTCCGTTTTTTCATTTGGCGACTGGAAGGCAAGATCATTGCGTTTAGTTGCTGTCTCGTGCACGACGGCAAGCTTTACGACGAGTGTCTCGGTTTGGATTACAAGGTGGCGCTGGACCTGCATCTCTACTTTTACACGCTGCGTGACGTTCTTACTTGGGCGATGGAGCAAGGACTCGATGAGTACGTAAGCGGCCCATTAAATTACGACCCAAAGTTGCATCTTGGCTGCGAATTGATGCCGCTCGATCTTTACGTCATGCATACCGCCGCATTCCTGAATCCGATCTTTCGCCGCGTCGTAAAATATCTGGAGCCGACGCGGCATGATCCCGTGCTGCGCCGTTTTCCAAACGCCCACGAGCTTTAGACCCCACCACGGCCACTCATGCGCGACCGACCTTCCGGTTTTGCCAATCCCTGGTTTCAGCTTTGGCTAAGCGTCCTGTGCGTGCTCGTTTCGGAATTACTTCTGAAGCGCGGTGCATCGGCCACGGCGCATCTTGCGGAAAATTGGTCATGGACGGGAATAACCGGTCTGGCTTCGCCGCTGGTGTGGGTGGCGATCGTCTTCGTGATCATCAGCTTTCTCAGCTGGCTTTATGTCCTCAAATACATTCCGCTCTCGGTCGCATTTCCGTTGTCGCGCGTTGTCGATGTTTTCGTGCCGCTGAGTTGCTGGTTCATTCTCGGCGAAACGATTTCACCGCGACGGTGGTGCGGCATCGCCCTGGTCGTTGTTGGGCTGGCGGTCGTGGCCAAACCAGTCGCGCGTTTAGAAGAACGTTTATGACTTTGTGGTCGTTCGTTCTGATTCTGGTTTCGCTGATTGCATTCGTTGCCGGTCAGCTTCTTTTGAAACACGCAATGGAATCGACCACCGCGAATGGTTTTCGGAATGCCAAAGTCATTTCGCTTTTGAGCTGCGGAACCTCTTGCATGACCATCTCGTTCTTTCTAACGCTCGGCCTGCTTCAACATTTCGATCTCAGCTATCTCTATCCGTTCCAGGGACTGAGTGTCATTTTTATCAGCGTCGCAGCCGCCGTCGTGCTTCGTGAGAAACTCACTCTTCAATTGACGATCGGCGCTCTGCTAATCAGTGCCGGAATTGTTTTGGTTTCACTGAGTTAACGCCGGCCAAAGTTTTTCCAGCGTTGTTGAATTGATTCTTCGAATTTGCTCGGCGCTCGGCAGGTTAAGTTTCGGGTGATCGAATCCCGCGGCGAGGCGCTGTTTAAAGCGCGCGTAACTTGGCGGTGAATACGCGCCGCAAATATCGCCGCCGATAATCCGCGAGGATTCGCGCAGTTTTCCCAACGCCCATGTAAGATCGACAATCGTGAATCGGCCGCTTTCCCAATTGGTCGCCGCCTCTTCCGCGCACATACAATCGAGATCAATTGTGACGTAAACGTTCTCGCCTCGCAGATCGCTTGCGAATTTTTCGAAACGCTCTTGCCAATTCTCGCGCAAGATCGCCCCGCGCCGTCGTCGATCTTCCACTGGACGTTCGTCCGCCCAAGGATGTACATCTAATTTTCCTTCCCGCTCAGCGCGTCGATTGCCGAAAATTTGTCGCGGCCACCAGCACTCAAAATTCCCGCAGCCCCATACGCTCACGCGTTGCACGTTCGGCAACTCCAGCGCGCGATTCACCCAGCCGCCGCAACCCCATTTCGGCGGACGAATGTCCCAATCCGGATGATTATCGAAAGAGACGACGACAATGGATTGAGTGACGCGACGAATCCAAAGCGCGCTCAGATGATGGAAATCACCCGATCCGTAAAGCACGAACGGCGCGATCTGCGATTCGTATTCGCGATAAAACTCTTCGATTAAACGCGGCGGAGCGGAGAAACGCAGTTGCGGTCCCCACTGCCTTGCATCCAACACCGGCACACCGACCGGTCGATCGAACCAAGGGTCATCCAAATTGACTTGCACTGTGTAGGTCATCCGAAATCAATTGCTTCAACGTTCCGTCGAAAGATCAACATCTGCATGCGCGCATTTTCCAATCTGCGACGCCAACGCCGTTCATCAGGTGGTCGCTTCGGGCTTGCGCGCTTCGCCGGTTCGCAGAAAAGTCTTGCCGCTCGGGCAAAGCCGAAAGATTTCGCACTGACTGCAATCGGGTTTGCGCGCAAAGCAGCGGCGGCGTCCGTGCCAGATGAGCCAATGGCTCCAAACTGTCCAGTATTCGCGCGGCACCAGCTTCATTAGGTCGCGCTCGATCTTTTCCGGATCGACATGTCGCGTCAGGCGAAGCCGATGCGAGAGCCGCGCGACATGCGTATCCACCACGATTCCATCGCCTTTTCCAAAGGCGTTTCCGAGAACAACGTTCGCCGTCTTGCGCCCGACTCCTGGTAATTCGCGCAACTGCTCCATTGTGTCGGGAACGCGGCCGTCGTAGCGCTCGACAATTCTCAATGTTGCCGCGCGAATACTCTTTGTCTTGTTTCGAAAGAAGCCCGTCGATTTGATCGCATTTTCGAGTTCGGCCGCGGGCGCTTTCGCGTAATCAACGGCCGTCGGATATTTCTTGAACAACGCGGGCGTGACCATGTTCACGCGTTTGTCGGTGCATTGCGCCGAAAGAATTGTCGCGATTAGCAGTTGCAATGGATCCTTGAAAATCAGTTCGCAATGCGCCCCCGGATAAATCTCGGGAAAAACTTGCACAAGTTGTGCGACGCGTTCGCGAGCAGTCATTTTGCGACTCTTACAACTTTCTCCAGGAAGATTCGACCACGCTTTATCACCCGTTGCGCCCAGATGAATTCACTGGCCAGGATGCTCAAGCCGATCGGAATGACGATAAACGCTGGCCCAGGCAAAACGATCAGCGCAACGCCGATGAGAAAAATCGTCGTTCCAATGACTGCGATCACGATCTTGCGCACAGCCGGCGGCACGCGATCGAGCCCGGCACGCGTCAAGATTCGCCGCATCAGCTTCATCGCGCGCAAGATGCTCGAACGCGCGGAGACGCGCAATATGGATGTAGCCGCAGCGCTATGCGCCGTCAGAAACGGCAACAGGCCGGTGGCTACAACTACGGTTCAGAGAACGGCGCGAGCTTCGCTTCGAGATGCGGCGGAACATGCGCGACAATCAACGCGTTCTCGTCTTCGTAACGCAACTCAAGCACGTGGCCGACGCGATGAATTTCGGCCATCAATGCCGATTCTTTCGCGGGAAGGCGAAACTGTAACCGCAATCGCCAGGAACTGAGCGCCTCTTGCAAGGCGCTCACGAGTTTGCTCACGCCTTCGCCGGTGCGCGCGGAGATCGCGACGCTGTTGTGGAACCTGCTCACATAAGCTTCCGCCAGCTCCCTGTTCGCCAGATTGTCGATCTTGTTAAAAACAATCAGCGTCTGTTTTCCAAATGCGTCGAGTTCTTTGATTACTTTATCGACCGCTTCCATCTGTTCGTCCACGCGCGGATGGCTAAGATCGACAACGTGAATCAGCAAGTCGGCTTCGCTTACTTCCTCGAGCGTCGCTTTGAACGACTCGATCAATGTGTGCGGAAGTTTCCGCAGAAAACCGACCGTGTCGGTGAGCAGGACACGCTGCTTGTTCGGCAAAGTAAAACTCCGAGTGGTCGGATCGAGCGTGGCGAAAAGTTTGTCCGCGGCCACGACATCCGCGCCGGTGAGCAAATTTAGCAGGGTCGATTTGCCCGCGTTCGTGTAACCAACCACCGCCGCGACCGGCCATTGATGACGCTTGCGGCCTTGCCGTTGCACCGCGCGGGTTCTGCGCACGGATTCGAGTTCGCGTTCCAAACGCGCGATCCGTTCCTGGACGCGGCGACGATCGACTTCCAACTGCGTTTCACCGGGACCGCGTGTGCCGATACCGCCGGTCTGCCGCGAGAGGTGATGCCACATCCGAGTTAGCCGCGGCAAAAGATATTGCAACTGCGCGAGCTCGATCTGCAAGCGGCCCTCACGGCTGCGCGCGCGTTGCGCGAAAATGTCGAGAATCAGTTGCGTACGATCGAGAACTTTGCGCGCGAGCAAGGTTTCCAAATTGCGCCCCTGCGCCGGTGAAAGTTCGTCATCGAAAATCACCGAAGTCACTTGTCGATCTTGGATGGAATCCTTGATCGATTCGGCTTTGCCCTTGCCGATGTAATAAGGCGCGGTCGGTTTCTGCAATTTTTGCGTGACCGTATCAACCACTTCCGCACCGGCCGAATGGGCCAGCTCCGCTAGTTCTTCCATCGAATCGCGCAAATCCCATTTCGAAACACCTCCGTGTTCCAGTCCAATCAGGATTGCGCGCTCGTGTGTTTTTTGCGGGCGTGTCTCGATCATCCCTTGGCTACGAGCGACGCTCGTTGCGAAATCCCTTCGGCGGCTTCTTCGTGAGTTAGAAGCGATAAGTTCAGCTGTTCGAAGCTAGTTTGGTGACGGAACCAGGTCAATTGCCTTTTGGCATAACGGCGGGTTCCCTGTTGAATGGCGGCGATGCATTGCGAAATCGACGCCTTCCCTTCGAGATGTTCGCGAATTTCGCGCAAGCCGATTGTCTTGGCCGCCGTCGCTCCAACCTCCGCAATTGCTCGCACTTCTTCGATCACGCCTTTTTCAAACATCGCTTCCACGCGCTGATTGATTCGCGCATGAAGCTCCTCGCGGTTTCGAAAAACAAATACGCCGTCTGGTGTAGCCGCGACCGGTGGTCGCGGGCCGCGGTCAGCGACCGCGGCTACAGTTTTGCCCGTAGCCAAACAAATTTCCAGCGCGCGCACAATCCGGCGTCGATTCTTCATATCGATCTTGCCCGCGATTTTCGGATCAAGATCGACCAGCCGGCTTCGCAACTGCTCAAGCGTTAACTCATCAAGCTCTGCCCGCAGTTTCGGATCGGGCGCCGACGCGGCGGACAAACCGTGCGTCAGCGCCTTGATGTAGAGACCGCTGCCGCCAACGATAATGGCCAATTTCTCCCGTGCGTGAATTTCTTCGATGACGCGCAATGCTTCGCGGCGAAACTTTTCCGCGTTCATCTCTTCAAAGATCGGCATCGTCCCGAGCAAGTGATGCGGCGCTTTTACTAACGTGGCTGCGTCGGGTTTCGCCGTGAGAAGATCGAGGCCACGATAAATTTGAAACGCGTCTGCGTTGACAATTTCCGCGCCGATCGCGCGCGCTACGTCCGCGGCGAGCTCAGATTTTCCTGTAGCGGTCGGGCCGACGATGAAAAAGACATTCCTCACAAATCAGGTGTAGTGGCGGCTATCCCCAGCCGCAATTCTTAGCTTCGCGTGAGGACACGCGCCTCTACACAAACAAAATCGGGAGATGCCCGCCCAAAGCGCAACATCTCCCGATTGAAAACCAACTAGTTATTTAATCTCGCGGCTGATGCTCGCTCGTTTTCGCGCCGCTCACGACGAGCTTGCGACCGAGGAACTCTTTGTCATGCAATTCGTCCACCGCGCGTTTCGCTTCGTCGACCGTTTGCATATGCACGAAAGCGAATCCTTTCGAGCGCTGATTGTGCCGGTAGCTCACGACCTCGGCGTTTTGCACATGGCCAACACCGTTGAACAATTCGAAGAGATCGCTCTCCGTGGCGTCGAACGACAAATTGCCGACGTAAAGACGCGGTGAAGTGACTTCGATCGCTTCAGGTTTGCGCGCTGGACGCGACGGCTGCGTGCCGTTGCGCCCCGCCTGCATCGGCTTCTGCTTTTTTTGTCCGTTTCCGAAAAATGCAGCCAGTCGCTGCCAGAATGTTTTCTTGGGAGCTTTCGCGCCCGCGTCTTGATAACGCGGACGATCGCCGCGCCGGCGGGATCCGCCGCGCGAACGCCGGCCGCCTCTCCCGGATGAATGAGGTCTCATATATATCCTTGAATTTTACCCAGTTAAAAAATGGGCGGAGCGCATCGATTGATGCACAGTCCGCGGCGCGCGAACCTTTAAAATTGCAAGCACTCGGCCACGCCATCGGAAACTCCGTCCTGTCATGCTGGAAATGAACTCGTCTCGAACCGTAAACCGCCATGGTTGGCCAACGAAACAGCCAAGATGCAAAAGTTCGCATCATAATCACAAAAATCTGAGTCGTTGTTAGAAGCGGAGGTCCGGATCATCGAAGAAGATTCCCGACATCTGGCCGGGATTATCGCCCGCGCCTAGCCGATTGCAAGTATAAGGAAAATGGCGGTAGGGATGCCACGCCGCTGGATCCGAACAGCCAACGCGCTGTCTCCACTAGTAAGACGTCGATCCTAGCGGCGGATCCAATCGTCTCGCAGCGAGTAAGCACGCGACTTCAAATACTCGCGCGGTCGCTCGCCGCGAATCGGTTTCGTCCAATGGCGCAAGGCACGACCCTCAAGCCGAAGCTCGTATCCAAATTCAGACATGAGATCGCGGCAATGCCACTCAACCCATCCGATCTCGTCCTCAGACAACTCGCGCTCCCAGCGATTGATCGGCTCAGCACTGATCTGGGAGAAATCGGCCTGCGAGGCGGAATTGCCGGACCAGGAAAGACCCGCCTTCGTTGGCGTGAGCACGGTTTCCGAGTCGAACGCGATTTCGAGGTAATCGCAGACTCTTTTCATCGAGATCGACGGCTCACGCGCGAGTTGCTCGTACGGAACAACCAATCCAACCACCTCGCCATTCAACACGCGTTTCGCGAGCTTCGCCGCCGCGCGCCAATGCGCGATCACATAGTAAACGGAAAAATTTCTCGCCTTTCTCGCAGTCAACGCGATTTGCGCCGCGAGAATCGCGCGGGGATCGCGCATCGTGACCAAAATCTTTGCGTGCGGAAATCGGGAAAGAATCGCCGGGACGTGATCGCGATTGGCCGGCGTCTTTTCGACCCATCTTTTGATGCGGTCGAGCGGAAGACCGAGAGTCGCTGCGTAGGATTCGGCCATTAATACCAAAAGATCGCGGTCGATCTTGGCAGGATCGAAAGCGGCGTGTTCGAATGTGTTGAGAAGGCTTGCCCGGGGAAAATCAGAGTAATCGCGTTTGCCGCGCCTGGAGGTGCCGCCGAAGAGCACGTTCGAGCGGGATTCCGTGGTGAGGTAATCGAACTGCGCGCGCCGGCCGCGCGATCCGTATTTTGTCAGGACAGTCGGAAAATACGCGGTCTCTTCCGGCAGCACGAGCAACTCCGGGTGATTGTCGAGCAAAGCGGTCAGCAACGTGGTGCCGGATTTGGCCTGGCCGGCGACAAAGCAGGCGCGTTGCTCAAACGGCAACGGGGTTGATGAATTCATCGCGGTTTAAAAAGTAGCACAAGCGTCTCGCCTGCGACCGGTAAGGCACAAGCCGGAGGCTTACGCTACCTTGGTTAAGAACCAATCGATGAAACGGGGCAGACCTTCGTTAAGCTGCGTCGTTGGTTTATAACCGAGCAATCGCCGAGCTTTGGAAATATCCGCGCACGTTAGCGGCACATCCCCCGGCTGTTCGGGCAAACGATTGATCTTCGCTTTCTTGCCCAGCGCGCTTTCGATCGCCGAAATCAAATCCTTGAGCTGAATCGTTTCGCTTTCGCCCAGATTGAAAATGTCGAACAACGGTCCGTTGTATTCGAGCGCAGCGATCGTTCCTTGAACGATATCGTCGATGTAAGTGTAATCGCGACGCGTTGTGCCATCGCCAAATTGATCGATCGGATTACCGGCATGAATCCGCTTAGCGAATTGATGGATCGCAAGATCGGGACGCTGGCGCGGGCCATAAACGGTGAAGTAACGCAACGCGACGACCCGCATTTGGTAAAGATGCGAGTAAGTGGAACAGAGGAATTCGCCGGCAATCTTGGTCGCGGCGTACGGACTGATCGTCTGGGTAAGATGCAAGTCTTCCGAGAACGGAACCGTCTTGGCCATGCCGTAGACGGAAGAACTCGATGCGAAAATGAAGCGCCCAACGCCGGTCATGCGTGCCGCTTCCAGAAGATGAAGCGTGCCGTTGACGTTGGTGTCGTAATAAAGTTGCGGATGCTGAATCGATGGACGAACGCCCGCGCGCGCAGCCAGGTGCACCACGGTTTCGAATTTTTCCCGGTGAAACAAATCCCGCACCGCGCCGTTTTCGCGAAGATCGACATGGTAAACAGCGACGTCTTTCAAAATGCCAACGATGTTTTCACGCTTGATTTTCGGATCGTAATAATCGTTGAAGTCGTCGAGGATGGCGACGCTGTGTCCAGTCGCGAGTAATTTCTCAACCAGATGAGAACCGATGAAACCCGCGCCGCCGGTGACGAGAATCCGCATTCCCTTAGATTAGCCACAGATAAGCATAGATCGACACAGATTTCCGATTGGAACCGTATGCATTTCTTATCTGTGTTTGATCCGTGTTAATCTGTGGCTCGAATGAAATTGCGAATCGCCAGCCTGAAGTTCGCATTGTCGATCTTGTCCGTGTTTGCGATTGCATTTCTCGCCACCCTCTTCATCAAACTTTGGCCGGAGTTGACGCGCCCGAAGAAACTCGATCCAGCCTTTCAACTTCTTTCGCCGCTTGAGCTCGCTTCCATTCCAACCGCGACGCGCTTCGATTTTCCGCTCGGAAGTGAAAACGGCGCGATGTCGTACAACGCGCAACGTTTCACCGAGAATCGCCACCTCGGTGACGACCTAAACGGTATTGGCGGTGAAAACAGCGATCTCGGTGATCCGATTTACGTGATAGCGGATGGACGCGTCCTGCTGGCGCGCGACGCCGGCCCGGGCTGGGGCAACGTGGTTATTGTGCTGCACGCGTACATTGAGAATGGCGAACGAAAGTACGTGCAGTCGTATTACGGGCACGTCGAGTCGATGCTTGTGCACGTTGGCGATGACGTCCGCCGCGGCCAACAGATCGCGACCGTCGGGACGGCTAACGGCCGCTATTTCGCGCATCTGCATTTCGAGATGCGCGAGTTCATCACGCCGTTCATCGGTCCGGGTTATCGTGAAGACACTCGCGGCTGGCTCAATCCGACCGCATTCATCGAGCAGCATCGCGGCGCGCCATTGGACGATGTGGGACGACGACCAATTCGTTAGAAATCACGCCAGTGCGACAGCAGAAAAATCCAATTGAGCGCGAGTGTGGCGACCGCCGCGAGTCGCGCGAAGTTTTTTGCCCGTCGTGTGAACGCGACAATTCGCAAACGCGGCGCGCGGAAGACGAGAACAATGAGAGCATAAAGATCAAATAGCGCCACGCCGCCTAGAGCGAGAAAGGCCAAAGGATTCCAAGTCCACGCGGCGAGGAAATTCCCATGCAAAAACGCGATCGTGCACCGCGTCGCGCCACAAGTTAGGCATGGTAATCCGGTGAGATCGTGGAATACGCAGCGCGGCCACGGCAAACCCAGGGCAAGCCAAACCGCCGCGCACGCGAGCGATCCCGCCGATACACTCAGCCAAAGCAGTTCATGGTCCGTCTCACCCGGAGCGAGACGACGGCGTAAGAACTGCATCGCTCGCGGTCAATGATGCGAAAGCGCGGTCATGGCGCCGAACGCACCCAACATGATCAGCAAAAATAGGCCGCCGCAGCACAAAATCAGAGGCAGGAGCACCGCCAGAACCGCGCGGCCAGTGTCGGTTTCGTGCGCGCGCGCCAAACCGATGCAATACAAAACCAGACCCCAAATGCCGACGATTAGGCTACCACAAACCGGAACAATCAGCAGGGGACAGACCGATCCACATGTGAAACAAATAACCCGAAACGTGGTTTCAAATGATTGCTTCGCCCCGCCAACGAGCATCAAACACAGATGAATGATCGCCGCGTTGATAAAAACCCCGATGACAATGAGAACCGGTGTGAAAATCAGCAGAAAAATCCATCCAATTCCTACTATTCCTAAATGCGCGAAAGGATCGCTCCGGTCCGCGAAAATGTTGAGTGAAATGAATAAGAATCTGTAAATAAAATGAACGATGAGACCAAAGGTCCCGCCGATTAGCACATAAAGCAGCGGATCGACCAAGCCGCCTTCACGCCGCATGGCGGTAAAAGCCTCGGCTGGTCTGCTTAAAATCATCTGCAAAGTTTCAATGAACGCGCTTAAAAACGGGCGGCCCTGACGGTTTTCCCAGGGCAATCCACTGCGCGGCGCCGGTGCGTCCGCCTTCGGCGCAGCGGTCGATGGTGCGATGGTCGATGCTACAGGAGGAGGAGACGCGCCTCCGCCAAACTCCGGAAATTTTGAAAGCGCTTCCCAGTTTGCCATCCCCTCACGCCAACCCAGGTCCGTGAGAGCGAAACGTCCACTGCGAAGTCCTTCGCGCACTTCTTCTTCCGAAAACGTGCCGAGGCTCGTTGTCCCGCGAGTAATGTGAATGGTCGCCATAACGCTGGCGTTTTAGTAAGTCGCGGTGCCGAAGTCAATGTGCGTGTTGCCGCGGCAACTAATCGAACCGATTCGTTTTCTCGGGCGCGTCCAGCGCGCGCCAGAAATACCAGGCCGCGACCGAGCGGTACGGGCGCCATTTCTCGCCCAACTTCCGGAGTTGCTTCGGGGTCGGAAGTTTTCTGCGGCCAAAAGTTTTCGCGAAACCTTTGCGCACGCCGTAATCGTCCACCGGCCAGACGTCGGGCCGTCCGAGATCGAAGAGCAACAGCATCTCGGCGGTCCAGCGACCGATGCCGCGCACGGTGATGAGGCGCGCGATGATTTCTTCGTCGCTCATACGAGCGAGGACACGCGCGGACGGAACCGTGCCGTCGAGAGTTTTCGCCGCCAGATCTTTGAGCGCGGCCACTTTGCTGCGTGATAAACCGGCCGCGCGCAAAGTTTCATCCGGCGTCTCCAGGACCAATTTCGGATCGAGATACTTTTCCTTAAAAAGCGCGCGAACTCTGCCCCAGATTGTCGCGGCGGCTTTGCCGCTCAATTGCTGATAAGCGATCGATTCGGCGAGCGCATCGAACGGGCGGATGCTTTTTGCCGGCGTGACTTTGTAACGCCTCGAGCGAGCGATTAGCTCGGCGAAATTCGGGTGAGTGGCGGCGAGATGTTTTTCCGGAGTCGGCACAGTTGATTGATTTCATTCACCTCGCCGTTCGTCAACTCTCGCACCGGATAACTGTCGATCGAATGGCGCCAACCCTCTGTCATCCCGAACGGAGTGAAGGACCTCTCACATGGCCAATGTTCACGCTCCAAGAAATGGATGTAAAAGTTTCGATTGCGGGGTTCTTCGGTCGCCGCGGCGACCTCAGAATGACATACTGCCAGAAAAATATTTTGCTCGGCTTCCTATCTCTGATTTTATCTCCCCATGCCTGAAACCAACGCCACCCAACTCACTTGGTACGGTCAGTCCGCCTTCAAGATTGTTACACCGACCGGCAAAATCCTGTTGATCGATCCGTGGATCACAAATCCCAAGAATGAAAACGCGAAGGACGATCTCGCCAAGTTAGACAAGGTCGATTTGATTTTCGTGACTCACGGGCACGGAGACCATGTGGGCGATGCCGTTGAGATCGGCCGGCGGACACGCGCGAAGCTGGTCGCGAACTACGATGTGGGCGACGCCGTCGTAAAATTTCTCGGCTACCCGCCTGATCTCGCTGAGATGGATACCATTGGCGGAATCGGTGGAGAACTAAGTCTGCTCGATGGCGAAGTAAAAGTGCTGTTCGTTCGGGCACATCACGGTTCGGGCGTCACGGTTGATGAAAAATCCGGACCGCGATATGGCGGTTCGCCGGGAGGTTTTGTCATCGCCATCCGCAATGGCCCGACCATTTACCACACCGGCGACACGGATGTTTTCGGCGACATGGCTCTTATTTCGCAGTTTCAGAAGATCAACGTGATGCTGACGTGCATCGGCGATCATTTCACGATGGGTCCGGTTCGCGCAGCGCACGCAGTGAAGCTGGTTAATCCGGACATGGTCGTTCCGATGCATTTCGCCACCTTTCCGATTTTGACCGGAACACCGGAAGCATTCGCCACCGCGCTCAAGGAACAGGGCGTAAAGAGTGAAATGCGAGAGATGAAGATCGGCGAAACGATTCCGCTCAGCGGTTCGTAATCTGCTGAAAAACGAATCCACGTTGCGCTAGAGACACGAATAGACTAAACAACACCGACATGAAATTCGCCGTTCTCTCTCTTCTCGCCAGCTTGTCCGTGACTGGTACGGCGCTGGCCGCTACGGAACCGGAGTTGTCCGCCGGATCGAGTTCGGAGGAAAAAGTTTCGACCGATTGGGTCGAGACCGAGAGCAGTTACGTTTTCGAGAGCAACCTTGTGCACGGCGGCGTGAGTTTCGGCGAACAATATTCGTTTCAAAGCCGGTTCGAATACGAACATCGGTTTCTGATCAAAGACCCGATTTATCTGCGTCTCGGCCTTGCCTACAACCGTTTTGATTTTGGCCACACCGTCGCGCCGGTTCCGGTGCATTTGCAAAGCATGGCCGCGATTATCGGCATCGATTACATGCATGGAAGCGATCTCGCCGCGTTCATCTGGGTGAAACCCGGCTTCTATACCGAAGAGCATATCGGCATCGCATCTTTCGACGCGCCGATCACTCTGGGGCGTGCCTTCACTTTGCAACCGGACCATCTCTACCTTTTCGTGGGCGCGAATGCCGATTTCCTGCGCGGCGATTATCCGGTCCTGCCTCTCGCCGGTTTGGTCTGGCGGCCAAATGACCAGTGGGAAGTTAGTGCCCTTGTCCCGGAGCCGCGTGTGACTTATCGGCCGTCGAAGAGTTTTGGAGTTTATGCGGGCGGCGAACTGGCCGGCGGTTCTTTTCGCACTGATCACGACCAGACAATTCTTCCGCGCAAACTCGATGGTGCACAGGTCGATTACTCGGAATATCGGGCGAACGCCGGTTTCGTTTATTCGCCCTGCCAAAATTTTTCAATCGATCTAGCCGGCGGTTACGCGATTCAGCGCCAGTTTGCCTTTACCCGCGCGGATTATTATTTCCGCTCCGATCCCGCGCCATTCCTGCGGCTTGAGTTCAGAGCGAAGTTCTAAATTAGCTTAGGCTCGGAAAGTGCGGCTGTATCTCCTCGCCCTCTGCGGCGTCTTAACAATATCACCGCTCGGCGCGGCGTTTGCTGCCAGTCCGATCGACCAGATTCGTTCGGCGTCGCGATTGCCGACGCTCGATCTCGAAAAACTTAAGCACGGCGAAGTCGCGGGCGTGCGCGGTCCGCTCGGAAGTTTCCCGCGCGGCGTTTACGTCGAGTCCTGCTTTTTCGTGCGCGCATCATTGCCGGCCGTTGGCGAAACATTGCTGCACTGGGACACATCGAAACATCCGGAGTTCGAGATTTCGCTCCTGCGCGAATACAATTGGCCCACACCAGCAAATGTTTTCGACTCGCTCGCGCTCAGTTCCGATCATGCCAAAGACAAATGGTTAATCGATCACACCTGGCAAACTCTGAACACCGGAAAGCCTGGCGAATTGTTCGTGACGGCGAATGAAGCAGCCGCCGCGCGTCTGACTGGAGCTTTACTGAATCAACGCGACGCCAAAGTTGTTGAATTCTGGAAGAACATTCTCGCGTCCCGCGACAAGGCGCTCGCATCCGGCGGATTGAACGCGCTCCCGCATTTTTCCGCTTCCTACCTCGACATGTCCATTCGCGCCGAGCTCGACGGATTGATGAAGCTCGCTCCGAAAGTTGCCGCGCATTTCCAACCGCTGATCGGCGCCCGTCCGTTTGCCGGAGACGGAAATCCCGCCGACGTCATCGTGCCTTACTGGCAGCAAAACCTCGTGCGCGGCCATACCACCGTGCACACTGGATTTCTCTGCGCGCAAAAAATGAAATCGTGGCAGTTGGCCGATTGTACCTATTTCACCTCCGACACCTATTTCATGTCGATCACGCTCTACGAATTGTTTCCAGTCGAGAATGGAACGCTCGTTTGGCAAATCGATTTCGTATCCGCGCCCTTCCGATCCTATCTCGGCGGCGCCGATCGCTTCTTTGCCGGAAAAGAAATGGTGAAAGAATCGGCTAAAGCGATCCAATTGTTCCGTCGCGACGTCGAGAAGTAGTCACTCTGCAACGTCCCGATCAAACCCCTCCACAACTCATCTCGCGAACCCTTCGGAGCTAACCGCTAAATGCTAAATGCTTTCGAAAGCCCGGCGAGCGGTGGCAATCAGCTCCTGGCAGCGGCAGCCTTGGCCAGAAGCTTCTGGCCCCATTCGGCGCGTAAGACTTTCATCTCCGCGTTTAGGGTGACTAGTCGCGCCGCGACGCCCTTATATTTCTTGGTGATACCGTTGACCGTTCTCGTGACCGTGCCCTGGCTGACGAGGCTCTGAAGCTTTTCATAGGTGCGCAAGCGCAGCATCTCTTCCCCTCCACTGGCAGCATTCCGTTCCTTGAGATTGAGGAAGATAATGTCGAACAGGGCCTTGAATTCAAATGAGGCCTTGGAAGAAAGCACCGCAACAAGCTCTTCAGTGATGTTGTCGGGCGCCCGACGCGCGAAGGTAGCACCAGATGGTTTGGACATTGTAAAACATAGCCGAGATCCGGGAAAAAGCCAGCCAGGCGCGGAATTTAGACACCGACGCGGAATTCTAGGGACAAAGAGGGCCAGCCTCCGTTGCGACGGCGCGGCTGGCCCGGACTTTGTTAAAACTGAGTCGTCCGATTATTTCTTGCGGGTGTAGTTGATTTCCATTGTCTTCGCTTCCTGGCCGCCACGGTCCTCGTAATACTCAAAGGTGTGATGGTCTTTATCGACAATCTTGATCATTTCCTGGACCTTTTGCTTCATGCCGGGGATCACTTCCATTTCCGCGTTGTAGGTGAATGTCTTGGTCGCGGGATCGTAGGTGCCTTCTGACGCCATGATGCCGGTGCCCATATTGTCGATCCACGAAGACGTGAATTTCTGTTTGGCATTGTCGTAGGCATCAAGCGACATGCCTTTGAACGGCACATCTTTCATTTTGCCGTCCGCGCCGGGCATCTTCATCATGCCGGTGACGTCGGTGACGAAGTAACGCCCACCCATCGTCGCCTTAGTAACGGAAGTGCCGGATGATTCGCTCGGCGGCGCTTTCGGATCGGGGTTCATCCAGAATTTAACCTTGTAACTCCAAGTGCCGGCCAAGTTCGCGAGCAGCTTGTGGTTGTCGTTCAACTTCGCCAGCTCGATCATCTGCTTCATCATCTCGGCCGGATTCGGTTGTCCAGTCGCGGCGGTTTGACTAGCGCTGGCCGCCGGGCTGGTCGCGGGTGCAGACGTTTGGCCTTGCGCAAACGATGGGATAACTAGCAACGCAGTCGCAAGAACTGCGAGTAATCTAGGTAGTGCAATCGGGAGAGTATTCATGGCGCGATTCTTTTCAGCTCGCCGCGTAACGTCAAGCTTTTGTGAGGAATGCGACGGAGTTATTGCTCGATTCGTTTCAAAAGAAAGGCCGCGCCGGCGAAGGTGATCAGCGCGCCGGCCAGGAGCACAACAAGATCGACCGCGTAAAACGAAACGCTCGCGTGATACATGTTTACCAGCCGAAACGCGCGACAGAAATGGGTGAGCGGAAAAAGTTCCGAAACGTAGCGGATAAATTTCGGCAGTTGATCGAGTGGCGCGAACGCGCCCGACAGGACGAAGACCGGGAGCAGGAAGAACACGGAAAATTGTATGGCTTGCGTTTGCGTCCGGGAAATCGCGGAGATGAGCAGACCGAGACCGAGCGAGCAAAGCAGGAAAAGAAAACAAATGACAGCCAACGCAGGCATCCCATGGAATCGGACATCGAAGTGCCACCAGGCCAGCGCCAGGATCACGACGATCAGGAAGATTGAGACGGCGAGATACGGCAAGATCTTGCCGATGACGATCTCGCCGCGTCGCAGCGACGTGACCATCAATTGGTAAAGCGTTCCCGATTCGCGCTCGCGCGCAATCGTGCAGGCCATGAGTGTCACGGTGAGCAGTTGCAAAATCAGACCGATGATTCCCGGCACGACGTAATCGATGAAGCGCGTCTTGGGATTGTAAAGAATCCTACTCTCGACCGACCACGCCTCCATGAGCGAGACGAATTGCTTGCGGATTTCGACCGGAAGTTTTTTGCCAAGCTCAATCACGTCGTCGGGCAACGTCTCGATCATGGCGTCGCGTTCCTTCAACTGAAAATCGGCCAGGCTCTTTTGCACGCTCCCTTCGAGCGCCGAACCCGTGTTCGTGTCGCTGCCATCGAGATAAAGAATTAGCGGATGCGGGTCGCCCTTTGCCAGCGAATCGCTCCAGCCCGCGGGCAAGACGAGCGAAGCCCAGACGTGGTGTTTGAGCAGATCGGATTCGTCCTTCACTTCGGCCGGCAGTTTTTCCCATTGAAAAGTTTTGTTCTTTTCCACGATGTCGATGAAACGCTGCGTGCGCGGCGTGTGGTCGCGATCGATCAAGAGCGCGGGCACGTTTGTCATTTCATCCGCCTCAAAGGCATGACCGAAAATGAGAGTGAAGACCGGCGGCAGGATGAGCAGGAGCACGAGAACGCGCCGGTCGCGATAAATGTGCAGAAATTCTTTGTAAGCGACGCTCGCGATCGCGCTGAGAGATGTTCCTTTCATGATGTCGATCTTTTCAAGAGCGTGTCGTAACGCTGCGAATACGCGGTAAAAACATCTTCCATGTCGGGCTCGACCAGGCGGTCACCGAGTAAACGGATGTCCGGAAACGGCCAGTTCGCGCGCCACTTTGCCATCAACTCCTCGGGATGCGGCGCGTAAATCCGCAAACTTCCGCTGCGCAAGGAAACTCCAAGGACACCGGGAACATCGCGCAACCGAACCAATGCCGGCATGACCGGTTCGACATCGATCTCGAGCAATCGTGCGTTAAAGCTTTCCTTCAAATCCCGTGGCGAAGCTTTGGCCAGAAGCTGTCCGCTCTCGAGAAAGCCAACTTCCGTGCACCGTTCCGCTTCGTCCATGTAGTGCGTAGTGACGAAGATGGTCTTGCCCTGGCTGCTCAAATCGTAGAGCAAATTCCAAATTTGTTGCCGATGAACCGGGTCGAGGCCAGCCGTTGGCTCATCCAGGAAAAGCAACGGCGGATCGTGGATCAGCGCGCAATCCAAGGCGAGCAATTGACGTATCCCACCGGACAAACTTCCGGCAGCGGTCGTCCGCTTTGGCTCGAGATCGGTCAAACCGAGCAGACGTTCGATGCGTTCGTTGAGTTCGCTTGCCGGCACCCGGCAGGCGCCACCAAAGAAGCGAAGATTTTCTTCGACGGTAAGATCGGGATAAAGGCTGAAGCGTTGCGCGACGTAACCGAACTTCGTGCGCACACGCTGCCGATCTTTCCAAATATCGTGACCGGCAATCGAAGCGCCGCCGCCCGTGGGATGGGTCAGTCCGCAAAGCATTCGCATGGTCGTGGTTTTGCCCGCGCCGTTCGCGCCGAGGAAGCCGAAGATGGTGCCGGCATCGATTGTGAGTGACACATTGCGCACCGCGTGCACATTGCCAAAGCTCTTGCTCAGGCTGTTCAGGGCAATGACCGGCTCGCTCATCAGGAATCTTTATTGCGATGATGCCTGCCTATTTGCAACCATCCGCCACGACAAATAGTTATTCTTTACTCATGAAACTTGAAATCCCGCGAGCTTTCCGGCGTCTTCGCCCCACGAATTTCGCCGCAGCCGCACTCATCGCCTTTCTCATCGCAAGATCGACAATCGCTCTGGCCGATCCGGCCAGCGAACTGGCTGGCTTCTCCATTTTCGACAAGATCGACATCGCGGAACTCGCGAAGAGCAATGTAAGAACAGAACACGGTCCGCCCATGAGCGGGCGATTCCTGTCCGTGCAAAGTTGTTACGTTGTTTCCGGCTCGCCGGCGCAGCAGGTCGAAGCGCTTCGGAAGTGGAACCCAACCAAACACAGCGAGCTAAAAGTTTTTCTGCACTCCGATCTTCCCAACTCCCCCAGCCTGGCAAATTTTGCCAAGCTCCAGAGTGCGCCGAGCAACAGCGCTGTCGGTGCGCTTGTCGCCGCCACACAAAAAGTCAGTTCCGAGCTTCAAATCAGTAAGGACGAAGCGAAAAAGTTTTCCGCTACCAACGCGAGCGGTAGTGGCGCGATGCCTGAGACGGTCGCCACATTTTGGAGCGAGATCCTGGCCGGTCGCGCGGCAAGTTTCATCAAAGGCGGAACATCGGCGCAGCCGCCGTACGATCACACTGGCGATTCGATTCGTCCGAACGAGGAAGCGAATTCGCTGCTGAAACAACAGGAAAAAATTCGCCGCCAGTTTTCCGGTTTCCTGGGTCAAACCGGAATCGGCCATGGAGGCGGGTCGCTCTCGCCGGAATTATATTGGGAACTTCTCGAGGTGGACGATCGCGGCGTGCTCACGCTGGGCGGGTTTTACAGTCGCGCCGGCGCGGGCGGAACTTACCAGGCCGCCGACATTCTTTATTACGCGAGCGGCGGCTATTACGTCGCGCTCGCGCTTTATCAGATGTGGCCGGTAACAGTCGAAGGAAAGGCATCGACTCTTGTCTGGCGGGGTGACATGATTTCGTCCGCATCGCTCGCGTCGCTTCACGGCGTCGAGCGGCTAGGTTCTGAATCTGCCATGGTAAAAGACATTTCCAAAGCGGTGACACTTTTCCGGCGCGACAACGGCGGGCGTTGACGAATGAATCGTCGATCTTTCCACTTCGTCGCGGCTTTGCTCGGCCTTTGCTGGCTGAGCGGGCCGACGCTGGCTGAAGAAGCAGTGGAAGAACCGGGCCTGTTTGGTTTTTCCGGCGAATACCTAGCCGAAGAAACTTACGTCGGTTCCGGCGACGTTCACAGGAGAAACGGCCAGTCCGTGAACAACTTTGATGAAAACGATTCCATCCTGCGCTTCGTCTTCACCCCGCGAGTCAGCTTTGGGATATTGCGGCTGGGCTTGGAATGGGAGCGATTCGGTTTCAGCGTTTCCAACACCGATCATATTCCGGACACACTGCAATCGGTCGGCTTGGTCATAGGACTTGATACGCAAATTTCCGATTCCATCCTCCTTCGAGTAGAAGCCCAGCCCGGCGCTTACAACACCGGCGTCGAAAGCATGTCGGACGACTTCAATATGCCGTTCGTCGCCGGCGGTACCTACATTTATAATCCCAACTTGCAGTTTATCGTCGGCGTCAGCGTCGATATTGAGCGAAAACATCCGGTGATTCCGGCCGCCGGTGTTCGCTGGAAAGTTTCGCGCCAGTGGGTGATCGACGCCGTTTTGCCGAAACCGCAAATCGAGTTTGAATGGAACAAAGATATCACGCTGTCTGTTGGCGCAAATATCATAGAGACGAATTTTCGGGTGGACGACAGCTTTGGCGACGCACGCGGAAATCCGCGGCTCGATCATGCTGTGCTCAGTTACAGTGAAGTGCGAACGGGGGCGGGCCTCGATTGGAAAATCTCGCCGGTCCTGACACTGACAACGGAGGCTGGTTATCAGCCGTATCGAAGCTTCGACTTCTATCGCGTCCATGTCCGCTTCAACGAAGATGGCGGCGCGCCGTACGGAATGATTTCGTTGCACGGCGCGTTCTAGAATTCTGTAGCGGGTAGCGTGTCGCCTGTAAATTTGGAGACGCAGCCGGCATGGCTGCCATTACTTTTTCAGTAAAGATCTTGCCGGCGCTGCGCGAACACCGCCATCCGGTCCCGCACAGAATTCACGACCTCTTCCGAGATTTCAGCCTGGATGAGTTCTTCACGATCCGTCGAAGCAGCTGCGATAACCACGCCATAAGGATCGATAATCGCGGATGAGCCACAGAATGTGACGCCGTCGTCCATCCCGACTCGATTCGCGGCAATCATGTAACTTTGGTTTTCGATCGCACGCGCCGTTGCCAGGGTGCGGAAATGTTCCACGCGAGGAAATGGCCACGCCGAAGAGATGATGAAAGCTCTCACCTCTTCTTCGACGGCAAGCGTCCGATACAATTCCGGAAACCGCAGATCGTAGCAGATGCTAAGGCCAAAACGCAATCCGCCGACCGCCACACTTGTGAATTCACCGCCCGCCGCGAAGCATTTGTGCTCTTCGATCGGAGCAGCAGTGAATAGATGAATCTTCCGGTATTTCGCGGCGACTTCGCCGTTCGCGTCGATGAAAACCTGAGAATTGTAAATGGACGGGCCGTCTCGTTCCGAAACGCCGCAGATAATTCCAATCGAAAAACCTTTCGCGATCTTTTGCATTTCGGGAACGGCTCCATCGGTCCAGGGAGTCGCGTGGGCATGAATTGCCGGCATCGAATAACCGGTGTCGACCATTTCCGGGAAAATAATCAGTTCAGCTCCCGAACTTTTGGCGCGCGAAGAAAAGTCGCGAATCTTAAGAAGGTTCGCGTTGAGATCACCGAGAGCGCACGAAATCTGGGCAACAGCAACTTTCACGTTCGATGTCGATCTTAGCGCAAAGTTCTATCGAGCGCCCCGATTTTGCGCGTCTCCGGCCAAAACCTAGCGACACCGAGCACGACCAGAATCGTCCCGATTCCGCCGGCGACGACTGAAACAACCGGGCCGAAGAGCGCCGCAGTCAGGCCGGACTCGAACGCGCCAAACTCGTTCGAGGTCCCGATAAAAATGTTGTTCACAGCGGAGACGCGGCCGCGCATCTCATCCGGCGTGACCAGCTGAACGATCGAGCCACGGATGATCACGCTGACGCTGTCGAAGGCGCCGGCCAGACACAGCATGCCGAGCGATAACCAGAGAACTTTCGACACGCCGAAAACGATCGTCGCGATTCCAAAACCGGTGACACACCAAAGCAGCGCTTTACCGGCGTGCCGCATTGGCGGTAGATAGGCGACGACGAGCGCCATCACAAACGCGCCGACGGCAGGCGACGCGCGCATCCAACCGAGGCCGACTGGTCCGCAATGCAGAATTTGGTCCGCGAAGATCGGCAGCAGGGCGGTCGCACCGCCAAGCAGCATAGCGAACAAATCGAGCGTGATAGTCGCGAGAATAACTTGCTTGCTGAAAACGAATCGCAAACCAGCGACAAGACTGCGCCAGGTGCTTTCGTCTGTCCGGTTAGCGATGCGCGTGCCACGGCGGATCGGCAGCACGAGCACGAAAAAAGCCAGCGCGCAAAGTGCATCGAGAACGTAAACGAATGGAAAGCCGGCGCCCGCGATAAGAAAGCCGCCGATCGCGGGGCCCGCCACCGATCCAATCTGGAAGACGCTGTTGTTCCACGTAACCGCGTTCGCGAAGGCGTCGCGTGAGATGAGCGTCGGAAAAAACGAAGCGCGCGCCGCCCACCCGAAAGTGCGTGCCGTGCCGTAGAAGAAAAGCAAAATGTAGATCAGAGGAATGGAGGCATCGTCAAAATGAAATGCCGGATGGTGACGCTCGAAGACAGTGGCGATCGCGCGCAGCATTCCGTTTCCCTGCCGCAAGATGGGCATCTGCGGAATGGCGAGATGCTTCCATGAAACCAAGGCGAGCGCGACGGAAGCCAGTGCGCTAAAAATCTGCGAAACCAGAAGGATTCGTTTGCGGCTGAATCGATCGGCCAAATGGCCGGCCGGCAGCGAGAGCGCGACCACTGGAACTGCGATAACTAGACCGACAAGACCGAGCGCCGTGGCCGAGTGGGTGCGCGCGTACATTTCCCACTCGACGGCGACCGCGAGCATTTGACGGCCCACGATCGAGAGCAAATTGCCCGCCGTGAAAAAACTGAATCCGCGAGACCGAAACGCGGCGTAAGGATCATGTCGTCGCCCCGTCGGAACAATTGGCGGCGCGATCGCCGGGCGTTGATCACTCGGCGAATCGTACGGCGCTGGATCAGTTGGTGGCGGCATGTTCGAGCGCGTCGTTCGAACACGCGCACGAGAGTGTAAAGTTAACGACTGTCGCCGCAAGCTACGCGGGGCAATCCCGGTCAGTGTTCTTTTGCCAAAGCCTGCACGATTAACGCGCGAAACTCACTCTCCGCATCCGGATATTTGTGTTGATTTGCGAGGTTGTTCGCCAGGCTCGTAACCGAGAAAGATCAGTGTATTGGCGACCAACTGCCGGGCGCTCCGAAGTTCCCGACTGACCGCAGAAATAAAAATAAGCGGACGAGGCGACACTATAGCCCGGGATCGCGCGGGAATTTCGCGTACGGAAGCCGCGTGCCTTTGAAAAAGAATTGATCGGCACGGATTGCGTCGGGCGCGAGAAAGTCCTGCGTGCCCGATGCCGCAACGATGTCGTCTTGATCGACACCGTCGCCGCTAACGCCAATCGCACCAATCATTTGGCCATTTCGATAAAGCGGAAAGCCACCGGGAAAAATTGTGATGCCGTTTGGAAAATTTGGATTGGGCGGCGGCATGGAAAGCATCTCCTGCAACCCATTGTAAGGACCGGGAGGTTGACCATCGATGCCGGGCGGATAATTGCTCTGCGCCAGAAATCCGACGGTGCGGGTCGAGATCGCCATGGTGTTTCCGTTATTCGAGAAACCGACGGCGGTGCGCCCTTTTTGCACGGCCACATCCCAACTAAAATTAGTCGCTTCGCCGGTGCGGAAAGCACCGAGCACGGTTGGCGGTGTGCCCGGCATGTTTGGGAAGTTTACGACGGTAATGTAGGCTTCCATTTGGATTCCGATCGGCAATCGGATGCCCGCGCGTGTGATCCGAACGCGGTCCGCCGCGAAATTGATGATGCTTGTAACTTCTGCGGCGGTGAGGCGCGCCTGGCCGTTTATCGGCCCGGCAATCGGATCACTGATAATCGGCTGACGAATTTGGCCACTCACTCCGCCAAACGTTCCGGTCGGATAGGGAAACGGCGGCGGCGCGGCTTGAAGTGGAAATTGCACCGATGCGTTTCCCTGCAAGACGATCGTGGTGATACTTGTCGGCGACACGGCGGTGTAGGCGAGGCTGATACCGTTGATGAAAACATTGTCCGCCGTGATGCTCGAAGAGGGCCGATAGCCTTGCTGGCCGGAAAGCGCGACGTCCTCATCTTTATCGTAACCGGAGATGAACGGGATCGAGTTATCGGTGCCGTCGCCGGTAACGCCCACACCGCCGACGAGAATTCCGTTTTTGTAAATCGGCATACCTCCGGGCGATCCATCAAGGGATGTGCCGGGAATCGGCGACCCGAAAGTTCCCGGGGAAGTGCTTGTCGGGATCAGGTCGGTTTTTTTGAACCGGTTCACATCGGAAAACGGCAGATTGGAAAATCCGACACCGACGAGCGGGCCTGGAGGAGTATTGCGCACGCCGTCAGGAAAGTGCTGTTGGATGATGAATCCGGCTGTGCGCGACGTGAACGCATTTTGATTGCTGCTCAAAAATGCGGCGGTACCCGCTTTAGAAACCGCGTTGGCAATTTGTGTCGGCGTAGGTTCGCCGCCGGCCACATTCCAGATGCCGAGCACGTAACCTTCACGATCCGTCACAGCGATCACGCTGTTGGGCGAGATCGCGACGGCGCGCGTCACAGCTCGATTGACGATTGTCTGAACGTCAGCAAGCGTGAGTTGACCGAATGCCGAAGAAACGGTCAGACTTGCCGCGGAGGCGAGGAGCAAGGTTCGCAGCTTCATCGGTAACGGGATTATCAAATCCCAAGCGGATTGCCACGCAAAATAGCCAAAAAGCGATTGTCGATCTTCCCCGGGCAGACGCCGGTGCCGTTAGGCTTGCCAATAGGAGGCATTTTCCGGCATCCTCGCCCTCCCATGCGCTGGTCAACTCAGTGTGTCGCCGGCGCGATTTTGCGCCGGAAAGTCGCGCCCCTAGCCGGGCTATTGTTTTTTTTTGACATCAATGGCGCGCCGATACAACTAGTCGGTTCAAGTTCCTCCTTTCCGCTCGTCGAGTTGGGTCCCGTTTCTCCGATCGTCGAACTTCCACGCGACGTGACTCTCGCCTCACCAATTGTCGAGCTTCCGCGTGACACGGCTTTGCCTTCACCAATTGTGGAACTTCCGCGCGCGATCGCTATCGCTTCGCCAATCGTCGAGCTTCCACACGATGTGACTTTCGCAACTGTCGATGTTGTCGCGCAAAACGACGCCTACGACGAAGGGCCGTTGTCGCCTTCGCAGTTCAATCCAGATCCCGGCGCGCGTAACCAGACCGAGCCGGAAGCGCCGCCCGATCTTTTCCCACCGATCCTGCCGCAGGTTCCGGAGTATGGCGAAGAAGCATTACCGCGTTCGTTGCAGCTTCCGCGCAAAGGCGTGCGCGAAGTTGTTCCGCGCCGGCGCAAGCTCGAATACGAAACCTATCCGGAATCGGCGAATGGAATCGGCGCGTTGCCCGACTCGGAGCCGGTGCCGAATCGCTGGTTCATTGGCTTCGGGCGATGGAAGCGTTATGCCGATCCCTCCACCGAAACCGCGTATCAGTCCGGCGCATTAAAATATTGGCATCCTTATCTGCAAAGCTTGTTCAAAGGCGATGCGCCGATTTATGGCCAGGACATTTTTCTCAACGTCACGGCCAGCGATTTCTCTCAATTCGATGCGCGCCGCTTGCCGACTCCGAGCGGTGTGAGCGCGAATCAACCGAACAGCTCCGAATTTTTCGGACGAAGCGAACAGATTCTTGCATCGAACGATTTCTCGATCGGTGTCGATCTTTTCAAAGGAGAGACCGCCTTCAAGCCGGTGGAATGGGCGGTGCGTTTGTTAGGCGTTTACAATCACAACTACATCGACGTGCAGGAGAACAACGTCGTGAATCCCAATCCACAAAACGGGACGACGCGCGAAAAGGAATTCTTCTCATTGCAGGAAGCGTTCGCCGAAATCCACATCCGCGATTTGTCGAACAATTACGATTTCATCTCCTCGCGCGTCGGCATTCAACCATTCGTAAGCGACTTCCGCGGTTTCATTTTCGACGACACGAATCTCGGCGCGCGCATCTTCGGCAACTACGACGACAACCGCTGGCAATACAACCTTGCCGCCTTCGACATGCTGGAGAAGGACACGTATTCGGATTTAAATGAGATTAACGAACGACGCGACCAGCAGGTTTATGTCGCGAACGTTTATCGTCAGGATTTGATTTGGAAAGGTTACACCGGCCAGCTCAATTTCATTGCCAATTTCGACGGTGACAGCCAGCACTACGACAAGAACGGTTTCATCACGCGGCCGGCGCCGATCGGCGACGTGCGCGATCATTATGTGCAAGCGTACTACATTGGCTGGACGGGCGACGGACACATCGGCTGGCTGAATATCGATCACGCTTTTTATCAGGTCTTTGGTGAAGACAGCTTCAACGGGATCGCCGGGCGACCCGTGGAGATCAGCGCGCAGATGGCCGCACTTGAGCTTTCCGTCGATAAAAATTGGATGCGGCACAAGTTATCGGTCTTTTACGCGAGCGGTGATGACAATCCACGCAATTCGCACGCTACCGGCTTCGATACGATTTTAGATCATCCGTTTTTCTTCGGCGGCCCATTTAGCTTTTACGTGCATCAAGGCTTCAATCTCGCCGGCACGTCCGTGAACTTTAAGCAGCCCGACAGTTTGGTGCCTGATTTCCGCACGAGTAAAACGGAAGGCCAATCAAATTTTGTCAATCCGGGCGCGGTCATTGTCGGTTACGGCCTCGACGCAGATGTGACCCCAAAGCTCAAGGGCTTCCTGAATGTGAACTACGTCTGGACGGCCGACACCGCGGTCACTGAGCAAGTGCTCTTTACTAATCACGCCAGCAATAATCTTGGACTCGATTGCAGCCTCGGCTTTCAATGGCGGCCGTTACTCATCGAAAATATTATTGTCAGCGCGGGCGCTGGATTTTTCGTGCCGGGCCAAGGCTACAAGGACATTTACCGTGCGAATACGACACCGGTGCCGGGTTATCCAGGCCCGTCTCCCGGACACGTGGATGATTTTCTCTACAGCGGAATCGTGACGCTGACGCTGACCTACTAAATGAAGAAAACGCCGAACGCCCAACGCCGAACGCCCAATCTCGAATTCAGAGGAGGGTACGTGGCGGAGACACCCGATGGCAATTATGCAGGGAGTCGGCGACCAAATTACGATCTCGAAGAGCGGCTTCTAGAATTCACGGCGAGCATCGTTCAGTTGGCCGACTCGTTACCAAACACAAAGGCGGGCAATCATATTGCCGGACAGCTGCTCCGTTGCGGCACTTCGCCTCTCGCAAATCATGGCGAAGTGGAAGCAGCGGAATCTCGTAAAGATTTTCTGCACAAGTTGCGTATTTGCCTGAAAGAACTGCGCGAAACGTGGCGTTGGCTGCGCTTGATCGGACGATTGCAACTTGCTGAAAGCGCTGGATTGCGCGCAAATTTAAGTGAAATCGAAGAGCTTATCAGAATTTTCTCCGCCAGCGTCCGAACCACGGAGAAAAATGCAAAATGAACTTGTGGTTGTATGACTTCGGCATTCGGCGTTCGGCGTTCGGCGTTTGGCGTTTTCTGCTGCTTCTTATCAGCATCTCGAGTTCAGCAATTGCCCAAGAACTCGCCACTTCGGGCTACGGCCCGCCGACCTCCGTCCCCGCTGCAATATCGACAATCGCACGCGCGTCCTTACCGCCGCGTAATTGGATCGATCAAACCCAAGCCGAAGCAAACGCCAAGAGCATCGGCTGCTTGCAGTGTCACAAGGGCGTTGAGCCGATGCATAAATCGGAAAACGTCGTGCTCGGGTGCACCGATTGCCACGGCGGCAACCCGGCGCGCGGCCTGACCAAGGAGCAGGCGCACATCTTGCCGAAGAACAAAGAGTTTTGGAAAACATCCGCCAATCCGCCGAACTCAAACGCGTGGCTCAATCACGAGTCGCCCGAATTCATTCGCTTCATGAATCCCGGCGACCTGCGCGTCGCCCAGCAATCGTGCGGCCTTTGTCATGGCGACATCATTCGCAACGTCGATCACAGCATGATGAATCACGGCGCGATGCTCTGGGGCGCGGCTTTATACAATAACGGCGGTTTCTATCTGAAGAACTACCGCTTCGGCCAAGCTTACGGCGCGGACGGCGTTCCGCTACGCTTGGATAACTACACACCGGTGAGTAGTGAAGATACACGGACGCACGGCATCCTTCCGTTTCTTGAGCCGCTGCCTCGTTTCAATTTGAGCAACCCTGGAAATATTCTGCGCATTTTCGAGAAGGGCGGACGCAACCAACTTTCGCTCGGTCTTCCAACCGCCGACGAACCGGGTGGCAAACCGGAGCGACGTTTGTCCGAGCGCGGCCTCGGCACGCTCAATCGCACTGATCCGGTCTTTCTCGGTCTGCAAAAGACGCGCTTGCACGATCCGTTGCTTGGCTTCCTCGGATCAAACGATCACCCTGGCGATTACAGATCGAGCGGATGCTCGGCCTGCCACGTTGTGTATGCCAACGACCGCTCGCCGACCAACTCCGGTTGGTGGAGCAAGTACGGACATCAAGGCCTGAGTTTCACCGCCGACGAAACGATTCCGAAAGCCGAGCGCGGACATCCGATCACGCATCAGTTCACGCGCTCGATTCCTTCGAGCCAATGCATGAATTGCCACATGCATCAAGGAAACCTCTTCGTGAATCCCTATCTCGGTTACACCTGGTGGGACCAGGAGACCGACGGCGAGTTCATGTATCCGAAGGAGCAACATGATCCGACCGATGCCGAGCTTGTAAGATCGACAATGGAAAATCCGGAAGCGGCGGCGGCGCGCGGTTTATGGGGCGACAAAGATTTTCTCGATCGGGTAGCGGAATTAAACCCGCAACTTAAGCACACGCAGTTCGCCGATTATCACGGACACGGCTGGGTCTTTCGCGCGATCTTCAAACACGACCGCAAAGGCAACTTGCTCGATCTCGAAGACAACAAGATCGACAATGACGACCGGAACAAATTCGCGAAAGCGGTGCATTTGAAAGATGTGCATCTGGCGAAGGGCATGCAGTGCGCCGATTGCCATTTCGATGTTGATGTTCACGGCAACGGCATGCTTTACGGCGAGCCGCGCAACGCGACCACGATCAACTGCATCGATTGTCACGGCACGATCGCTCAACGGCCCACGCTGGTTACTTCCGGCAACGCAGGACAAATCGATTTGCTGCACACAAGCAACACGCCGTTCGGACCGCGCTTTAGTTGGGAAGGCAACATGCTCTGGCAGCAATCGACCATGTCGCCGGATGTTCGCTGGGAAATTCCGCAAACGATGGACACGATCGATCCGCTTTCCGCGCACTATAATCCGAAGTCCGCTTACGCCAAAACTTTGCGGCGGGCCGAAGACAAATGGGGCGGCGTCTTACCGGCCACGCCGGAAGAGCGGCGCGTCAAACTCGCGCACGACAATTCGGCAATGGATTGCCAAATCTGCCACACCTCGTGGGCGACCAGTTGTTTCGGCTGCCATTTGCCGATGAAAGCGAACCAGCGCGTGCCGCAAAACAAATTCGAGGGCGTGACCGACCGGAACTACACCACTTACAATCCCCAGGTTGTGCGCGACGACGTGTTCATGCTCGGAATCGACGGCACGGTGAAGAAGAACCGCATGGCCGTGATCCGATCGTCCAGCGCGGTCGTGGTCAGCTCACAAAATGCAAATCGCGAATGGGTTTACTCCCAGCAGCAAACATTTTCCGCGGAAGGTTACAGCGGCCAGGCGTTTAATCCGCATTTCCCGCACACCACCAGTAGCGTTGGAACAACCAAGACTTGCACAGACTGCCATTTATCGAAGGAGAATGACAACAACGCATGGATGACACAGTTGCTCGGATTCGGCACGGGAACGGTGAATTTCTTCGGACGTTACGCGTATGTCGGCGAAGGACGTGAAGGATTGCACGCGGTCGTATGGACGGAAGCGGATGAACCGCAAGCAGTCATCGGAAGCCACCTGCACAGCATCGCGTATCCGGTGAATTACAAGAAACATGTCGATCTTGGCGGTGAGTTACAGGAAGCGTACGAACATTCCGGCAAAGACATTCAGGACATCGTGCTGCGCGGTGAATATCTTTACACCGCGAACGGCCCCGGCGGGTTCGAAGTCTTCGATGTGGCGAACATCGATCAAAAAGGATTTTCAGAACGCATTGTCACTTCGCCGGTTTCGCCGCTTGGCCAGCGCACGTATGTGCATACGCCTTATGCAACTTCGGTAGCGTTGCCAAGCACGCTCGCGCTCGATCCGGCACGTCTGCACATTCCGGAAAACGAAGAGCAACCGATCGATCCCTTCTACGCATTCGTTTTCGTCTCCGACCGCGTAGAAGGCCTGGTCGTCGTCAATGTCGCGACGCTGGTTAACGGGAATCCCACCGACAATTTCCTGAACAAGGACGTCGTCTTTAATCCGGACGGCGCCTTGAGCGGTGCAACCTTTGTCGCGACGGCCGGCCATCGGCTTTATATGACGACGCCGCGCGGACTTTTCGTTGTCGATGTAACCGATCCGATGCATCCGCGCATCGCCGGACAACTCACCGGAAATTTCCTGAAGAATCCACGATGCATCGCCATTCAGTTTCGCTACGGATTCATCACGGATGATGACGGATTAAAGGTTGTCGATCTTACTGAGCCGACTCGGCCTATTCCTCTTCCGCGCGCAACTGTTCGTCTGCGAAACGCGGGACGATTGTACGTTGCGCGCACTTATGCCTACGTCGCCAACGGTCCGGAAGGTTTGGCAATTGTCGATGTTGAGGATCCTGAGTCGCCTCGGCTCGATCAAATGTTCAACGCCGGCGGCGCGCTGAACGACACCCGCGCGGTGCAAATCGGGAGCGTGAGCGCTTCGCAGTTTGCACTCGTGGCCGATGGAAAAAATGGGTTGCGCGTCGTGCAATTGATTTCGCCCGACACCGTTCCAGGTGCCCAGGGATTCAGTCCCCGTCCGAATCCGAAGTTGATCGCAACTCACCACACCAAAGGCGAAGCGATTTGCGTTTCGCGCGGGCTCGAGCGCGATCGCGTAGTCGATGAAACCGGCGGGCAAACGGTTGTCTTTGGGCGTCGCGGGGCGCGGCCATTTCATCTCGATGAGATGGAACGTTTTTATCGCCGCGCGGAAATCAGCGACGCAAAAGATGTCGATGTTCGACGCAAGGGAGAATTGTATCGCGTGGAAGACGTGACGCTTTCCGGCGGCGTACTCTCGACCAAAAGCGGCACGACTTTGACGCCGATCCCGACGCCAATTCCGTCCGCGACTCCGATCACGCTCCCAACGGAACCCGAGGTTGAACCTACGGCGATCCCAAGCGAGACGTCCACGAAAAGGAAAGCGCCCTAGCCAAACAGCCGAAACATGTCGATCGAAGCAAGGCCTGATTCGGAACTAGAGATCGCGCACGTATTATTCATGGACATTGTCGGGTACTCGAAACAATTGGTAGATGAGCAGAGCGAGTTGATTCAGGAATTGTTTCGACTGGTGCGCGGCACGGAACAATTCCAAAGCGCGGAAGCGAGCGGGAAATTGATTCGAATTCCGACCGGTGACGGAATGGCGCTCGCTTTCTTCACCAGCACCGATGCGCCCGTCCGCTGCGCGATGGAAGTTAGCAAGGCGTTAAAAGATCATCCGCAGCTGCGACTTCGAATGGGAATTCACAGCGGCCCGGTCGAGGCAATTTCCGACGTGAACGACCGGATGAACGTAGCAGGCGCGGGCATCAACATGGCACAACGGGTGATGGATTGCGGAGATCACGGACACATCTTGTTATCGAAACGCGTTGCCGACGATTTGGGTCAATACCGAAAGTGGCAGTCGCACTTGCATTCGCTAGGCGAGGTCGAAGTAAAGCACGGCGTCCGCCTCGAGATTGTAAATTTTTACACCGACGAACTGGGAAATCCGGTGTTGCCGGAAAAAATCAAGAAGGCGCGAGAGCAAAACACCGCGGGCGCAATTGCCCCGACAAACAGCGTAAGCCGAGCCTGGATGATGATTTCAGCCGTGACGTTAATCACGCTTTTGGCTTTCGGGTTTTGGCAATTCTGGCGCGCGAAGACACCGCCGGAATCCGGCGCGGCTTCCGCCAAGAGCATCGCGGTGTTGCCGTTCGAAAATATGAGCGAAGACAAACAGAACGCTTACTTCGCCGACGGAATGCAGGATGAAATTCTCACCGACCTGGCCAAGATCGGCGATTTGAAAGTGATCAGCCGCTCCAGTGTGATGGATTTCAAAAGTGGATCGACACATAACATCCGTGAAATTGGAAGAAAGCTTCGGGTCGCTCACGTGCTGGAAGGCAGCGTGCAACGCGCGGGAAATCGCGTGCGCGTGACTGCGCAATTGATCGATGCTGGAACGGACGCGCATCTTTGGGCCGAGCATTACGATCGTCCGATTGACGATGTCTTCGCTATCCAAAGCGAGATCGCAAAAAAGATCGCGGAGCAACTCAAAGCGCATTTGTCGCCGGCCGTAAAGCAACAAATCGAAGAGGCGCCGACCCACGATGTAGCGGCCTACGATCTTTTTCTGCGAGCCAGTTCGTTACTCAGCGAGGGGATTCATGACAGCGATCTGCAAGCTAACACTGCTCAGGGGGTAACGTTGCTCACCGAAGCGACCCGGCGCGATCCGGATTTTGGGGGGGCGTGGTCAATTCTCGCCATTGCGCAGAATAGCATGTACGAAATGTACGATCACACGCCGGACCGGCTTGCTCTGGCCGAGGAGGCGGTGCAAAAAGCGTTGCACCTTCGTCCTAACGAAGGTCCGCCGCATTTTTCCGCGGCAGTTTATTATTTCTCGGAACATCGCGACGATTATCGCGGGCGACAGGAATTGGCTTTGGCGCAGGAAAAACTTCCAAACAGCTGGCCCACCGTGTTTTTCAGCGGCGTAATCGCAGAACGCGACGGGCGATGGCAAGATATGATCGTCGATCTTGAAAAAGCTTATGAATTGAGCCCGCGAGACCGCAACACGGTTGATTTTCTCGTAGATGCTTACCGATCTCTTCGACGTTACGACGACGCGCGCCGCGTTCTCGATCAAGCGACGGCGGCCGGATTGAATCCGAACTGGTTCGCTCTGCAGCGTGGTCAACTCGCGCTCAATGAAGAAGGGACGACGGCTGGTCTTCGTGCCGCTTGTCAGGCGTTGGCCAAGCAACCGGAATTTGCCGAAAAAATAACTCGCACGCGGATCGTGGCCGCCCTAGATGATGGACAGTTTGACGAAGCGGAGCGCGCACTTGCGGCCGACCCTCGAAAGCAGTTTGAAGAAGGACTTTACCCGCGCGAAAGGCTTGAGGGTTTGATTGCGCGGGCGCGGGGAGACCAATCGGTTGCGCGCGATGCTTTCAGCAAAGCGCGTCCGTTTCTGGCGGAAAGCTTCGGGAAGCGGCCTGACCAACCCTATCGACTGATGTTGCTCGCGGAAGCAGACGCTGCAATTGGAAGCAAAGATCAAGCTCTCGATGAGGCACGCCGGGCGATTACTCTTCAAGCCAGCGATAAAAACAGCGATGCCTTTGGCGCCGCGGACCTGGCGGTTTTTTCCGCGCAGATCAGCGCTTGGTGCGGCCAAGAGGAGGAAGCCGTCACCAAATTAGAATCGCTCCGAAACATGCCGCACGCCTATCATTACGGCTATCTCAAACTAAGCCCCGATTGGGCTGACTTGCGTGGAGACGCGCGCTTCGAACATCTGATCTCTTCGCTCGCGCCCGCCGCGGGAAAGGACCGGACTATTTTGACAGGAACGTCCAAACCGGCAGGGTAGAGATCCAGTCCGTGAGAAAGACGTTGCCGCGCCTAAGCGAAGCTAGTAAAAAGAGATTCTATGCCGGACAAAGCAAGCAAACAGCCTCAGAATACTCCGGGAGCTTGGTATGTGGACACGACGTGCACGCCGTGCCGCGTTTGTCTCGAAGAAGCCCCAAATCTTTTGAAATATAACGACGACGAGACGGCCGTTTACTTTTTTAAACAGCCGGAAACCGACGACGAAAAGGCCGCGGCGCAACGCGCCATGGAAGTTTGCCCGACGCTGGCGATCGGCAACGACGGCTAGCGAACCCGATCATCGCGGGTAAGATCGACATCGTCATGGCGGACAATCCTACGGCAGCGGCTCCCGCTTCGCCTTACACACGCACCAATCCGTTTCCCGGGAAACTCGTCGTCAATCGCAGCCTTTGCGGCGAGGGCTCGGACAAAGACACGCGGCACTTTGAAATCGATCTCAAAGGCTGGGGATTGAATTACGAAGTCGGCGATTCGATGACCGTTTGGCCGATGAACGATCCAGCGCTGGTCGAAGAAATCATTAAGACGATCGGCGCAAAGGGCGACGAACAGGTCACCGGGCCGAAAGGGCCGACGACGTTGCGCGAAGCGTTGCTGCGCGATTGCCGCATCACCCAAACCACGCCGAAGTTTTTGAAAGCGATCGCGGAACGCGCGAGCGCTGCGCCGTTGTTGAACGAACTTCTCGATCCATCGCGCAAAGAGGACCTCGACCGATATCTTTGGGGCATGGAGGTGATCGATTTTCTGATCGAGCATCCCTCGATCAAGTTTGCGCCGCAGGAGCTTGTCGATCTTCTCGCGAAGCTGCAGCCGCGTTTGTATTCGATTTCGTCGAGTCTAAAGGCGCATCCCGAGCAGGTCCATTTCACGATCGATGTCGTGCATTACGAAAGTCATGGCCGCATGCGCAAAGGCGTCTGTTCGTCGTTCCTGGCCGAGCGCGCGGAAAACGTGCCGATCCCAGTTTTTCCGAACACGTCAAAGTTTCGTCTGCCGGAGGATGGCAACACGCCAATCATCATGGTCGGCCCGGGAACAGGCGTTGCGCCGTTTCGCGCGTATCTGCAGGAACGAAAAGCAGTCGGAGCGAAAGGAAGAAACTGGCTCTTTTTCGGATCGCAGAAAGCGAGCTGCAATTATTTTTACAAGGAGGAGCTCGACCAAATGAAGAAGGACGGGCTGCTCACGCGGCTCGATTGCGCCTGGTCGCGCGACCAGGAAAAAAAGGTCTACGTGCAAAACCACATGCTCGATAACGGCGCCGAAATCTGGAAATGGCTGGACGGCGAAGGCGCGCACTTCTTCGTCTGCGGCGACGCACGGCGCATGGCCAAGGATGTCGATGCTGCTTTGCGCAAAATCATGCAGAATCAGGGGGGCAAAACGCTGGACGAAGCGAACGCGTACGTCGAAAAACTCAAAAGTGACAAACGTTACAAGCGCGACGTTTATTGATTGTGAGTGATTGTCGACGTGCCGCCTGCAGCTTAGCAAATGTCGCAGCCGACACGGCTGCCCCTATAGCGCCTGCGCGCGCATGCTCCGAAGCGCAGCTAACAATCCAACGAGCAAGATCACGCAACTCACCGCAGATAATGCCGCTCCGTACATTAGCCACGAGGGTCGATAACTTAGGATAAGCTCCGCGTGCGTTCCCGCAGGCACTTCCACCATTGGAAACAATCCTCGATAAGAATCAACGCGAAGATTTTGGTTATTGAGCCGCGCTTGATAACCGTGGAAAAACGGACGCGAAAAAGCCAACAAGGCCGGTCCGCCCTGGCTCGGTACATCGACATCCATCTCGATGCGATTTCGTGAATCGTTAACTCGCAAAATTGTCGCGGCGGCAAATCCCTCATGTGGGCGCGAATCAATCGAAGTGACCGAGCGTACTCGTGGAAGCGATTCGCCGATTCGATGATAGACGCGCCCTTCATCGTTCGAAAATGTAAGCTTCCACTCAGAATCCGGTTTGGGAACGAAATCGAATTCGCGCGAGACAATAATTCCGTCGACGCCTATGCGCGCGAGCTCGCCTTCCGTGCCGGCTTCTTTTTCGAGCATCTGTGCCGCGATTTGCGGATCGAGCTCGCCGTGGATTTGTGAATTCAAGCGACGCGCGATGCCTGCAGGACGAATCGGGCTGTAACCATTTACAAAGCGCAATCCTGCCCACATCGATGTGCTGCCCGGCCGAAGGATTTGACCGATCGGTGCGGGCTTCCATTCGACGCGATAATTGAATTCGGGCGGTGGATAAACGCTCAAATAAAGCCGCTCCGGATCGAGCGGCGCGGACTTCGTTAGCTCCTGAGAAAGGTTGTATTTCGGAACGCCGCCGTTCGGCGGAACGCAAAGATAGGTCACGAGCAACGCGACAAAGGTCACGCACGCCGGCATCCACTCGCGAGGTAGGAACGACGCGCCACGCTGTCCTGGACGCCGCAGCGCGGCGTCCCCCCTGCCAAATTCTGACAACGCCCAGACCGTGGCGATCCCCAGCAGAATCCACGTAAGCGGAAATGCATGAGAGCCGCCGGCTCGCAAGATCGACATCGTGACTGCGATCAACACGATGAGGATGAAAGCGAGGAGGCCGGGCCGCGCGATGAGTCGCTGCCGGTCCTGCCCAGCGAGATCGCGTAGCGCTTCGGCGGCGCAGAGCGCGAGAATCAAATGAAAAAACGGAAGCCAACGGAAACTCCAACGGAACATGCCGGCGGTCGGCAACATCGCGAGCAAGAGCACAAGCAAGAGCAAGCCAAGCTCCCATCGAATTCTCCAAAGTAGTCGCCCGGATTCCGCTTTAGGAGAATTCGCTGCGTGCGCTGCTACACGCGTAGCATGTTTGGTCCATAATCCGGCGATAAGAGCGGGCAGCGGCACGAGGCCGCAAGCCAACTCGATCGCCGAGTGCGGTATCAAGCGCGTGGAAAAGTCGACCCACCTCGCTGTCCAGCATGGAAGAATAAGCCCGGGCAACGCCGATGGCGGAACAAGCCATTGCCAATGCGCGGAACTGGGCTGGACTTCGCGCGCGGAACCGTGGAGGTAATCGAAGATCGCGAGCCACGCGGGCGCGGAGAGTCCGAAGCCCAGCGCAACGCCAAACGCCATCGGCAAGATCGGCAGGAAACTTCGGGATTGGACTAATGACCTAATTGAAAGCCATGCGATCAGCACCGCGAGCATGACGACGGTGTAAGGAAAACCGCCGGTAACCAGCAGATAGACAAACGGCGCCGGCCACAGGAATCGCCAGCGACCTCGCTGTCGATCCAGCGCGCGCTCGACTCCCCACCACGCCCATGGCAGCCAGGCAAACGCGCCGAGAGCGCCGAACCAATCGGTCGCGCCCCAACAAATGATCCAACCGTTCAACGCCGCGACGAGGGAAACGAAAATCGACAGCGACACGGAAATTTTGCGAGCGCGCGCGAGCAGGAACGCGCCGGCCGCGAGCACGAAAAGATGGGTAATGGAAAGCGCGGCGGCTTGTTGCGGGAAGGCCAGCGGGAATTTCCAGATTAGAAAGACGGCTGCGTTTACAAAAATCGAGAATGTTCCGTATTGAAATTCACCAGCGAGATTGCTGCAGACCCACGAATATGGACTTAAAAGAGGAAGATGACCCTCACTCCAACTGCGCGCGACATCCGCGAACACGGGCAAGATCGACAATTCATAATCGTCGCTCCAGAAAACAAGCGGGTCATGCCAGAGCAGCAGCAAAGAAAAAGCGACGACTATCAAACCGGCTACGACTGCGCCGAGTACTTCCGAACGCGTAGGGCGCGGCTCGGACATCTAACAAGGAAAACGCCGAACGTCCAACGTCCAACGTCCAATGCCGGATTCAGAAGCTCTGTCTTTCCCCTGATTGGATGTTCGGCGTTGGGCGTTCGGCGTTTTCTTCATCATAACACGACCGGCTTGCCTTCGGTCATGACGAGCACTTTATCTTCGATTCCATGCGTGTGCGCGGCTGCTCGCAAGCGCTTGAGCGGTTCATCCATTGGTTCGAAGCCGAGACGAAAAGTTCCGTAATGCATCGGGATCAAAGTTTCGGCGCCAAGCTCGGTGAACGTTCTCACCGCTTCTTCCGGATTCATGTGGACCAGTCGGCCGGTTGGTGCGTCGTACGCGCCGATTGGCAACAACGCGACGTCGATCTTATAACGCTCGCCGATTTCTCTGAAACCGGGAAAAAACGCGCTGTCGCCACAATGAAAAATCGTACGGCCATCCATCGCGATGACGAAGCCGCCGAAGCCGCGATGCGAATCGGCCAGAAAACGCGCGCCCCAGTGATAACAAGGCGTTAGAGAGACCTCGATCGGGCCGAGCTTGACCGTCTGCCAGTAATCAAGCTCGTGCACGATCTGAAACCCAAGATCGTGCACGAGATTTCCCACTCCGATCGGGACAACGATCGGTTGATCGGCCGCCACGCGGCGCAACGTACGCCGATCGAGATGATCGAAGTGCGCGTGGGTCACCAAAACGAAATCGATTTCGGGCAAATGTTTAATCTCGAAACCGGGTTGTTTCAGCCGCTTGATCACCTTCAACCACATCGACCAATTCGGATCGATCAATACATTTACTTCATGCGTCTGAATCAAAAAAGAAGCGTGCCCAATCCATGTAATGCAAATCTCGCCCTTTCGAATTTCCGGAAATTTCGGCGGGGTGTGATCGCCAGAACGCTTCGTGAAGAGCGAGGGAATAAGAACTTCGGTGAGAAAATTGCGCCGATGCCAATCCGCGCGAAGGCGGAGGCGGACACGGGTGGAGCGCTTATTCTCAGCGCCATTTTCCGCCGCCTGGCGAACGACGTTCCTCCGGCTTTTCTTCGAAAAAGGAATCGGCACTTTCGCGGAAGCATATAAGCTCAGACGGGTGAAGCAAAAGGTTTCCACGGCCAGAGAAGGTTGCGCGTCCTGCTTCCATAAACTTTTCAAAACGGCTTAGACATTCGATGGCAGTGGACCACACACGAAAAAAGGAGCGACTACACTTTATCGGCATCTGCGGGAAGGCGATGGGCGGTATCGCGACGGCTCTGCAACGCGAGGGGTGGGCAATTACCGGTTCGGATGAAAGTCCGTATCCGCCGATGAGCGACTACCTGCGCGATTGCGGCATCGAGATCTCGCTGCCGGAGGGAGCGACGAGTGTGCCGGCAAACATCGCGATGGCGATCGTGGGGAAACGGACGACGGAAGCGAACCCGGACCTACAATATGTCGTCGAGAATCAAATTCCTTTTCGTTCATTTCCACAGCTGCTACACGAGCGTTTTCTCCGGCACTCTCGAAATATCGTTGTTACCGGGGCGCTGGGCAAAACGACGACGACTGCAATGCTCGCCTGGATTCTCGAGCACGCCGGGACGAAACCGGATTACCTGATCGGCGGCTTCGCGAGAAATTTTTCAGCGCCGGCGCGCTTTGCGCAGTCAGCGTTGGCCGTGCTCGAGGGCGATGAGTATGCGTCGTGTTTCAATGATCCGAAGCCAAAGTTTCTATATTACCGGCCGGAAGTGGCAGTGATCACAAACATTCTTGAAGATCATCCTGATCTTTACGGAGGCTTTGAAGCCGTGCGGAACGCCTTCTCGGCCCTGGTGGAAACGCTCCCCACCAAAGGCTGCCTGATTGTTCCCGAGCGAGACCCGACGGCGGTGCAGCTGGCGGATTCGGCCCAATGCAAGGTTCTGATCGTTGGCACCGGCGAATCCGCAACCATGCGAATCCACGATCTGACGTTACATAAAGACAGGTCGTGTTTCCAATTGAAGCAATGCCAATTCGAAGTGCCGGTCTGTGGAGAAATGAATGTAATCGATGCCGCCTTCGCAGCGGTGGCGGCGTTACAAGTTGGAATCGACCTGGAAGAATCGGCCAAGGCTCTAAGACTTTTTCGGGGCGTGGCCAATCGACAGGAAGAAAAAAAGGTAGGGCGATACACTTTTGTAACCGACAAGGCGTCGCATCCGTATGCGCTGGGGGAATTGGCGCGCGCACTGCGGCAGCGCTTTCCTGGCCAACGTCTAGTCTCGGTAATGCAGCCGCGGGCCACGGGTGGACGATCCTGGATATATCAAAGTGAATTGCCGAGCGCGTTGTCCAATTTCGACAAGATAATTCTAACCCACCCATACGAACATAATCCCCCGCCAGAAACCCTCTGGAGGAACGATCCATTTCAGCTCGATTTGCTGGTCTCGGACCTAACCAGGCTTGGCGCCGACCTGACCGTCGCAGCGACCATAGAAGATCTTCCCGAAACCATCGCTGGCGAGCTCAAGAACGGAGATGTGATCGTGCTGACCTTGCCGGAACAATACAGTCATTTCGTGGCAACGATCGAGGAAGCTCTGGAGAAATCCTTGGAGCAAGCGAACATTTAGGATTCAGTCGCGCGCTCGACCATCTCTTCGAGCCACGCAATCGAAAATTCAGGAGGCGACGGTATCAGATTGGCGCCAGCGGCTTGCCCGCAACCCATCACGCGATGAATGGCCTGACGCTCACGCTCGATTTTGTGTGGATCTTCAAATCCATTCTTGCCTTCCAAAAGATTTCCCAGTCGCGCCGCGAAGAGTCGGGAATGGTGCAGTTTGTCATAGGCCACGCGCATCAACTTTGATCTTTCCGTCAGGATCTTATCGTTGGACGCACTCTTCAGCACAGCCTCCAGTTCTTCCCAGGAGCGCCAGACGAAACCGCCGTCCGGCCGCAACTCGTCGCGAGGAAAAACCTCTTTGGGTCGCGCGGAATAGCCAAGATACGGCGTGGCCGAAGCCAGAACTTCTACTTTTGCCCTGGCGCCATCGACCGGAAATGACGCGAAATAAAGATCGCACCCATGTTCCCAAAGTGTAGTCGCGAGCGAGCCGGTTCGCGGCACATGGATGAATCGCTCCACATCCACATTCTGGCTCCGGAGCGCATCTCCAATTTTTGACATTTGGAAGTCTTCCAGATGTCCGATATGAACGTGCCAGCCGCGCGTCGTGCGCAAAATAACGCCGACCGTCTCTGCATAGCCGTATCGGTGATCGCCCATGAACTTGTGATGCGTCCCGCACGTTGCCGTCACCAGATTTTCTCGCTGGAGAAAGCCGATCGGCCGCGCGCCAGGATCAGGGGCTGTCAGGAGAAGTAACGCCGAGGCAAGTCCTTGCACGCGTGTCAGGGCGACGGCGCTGGGCGTTACGTCGATAATTTGAATGCCGACCAGATGCAATCCGAACGATGGCACCCTGTCGGCATGATGAACGAGAAACGTTTGAGCGGCGATTTCGGGCTGAACGACCGCGCAGGCTACCGGATCATCCGGGTGATGAAACAGGAACAACCGACGCGGACGCAACTGACAAAGGCGCTCGAACAATTGTTCCAACCGATCGGCCAACTCCGGGCCCGCTAAGATGTCGATCCTATCAAGATCGACGCCAGTGCGCGCCGTTGTTTCAGAAGGAGGCGCCTCAATGTGTTCACGATTGGAATTCGTTACGATAAGATGGGGCGACAGCGCTTCGGGCGTTATCTCGGCAAGAGCGCGTACGAAATCTCCCATCAACGCAGTGTGCCCACCGATAGGATAAAGCGTGGTGGCAATGAAGACATCGGGTCCATTCGGCCGAAACTCTGCTGAGTCGGCAACTCTTGCCACGCGATCGCTTAGCCACTGGCGCCCGATGCGGGAAAGGAGCCAATCGCCTTTTTGCCAGCCTATCGCGAGCGAGTTCAGCCCCGGCGTAGTCTGCAGGCCCCGCATCTGCTCGCGCAGGCGATTGAGCGCATCTCCCCAGCTTGATCGTTCCACTGCCATTCGCCGCTCCACTGATTGATTGCCTTAACGCGCCTCCGCATGCTTTGATTTCTTGAAAAAAGGAATCGGCACTTTCGTGGAAGCATATAAGCTGGTCTGGGTTGAATCAAAACCTTTTGCGCACATGAACGAAAGCTCTACGCCGAAAGCGGCTTTGCGCGAGGAGATGCGTCATCGCCTGCGCCAACTGACCGCGGAAGATCGACAATCGCTTTCGGAAGAAATTTGCGAACGCGTGCTGCAGTTATCTCCGTGGCTGGAGGCGCAAAACGTTATCCTCTTCTCGCCGCTGCCAAGCGAGCCGATCATCACGCCGCTAAAATTGGATTGCGACGCGCGCAAAGTCTCCGCGTTTATCATTCCGCAAACCGCACGCACCGAATCCGAGCTGCATCTTCCCGAAACAATCGATTTTATTTTGGTTCCTGGCCTGGCTTTTTCGCAAGATCGACATCGGCTCGGGCGCGGCGGCGGCTTCTTCGATCGGTTGCTGGCGGGGAGGGCAGCGGACGCATTCAAACTGGGAGTTTGCTTTTCATTTCAACTTCTAGAGACAATTCCGACCGAGCCGCACGACGTCGTGATCGATGCGATAGTGAGCGACCGCGCTCGGCCGCAATGATCTTTAAATCTGCGCGTGAGGACACGCGCCGCTACATTATCGGGGTTGATTGAAGCTGGAATCGGCATTCTGTTGTGCGCGATATGCGCGGCTTTAGAATTCTTGTTCCTCTTTTGTTTGTCTTTTCTTCGTTTGCTGTCGCTGAATCGCGGTTGCCATTCTCAACCGTGTTCAAAGGTCGCGAACAGTTCGAACGTCTGGTATCAAACGCACGCAGTGAAAATTGGAAATCGTTGCCCATCGGCGAACGAACGGCGGCAGTCGGACAAGCACTCGTCGGCACACGTTACAAACATTTCACTCTCGAGATCGACAATCGGATCGAGGCGCCATCGGCAAATTTTACCGGCATGGATTGCTGGACGTTCTTCGAGATTTCGCTCGCCTTCGCGCGCATGCTGGATGAACCCGAATCGAATTGGACTCCGGAAGGTTTCCTGCATTACATCGAGACCGACCGTTATCGCGCCGGCCAATGCACGGGCGAATATCTTTCGCGCCTCCATTATTTGGAAGACTGGCTGGCGGACAACGATCGGCGCGGCCTGGTCAGCGATCTCACAACGGAACTCGGTGGCAGCAGCGTGCCGCATTCGGCCCGCGAAATGTCGATCGGATGGAGACATTACCGTTATCTCGCCGCGAATCGCTCGCTACTTCGGCCACTTGCTCAAATGGAAGCGCGCGTGTCGTCGCATCCTCTTTATCAAATTGCAAAGAGCCGCGTTCCGAGAATCGAATCGAAACTGCGAAGTGGCGACATTATCGGGATCGTCTCGCGTGATAGATCGGGCCTTTACTCGACATCGCACGTCGGACTGGCCCTTCGCTCGAGCGACGGCGTTTTGCATTTCATGCATGCGTCCTCGCCCAGCAATTCCGGGCGCGTCGTCGTCGATTCGCGGCTCTCGAGTTATCTTGCTCGCTACCGCACCGATTCGGGCATTCTGGTTGCGCGACCGTTGCGCTAGGGTTTTTCCCGATTCTGAAATTCCCCGAGCAATTTCTCTAGCCGTTCGACTGCTTCTTCCGCGTCAACGCCATGGGCTTCAAGCGTGGCAGTGGCGCCGAAATCGAGATTCGCGCGTAAAATATCGATGAGACTCGCAGCCGAGTATCGATTTCCGTCCTTCACCACCCAGATTTCCGATCGAAAATTATTCACCCATTTGACAAACTCAGCGGCGGGACGCGCGTGCAGGCCGAGCTCATTGCTGATACGCACCTCGCGCTGCGCTGAAACCGGCGCACGCTTTTCGCGAAAGAATTTCATGCCTGGCTTGTGCCCCAGCGCCGATGAAGAAATTTCTCGATGGGCGAAAAAACGATTTTGTCGGCGAGCAATCCAATAACAACGATCACGAGCATGATGGCGATGACTTGATCCATAGCGCTCAGCTCTCGTCCGTAATGCAGAAGCTGGCCGAGACCAAAACCGGTCAAGATCGTGACAAAAATTTCAGCGGCCATGAGCGAGCGCCAGGCGAAAGCCCAGCCTTGTTTCATTCCGCTGACGATGAACGGCAGCGCTGCGGGCAGGATCACCTTAAGCCAGATATGTAATCGCTTCGATCCCATCGTCAGCGCGGCGCGGCGATAAATCGGCGGAACGTTGCGCACGCCGGTCTCGGTGGCAATGATCACCGACCAAAGCGTTCCCATCACGACAACGAAAAGCATGGCGGTTTCCGTTTGGCCAAACCACAAAAGCGCGAGTGGAACCCAGCAGACGCTCGGCAATGTTTGCAGACCGAGCGCCATGGTGCCGATGGTGTCGCGGAATAAATTCCAGCGCGCGGTCAATAATCCAAGAGGAAGTCCACCGATAAGTCCGACGAAGTAGCCGATAAGCAGCCGGCGCATCGTAATCAGCGTCGCACTCACAAGAGTGCCGTCCGCGGCGGAGCTTTTCAGGTAACTCGCGACTTGCTCGGGTGCGGGCAACAACACCGGTGACCAAATTTTTAAGCGAAACGCCAATTCCCAGAGAAAGAGAAGGATGGCAAAGAAACCGGCGGCGAGAACAAAGCGCTTCATTCGGCGACGGTAGCCTCGGGTTGGCTGAAACTTTTCAGGCTTTTTCTGATCCGCGTGGCGTGAGCAGCAAGATCGACACTATTGATGTCGCGTGGGCGCGGGAGTTTAACGAGAAACTCTTCCTGAATTCTCCCCGGATGCGGCGAGAAAACCAGCACGCGATCGCCGAGACAGGCGGCTTCGCGGACATTATGGGTAACGAAGACGATGGTCTTGCGGCGAGATTCCCAAATTTGCTGGATATCGCCGTAAAGCTGCTCGCGCGTGAGTGCATCGAGCGCCGCGAACGGTTCGTCCATGAGCAGCACGCGAGGATTGGGCGCGAGCGCTCGAGCGAGCGCAACGCGCTGCTTCATTCCACCAGAGAGCTCGTGGATGTTTGCATGTTCGAAGCGGCTGAGGCCAACCAATTCGAGGTAATATTTCGCGACATCCCGCCGGTCTTTGTTCGTCAAGTTTGGCTTGAGCTTGAGCCCGAAGAGCACGTTCCCGAGAACATCAAGCCATGGAAACAGGGCTGGCTCCTGAAACATGACGAGGCGTTCGCGACCAGGTTGCGTTACTGGTTTTCCATCGGCGAACACGGTACCGCTGTCCGGCTTCTCCAAGCCGGCAATGATGTTGAGCAGCGTCGATTTCCCGCAGCCGCTCGCGCCAACCAGACAAACGAATTCGCCTTCGGCGACATTCAAGCTCACACGATCGAGCGCGAGGACTGTGCCGGAGGCGCTCTGAAAACTTTTCGAGACGTTGTCGATCACGAGCTTCGAAGGCGCAATGACCTCGAGCTCTCGCGTGGCAGACGAACGGCCGGCTCTTCGACGCATTACGGATTTTCGATTAGTCTGGACGTGTCAGTGGCGCCTTTCAGGAAACCGGCGTCCTTTCCGTCTTGCACTGCTTTCGCGATCATCTCGCGCGGCACATCGGTGGTGAACTTGATCCGCTTCCAGGCTTGCGCGACAGCGTCGGGCGCGAAATCGGACTTCGTTTCCGCTTTCATTTCTGCAACGAGGATTTTCTGCGCTTCATCCGGATTATCCTGAATCCATTTGGTTAGTTCCACATTTGCCTCGCCGATTTTTCTTGCGAGATCGCGATGATCGCGCAGAAATTTGGCGCTCGAAACGAGCCACGTCGTGATGACGTCCTTGTCTTCCAAAAAGACGCGCGCTTTCGCTTCGCGCTCGAGTCGCGTCACCCACGGCTCAACTGTCCATACCGCATCGACCCCGCCATTTTGAAAGAGCGCGAGCTGATCGGGATTTGCCGTGGGCAGGACCGTTACATCGCCACCTGTTTGCGTAACTTTGAAACCGTTCGCCTTTAGCCAGGCGCGGCATGAAATGTCCTGCGTATTGCCGAGCTGCGGAGTTGCGATTTTCTTGCCACGAAAATCCGCCGGTGTCTTGATGGCCGAATCGGCCTTGACCACAAGCGCCGCCCCGCCGTTGGCTGCGCCCGAGATCACGCGAATTTCTTCACCGTTCGATTTGAAATGCGCGTTCAATGCCGGTCCTTGTCCGACATACGTCAGGTCGAGCGAGCCTGCGAAAATCGCCTCCGTCGCCGATGGCCCGGCGTTATAGGTGAACCATTGAATCTCGATATTCGGCCCGAGCCGTTCTTCGAACCAGCCTTTGCCTTGGCGCGAAAGCGCGTGAGCAATCACGCCCTGGGCATGCGTGATATTCGGGAAATGCCCGAACCGGATTACCGTCTTCTCCGATGCGCCGGCAACTTGCGCACAAAACACGATTGCGCCGATCCATAGTGCGATTTTTTTGCTCTTCATATTTTCCAAAGGGAGCCTTGTTTCAAATCAGCGCGATTCTACCAGAGGTCAATCATTTAAGACTGCGCTTTGATCGAATAACCAAAACGCGGATCGAGCTTCTGCAACGCCTCCGCGGCATATTGCTGATCTTCGGCTGAAAGATATTCTTCGTAGCCGCCTACTTTCCCGCGGCGCACCTTAAACGATTCCGGATCGCTGACATCGCCCGCGCGCAAAATTTTGGACTCGAATGCGCCGGCCGCTTCGAGTTTTTTCATGTTCTCAAAGGCGGAAAAATCGAGCGCGGCTTGAAATGCAACCGCATCGGGTTCCCGTCCGCCTAAAAACAGAAGCAGGTCGCGAAAATTATTCTCCGGCGCTGCCCGCAATGATTCGTAACGAATGAGGAGGAATTTAGAACAGCCGGAAAATTCTTTGAGCCAATGATTCATTATCTCGATGATCGAGCGGATCCCGAAGCGCTCATCGCGGAGCATTTCAGTCACGTTTTTCTGCCGCACATCGGCAGGTGTGCCCGGATCTCGATGCGTTAATTGAAGGTAAAGCGAAACGAAAGCATCACGCGGATCGCGTGCGAGCAAGATAACCTTCGCGCGACGCAATTCGCGCGCCGGAATCAGATATTTGCCGCGCACGCCTTCCCAGAAATTGGCTTTTGTTCGCTGTTCGAAGACATCGTGTGAATAAATAATGCGCGGAATTTCCGCGTTTCCATAACGCTCGGGCTCGAGTGAGAACTCAAGTCCGTGACGTTTACAAAAATATGCACACAAGAACACCCGTACCCACGTCCGGCCGCTCTTCGGAATCGATACAACGATCGCGTCGCCGCCTGAAAGCTCGCGCGCGCGACTACTAAAATTCCATCGGATCAAGCGCCGGGTCATGACGCTATATTTCGATTTCCTTGCCTTCTAACGCGCGCAACTCGTGTCGCAGGCGCACCCGGCCAATCGCGCGCCGCAGACGCCGCTGCCATGGGCGTGGAGAATAATCCGGCCGAAAATTCCACTCGATATTCACCTGGTGCTCACGGCAAAGTTTGATCGCATCGGGCATCCAGAGGCCGCGCGAAATAGCCGACATGAGATAATGGATCGGTGCGTTCTCGCGACGGGCGTAGGAGAGGATGCGCATTTGCTGGGTTCGTGCGCTGCCGCGCGCCTCAAAGTCCCACGCCGTCTCACGGTCTCGCAAGATCGATTCAAGCGCGGTGCGTTTCCAGAGCGTCACCTGACAGCGCGTTCGTCCGTCGGATTGGAGCGGAACCTCACCGAACCGATCGTTAATCGATCGGAAACCGTCGTCTGGTTCCGAGCGGGCGCGGAAACAAAGCGAGTCAGCGCCGGCTTCCATAACAGGCGCGAAATCTTCCGCCAATTGCGCGCCCTGCACCTGCGAAACGAGAAAATAATCCTCTTGCAAGTAGAGGACGTACGGTTGCGCGATCTGTTTCAACGCCGCCTGCATATTCGAACTCCAGCCTTGGTCTTCACCCACGGCGATTGACTTCAACAAATCCGAGCGAACGCGCAAATGATTCACGATCAGAAAAATTTCGAATGGGCAATCGGCCCAGAATTTTCGCAGGAATGCCGCGAAGGGCTGCCAAGCGTCGAAGAATGCGTCGCAGCTCGACACGACCACGGCGACGGAGCCCGCGAAATTCTTGAGCTCTGGCATGGAGCAACAGAATCAGAAATCCGAAAGAAGGAAATACCGAATACCCAGGTTGTCCGTTCCTGTTTTCCTAATTGTTTTGTTTCGTTTGGGCGATATATTTCCATTCTTCAGAAATGGGGGCGTACTGGCTTCGACTTGTTGTTGGAAGCGCAGGCGGCATGTCGAGGATGGTTCGTTGGCCTCGTTAAAAACCGAGCCAAAACAAATAAACGCAGATCACCAAGATCTCGCTCTCGCGGCTTAATTGACCGTGACGTTTGGAGCTGGACGCCTGCTACGGCGCCAAACGTGGACAGCAGGCTAATCTTTCGGCGGAGCGACCGCGTCGAAAGGTGAAGGAATTTCGCGGACGCTCGGGGGCCGGCAGTGTGCCGGTGCAACGTTCGGCTCCTTAAAACTAAACACCGGATAAACATGTAGATGGCTGCGTGGATAGCGATGAGGACAGGGGTTCAACTCCCCTCGCCTCCACCATAGCGAAGTTTGCCCCGAAAAAGACCCCTCGCGACGCACGGCGAGGGTTGTTTTAGCTAGATTTTCCCAGGGAGATTTCCAAGCAACGGTTAAGGTCTGGGCGCGCAAAAGGCGGTTCGAGCCGACACGTTGTAAAAATGATTTCATTTTTAACCAGTTTTCTTCAACGACCCACTGATTGGCCTCATTTGCTTCGGTAATCCAGTTTCGGAGGGGTTCGAGCCGATCGTGTTTCCCTTTCGCCAACCGGACAATTTTTTGCTCAATTTCAACTTTCTGCGGAATGAGCGGATTTTTGAGTTCTTTGAACTCATCTACATCCAAATTGCCCTCGGCGAAGGCATTGTTGATTCTTTGAAGCTTGGATTTCACTAAACCAAGCTGAACTTTGAGGCTATCAATCTGCGCTTGTGCCGATTCGCTAGCCTCGTCGGACCAAGTATCGATTCGGGCTAAAAACTTCTCTTTCCATTCGTCGGGAAGAGAAACCAAGGCCGTGTTTCGTTTGACTTCATCCATGAATTCTTGCTGGCGAATGAAGTGCCGGTCTTCGCAATGGCGCAGCTTATTTTTGTGAGTGCATCGATAGTAGTGAAAGCGACGACCGCTTTTCTTTTTGATATGGCGTTCGCCGGTGATTGCGTAGCCGCACGAGCCGCAGCGGGCAAAACCGAGAAAAAGAAACCCTTTATCTTGGCGGTAGGTTTTATGCGGCCTAGCAAGCGAAGTGAGGGCCTCCTGGACAGCGTCAAATGTCCGTTTGCTGATCATCGGAACATGAGTGCCGGAATGGAGTTCTCCTTTGTGTCTGATGACGCCGTAGTAAAGAGGATTGGAGAAAACTCTACTGATTGACGAGAGCGAAAGCGGCTTCTTGGTGCGGTCGCCGATAAGCCCGATTTCCTCCATCTCGCGCTGAATGCCGGTAAGCGAATACTCTCCGGTGGCGAACTTTTCGAGAATGGCCTTGGTCTTTTTGAATTCTTTTGGGTGCGGCACAATGGTGCGGAGTTTCGGTTCGTTGTAATATCCAAGCGGCGCTTTGCCGTGATAGATTCCCCTACGGATTTTCTCTCGAATGCCGCGCTTAATGTTCAGAGAGAGATCACGGACGTATTGATTTGCCATTCCAAGCTCGACTGCAATCATCAAGACGTTGTCGCTAGGAAGATAAGTTTTCTCGAAGGTGCGGATTTCCTGAATCACTCCACGCTGAAGCATTCCGATAATCTTTCCGCCGTCGTCGAAGTTGCGCGCCAGACGATCAAGCTTCCAGGTGAGAATTGCATTCCCTTCACCGGCTTCAATTCGTCGGAGCATGTCGTTGAAAACTTCGCGGCCGGGTTCTTTAGCGCTCTTGCTTTCGGTAAGCGTGTCGACAATCGACAGGTTGTTCGCCCGTGTAATCGTTCCGAGTTCCGAAAGCTGCGCTACAATCGAGAGCGCCTGTCGATCATCGTCTTCACTTGATTTGCGAGAGTAAATGAAGTGCTTCATAAGCGTACTTTAACACGAACAAATTTAGTCGCAGACGCTGCCTGTGTACAGCGCCAATTCGGAAGAAAATTACCCACTGTGGTCTTTCAATAGATTCATCCGCTTCATCTTTTAAGATGAAGCGATAAGGGGATGGGAGTGAGGGGGACCGTTGAACACTGTCCACCGCTGGACGGCTACGTCGCTATCCACGCAAAATAAACTTGTTGAGACAACTTTGTTGTCAAATCCGTTAACGCTTTAACGACTGAAGGCGTGAGTTCATTTGTCCTCCGCTTTTTTCCCGGCTCGAAAGCGTATGTGATTTACGCTAGCAAAAACTTTTTTGTAACCGCCTTTTGCGCGCCCAGACCTTAACCGTTTCTTGGAAATCTACCTGGGGAAATCTTGCTAAAACAACCCTCGCCGTGCGCGGCGCGGGGTCTGAATCTGCAAAATCTTCTATGATGTGGAGTTTATTGGACAAAGCTCGAACTCACTTCGAATCTGATCCTTCTTAAAGACCATCCCCACACCCTTCCCCACAGTGGGTAATGCTCTCTTGATTACATTGCGCCCCGACCAGAGCGCTTTAATCAAATTTGTCGGTTCATCTTCACCCCCGATTTCGGTCGGTTTTGCGCGCTGCTGCGTCAGCAAAACCTCCCTCAGTCGCTCGCTTCTCTCGCTCCCTTTCGCTCACGCGAAAGACGGGTTCACACACAACCAGTTGGAAATTTTTGAAAGAATTTCTTCGATCTAAGCATTTATCACGTCGCCTTCGCGAAAGCGAATGATCGCTTTTCTCTCCCCTCGGTTTGGGTTAGGCGACCGGGTCGGCGTTTCTCTCTGGCTTTTCGGGGTTCCGCATCTGATATGGCCGGGCCATAAGAATACTAA
>OBLU010000107.1_pt1 | contig 73998 bp, 64 predicted proteins | sample 1518681 | NCBI WGS metagenome assembly OBLU01 (sample SAMEA3539304, study PRJEB22396) | soil metagenome | biome: tundra; feature: field; material: soil | place: USA | collected 2010-05 | depth 0.15 m | reverse complement strand
TCTCCCGTCACCGCGACCCGGCGCTCCGCAAGTTCGAGGAGACTCTGTTTGAAGTTCCACAAGGCCAGAACGGCGAGCGGTCCGGCCTGCTGGAGCCCTGTAAGCTCGCGCGGAGCGAATGGGCGGTCGCTGCGACGGCTCAGGATGAGCACCGCCCCCACCGCGTCGCCAACCGAGAGCGGCACGATCGCAATGTGGCGCATCTCCAACAGCGATGCCGCCAGATCGGGGTCGGCGTCGCCATCGTCGCCGAAGCTGCCGCCCAGGACGATCGTGCCGGTGGTCACCGCGCGCTCCAGCAGTGGCTGCCGTTGCAGCCAGCCCATGGGGTATTCCTGACCGACGAAATCCGGCGGTCCGCCGCGCTCATAGCTGGCCTCGACCCGCAGCACATGCTGATCGAGGCTCGTCAGGGTGCAGCGGTCAGCGTCGGCGTTCTCAGCCGCGAAGCGCACCAGCCGTCCCATGATCTGGTGCGGATCACCGCGAGAGACGAGGTCCGCCTCGATTGCTCCAACCCATCCCCGCGGTTTGGGCGGAGGCGACACGAGGTCAGAGGCTGACGTGCGCGATGTCAATCCCGGCGAGCTCCGGTGGCCGAGGGATGCCGTGGGCATCGAGGAGTTGCAGACATTTGATGACGTATCGTGCCCCGGCGATGTTCAATCCCGACTGACGCGTGAGCCGCTGAATGGCGCTCAGCGTCAGGATGTCGCGCTGCGAGTAGCGGCGCCGGTTTGTCGGGGTCCGCTCGGGCACGCCGAGACCCATCGTCTCGTACATCATCAACGTCCGCGGGTGACTGGCAAGGATTTCAGCGGCCACGCTGATGGTGTACAGCGGCTTGTCGAGATCCAGCATGCGCTGCTGCATGGGAATCAAGGCCTCAGCGGGCATTCGACCAGCCGATCAGGATCAACGTGCTTGTGGTGACCGTCCGGCACAGCGCTCGATACTCGCGCCGCGCGTGCGCAGACGACGTCAGATCAGGCTCGCGCTTGCTACTGTTCGCTGGCGGAAGAACTGAACGCGGCAGCGGTCGCAGCGGAACACCAGTCGAAGACCCATGCGGCCGAGAACCTCGGTGATGCGCGAGCTGCATTGCGGGCACGTGGCCGCCTCGTTCAGGTATGGGCCGGCCACCGGCTTCACGTCGAGTTGGATCGGCTTGTATTTGCGAGCCATCGGGTACCTCCAGCTGTTGTCGCCTTGTCTCCGCTCCCACTGTCAGAAACATCCTATCACAAAACGTGATAGCGCTGCTATTGCTATCATTGCCGCATGGCCGAACTGCTGTCGTCGGGACGGACCGAGCCGGGTGCATTTCGGAGGCGCTTTCGACCCCGCCCCCGCCGGCGGCGGGTCGACTTCCGCACCCTGGCGACGGGCGTCGCACTCTTCATCGCTGTGGCGTGGACGATCGTCTTCGGGGCGGGCGTCCTCCTTCGCTGACCCCACCAGCGGTGTCCAGTGGGGGGACGCTCCCAAGTCATGCCGCAGGCTGCCACACTGCTGGCGAACCCTTGCAGCGTGTCTGCTACCGTACCCACGGGCGGCGTTAGATTGCTGCGGTGGGAGCATTGACTCCACCGGGCCACGGAGGAGGATGCGGTGGAGGATGACGTCAAAGTCCTGCTGATCGAGGACGACGTCGCCGCTGCGGAGATGTACCGGCTACGGCTCGTGGCCGACGGTTATTCGGTCGTAATCGGTCGCGACGGGCAGGAGGGCCTGCGGATGGCCGCAGACGAAACGCCCGATTTCATCTACCTGGATCTCCGGCTCCCCGGTCTCGACGGCTTCGAGGTGCTCGAGCGTCTGCGCGCCGGCGCCGCGACCAGGCACATCCCGGTGATCATCCTCACCAACTACGGCGAGCCGGAGTTGCGGGAACGAGGCATGAAGCTCGGGGCGCTCGAATTCCTCGTCAAGGCCGACACCACCCCCGCGCAGCTCTCCGAGAGCGTCGAACGGGCAACGAGCCCGCGCGCACAGCCCTCGACCTGAAGCAGGCAGCGGACTGCCGTGTCGAGCCCGGCACCCCGGTGGGACGACCCCCTTCTGGAGGACAACGCGTCCAGCGCACTCTTCAAGGAGGCGGTGACCCTCGCCTCGCGGGTCGCGTCCAGCGAGGCGCGGAACCGGGCCGCATGGCTGCTCCAGCTTCGCGGCGAGAACCTGCACTGCGTCACTACCTCCGAGCCGGGAGGCACGCAGGCCCGAGGGCCATATCGTGTCCCAGACCATCCGTCGCTTGACCAAGCCGTCACGTCGGGGCAGGTTGTCGAAGGCCCGTCGGAGTTCCTCATTCCCGTGCAGATGGAAGGGCGTGTGGCCGGCCTGCTCGTGGTCGGCGAGCCGGACGGTCTCGACGTCGCCGCCCGAGGCTCGTTGATGACGATCGCGAACATCGTTGGCTTCGCGGTCGGCCAGGCCGCGAGCGTCAGCGACCTCCAGCGGGAAGCCGAGCGCAGCCGGCGGCTCGAGCGAGTCAAGAGCGAGTTCCTCAACATCGCCGCCCACGAGCTGCGCAGCCCGCTCGGAATCATTCGCGGGTACTCGTCGATGCTCAGCGAGGGAATGCTTCCGGAGGCCGAGCGCGGTGTCGCCCTGTCGCGGATCGCCGATAAAGCCGAGGAGATGGCGCGCCTGATCTCCGAGATGCTCGAAACCGCACGCCTCGAGACGGACGGCCTGGAGCTGGAGCTCGAGCCGGTCGACCTCCTGCAGGTCGTCCACGACGCCGTGAACGCCCTGGGCCCGATGCTCGGGGCTGATCATCGGTTTGTTCTGGCGGTCCCGCCCGAGAGCATTGGCATGGTCGCCGATCGGCGCCGGCTCACAACCATGCTGACCAATCTCCTCGACAACGCCGTCAAGTACTCGCCGTACGGCGGCGAGATCGAGATCGGCTGCGAGCACGATGACCGGCTGGCCACGATCCGTGTCCGGGACCACGGCATCGGCATCAACGCTGAACAATCCCACCTGCTCTTCACACGCTTCGGCCGCCTGGTGACACCGGAGACGAGCCACATCAGAGGAACAGGTCTCGGCCTCTACCTGGCGCGCGAGATTGCACGCGTGCACGGGGGAGACATCCTGGTGAGTGCCACGCCAGGCGGCGGGTCCACCTTCGCCGTCGAACTGCCACTCGTCTGACCCCCGAATACGAAGAGTCCACCCACGCCGTGAAGGTGTCTCGGCGGGGTGGACTCGTGGGAGGGGGTGGGGGACGGCGACCATCGATCGCCGATGCCATGAGTCTAGTGATCCGGACCAGACACGTCAATTCAGCTGGTAGTCGAGCTATACAGTCTGGTCGACGTCGAACACCTCAAGCGTTGTCCACGACGTACGCATCAGGGTTCTTGTTGGCGGTGCTGATGTCACGGGCGCCGGCGTGCTCGACCTCGAAGGACGCGAAGGCCGTCGCGAGCTCGGCCTGCTCATCGGACGATGCCGAGTTTTCGAATTCGATCAACGGACCCCGCTCTTCTTCATCCATGTGGTCGCTGTTCGCCCGCTCGGTGGCGATGACGCCATCCCACCACGCGCTGTCGCCGATGGGATGCCGGTCGGCCGCACGAATCCCGTCACGAATCTCGTTGTGGTCCTTGATCGCATCCTTGGTGTCATCTGCCGCGTCGGCATCGTCGTGGAGCAGGCGCGGGTAGAAGAGCGTTTCCTCCGCCGCTGCGTGCACCTCGAGGCGAGCCGAAAGCGCGGTCCACAATGACGTCAGCGCCTCCACGTCATCGCGCGCGGCCTCGAGCGCCGCGAATTGATGGCGGAACCAGATGTGGTCGAGGCGGATGACATCGGTCACGCGGCGTGTCTGCATGCGACTCCTTTCAACTTGCGACCGCTGGGTGCGCTCGCCGTCCCACGTAGGCAGCCATGTGGATGTTGATTTTCATGATATCGACTATCTCAGATAGAAGCCCATCTTGAGATACAGGTAGGCCACACTGGTCCCATGAACATCCCCATGACCCCCGCGCCGACGCCTGAGCGGCCGCAGCCCGAGCCCGAGATCCAGGACCCGGATCCCGGGCAGCCGGAAATCCCGGATCCGGATCGGTCGGCTGAGACGGACTCGCCCGAGCCCGGCCCTGAGCAGGACTAGGCTGGCGGCCGCGCTCGCGGCAGCCCTTCCTGGCTAGCCGAGCCGGCTAGAGCGACTGGCCCAGCCGCGGCCTGATACCGCTGACGCTGCCGGCATTCCGTGCCGGCACGACGTCGATGTGCGCCGACTGCCATTTCCCCGGTGCGAAGATCCCGATGACGGTACCCGCCGCGGCGTCCCGGATGATCAGATGACCGTCGGTCACCTCCATGTGCCGGCCGGTCTGATACGCGTGCTTGTCGCCACCCGGATCCACCACGATGACCATCGTTCGTTTGCTCCCAGAATCGACTCACGCCGATGCGCCGGCCGGCCGAGCGGACCATAGCATCGGCGTATTGCGGCGAACCGGCACGCACGCGATCGTCGCCTATACGTTGAGGTTCTTGCGCAGAAACGCGAGCATTCGTGGTGCTGCGTCGAGCCGGTTGGCGCGCTTCGCGAGGCCGTGTCCCTCGTCCTCGTACACGAGGAGCTCGCTGGCGATGCCGCGGGCGCGGAGCGAAGCGTGCAGCTGTCGAGCCTCGCCCACCGGGACGCGAGGATCGTTGGCCCCGTGAATCAGCATCAGCGGCGCGCGGATGTCGTCGACGTGAGTCATCGGCGACGCCGCGATGAGGAAGTCGCGATCGGTATCGAGAAAGCCGTACTCCACCTCCCGTACGCGGCGACGGTACGGCGAAGTGTTCTCGAGGAAGGTCACGAGGCTGCTGATGCCGACGGTCGCGATGCCGGCCGCCCACAGGTCCGGATAGAAGGCCAGGGCTGCGAGCGTCATGTAGCCGCCGTACGATCCACCGATCACCGCGACCCTGGTCGCGTCGACGCCGCGCCCGGCCAGCGACGCATGCACGGCGGTGAGGTCACGAACGGCGTTGAGCCGCAATCGGCGGTCGTCGAGTGAGACGAACCGCCGCCCCCAACCCGCCGAACCGCGGACGTTCGGGGCCACGACGGCGATGCCTGCGGTGACCAGCCGGATGATGAACGGGTCGTATCGGGGCGCGAACCGTGCCTCCGGCCCTCCATGCACGACGATGACCGCCGGCGGGTGCTCGGCCGCCGGCCGGTAGAGGAAGTAGGTGATCGGCTCGCCGTCGAAGGACTCGATCTTCTCCAGTTCCGGCGTGACCAGGGCAGGGGAGACGACCTGGTCGACAGGCAGGAGTGGCGCCGGGGCGCGCGAGTCGGCGGTGTCGATGCGCAGCGGGGTCAACGGCGTCGCGGTTGTCGTATAGGTGAGGAGCGCGGTCGAACCGGTCGAGGACAGGTAGGGACGCGGGACGAGCGGCAGTCCGAAACCGGTCCCCGCCTCCGGCAACTCGAGGTTTCGGATGTGCGCGAGCGTCGCGCCATCGTGCAGCGCGAGCCGCGTGATCGCGTTCTCCGCATGGACGATCAGTGCGCTCCGTCCGTCGGCGCTGAGACTTGCCTCGCTATCCCATGCGTTGTCGAGCACGTAGCGCCAGGACGAGGTCGCAATGTCGTATCGGGCGATGGACGCAATGTCCCGGCCCGCGTCGGTGCTGAAGAGGAAGCAGGTGGAGTCGGGATACCACGCCGGAGCGATGGCCGTTCCCGGGCCGGCGCGTTCCACGACCGTGCGCACGTCGCGGGTCTCGAGGTCGACGAGGAGCAGATCGTCGCTCAGCGCGAATGACCCGTCGAGGCGCATGACGGTCAGCCAGCGGCCGTCGGGGGAGAAGGACTCGACACGGTTCCAGCCTCCCTCCGCGACACTGCGGATCGAGCCGTCGGTGCGGTCAAGCACATGGATGTCGATGTCAACACCGTTTCGCTTGGTCGAGGAATAGGCGATGAGCCTGCCGTCGCGGCTGACGTCCCCGAGGTCGTGCTTGACGTTCTCCTCGACGACGAGCGGCCGGGGCTCGCCGCCATCCAGGTCCACCAACCAGAGTTGATAGTTCTCGTTACCGCCGCGATCGACGGCAACGACCACGTCGTTGGTCCCGGGGACGTAGCGCGCAGCCGCAACCGGTTCGTCGAGAAACGTCAGCTGGATCAGGCTGCCACCGTCCACAGGGAGCCGGTACACCTGCATGCTCCCGGTGTCGTCACAGCGGACGAGCAACTCGGCACCGTCGCCGGCGACGTCGGCGATGACCGAGCTCCGCGCTCCCAGCAGGCGCGTGAGGAGTTCGTCGACCACGGATCCATCTTCGCACCCGCCGAACCGGCCCCGTCGCCGAAACGATCGGCAGGCGCGTGCTCCGATCGACGCAGTCGGTCGCAGGTTCCACTGGATGTCGCCGGCGTTGCCTCTCGCGTCCGCCGCCGCTGTCAGCTCTTCATCGAGCGGATGGCGATGTGGCCCGTTGCCGTCGACCTTCTCGAACATCGGGAAGGTGACGCCGTGGGTGAGCGAGCAGAAGCGGACAGCTCTGGGCCCTCGGGCAGGCGACCCTCCACGATCCGAGCTGCCCTCGTGCCACTCGACGAAAAAAGCGCGCACCGGCCGTATGGCGCGTTCGAATCGAACGAACCCCTTGCACCTTGCGCGTCCAGCGCGCCACAATCCTCACCTCGGAGTTTCGGTCGATGAGAGGGGGCACGTATGCAACGTCGATGTGTGGAAAGAGCGTTTGGCGCAATTTCGCGCCGTCCAGGAGGAGTTTCATGACGTCAGTTCGATCGTGGGCCGCGCTGGCCTCGGTGGGGCTCGCGGTGTCAGCCGCGACCGTCGCCACCGGGACGCCGGCTTCGGCATCACTCACCTCGAGCCGTGCGGCGCTTGCGGGTTCGCTGACCCCCGGCTCCGAGCGTGCCAAGCCCGAAGGCAGGGTGGCAGCGGGGAGCGCAGTCTCCTTCGACCTCAACCTCTCGCTGCGCGATGCGCCGGGTGCCGCGGCGCTGGTCAAGGCGGTCTCGACGCCTGGTTCTGCCCAGTACCGCCATTTCCTCACCCAGGCGCAGTGGATCACCCGCTTCGCGCCGACCCAGGACGCGGTCGCCTCGGCCGAGACCTGGCTCCGCCAGCAGGGTTTCTCGGTGGGCGCGGTCCCCGCGGACCGTCTCTTCATCCCCGCCAGCGGCAGCGCCACCCAGGTTGAGCGCGCGTTCAGCACCACGCTCGGTACCTACAAGGTGAGCGGCAAGGATCTCCGCCTCGCAAACACCGCGCTCTCGATCCCCGCGTCGATTGCCGGGGTCGTTGCCGGCGTGGTCGGCGTGAACCAATCGGTCGCGACCAACGATCTCAGCGCCGGGGCCGCGAATGTCCCCGCACAGACGGCAACAAGCCCCACGCAGGAGCCGCCCCCACCTGCCGCGTTCAAGAACCCGCAGCCATGCGCGGGCTATTTCGGTGAGAAGACCGACACCACTGACAACGCGTCGCTCTATGCCCCGTTCACGCACCCGCAGCCATACGACATCTGTGGCTACAAGCCGGCGCAGCTCCAGGGCGCATACGGTCTGACGAGCAAGATCGCCGCGGGCAACAACGGGCACGGCGTCTCCCTGGCGATCGTGGACGCATACGATTCGCCGACGCTGCTCGCCGATGCGCAGCAGTATTTCAACCTCAACGCCCCGACGATCCCGCTGACCAAGGGCCAGTTCAAGAACATCAAGCCGTCGTCGGTCGGCAATGAGTCGCTCTGCGGCGCAAGCGGATGGTTCGCTGAGCAGGCTCTGGACGTCGAGTCCTCGCACAGCATGGCGCCGGGCGCTCACATCATCTATGTCGGTGCCGTTGACTGCTTGGACAACAGCCTGCTCGCCGCCGTTAACACGGCGATCACGAGTGGCGCATCCGTCGTCAGCGATTCCTGGGGCGACGCGCTCGGTGACCTGCTCACCGATGCGGCGACCAAGGCCGCATTCGACGCCACATTCACCCTCGCGGACACGACAGGGGTCAGCGTGCTCTTCTCGAGCGGCGACGCCGGCGACAACTTCGCCGACTTCGGTATGACCGTCCCGGACTACCCGCCCACCAGTCCCTTGGTGACCGCCGTCGGCGGCACCTCGCTGGAAATCGGCAAGGCTCACAATCGGGCCGCCGAATACGGTTGGTCGACCGCCAAGCAGGTGCTTTGCGAAGGCACCACCACCAATTGCGGTACGGCGACAACGCCGCTGGGCACGCTCGCGTTTCAAGCCGGTGGTGGCGCTGGAACCAGCTTCACCTACCTGCAGCCTTCCTACCAGGCCGGTGTCGTGCCGGCCGCGCTCGCACTCCGGAATCAGAACCTGTTCGGACCGACGCCGCTCCGCGTCATCCCGGACATCTCGATGGATGCCGACGCATCGACCGGAATGCTGATCGGATTCACCCAGACCTTCCCGAACGGCGACGTTCGCTACTCTCAGTTCAAGGAAGGCGGGACGAGCCTGGCATCGCCACTGCTCGCCGGTGTCATCGCAGACGCCGACCAGTCGGCCGGCGGATCGATCGGGTTCCTCAACCCGACGCTCTACTCGGTCGACGTGCAGCACCCGACGGCGTTCAATGACATCGTGCCTGCGCCCAATCCGGACGCAACCGCGGTGATCCGTGTCGACTACATCAACACGGTGAACGCGTCAGCCGGGTTCGTCGTGAGCCTTCGGGCGATCGACTACCAGGGCATGGAGACCTACTGCGACGGCACGGGCAACTGCGCTTCGCGGCTCGTCACGGTGAACACCGCACCAGGATTCGACGGCATGACCGGCATCGGCACGGTCGGGCCGCAGTTCATCGAGCGTATGGCGAAGGGCTGACACCTTCGGCATCTGGCCTTCCAAGGGGCGCCGGGAAACCGGCGCCCCTTTTCGTTGTCAGGCCATCGTGGTAGGCGATGATCCGTTCGTGGACGAAGTGCGCCGGCCGATCACGATCGTCACCGGGGCGGGGAGAGGCATCGGCGCCGCGACCGCGCTCCATCTCGCCGCGATCGGTCACGACGTGGTGGTCAATTACCGGCTGGACCACGCAGCCGCCACCCGTGTCGTCGACACCGCGCGCGCCTCGGGTGCGCGCGCGATAGCTGTCCAGGCGGACGTCACCGTGGAGGCTGACGTGACCCGGTTGTTCGCCGCGGCCTACGACACATTCGGGCGGGTGAACTGCCTCGTGAACAACGCCGGCGCGACACTCCATATCGCAGACCTCGCCGACACGCCGGTGGCGACGATCCGAGCCGTGATCGACGTCAACCTCGTCAGTGCGATTCTCTGTTCGCGGCGCGCGGCACAGTTGATGTCGACCCGCCGCGGTGGCTTTGGGGGTGCGATCGTCAACCTCTCATCCGCGGCTGCGACCCTCGGCAGCGCGCACGAGTACGTGCACTATGCGGCCGCGAAGGCGGGCGTCGAGGCGCTCACCATCGGGTTGGCGAAGGAACTCGCCGGCGACGGGATCCGGGTCAACGCCGTCGCTCCCGGCGTCGCGCGGACGGACATCCACGCGGCTGCCGGAGCTCCGGACCGGGCCGAGCAATCGGCGGCGCGGATCCCGCTGGGGCGGCCCGCGGAGCCGCTCGAAATCGCGGCCGCGATTGCATGGTTGCTGGGCGCCGAGGCGACCTACGTCACCGGCGCCGTCCTTCGCGTCGCCGGAGGCCTGTAGCGGCGCGCTAGGCTTCCGGCGGTGAGAATCGCACCGCGACAGCTTGCCGATGCCGCGGAAATCGCCCGCCGGTGGATCCGCTACCAGGCAATGCTCTGGGACGTCCCGAGCATCTCGTTCGGGATCAGCCATGGCGGGCGTGTTGTGATGCTCGACGCCATCGGCACAGCCGACATTGCGACAGAGCGGCCGGCCACGCCGGACGCCACCGGCTATCGCTGCGCGTCGATCACCAAGACGATGACCGCAACGCTCGTGATGCAACAGGTCGAGGCCGGAAGGATGCGCCTCGATGAGCCGATTGCCACATATCTGCCGTGGTTGCGGCGAGTGCCACATGCGCGGGACATCAGCATCCGCCACCTGCTCATTCACGGCGGCGGGGTCATCCGCGATGGGTCGAACACCTGGGGCGACGACGACTTCCCGGATCGGGAGATGGTGCACGCGGAGGTCAGCCAGCGTCTCAGCTTCGCGGAGCCGGCGAGCACCTTCCGGTACTCCAACATCGCATACATCCTCCTTGGTGAGGCACTCGAATCGGTCACCGGCAGGCCTTTCGATGCGCTCCTGCAACGGAGCGTGCTTGGCCCGCTCGGATTGAAGGGGAGCGCACCATCGCTGACTCCGCGCGTCCGCCGGACGATCGCGACCGGTTACTACCGCCGGCGCCCGGGCGAGGTACGGCACCCAAGCCGTCATGCGGACGCGCGCGCCTTCGCGCCGGCGGGTGGGCTCGTCTCGACGGTGCCCGACCTGCTCGACTATCAGCATGCGCATTTCCCGGGAGGGAGCGGCCTGATCTCCGATCTGTCCAAGCGCGAGATGCAGCGCACGCAATGGCAGCGCCCGGAAGAGCCCAACCACGGGCTTGGCTGGATGATCTGGCATGTCGACGGGGTCGCGATTCGCGGCCACAGCGGCGGGTTTCCCGGGTTCACGACCAAGATCGGGTTTTCCCCGGAGTCAGCGCTGTGCGCGGCCGTGCTGATGAACACCAACGGGCCGGTCCCGGGCCTCGCGCTCGACATGATCTATCACAGCGCCGTCTGGGTCGTGCGACGCTGGGCGGACGCCGCCGAGACCGCGCGTGGCCATTCGCGGGCGAGTGTCGGGCGCTTCGCCGGTCATTACCGTGGCGATATCGGTGAGATGACCATCGTGCGTATCAACCGGTCGCTGTACATCGTCGACCCGGAGATGACCATGCCGCTGGCGTCCGCCGCGCGTTTGTGGCCGGATGGCGCTCGGCGGTTCACCATCGTCGAGGGTGACGACTATGGTCACTTCGGCGAAGAGGTGAGTTTTGCGGTGGATGCCGCCGGGCGTTCCGTCGCCATGCGGTACGGTCCGCACTCGCTGCGCCGATCGGATATCTGAGGTGCGCCGGTGCCCAGCGACGAGTGCGACTACGTGGGGTCGTCGGCGTCGGGTGGATGCGCGGCGATGTACTGCTGCTCAGCAGGCGGAATTGCCTGGCGCTGCATGGGGATACCTGCGCTGGGTGAGATCGAGTAGTTGAAGGCGTTGGAAAATGCGTAAGCACCTGAGTCGTTGATGCCAAGAGCGGCGAGCCCGAATGTCTGCTCAACGTATGCGAGGATCGACGCGAAGGTGGCCGGTGTCGAATCGGTGTAGCCGACTCTGGCATACGGTGACACGATCACCATAGGCACCCGGATGCCTTGCTGCGTACCGTCCGGGTTCGCCCCTGGTGTCACGTGATCGTAGAAGCAGCCGCAATCGTCGTAGGTGATGAAGATGGCGGTCGAATCCCAGTCGGGACCGTCCTCGATCGCCTCCACGACCTGACCGATCCAGTTGTCGCCCGTCGCCATTGACATGTTGTTGTGCTGCACCACTCCCCCGTACGTTCCCGCTCCGTCGAGGACCAGCGAATAGGCGGGCAGGGCTCCATGAGCAGCATCGGCCAGCACCTGCTGGGCGGGCACCATGTTCTGAGCCTGGGTGGTGTCGAGGCATTCGGCGTATGACGGGCACACCGCCCAGATGTACCCGCCGTCGTTCCGCGAACTGGTGTAGAGACGCCACGGCAGACCGGCCTGGTCGAGGCGATCCATGATCGTCGGCACGTACTGAGCGCTTGTCGGCTCAAACGCACCACCATTGGGCCGTTGCAGCGCAGGGTCCGGGATGCACGAAGGCTGCATGCTCGAAACGCCGGTTGTCGGATTGATCCACTCAGCGACAAGGTTGGAGTCACACCCCCACCCAGGGCCGGCTGTCCAACCCGCGGGCTTCGGTGTAGGCGTTACGGGGTTGTTGCCGCTGAACTGGTCCGTGGTGGGCGAAACGGCATAGAGATGCCCACCCCACGACGGGCTGTCGGCCATGCTGAACGTCGCATCCGAGACCGCGAAGGCGCTCGCGAGGGCGGTGAGGTTGGGAATCTGGGCCGGTGTGTAATACGTCAGGCAGCCGTACGGCATGGAGCCGGAGAGGCTCGACGTGGCGCCACAGCCTGCGACCCCAGCCCAGCCATCCATGAGGCCGCCATCTATCGCTGTCACCTGCGACGCGACGCTGTGATTGACATTTGGCACGATGTCGGGCGACATCTTTGGGGTCACCTGCAGCCCGCCTTTGAGTGCGACCGGCTGGGTGACGTTGAACCCTTCGTCGCATCGACCGCTGTTAAGACACCAATCGCCCAATACCTCGTCGAACGAGTGGTTCTCCTGGTAGATGACGACAACGTGCTTGATCGGACTTCCAGGTGGCGGGGTCGGCGTCGGTGTGGGGGATGGAGTTGGCGTCGTCGATGGTGTCGGCGTGGGCGGCGCGGCGGCGCCCTCGAAGGTAGCGACGAACGCAGTCCACGGAACCGACGTTGCCAACGTCCCTGCGTACCGCTGCGTGCCGGTCACGCTCAGGACTCGCACGGCCGCCTGCTCACTGGTGGCCTGACCACTGACCTTCGACTGCTGTGTCGTCAGTCTGGTGTAACCGGGGGTCTGTCCGCTGACCTTGACGAGCGCGCTCCAACCGATGTTGGCGACGGCGACCTCGCGGGCGTTGTTGGTCCTGACTGTGCTCCCAGTCGATGGCGAGATGCTGGAGCCGGACTTGGTCGCAGTGACATCGAGCGGAGCGCTGGTCGCAATCCCACTGAGCTCAACCACTGTCACAGCCATCGCCGCTGCTGCCGTCGCTGTGACGGTGATATGACCGGACGGTGCGATGCTGCGGGCATCTGCCGCGTACCACATCTCCGCATCAATGTTTCCCCTGCGTACCGCGGTCGCTTTGACCCATGCATTCCCGCCGGTGTCGTTCACCGCCGCAACCGCAACCATTGAGGCGGTTCGACGCATCTCGACATTCAGGACGAGGAGATTTTCAGCAGATGTGGCGCTAGAGGGAGCGATGCTGAGTTGCGCTTTCGCGGTTGCCAGGGCTCCTCCGAAGCTCTGTACCACCCCCAGGGACGAGGATGCTGACGTCGCGCTCGCGGGCGCGACCGATCCACCCGCCCAGACCAAGGGCATTGCGAGCGCCAGCCCGAATACTCCGAGGCGAAGTACCCGACGAAAGTTCGACCTACCCGATACGACGCGAATGATCGACAGCCGTGCGCCCCCCAGGGATCGTCTGCGCCACATGGCCTTCTCCTCCGAAGCCCTCTCCAACGAGAACGTGCGCAGCATGCGCTGCACCGAGGACAGCGCATCAGTGCCTTCGGTCACCAGAAGGCGGTGCTGCGATGCACCAAGAGTCCCGACCAAGCGGGTCACGCGTCACTGTCGCGGTGACATAAGCCTCTGGTGCCACTCGGTCATGGGGTGAACGCGGCGCCGCGCGCGAGCCGCGCTTCGGCGGCTGCTGCGCCTGGCGCCTGCGGGGTGCCGCGTTTGCGCTAGGAACGCGAGTCTGTGGGTGGTGTGGCAGCCGTCAGGGCCAAGCCAGACGGCGGCGTGTCGAAATAGTGGCCCTCGTCGAGATCCGCGATGAGTCCGATGTTATGGGGCTCCCATCCGAGCATCTGGCGGGTGAGAGCGCTCGATGCGGGGCTGTCGATCCCGATGAAGTTGGCCAGCCACGTGAAGTGTGCGGCGGCGTCATCGGGGGCGATTGCCCGTATTGGGACCCCCAGGTGTCGCCCGATCGCATCGGCGACCTCGCGGATCGGCACGCCCTCGTCGCCGATCGCATGCAGGGTGGATGCCGCCGGCGCTGACTCCACCGCCAGGCGGAAGAGGTGTACGGCATCGGTGCGATGCACGGCCGGCCAGCGATTGGACCCGTCGCCGAGATAGCCCGCAACGCCCTTGTCACGCGCGATCTGGACCAGGGCGGACATAAACCCGTGATCACCGTTGCCGTGAACCGTCGGAGGGAGCCGGAGCACCGACGAGCGAATACCGCGCGACGCGAGCGCCAATGTGAGGTGCGCGTTGGCCAGCCGAGCGCGCGCACCCCCGATCAGCGCAGGTGGAGCGACATCAGGATCGCGTCCATCGCCTTCGGTCGCGACCCGGCCCGGCGCGAGTCCGAGTGTCCCAGAGGCAATGACCAGGGGGCGATCGGAACCCTCGAGTGCGTCACCGATGGTCTGGATGGCACGACGGTCCGCCTGAGCTGCGCCCACGAAATCCCCGGTGAACGCAATGTCGTGCTTGAACGCCAGATGGATCACGCCGTCCGATCTCTTCGCAGCATCACGGAGGAGGTCGAGGTCATCGATGGTGCCGCGAAGCACCACTGCGCCTGCAGCGCCGAGGGCCTCGGCCGAGGCGTCCGATCGAGCCAGCCCGACGACCTGATGGCCTGCGCCAATGAGCTCGGGAACGACGGCGGAGCCGATCCAGCCCGACGCGCCAGTGACGAAAACACGCATAGCAGCCTCCGATTTGATGCCCGGCCCTCGTGGCGAGGATCCCGGATGATGTCAGTTACTGCCATCACTGTATCACAGCCATGTCAGCCACTGTCATCATCGAGTAGTATCCACCCATGGGGCGTTGGAAGCCGGACGGTCGTGGCAGGCTCGAGGAGGCAGCACTCGCGCTGTTCGGCGAGCGCGGGTTCGAGAACACCACCGTCGCGCAGATCGCCGCCCGCGCGGGGCTGACGGAGCGGACGTTCTTCCGCTACTTCGCGGATAAGCGCGAGGTGCTCTTCTGGGGCTCGCGGACGCTTCAAGAGGTCATGGTCGACGCGCTGGCCACTACGCCACAGTCCGCGCCGCCGCTCGAGGCCGTCGCCGCCGCGCTCGACGCCGCCGGCACCATACTCCAGGACCGATTCGAGATCGCCCGAAAGCGCCAGACTGTCATCGGCGCGAGCGTGGAGCTTCGTGAGCGCGAGTTGATCAAGCTCGCGTCACTCGCTGCGGCGCTCGGTGACGCGCTGCGCCGGCGCGGCACGGCCGGACCGACTGCGACCTTGACCGCGGAGGCGGGGATCGCCGTCTTCAGGGTGGCGTTCGACCGTTGGGTCACCGGGACAGCGCCGCACGACCTGCCCCAACTCATCCGTGACTCCCTCGAGGAGTTGCGAGGTGTGACTGCCAGGTAGGAGGCCAGCGATGTACCGAGTGCGAAGAGCTCGTGCGGTCCTGACAGCATCGCGGCACGCAGAGAGTCGCCTTCGCGGCCGGCGCACGGGAGTATGAGCGTGAGCAAGTACCTGATCGAGGCTTCCTACACCACCGATGGTGTCAAAGGCGTCCTCAAGGAAGGCGGATCCGGGCGCCGCGCGGCGATGGTGAGGCAGCAGCCTCGCGCAATCCCGGGCTGATGTCGAGTCGGGTCGTCAGGGCCGTTGCGCGTACGCGCCGTCGAGATCGAGCTCGATCCCGCCGGCGCACGTGAGGCGTAACGACCCACTCGACGATGCGTCGGCGTTGACCACCACCGTCCTCTCAGCGGGAAGCCAGCGTCCATTGACCGCAAGCGACATTCCCTCTGCCGGTGATGGAGCGGCGAACTGCAATGTAACGGTGAGTCCCGACGGCACTGTCACGTCGGTCGTCGATCCGTTGCAGAGCACCCGCCGCGATCCAGCCATGAGCGCAGAAGCGCCACCGGACAGCTGGAAGGTTTGGGCGGTCGCGGCCGCGTACGCCTTGTCGACACTCGCATACGTCGGCCCGAGGCGGAACAGGTGCGCGCTGATATCACCGAACCACGCCCAACGCTGCAGCACCGCGAGCGCGGCTGCCGAAAAGCTCCCGGGACTCGGGGTCAGGGTATAGAGGTAGGTATAACCCTGCCTGGGGAGGGAATTGAGCACTTGCGGCGTGTCGATGATCTGGAGCAGCATCATGCCTCGCCGGCGGGCGTAGTACGGCACTGCCGGTGACCACGAGAGTCCGTCGAAGACGATGAGGTCCTGAAGTTGTGTTCCCGCGTCGATCTCGCGTGCCTGGGTGAGGACGTTCGACGGATCCGGCGTGGAAGTCGTATAGCTCGACGCAAGGAACTCACGCTGGACGTACAGGGTTGCTCCAAGCCACGCGATGACCACGAGCATCGCCGCGGCGCGAAGTGGAACCGACCTCCAGTAACGGATGATGCCGTCGAGTGCGTAGCCGATGACCGCGGCCGCAGCGGGTGTCACCGCTGCCAGGTAGTACGCCTGAACCGCGTACAGGTTCATGAATGTCAAGACAGGAAGCGCGCCCGCCAGGGTAATGCCGATCCACACTGCGCGGCGCTCGCGCAGGATTGCGATGACGCAGACGGCGGCGAACACCCAGAAGGGCAGTCCCGTGACGAAGGTGTCGAACGGGTGGATGATCCTGCTCCACTGGTGGGGATCCAATCGCTGACTCACCCATCCGAAGTTGAATCCGATGAGCGCCTCACTGGTCATCCAACTCGTTGCGGGGCTCGCCGCCTTGATGGCGTCAGCATGATGCGTCCAGAGCACGCATGCGGCTAATGGAATGGCAAACAAGACGGCGGAGGTCCGCAGACGCTCACGCAGCCATTCCCTCAGTGGTGGCCGCGAAACCGTGCCCCAGTACAGGAACAGTGGGACCATCCAGAACACGGCGCTGGTGACCTTGACGAGCATTGCCAGGGTGCCGAGGGCGATCGCGAGCACGGCAAAACGTCGTTGCCGACGGTCGATCCAGATCATGCCCGCCCAGACATATCCGACCGAGAAGGCAGTCGCCATGTACTCGATCATCGAAGCCCGGCTCCACCAGACCGTGAACGGCGATGCGAGGAACACGAGCACCGCAAGTGCCGCGGCGGTGCGCGTCGAGATATGGCGAACCAGGCCCCAGAGCGCGACTGCCGTTGCCATGCAACAGATCACGGAGCTCATCCGCATCGCCCAATCGACTGCACCGCCGAGGTTCATGAGCAGCGCTGCCATGGCCTGGAAAAGTGGAAACTCGAACGGGACCTGCCACGGCTTCCCAAGGACCGGAAGTTGCGGGAACAGGAGGTTGATTCCCTGCTGGTGATAGATCAACGCCGGATACGCCGTCTCCGTCTGCCGGAATGAGGAGATTGCCAGGAGCGGCGCGTTCAGATTCGGAAGCCGGACAAGGAGACCGACAACCAGAATGCCCGCGATGACACCGGTTTCTCTGATGCCTGGGGTTGTCAGCAGTCGACGGCTGTGGTCGAGGCCCCTTCGCATGCGCGGAGTGTAAGAGGCCTCCCGCCTTCGCGGGACGGACATGCGCTGAAACTGGACAACCTGGGTCCGCTGCCCACTCCGGTCCTGCCTGGCTTACGCTCTCTCTCGATCCGCCGCGGCCACCAGCGCATGCAACCGCTCGAGCCTGGTTGCGCGGTCGCTGACGAAGTGGCCGATGCCTTCGAGGATATGCGCGGCAGTCAGGTGCGCCTCATCCATGACCTCGTCGACCGACCCGCCGGTGCGCCAGCGGTCATCCCAATCCGCACCCATCGAGTACTCGGCGGCCAGGGGCCCGTCAACCCAGTCGCGCATGAGCTTGACGGTGCGGTTGGTGATCGCCATGGCGTCCAGGCGATCGGCTGGCGCGATGACGCTGTTGCGATACTCAGCCGCCTGCATGCGAAATAGTTGCGGACTGATCGCCGCGATGACTTTCACGTTGAAGCCAAGCTTGTCAAGATCCGGGAGGACTTTGACCAGGTTCGCGGTCGTGGTCGTGCCCTGAACGAATACGGCTCCCATGGCGGGCAGGTCGTTGCGGAACGGACGGAGCACATAGGCGCCGCGCGCGGCCTCGAAATGGCTTGGCATCCCGAGCTTTTCGCGATCCGGAAGCTCGACGGCGGGGCGCGTCAGGTGCAGCGCGATGATCGGCACGTCGCACGCCAGGGCGGCGCCGAGCACCACCGGCACCTCGTTGTACTCCCATGGGTGCAGGTCGATCACCTTCCCCTCGGGGAAGAGCTGGGTCACCCCCGGCTCGTAGATCCCGAAGTGGGTTCGCGAGTCCTCGGCCGTCTCCGGACCCGAGTGCCCGGCGATCCAGAGCACCTTGCCGACCTTGAGCTCGCAGTCCTGGGCGAGCTGGCTGAACAGTCGCATCTCGCCGTATTTCAGGTAGCTGAACGACCCGTAGGTGGAGCAGGCGCCCCAGAAGCCGTTGAATGACGCGAACGGCTCTGATGACAGGTTCACAGTGGCCAGCCCGACGATCATGCCCGCGTTGGTGAACTCGGTGATCTCGGTCGGGAGCAGCGCGCCCCCCGGGTTTGCGTCGCGTTCGTACCACCCGTATCCCGGCATGTCACCGAAGTCCTTGCCGAAACCCGCGAGGTTGGTGGAATCAGCAAGGTCTGCCGATGCTGCGATGAAGAGCGGGCGTCCGTAATCCTGCTTCGCGAGCGCATTGACCCAGGCGCTCCATGCGCCAAACGCCGTGCGGTTTGCCTGCTTGTCGCCGGGCTGCCGGTACATTGCCGTGGGGTAGTTGCGGAAGTCCGTCAGCCGCGCATCGCTGAAGACGTCAGCGCCGCGACCGGCAACGCGGAGTCCATCGATGTGCTCCGGCACCTGCGCCGCCAGGTCGATCAGCCGGTCCGAAACGGCGTCGACGACCTCTGGATGCTGCGCGAGCACGCCGGCTGCGCGTCGCAGGTTCTCCGCCGCCTGCTCTCGCACGGCACCGGGATCGGCCGGCGCCGGTTCGTCCACCCCAACGTAGCTCATCCCGTATTTCGCCATGAACGCGTGGCGCAGCTCCCAGAACTGGGGACCGTTCATGGGGTGCGGCGAGCCGTGACTCTTGTTGTCGTACTTGCCGTATCCGCGCCCTTTGCGGGTCCGGAACCATGCCATCGACGGTACGTGGTCGGGATTCTCGCCGCGCGCTGCCTCGAGAACCGCCCGGGTCACCGGCGACCACTCCGATCCCTCCATCGTCCCCGTGACGCGCCACGAATACGAACCGAACCAGGTCGCGGGGGTTCCGGGCACGACCGACGACGCGGCGAAGTCATCGATCCCGAAGTCGTTCCAGTCGACAAGGAAGACGAGGTTCGAGAGGCCGAGCCCCCACGCCGCGTTGCGCGTCTCGTGGCTCGCGCCCGCGGTGAGGCCTCCCTCACCCTCGACGACGAAGACACGTACCTGCCCTGCCCCCGCGAGCTTGAGCGCGAGCGCCTCGCCCGCAGCCGGGGGCATTCCGTGGCCTGACGGGCCGGTGTTGAACTTGAGGAACAGGGTTTTCCCGGCCATCTCGGGATGGCCCGGTAGTCCGCCCCGATGCCTCAACATCGTGAGGTCCTCGGGGGCCAATGCCCAGCGGCCGTTCTCGGGGAGCGTGAACGCGGCGTTCGGGTCGCGAGCCGCGCGCAGCCGGAGGGTCTCGTTGAGCGCCGCCAGCGTTGCGTAGACCACCGGGACCGTGTGTCCCGCCGAGAGCACGAACCGGTCGCCGAAAGGAAGCCATGGGCGGCGGATGTCCCAGCGCATCGCCCCAGAGAGCATGGTCGCGAGCAGCAGATGCACCTTCGAGCGTGAGCCGCCCGGATGTCCGCTCTGGCGATAGTTCAGCGCGAGGTCGATGAACTCATCGACGACGTCCTTGATCACGTCCCACGTGGGAAACGACGCCTCGGCGTCCGCATAGAGGCTTTCGACGGTCTGCACGCTTGTGCACAATAGCGGCCCAGGAGAACATCATGACGACAGCCGTGCCCGTCGAAATGCACCAGGCCATCCACGTCGCGACCAGCGCGTGCGCGGACGAGTTGATCGGCACCTCGCGAGCCATCCACGCTCTCGCCGAGATCGGCTTCGAGGAGGTCGAATCGTCGCGCCTTTTGAGTGGCGTCATCGAGCAGCACGGCTTTCGCGTCGAGCGCGGTGTTTCAGGGATGCCGACAGCGTTCGTCGCGAGGCACGGCACGGCAGGTCCGCATGTCGCGTTCGTCTGTGAATACGACGCGCTGCGTGGGCTCGGACACGCGTGCGGACACAACCTGATCGCAACGTCATCTGCCGGCGCCGGCATCGCGCTCGCGCGAGCGCTGACCGATGCCGGCGTCAGGGCCCGCGTGACCATCGTCGGCGCGCCGGCGGAGGAGGGTGGTGGCGGCAAGATCCCGCTCTGCCACGACGGTCTGTTCGACGACTGTGACGCGGTCCTGATCTTCCACCCTTCCGACCGGACCGCTTCGGTCCAGTACGCACTCGCGTGCACCCATTGGGAGTGGACCTTCCGTGGGAAGGCCGCGCACGCTGCCGGGAATCCCGACCATGGCATCAACGCGCTCGATGCATTCGTGCACGCCTACACCGGGATTTCGTTGTGGCGCCAGCAACTTCGCGATGACGCGCGGGTGCACGGGTTCATCATCGAGGGCGGCACCGCCCCCAACATCATCCCGGAGCTCACTCGCGGCGAGTACCTGACGCGCGCGCGTGACGGCGAGTACCTGCGCACCATGAACGTCCGCTTCCGCGCCATCTTCGAAGCCGCCGCACAGGCAACCGGCTGCGAGCTCCAACTCGACGAGAAGGAGACGTACCTCGATCTGCGCTCCAACGCCGTCCTCGGCGAGCGCGCGAGTGTCCACCTCGCGGGGGTCGGCCTCAAGGAGCATCCCGTCGTGCCGTGGGAGCGGACCGGCTCGACCGACGTGGGCGATGTCTCCTACGCGGCGCCCACGCTGCACCCCGAATTCGCCATCGCCGATGAGGGGATCGGCCCGCACACGCATGCTTTTCGCGATGCGGCGCTGTCACCGCGGGGTGAGCACGCGATGCTCAAGGCCGCCGAAGTGCTCGGCCGGATCGGCGCCGACGTCATCCTCGACCCCTCGGTGCGGCATGCGGTCCGTGATGCGTTTCTGGCCCAGCCGCAGCACCGCGTGGAGTGGACCGGGTCTGCGGAGTAGCCGGCGGCCAGGGCTCTCCGGAGCCCGATTGACGGGCCCGGAGAGCCTGGTGCGACGGCCGTCGCGGTCTAGTGGACCGCGGCGACGAGCTCTGGAACGAAGAGCGCCGCGTTGACGCTGCCGACCCCGCTCGCGAGGTCATAACCGTCGACGGCTGCGAATCCGTGAACGGTGTGAGTCGCTCCGGCCTGCGGGAAGGTCACGGTGTTGTTCCCGGCGGTCACGTCGACGATTCCGGGAGCGCCTGCCGCTTCCATCGCGTACAGCGCCGGGTTGATCAGGCCGAGGCCATGGCCGGCCATCTGATCAGCGATGGCGATGATCCCGGAGAACTCGGGGGATGCCTCGCTGGTCCCGCCGATCAGGTAGAACCCTGCGGTTCCCTGGGCGGCGTTGGCGTTGAGGTAGACGAGCGCCGCGCCGTTGACCGCAGCGCTCATCGCGATATCCGGGAAGCCGCGGGCCGAGCCGACCGTGGACGCGACACCGTTCTGGTACCAGGGCCGCGCGAAGATTGACGACGTGCCGCCACCGCTGGCCGCCGGCGAGCCGAAGAGTGCGGTGTCATTCCATACGGCGTCCGGCTGCGTCTTCGCACCGTTCGCGTTGAGGAACAGCTGCAGGCCACCGACTCCGGTGACGAGCGGGTCATCGGATGGCCACTCCGCGACGCGGCGCAGGAAGTACGTCGCCGCAAATCCCTGCGATGTGAGCGTCTTGGGGCCGGAGGGGCCCTGGTCACCCGATGCTGCGAGCACCGTGACACCGTGGGCCGCCGCGTTCTTGTAGGCGCTGCGAAGATCGCGAAGTGAGTCGGCGTTCGGGAAGGTCTGCTCCGGAGCCGCGAAGCTCTGTGTGATGACGGTGCCGAGGTGGTGATCGATCACGTAGTTCTCAGCAGCCACGATCTCCGGGAAGCCGGTGACTCCGATCGTCTCCGCGACCGGGGTCTCGACGAGCAGGATGTTGGCGTCCGGGGCGATCGCATGTGCGTATTCGACGTCCAACGATGTCTCCTGGGCCCATCCCACCATCGCCGGCCGCTTGGTCGGGTTGAACGGTGGAATCGGACCCTCAGGCTGGAGGATCACGAAGTGCGGCGGCGCCGGAAGGTTGAACGCGTGGTCAAACGCCTGCAGCTCCTGCCCGATGCCCTGGAAGCCGTACGAGTCGACGATGACGATCGTCTCACCCTTTCCGGCGAAGCCCTTCTTGTAAAGGGGTCCGAGGTTGTATGCCTTCTGGAACTGGAAGGGTGCGTAGCAGGCGAGGCCGAGCTGCGCTTCGCAGTCCGCGGTGGTCGGAGGCGTCAGGAACGCGTGGTTGCTGAGCAGCTGCGCCATCGGCATCGGGGCCACGTTCGCGGCCGTCGCGACCGCTGCACCCGAGCCTCCGATGGTCAGCAGTGTGGCTGCAAGCAGTCCTGATCCGGAGAGCAGGCCGGTCATGCGCTTTGGCATCGAAATCATCAGTTCGAAGTTCCCCCTAAGTGTGTGCCCGGCGCGATGCGCCGAGGCCAGGTCCCAACGAAATCTGCGCGCGCCGTTCTCGGCGCGCTCACGGCCTCGGGTCAGGCATCGTCCAGCAGGCGCGCCTGTCCCCGACGACGTCACAGCGTGAATCCAAGGGCACTCGCCTCCATGAACATGCCGCAGGTGATCGTGCGCACGGACAGGCGATCCAGCCTGCCGCCTGATACCTCCTCTCGGGACGATGCTCCGCCTTTCAGTGGAGATTACAACGTGACCCAAATGGCTCGCTCGGCGCATTCCTCAGGAGGGCGTCTCCGGCTTGCGGGCGCGGCTCGGCGCGACCCGCGACGGCTCGCCCGGCATCTTTGGGTACTGCGGCGGCCAGGGTGCGTCGACCTGACCAGCGGCGCGGTCGCGTTCGTGGAGTGCCAGCACCGAGTCGAGCGACTGCGGATCCGCGGACATCGGCAGCCAGGGGTCGCCGCTGCGGGCGACTCGAGGCGGCACGGTGGCCAGGGTCAGCTCGTCGGGCACGATCGAGTCGAGCTCGTCCCAGGTGAATGGCGTTGAGACCTGGGCGCCCGGCCGGGCACGGACGGACCACGCGCCGAAGATGGTCTTGTGCGGCGCGTTCTGGTTGAAGTCGACGAAGACACGGCGTCCGCGTTCCTCCTTCCACCACGCTCCCGTGATGAGGTCGGGGCGGCGATGCTCGAGCTCGCGCGCGACCGCAACCGCAGCCGAGCGGACTTCATACGAGGTCCAGCGCGGCTGCAGGCGCACGTACACGTGAATGCCCCGGTTGCCCGTGGTCTTGGGAAGACACATGACGCCGAGCTCGTCGAACAGCATGCGAACCTCTCGTGCCGCCTCCTGCACCATCGCGAACACAACCCCCGGGCTCGGATCGAGGTCGATCCGAAGCTCGTCCGCGTGCTCAGCATCCGACGCCTGCGACGGCCAGACGTGGAAGCCGAGGCACCCGAGGTTCACCGCCCACAGCACGTGAGCGAGGTCGGCCGCAACCAGCGCGCGAGAGGTCGTGCCGTTCGGTGTGCTGACGATCGTCGTCTCCAGCCAGTCGGGGCGGGAATCCGGGACCCGCTTCTGGAAGAAGGACGGCCCGCTCGCTCCGTTGGGAAAGCGCTGGAGCAGCACCGGGCGACCGCCCATCGCGCGCATGAGCGGCGCTTCGACGGACTGGTAATAGTGGACCAGGTCGAGCTTGGTCTCGCCTCGTTGGTTGAAGTAGACCTTGGCCGGATTGGTGACCGGGATCTCGCGACCGTCCGACTCGACCACGACGACGTCATCTGCCATCGCCGGCGAGCATAGACTCGGCGGCACCTCTGCGCCTGTCATCGTGCTTCGACGACAATCCGGCCTCGATGGAGGAACACGACGTGGCCCAGGGCTCCCAGGAATCAGACGACTCGCAGGACTTCGGGTCGCTGATCGATTTCCATCCCTACCGAGACCGCTTCGAGACGCACCATCGGATTCCGGTCGAGCCGCGTTCCCGCGAGAGCATCCTGGCCGAGCTCGGCGTGATGGCCGAGGAGGAGGACCGGATGGGGAACGCCGGTCGGGTCTCCGGCTCGATCTACCACGGCGGACACGATCATTACCGCTTTCTCACCGAGGTCTACGGGCTGTTTGCGCACGCGAACGTGCTGCAGCGGGACATGTACCCGAGCGCGACCAAGCTCGAAGGCGAGATCGTGGCGATGACGGCCTCGCTGCTGCATGGCGGCGCGGTGTCCGACCATCACCCGGGCGAGGAGGTCTGCGGCGTCATCACGTTCGGTGGCACCGAGAGCCTGATCGACCCGATGCTCGTCTACCGAGAGCGGGGCAGAATCGAGAAGGGCATCACCGAGCCCGAGGTCATCGTGCCCATCACTGCCCACGTCGCGCTGCAGAAAGCCGCCCACATGCTCGGCATCAGGCTCATCCAGGCGCCGGTGCGCGACGACTGGCGGGCGGACGTCGGCTGGATGAGCGACCACGTCACCCCGAACACGGTGGCGATCGTTGGATCGGCGGGCAACTATCCACACGGGCTCATCGATCCGATCGAGGAAATGTCAGCGCTGGCGCTCGAGCATGATCTCGGCTTCCACGTCGACGGGTGCATGGGCGGCTTCATCCTTCCCTGGGCCGAACGCCTCGGATACCCGATTCCGACCTTTGACTTCCGGCTTCCGGGGGTCACATCGATCTCGGCCGACACGCACAAGTTCGGCTATGCGCTCAAGGGAACGTCGGTCCTGCTCTACCGGAACAGCACACTCCGCCGCTATCAGTACTTCAGCTACCCCGACTGGCCGGGCGGCATCTACATGTCGCCCGGGCTCTCTGGCAGCCGCTCGGGCGGTGTCGTGGCGGCGGCGTGGGCGGCGATGCTCAGCCTCGGCGAGCAGGGCTACCTCGAGATCGCGGAGCGGATCTTCGAAACGGCCGCAACGATTCTCACTGGGGTTGCCGCCATACCAGAGCTCGAGATCTTCGGCGATCCGACATTCATCATCGCCTTCCGTGGCCGTGACATCGACATCTACCACGTCAACGACTACCTGATCAGCAAGGGTTGGCGCCTCAACGCTTTGCAGCTCCCGCCGGGCCTGCATTTCTGCGTCACGAGACCGAACACCGCGGACGGCGTTGCGGAGTCCTTCCTCGCCGACCTGCGCGACGCGGTGGACTACGCGAAGACTCCTGGACTTGGTCCGGCACGCAGCGGCGCGCTCTATGGTCTCGGAGGTTCGCCTGAGGGAGACGAGGCGCTCGACATGCTGTTCGCCGCGGCGCTCGACGCAATGTACGACGTGGTTCCCTGAGGCCGAATGGCCGAACCGTGGATCCTCGCGGTGGATCTCGGCACGGGGGGCCCGAAGACGGGCGCCGTGACCCTGTCCGGCGAGTTGCTCGCCGTAGCGCACCGGACGGTGCCCACGGTGTTCAGCGACGATGGCGGCGCGGTCCAGGATCCGGGCGGATGGTGGCAGGGAATCGTCGAAGGGGTCTCGGAGATCCTCGAACATGGGGTCGTCGCCGGCGACGCAACCGGGATCGGGATCACCGGCCAATGGGGATCGACAGTGCCGGTCGGAGCGGAGGGCGAAGCGATCGGTCCGTGCCTGCTCTGGTCGGACACGCGCGGGCGCGCCCTGGCGGCGGGGCGTCTCGGTGGCCCGATCAGTGTCGTTGGGTATTCACCCGCCAACCTGGTGCGTTGGCTCCGTCTCACGGGTGGCGCGCCGTCACCCGGTGGGGCCGACCCACTGGGCCATCATCTCCACCTCGCCCGTCGCGAGCCCGAGGTGTACGCCCGCGTCGAGACGCTCCTCGAGCCGCTGGATTACCTGGGCATGCGTTTCACCGGACGCCGGGCGGCGACCCAGGCCTCCATGATCCTTTCCTGGCTCACTGACAACCGCCCTCGCGCCACAGGCATCGCGTATTCGCCCGCGCTCGTGCGTCGCTCGGGTCGCGAGCTTGCGAAGTTGCCCGAGCTGATGCCCACCGGCAGCGTGCTCGGCGGCCTGCAGCCGTCAGTGGCTCTGGATCTGGGTCTTCCTGAGGGCATTCCGGTCGTCGCCGGTATCCCGGATCTGCACACCGGGTACATCGGATCGGGCGCGGTCGCGCCCTACGCCGGCCATCTCACCATCAGCACCAGTTCGTGGATCGGCTGCGAGGTCCCATTCAAGCGCACTGACGTCCTGCACCAGGTTGCATCGGTGCCGGGTCTGCGTCCGGGGTCGTACCTCGTCGCCAACAACCACGAGACCGCCGGCGTGTGCCTCCAGTGGTTGCGCGATTCGATCGTTTCCGGCGATGGCCCGGGAGCGTCCGGGATCGACGGGTACGAGCAGCTCGTGGCGCTGGCGTCCAGCGCCCCCGTCGGGTCGGGAGGGGTGCTCTTCACGCCGTGGCTCAACGGCGAGCGCAGTCCCGTCGATGATCGAACCCTGCGCGCTGCCTTTCTCAACATCTCGATGACCACCGACCGCTCCCACCTGGTCCGCGCCGTGCTCGAGGGCGTGGCGTTCAACGCGCGCTGGCTGCTCGACTCGGTTGAGCGATTCATCAAGCGGCCCATGCCGGTGTTGCGCATCCTCGGCGGCGGCGCGATCTCCGACCTCTGGTGCCAGATCCACGCGGACATCCTGGAGCGGCGCGTCGAGCGTGTGGCTGAGCCGATGTATGCAAACCTTCGTGGTGCAGCCCTCTTCGCGTCGATGTCATTGGGAAACATCGATCTGGCGGGAGCAGCCGCGCGGGTCCGCGTCGATCGCGCCTTCGCTCCCGACCCGAAAGCCCAGCAGGTGTATGCGCCGATGTACGCCGAGTACCGACGCCTGTACCATCGCCTTCACGGGGTCTACGCGAGGTTGAACGCATGAGCGGGGCTGCGGTTCGAGCTCCGGGGATGCGGTGGGCGATCCTGGTGGTCTACGCGCTGCTCGCGGCGTGCACGCAGTTACTCTGGCTCACGTTCGCTGCGATCGACACCGACTCGGCGCGAGTGCTCCACGTTGACGTCGGGACCGTCGGCGATCTCGCGGCGATCTTTCCCTTCATCTACGTTGTGCTCGCGCTGCCGGTCGGACGCTGGCTCGACGCTCGCTTCGCGCACGCGCTCGCGATCGGCGCGGTGCTCACCGGTGGCGGCGCGATCATCCGTGTTGTGGCGCCTTCGTCGTTCGGGGTGCAGCTCGCCGGCCAGTTCGTCGTCGCGGCAGGCCAGCCGTTCGTGCTCAACAGCATCACCAAGGTTGCGGCACGATACTTCCCGCAGCCGGAGCGCGCCACCGCGATCTCGATCGGGACCGTGGCGCTCTTCATCGGCATCCTGGCCTCGGTGCTCATCGCCGCGCCACTGCTCTCGGCGGGAGGCTTGGGACTGGTGCTCGAGGTGGAAGCCGTCCCCTCGGTCATCGGGATGGTCCTGATGCTCGTCGCCCTTCGCGTCCCGGCGTTCTATCCCGACGATGCGTCGACGTCGGTGAGCATGCGCTGGCTGATCCGGGACCGGTTCATGTGGTCGCTCGCCGGACTCATCTTCATCGGCATGGGTGTGTACAACGCCGTCGCCACGTGGCTGCAACCCGTGCTCGCGAATTTCGGCGAGGGCGGAGCCGCGGGCAACCTCATCGCTGTGCTCACCGCGGGTGGGATCGTCGGCGCCGCGGTGTTGCCGTCGATCGTTGCGGCGCGCAATCAGCGACGGTCGATGCTCGTCCTGGCGCTCGCGTTCAGTGCTGTCGCGTTCGTCGCAACCGATGTGCGCCACGAGGTCGTCTGGCTCGCGATCTGGCTGTTTGCGACCGGGTTCGCGATCATGGCGTGCCTGCCGGTCGTGCTCGACTGGTCAGCCATCCACGCGGGGATGGCACGGGAGGGAGCGGCCGCGGGGTTCCTCCTTATGTCCGGGAATCTCGGCGGCGTCGTGCTCGTGCTCGTCATCCAGGTGGCGATGGGCAATGCCTACATCCCGCTCGCCGCGCTGGCGATCATCAGCCTGCTCGGGCTGCCACTCGCCCTCGGCCTGCCCGGCAGGTCAGCGGTGCTCCCTCCGCGCGGGCGCGACGCTCGAAAGCGAGCGCTGAGACGCTCAGGTCCCGTGTGAGCCCGAGGCAGAAGAGGTGAGAGTCAGCGCGCCGACCGGCGATTCGCCGGGGTATCGGCCGTGCACCTGACCGATTTCGAAGCACTGAGCTTCGACTGCTACGGCACCCTGATCGACTGGGAGGCCGGTATCGCCGCAGTGCTCACGCCCTGGGCGCACGCCCGCGGTCTGGGTGTCGGTGTCGAGTCGCTGCTCGAACGATTCGCGGTGGCCGAAGCCTGCGAGGAGGCGGAGCATTCGGGTGCGCCGTACCCAGAGATCCTGCGAGCCACGATGCGCAGCCTGGGTGCAGGGTTCGGCGTCGACGTCACCACTGAGGAGAGCGATCGTCTTGCGACGTCGGTGCCGGACTGGCCGGCCTTTCCCGACTCACCGGCCGCCCTCGCCGCGCTCTCGGCGCGGTACAAGTTGATCATTCTTTCCAACGTCGACCGTGCGTCGTTCGCCGGAAGCGGCGCGCGCCTCGGCGTGCATTTCGACGCGGTCATCACCGCCCAGGACGTGGGTTCGTACAAGCCGTCGATGCGCAACTTCCAAACCCTGCTGAGCGCCGCCCGCGCACTCGGAATCACCGATGGACGGTTGCTGCATGTGGCCCAGAGCCTGTTCCACGACCATGTCCCGGCAAAGGGAATCGGACTCCCAACCGTGTGGATCGATCGGCGCGCGGAGCGCTCGGGGTGGGGAGCGACACCACCGCCCGGGGTCGCTGTCATGCCTGATTGGACATTTGGATCGATGGCCGCGTTTGCTGCCGCCTGCGGCGACGAGGACTGACCGCGCCCACGAGAGCCGAGGGAGCAGCAGTCCAGCATTTGGTATAATGCTTGCCAGCAAACAAGTATCTGCGCCGAGGTGATGCCAAGCGTGAATGTGGGAGCGACCGCTGTGACCGTGAAGCCGGCGGAGCCCCTGGGCGATGGTTCGGAGGCGGGTGCTGCGAGGCTCCGCATCGCGATCGCCCGCCTGTCGCGGAGGCTCCGCCCGACGGCCGCGGCTGGCTCGCTCACCACGACCGAGGTCGACGTCCTGGTGGCGATCGACCGTCGGGGAGCATTGCGCCTCTCCGACCTCGCCGGGTTTGCCGGGCTGAATCCAACCATGCTCTCCCGGCTCATTCCCAAGCTCGAGGGGGCGGGACTGATGCGTCGCCTGGTCGCAGTGGGCGACCGGCGTGTCTGTCGCGTCGACATCAGCGCGAAAGGACGCCGCCTGCTCGAACGCATTCGGTTGGAACGCAACGACGCTCTCTCCCGGCTGCTCCATGACCTCGACTCCGCGGATCGGGATGCGCTCGCGCGGGCGGTACCGGTCCTCGAGGCGCTTGCCGAGCGGCTGCTCGAGCAGCCGCTCGCGGGGAGCGCGAGCACCAGGTGAGCCGCGTCAGCTCGGTCGGACGGCGCACGTTCTCGGCACTGTCCATACCGAATTTCCGCCGCTTCTTCTTCGGGCAGAGCACATCGCTGATCGGGACGTGGATGCAGTCGGTCGCTCAATCCTGGCTGGTCTTCACCCTGACTCACTCGGCCACGGCGATCGGTTTCGTGCTCGCGCTCCAGACGTTGCCGGTGCTGATCCTCGGGCCCTACGGCGGCGTCATCGCCGATCGTGTCGACAAGCGACGGTTGATGATCGTGCTGCAATCGCTGATGGCGGCGCAGGCGCTGGTCCTCGGTCTCCTCGTGGTGCTCCACGTGGCGCTGTTCTGGGAGATCTGCGTGCTCGCGGTCGTGCTCGGCCTCAACAATTGCTTCGAGAATCCGGCGCGCCAGTCGTTCGTTCGCGAGATGGTGGGTGCGAGCGAGGTTCGCAATGCCGTGAGCCTCAACTCGACGATGGTCAATGCCGCCCGTGCCGTTGGACCTGCGATCGCCGGCCTGCTGATCGCGACGGTCGGCACCGGAGTGTGCTTTCTCGTCAACGCTTTGAGCTTCGTCGCCGTCGTGTATTCGCTGGTATCGATGGATACGAACGCTCTGACTCCGAGCGCCCCCGCAGGCCGCGCGCGCGGACAGCTCCGCGAAGGTTTCCGCTACGTGGCCCGCGAGCCGCGGCTCTGGGTGCCACTGTTCATGATGGCGATCGTCGGGACCCTCGCATATGAATTTCAGGTCACCCTGCCGGTGCTGGCGCAACGCACATTCGGTGGCAACGCAGCGACATACGGGTTCCTCACCGCGGCGATGGGTGTCGGGGCGGTGGCCGGCGGGCTCGTCACCGCCACCCGTGGTCGCACCGGGTTGCGACCGCTCACGGTCGCGGCTGCGGTCTTCGGTGTCGCAATCCTGGGTGCGGCATTCTCGCCAGTGCTCGCCGTTGCTTTTGTGGCGCTGGCGGCGACGGGTTGGACCAGCGTCACCTTCCTGGCCACCGGGAACTCGACGCTGCAGCTGGAGGCAGCGTCGTCGATGCGCGGGCGGGTAATGGCCCTCTGGGCGGTGGCGTTCCTGGGATCCACCCCGGTCGGCGGTCCACTCATCGGCTGGGTTGTGGCGGGTGCCGGCGCGCGCATCGGCCTCGCTGTGGGCGGCATCGCGTGTCTGGCGGCGGCAGCGATCGGCCTCATCGCCGTCACCAGGCTCGGGCGCGGCAAAGGAGGTGCGGGTGGCGACGAGCGGGCGGTCGCCGGTGCCGAGCCACCGGTGGCGGTCAGCGTGGCGGAGGGCTCCGAGATCCCGGGCGTCGCGGTCTGAGTCCGGTCGGGACGGCGCCTCGTCAGGTGCGGCTCCTGCCGCGTATCGTTGCGCTGTGCGACGCGCACAGGCGGCGCCAACCCGTCACGAGGAGGTCGACGCAGCATGCTGTCGTATGCATCGGGGCCGAGCCCAGTGCCCTTGCTCGGCGAGACCATCGGTGAGAACCTGCGCCGCACCGTCGAGCGGCACGGTGAGTCCGAGGCGCTCGTGGTCCCGCACCAGGCGTACCGGGCGACGTATCGCCAGCTCTGGGAGCAGACCTCGCTGGTGGCGCGCGGGCTGATCGCACGCGGCGTCCGCAGGGGCGATCGGGTTGGGATCTGGTCTCCGAATCGTTTCGAGTGGGTGGTCATCCAATACGCCACCGCGCGGATCGGCGCGATCCTCGTCAACATCAACCCGGCGTACCGGACCACCGAGTTGGCGTACGCGCTTGGGCAGTCGGGCGTTTCGTTCCTGATCCTTGCGCGAGCCTTCCGTCAGGCCGATTACGCGCACATGCTCGGTGAGGTGAAGGGTGCATGTCCCGAGCTTCGCGAGGTGCTGGTGCTGGAGGACGGTTGGGAGTCGCTGCTGCGTGATGCAAGCAGAACATCGGAGGACGAGCTCGCGGCAGTCGAGGCGAGCCTTCAGTTCGACGATCCGATCAACATTCAATACACATCGGGGACCACCGGCTTCCCGAAGGGCGCGACGCTCTCGCACCACAACATCCTCAACAATGGCTTCTTTGTGGGAGAGACCGTCCGGTATACGTTCGAGGACCGGGTCTGCATCCCGGTTCCGTTCTATCACTGCTTTGGCATGGTCCTGGGCAACCTCGCGTGCACCACACACGGCGCCTGCATCGTCGTTCCTGGGGAGGCGTTCGACGCCGACTCCGTGCTCCGGATCACCGAGCAGGAACGCTGCACGTCGCTCTACGGCGTGCCCACCATGTTCATCGCCGAGCTCGAGCATCCGGGGTTCGAGCAGCACGACCTGAGCCGGTTGCGCACCGGCATCATGGCCGGCTCGCCCTGCCCCGTGGAAGTCATGAAGCAGGTGCAGTCGCGCATGAACATGCGTGAGGTGACCATCTGCTATGGGATGACCGAGACGTCGCCCGTATCCACCCAGAGCGCCCTCGACGACCCGCTCGAGAAGCGAGTCGGAACCGTCGGGCGCGTGCATCCACACGTTGAGGTCAAGGTCGTCGATCCGGAGACCGACGCGATCGTTCAATGTGGAGACTCGGGCGAGCTCTGCACCCGTGGCTACAGCGTGATGCTCGGATACTGGAACAATGCTGCGGCGACCGCCGCTGCGATCGATGCCGCGCACTGGATGCATACCGGTGATCTCGCGACCATGGACGAGACCGGCTACGTGAACATCGTCGGCCGCATCAAGGACATGATCATTCGTGGCGGCGAGAACATCTATCCGCGCGAGATCGAGGAATTCCTCTACGGGCACCCTGATGTCAGCGACGTCCAGGTCATCGGGGTCCCCTCGGAACGGTACGGAGAGGAGGTCATGGCCTGGGTGAGGCCGAAGGACGGGGCAGCGCCGACCGCCGAGTCGCTCGACGCATTCTGCCGCGGCCGCATCGCCACCAACAAGATCCCACGCTACTGGAAGTTCGTCGACGCCTTCCCGATGACGGTGACCGGGAAGGTGCAGAAGTACCTCATGCGCGAGGCGTCGGTGGAGGAGTTGGGGTTGCACGCCGCCGCATCGGTGACCACCGCCTGAGCATCGCGCTCGCGCTCGGCGCGGCGGCGTTCTGGGGCTGCGGGGACTTCCTTGGCGGCTGGGCCAACCGCGATGCGCCGCTGCTCACGGTGCTGCTCATCTCGCAGGCGGTCGGTCTGGTCGGGATGCTGTGCGTCGCCGTCGTCGTCGGTGGTACCCCGAGTGGTGCCGACCTCGCCTACGGAGCGCTCGCCGGCCTGGCTGGTGCCGCAGGCGTCGCCATGCTCTACCGAGGTCTCGCCTCGGGTTCGATGTCGCTGATCGCTCCGATCACGGGTGTCGTCGCTGTGATCGTGCCGATCGCGGTCGGTGTCGGCGGCGGCGAGCGTCCCGCGATCCTCCAGTACGCCGGCATCGCCGCTGCGGTCGCAGCGGTCGCCCTCCTGAGTTGGGGCGGAACCAGAGGTGCGCGACTCGGTCGAGGAGCGCTGCTGCTCGCACTCGGCGCCGGGATCGGCTTCGGGCTCTTCTACATTGCGATCGCACGCACGTCGACGGGAGCCAACCTCTGGCCGCTGGTGACTGCCCGGGGCGCATCGGTGAGCGCCTTGCTCGGGGTGGCGGGAATCACTCGCAGCGCCCCGAGCTTCGGCGCCGCGAGGCCGCTGGTGATCGTCGGCGCCGGTGTGTTCGACGTGACCGCGAACGCGCTGTACCTCTTTGCCGTCCACGGCGGCCTGCTCAGCATCGTCGCCGTGCTCGTCTCCCTCTACCCGGTAGCGACCGTGCTGTGCTCGGTCATCGTCCTCGGTGAGCGCCTCCGCATGGCGCAGCTCGCCGGGGTCGGCGCTGCCACGATCGCGGTGGTGCTGATCACCGCGGGATGACGCGCCCCGTCAGTCGAGGGTCCGCACCAGGTCTGACTCGAGCTGCAACCTGCCCACCACCCGGGTGCGCATGTCTGGGTGATAGAGCTTGTAGGTGCCCTTGCCGGCGGTCTTGGCCGCATACATGGCAAGGTCCGCATCGCGCAGGAGGCGATCGGCGTCATACGTCGTCTCATGGCTCAACGCGACGCCGATGGACGCTCCTGGATCGATCACCGCTCCCTGTATCTCGACGGGTGCGGCCAAGGACACCATGATGCGCTCACACGCGTTCACCACCCGGTCCTCGCCCCCGATGTCCTCGAGCAGGATGGCGAATTCGTCACCCCCGAAACGAGCCGCGCTGTCCGAGGGCCGGAGCGACTCGCGGATGCGCCGGGCGATGACCACGAGGAGTTCGTCGCCGGCAGCGTGACCGAGGCTGTCGTTGATGGCCTTGAAGTTGTCGAGGTCGGCGAAGAGCACGGCGGTTGTCCGCGTCGTCCGCCGGCTCCGTGCCAGCGCCTGATCGACACGGTCCACAAAGAGGGCGCGGTTCGGGAGGCCCGTCAGAGCGTCGTGGAATGCCAGGTGAGCCATCGAGTCGGCGATCCGCGCGTTGGTCAGCGCAACGCTCGCATGCATCGCAAACGTCACGAGCATCTGCTGTTCGGTGAGACTGTACGTGCGACCTCGGCGATGCGTCGCGACCGTGAGTGCGCCGATGATGCGTCCGTTCTCCTCGATCGGCGCGGACATCGCGGCTTCCAGTCCTTCGCCGGCAAGAACGGCGAGCCGGTCTGGGTCGTTCTGGTAGTCCTGGATGACCACGAGGCGGCCCTCAGTGAACGCGCGACCTGCCGCGCCATCGGTGGTCCCGATGCGCAACATGGAGGGTTCCACGGACTCCGAGTAGCCGCATCCGGCGACCCGGATGAGATGCGCCGGATCCGAGAGGTCGTGCATCCGGATATTCACCGTCTCATCGCCGATGAGCTCCACTGCGGCTGCGACGATGGTGTCGAGAATGTCCTGGAGCGGCGCGCGCTGCGAAAGCGCACGCTGAATGCCGGAGAGTTGATCGAGCAGCGCATCGCGGTCGCGCAGCATCTTGCGCAACCGCGTGGTCTCCATGTCATCGCTCACGGCTCGCGCCCATCCGCCCTCACGCGACAGCAGCTCCAGCCCGGCCTCGGTGTAGACGACCGCCGAGGCGATCACGGCCGCCGTGCGCCGGTCCTCATCGCTGAACGGCGACCCCGCGCCACGCTCGAGGCGCAAGGTGCTGTATCGACGCGTCAGCAAGCCCCCCGCAGGCACCACGATGCACGGGCCCAGAAGCGGCGTGGATGCGGCGTCAGGCGTCTGCAGGTGGTTGTGAGGACGCCTGTCCGGGCGCGCACCCTGGTGCGCATGCAACGACATGACCGCCTCTCCGTGGCGCAGCAGTGTCGCAACCTCGAGGTTGAGTGCATCGATCGCCAGTTGGAGCACACCGGTGATCGCGGACGCGTTCTGATACGTGCCGAGCGACCGACGGAGATCGCGCCGGTTAGACGGCACGACGGCTCGGGGCGGGCGCATGCACGGCGAGGACGCGCATGAAGCGCAGGTCGCCGATGTCGATCTCCGCCTGCATCGACCGGTCAGCGTCCACAGGTACGGGAACGGTGACCATATGATCGAGGGTAGCTGCGGCCCGCGCGGGCGACCAGCGCGTCACCGGGCTGCGACCCGTAGCCATCCGTGTCGATGCCGCGGACACAGCCCCGCCGGTCAGCCCTCGCGAGCAGAGCTCAGCCGAGCCCAGCGGCGCCGGCCGCTTTGGACGCAAGTGAACGTGGAGTGTGACCCACGACTGAGTTCCTTTCCGGATTGGTGACAGTGCTCACACTGGCCGTCAGCTCCTGGCGCATAGTGACCAACAGGTGACCAACCGCCGCGCATCGGTCGCACCGTGGTCGTACTACCGCTCGTCGATTCGCGATCGGGTCGACCCGTGGCAACACCTTGTCGTGCGAGCTCCACCCGCCATCTGAGAGCCGTCGTTGTGACGGTTGTGACAGTGCGGAACATCGGCCCGTTATGTGCGCTGTCGAACAGACCCTTCCCCTTGCCGTGGCGCAGCTTTGGGGTCACGGAAGTGGAATGAATCGGCTGGCGTCAGTGTTCGCGATGAGGTGGCCGGCGCGGCGTGCCGCATCGCGTTCACTGGCCTGCGCGTCTGGCATTCAGGGTCGCTGAGCCCACACTGCTCCGACATTGCGCGACGGGTGTGTGCGTTCGGTTACGGGCCGCAGGCTTGCGGCGCACGCCCATATGCTCGACGCGGCCGGCCCATGGTGCTCTTGCCCGCGCGGACGATCGGAGGTGAAGATGGTGATGCTGAGGCCCGCAGGCTCACGACGATGCGTCACCACGGCCGCCGCGTTGTCGAGTCTCCCGGCAGCCTCACGCGCATGATCGTGCGCGCCCGATCGGGAATCTCCTGAGAGCATCTCGCGGCGCCCCGAAGCCGTGGGAGCGCCCCGAGCCTCTTTCCGTCGTCCCTGGCATGACGGCCGCATCGCGACTGCGGTCTGAGCCCATGCCCCAGAACACCGCTTTTGTGCGAGCCGCGTTCGACATCACGCGCGACCTGGTTGCGATCTGTGATCCGTACGGTCGCATCACCTTGATCAACCACGCGATGGAGCAATTCACCGGAATCGACGCGGGCGCTCCGCTTCCCGGACCCTGGTGTTCATATGGCGAGATGTCGCCCGTCGACGGGTCTGCGATCGCCGACGGGACAGATCCGATGGCGCGAGCGCTTCGCGGCGAGACGACTCGCGATGTCGAACTCGCCCTGGTCGGTAGATCGGGTCAGCGCCGGACCATGACGGTCGACAGCGAGCCGCTCTTCGATGCGTCCGGTGAGCTGATCGGCGCGATTGTCGTCTGGCACGACATCACCGATCGCCGCCGCGCCGAGGATCGCCTCGTATTTCAAGCGAGCCACAATCCCCTGACAGGACTGCCGAACCGAGCCCTCTTCGTCACGGTCATCCAGGATGGACTCACCAGGGCTCAGTCACTCCGTGGCTCGACGGCAGTGCTGGCGATCAATATCGACCATTTCGCGGACATTGCCACGCGCCTCGGGGATCGCTCCGGAGATCATTCCGGCGACACGTTCTTGATCGAGGTGGCGCGACGCCTGGAGGCTTCACTCCGGAGGGTGAGCGGATCGCGCCCGCTTGACACACTGGCTCATGTTGGCGGTGATCACTTCATCGTGCTGTGCGAAGACGTCGCCGACGTCAACGCGGCCAAGATGATCGCTCGAAGGATCGCGGCGAGCCTTGGCGCTCCGCTGTCAATCTCCGGCGAGGAGCTCAGCGTCACGGCCTGTGTCGGCATCACCGTGACGCGCGATGCACGGCGCGACCCCGAGCCGCTCATTCGCGAGGCGGAGACCGCGATGCACCGCGCGGAGCAGCGTGGCGCAGGCCGGCACGAGGTGTTCAGCGGCGAGATGCGCTCGCAACGCCTGGTGAGGATCGCCAACGAGTCGTCGCTACGGCAGGCGCTCGCCAGGGGCGAGTTCTACGTCGACTATCAGCCCAAGATGTCGCTGGCCACCGACCGCACCGTCGGCGTCGAGGCGCTCCTGCGCTGGATGCACCCCGAGCGCGGACTCATCTCGCCGCTGGATTTCATTCCCCTCGCAGAGGAATCCGGCATCATCGTGCAGATCGGCGCGTGGGTGCTCGAGCAGGTGTGCCGCGACGCCGTGCGCTGGCGCACGGCGCTTCCCGGTGGTCAGCCGCTGATGGTCGCCGTGAACGTCTCGCCCCGTCAGTTCGAGTCGGATCTTGCGGAAACCTTCGGTGGGATCATCGGGCACTCGGGTATCGACCCGGCGACCGTGTGCCTCGAGGTGACCGAGAGCATGGTGATGCACGACGCCGAGCTGGCCATCGCGACGCTGCGCCAGCTCAAGTCGCTCGGATTGAGCATCTCGGTTGACGACTTCGGAACGGGCTTCTCATCGCTCGCATATCTCAAGCGTTTCCCTCTCGACGAGCTGAAGATCGACAAGTCGTTCGTGGACGGCCTCGGCCGCGACTTCGAAGCAACCGCGATCGTCGCGGCGGTGATGGGTATGGCCCATGCACTCGATCTTCGCGTCGTCGCCGAGGGAGTCGAGACCGCCGACCAGGTCGTGCGGCTCCGCACCCTGGGGTGTGACGAGGCACAGGGATTCTTCTATGCACGCCCCGGCTCGATCGCCGATATCGATGCCCGCCTGGTCGGCGAAGCCCGAATGCAGGTCGTCGGCAGGACCGAGCTTGCCCGGAGACATGCCGAGAGCGCGCACATCGGCAAGATTCTCGTCGTCGATGACTCGGACGATGTCCGCCAGCTTGCCCGTTCGAGTCTTGCGGCGGTGGGATTCGAGGTGAGGGAAGCGGCGAGCGGCGAGGACGCCGTCACCATGGCCCGGCACTTCAAGCCTGACTGCGTGGTCCTGGATGTGAATCTGCCCGGGATCAGTGGTTTCGACGTGTGCCGCATCCTGCGCGATGACGCCGCCAATGAGCGCACCTCGATCGTCATCCTCACCGGCGATGTGGCGCCGAGCGAGAAGGTCATGGCGTTCTCCCTGGAAGCCGACGACTACATGGTCAAACCGTTCAGCCCGCGCGACCTCGTGAGCCGGGTTACCGCCGCAATTCGGAGACGCGGCGAGCTGTTCGCCCACGCCAGGCCGTGACAGCATCGCAGCCGGCGCCACAGTGCACGACCCTGGAGGTCACGCAGTGATTCTCGTCGCCATTCTCACCTCCGTCGTGGTCACGGTGCTGTGTGTCGTCTTGTTTCTCGCGACCATCGGTCCCGTCAGCCGCAGATTCCGAATTGTGAGGACGTCGCCGCCCTCAGCATCATCTGGGTCCGCTCCCGGGATCACGCTGCGCGACGAGGTCGATGAGCTCGCACAGTTCCTGGCGGCGTGGCAGCGCGTGACTGTTGATCGGCTCAGTGGGCGCGTCGAGCAGTCTGAGGTCCTGGACGCGGGGCTCCTGGCCCACGTCGCCAAGCTGCTCAGCGCTGAGCGGATCGTCATCAGTCTCCTCGACCCGAGTGGTCTGCGCATCGTGGACGGTCATCCGGGTATTGAGGAGTCGGTCGTGGTCGGCGACTCGCCGAGCCGTCGCGCGGTGCATACCGGTCAGATCTTCATCGGTGATCTGCACTCCGAACCCTGGGGTCAGGACACCATCGCCTTCCGCGACCGGACTGGCACCGGTCCGGTCATGGCCATACCCATGGTCAGCGGCGGCGAGAGTATCGGCGCAGTTATGGTGCTGCGCAGCGCGGGCGAGGTTCAGTTCACGCGCGTCGAGTCGGATCGGGCGCGAATCCTCGTCCCACCGCTTGCGGGCGCGGTGCGTCTCAGCAGCCTTTCCGATCAGCTCCGCAGCGACAACATCGCGGCCGACGTCGAGCGGACACGGCTCGCCAACAGCCTGCGCATGCTCCTCGAGTCTGCGGGTGAAGGCATCTACGGCATCGATGCCGACGGGCGTTGCACGTTCATGAACACCGCCGCAGCGGGCGCGCTCGGAGTCGACATCGCCAACGTCATGGGCGAGCTCACGCACCCGCTCTTCCATCACAATCGGGCTGACGGCTCGGTGATCGCCTTCATCGACAGCCCGATCTACAAAGCGATGCACGGAGGCGGCAGTTGCCGGGTCGCGACCGAGGTGATGTGGCGAAGCGACGGCAGCTCGTTCCCCGCGGAATATTCCGCGTTTCCGATCGTCGACGAGGCCGCGATCACCGGTGAGGCGACGGGGGCGGTGATCACGTTCAACGACATCACCGAGCGGAAGCGGATCGAGGACGATCTTGCGATCGCGCATGCCGAGGCGATGGAGGCGTCGCGTCTCAAGTCCGAGTTCCTCGCCAACATGAGCCACGAGATCCGCACGCCGATGAACGGCGTGATCGGCATGACCGGGTTGCTGTTCACCACCACGCTGAACGCGGAACAGCGTGAGTATGCCGAGGCCATCAGCCAGTCGGCGGAGTCACTGCTCACCGTCATCAACGACATCCTCGACTTCTCGAAGATCGAAGCCGGGAAGATCGATATCGAGGTCATCGACTTCGACCTTCGTGTCGTCGTGGAAGAGGCCGCAAAGCTGGTGGCTCCGAAGGCGGATGAGAAGGACCTCGAGCTCGCGGTAATGGTGGACCCGAAGATGTCCATGAGGGTCCGCGGTGACCCGGGTCGGATACGCCAGATCCTCATCAACATGCTCGGCAATGCCGTCAAATTCACCGACGCCGGCGAGGTCATTCTCAGGGTCCGCAAGGAGTCGGAGCACGGGAACTCGATCGGCGTCCGTTTCGAGGTCACGGATACCGGGATCGGCATCGACGCGACACAGCAGACGCGTCTCTTCGAGAGCTTCATCCAGGCGGATGCGTCAACGACGCGGCGGTTCGGCGGCACGGGCCTCGGGCTCGCAATCTGCAAGAAGCTCGTCGAGCGTATGGGCGGCGAAGTCGGTGTTCTGAGCGAGGCCGGCAAGGGAAGCACCTTCTGGTTCACGCTCACGCTCGAGACCGGCGCCCGCGCCATTGGCAGGTCCGCGCCATCGCGAGCAGCGCTTCAAGATGTCCGAGTTCTGGTCGTCGACGACAACAAGACGAACCGAGTCGTCCTCGAGCAGAATCTCAGGGTCTGGGGCGCGCGCTCAGCGAGCTTCGAGAGCGGACGGGACGCACTCATCGGGTTGCGTCACGCGATCGAGGCGGGTGACCCCTATCGTCTCGCGATCCTCGACTGCCAGATGCCCGAGATGGACGGGATCGACCTCGCGAGGGCGATCCGGCGCGATCCGATGATCAATGAGGTCGGGCTGATCCTGCTGACGTCATCCTCCCGTGCGGGGGATACGCAGGTTGCGGAGGAGGCCGGCATCCGCGCCTTCCTCACCAAACCCGCACGGATCGCGGACCTGTATGACTGCCTCGCCACGCTGATCACCCCACCGGAGGAAGAGGCCTTTGAGGGCGTCATCACCGAGAGCGTTCGCTATTCCTTCACCGAGGTGGCGCCGGCGGCGCGCGCGCGGGTCCTCGTCGTCGACGACAACCCGGTGAATCAGCGTGTCGCGGTTCGTATGCTCGAGAAGATGGGGCATATCGTGGACGTCGCCGACAATGGAATCGGGGCGCTGGCGGCGCTCGCGAGGGTGAAGTACGACGCCGTGTTGATGGATTGCCAGATGCCGGAGATGGACGGCTTCGAGGCGACGCGCGAGATTCGGCGCCGCGAAGGCTCGGATCGGCATACGATCATCATCGCGATGACCGCCGGTGCGATGGCCGGCGACCAGGACAAGTGTCTCGCCGCCGGCATGGACGCATACCTGAGCAAGCCCGTGATGGCGGACAAGCTGGCGAGCATGATCATGCTCTGGTGCGACCCGGATGCTCACCCCGCGCAGTCCACGTCCCGGGACGACACGTCGGGCGGCCTGCTGGATCAGAGCTATGTCACCGGGCTGCGCGAGCTCGGTACCGACGAGTTCGACAAGATCGTCCGGCTCTTCCTCAAGGATGGGCAGACGCGCATCGATGGTCTTCGGGCTGCCCAGACGACGGGGGACACCTCCGCGATGGTGAAGTTGGCGCACAGCCTCAAGGGCAGTGCCAGCAGTTTCGGGGCAGGGACGCTGGCGGCGCGCTGCGGCGAGTTGCAGGCGCGCGCACGTGCAGCGGACGCAGCTGAAGACGCACGGATGATCGACAGCGTCGACGCCGAGTTCGTGCTCGCCAGCGCGGCACTGCGTGACGAGCTTGCGCCGGATCCGGAGGCCGTCCACGGCAACGGCGGCTACCAGACTCGCGCCCGACCGACGCCTCGCGCTAGTTGAGCGAGAGGGCGGGGGCGGGTCGGGGCCGGAGTGCACTCAGCGCGGCGCGCTCCGCCAGCGCGGCTGCGACATCCTCGAGGTCCGCGGCCATGGTGGGCCTGCCCAGTCCGAATCCCTGGCCGAGCGTGATCCCGCCGGCCTTCATCAGGTCGGCGACGAACTCGTTCTCGACACCCTCGGCGATGACGGCGGCGCCGCTGGCGCGCGCGAATGCCATGGTCGCGTCCATCGCGGCCCGCGATCCCACCTTGGTGGCAGTCATGGTGAGGCTGCGCCCAAGCTTGAGGAACTCACTCGCCGAGGCAGCCAGAAGCTCCAACGTCGAGTGGCCCTCGCCGACATCGTCGAGCGCGAACCGGATCCCTTCGGCGCGGTACTCGGCGAGGATGTTCGCGAGGACGTTGTAATCGCGAATGCGCTCATGCTCAGTGATCTCGAGAACGACGGTCGAGGGCGCGCGCCCGGCGTTGCTCAGGAGCATCAGGAGTTGATCGACTCGGTGCACCGGGTCGAGCAGTGCCGCAGCGCTGATATTGAGGAACAGTGGCGTCCCCACAGGCAACTCGCGTGCATCGTCGACCGCCTTGCGGCGGCAGAGCCAGTCGAGGTCGCGAATCCGGCCGCCGGTGCGCGCCGCCTCGAAGACAGCCTCGACGGAGTCCATCGCCGCGAAGCCCCTCGGTCGCGCGAGCGCTTCGTAACCCATGACCGCACCGTCCTCGAGGCTCACGATCGGCTGGAACATCGTCGATAGTGATTCGCCTTCGAGGATGCGAGTGACGACGTCCGAGTACGAGCGCTCGGCAATATCAGCGGCTTCGCCGCCTTCATATGATGACCCGGCGACACGGTCGCCGCCGGCGCGCTTGGCTTCGTAGAGCGACTCGTCGGCGCGCTGCCAGACCGAGAGCGGGTCGGCGCCTGCCGGGGCGGCACTCCATCCGACAGTGATGCGCACCGGACCGGTCGGGAGCACCAGCGAATGCATCGCGACCCGCATCCGCTCCGCAACCAGGTGAGCGCCAAAGACGCCGACTTCGGGCAGAAGCGCCGCGAACTCGTCACCCCCGATGCGCGCCATCACATCCCAGCCGCGAACCAGCAGTCCGAGCGTATGACCGACGACGCGGAGCAACGCGTCTCCGGCCCCGTGGCCCTCAGTGTCGTTGATCTCCTTCAGGCCGTCGACATCGAGTGAGAGCACTGCAAAGGGGAGTCGCGGGATGGTGCGGACCGCGCGATCGAACTCGCGGCGATTCTTCAGACCGGTGAGCGCGTCGGTCGAAGCCAGGGCGGCGAGCTCCATTGCCGCCGCGTGGATCGCGGTTTCGGCGCGAACCCGATCGATGAATCGTCCGAGGTGGTCGCAGAGAGCCGGCATGACGGCGAGGGCAGCGCTGTGTGAGCGTCCAGGCTCCTCGCGAAAGATGGCGAGAACACCGACGATCGTGCTCTTGCCTCTGATCGGGAATGTCAACGCGCTGTGCAGGTCTGCGGCAACGGCTTCGACGGCGCGACCCCCGTGTCCGCCGGAGGCAACCGATGCTGCTGCGGATCCGCGTCCGCTCTTGACAACTCGGCCGACCAGCGCGGGTCCGCTCCCGACGCCCAGCGCCCTGCCCTCAGCTTCGAATGCGACGGCATCCGGCGCGCCGTCCGATGACGAGTATCGGAGTTCGACGTCGGCGGGACCGTCGCCACGCAACCAGATCTCGCCGATGCGTCCGTCGAGCGCCACGGTGACCATCGCCAAGGTCGCCCCGAGGGTGGCATCGAGGTCGTTGGACTCGTTGAACAGCGCCAAGGCCGCAATCAACAACGCATTCGCGCTGGCGGCTTTCGCCGGTGGGTGGTTGTCGGCGCGCCCGACGATGTCATGCACACGACCGCCGGCAGGGCGACCGAGGTCGCCCTGGGGTGCGTGCGTGGGTGGCGCAATCGGAGGCGGTACCAGCACTTTGATCACCGTGAGCGCGGATGGAACGACGCCCGCAGAGTCCACGTTGCTGGGCGTTCGAACACGCGGTCTGTACGCAAGCGCACTTACCGCGTGCTTCGCGACAGCACCGCGTTGTTCGGTTGCACGGCGTCATCTGCGCGGTACACCCTCTGACACGAGCGCGATACGCGCCGGGCGTCATTGCGTGCGCGGTCATGCTGCGCCGAAAGACCCAGGTACCATGAGCTCGCGATGGACGAGGACTGCCGGTCGGCCGCCATTCGGTGCGATGAAGCACTGACCTCGGTCTTCTCCGTCCTCGGCAAACGCTGGACGGGGGTGGTGATCGGGGTGTTGCTCGAGCGTCCGGCTCGATTCGCCGAGATCGCTCGCGCGATCCCGGGGATCACCGAGAGCATGCTCTCGGCTCGCCTCACCGAACTCAAGGCAGCGGGTTTGGTGACCCGCGAAGTGATCGAAGGGCCGCCGATCGCGTCGTTGTACCGGCTGACCCCGAGCGGTGAGGCGCTCCGTCCCGCGCTGGAAGCCCTCGGCGATTGGGCGCAGGCGCACCTCGGCGTGCCGGTTTGAGTCCGGAGGCAACAGCACTCGAGGGTCGCATCGTCGCGACCGATCTGACCAAGGTCTTTGGTGAGGTCAAGGCCGTGGACGGCCTCTCGTTCAGCGTCGAGCCAGGGTCGGTCACCGGGTTCCTCGGTCCGAACGGCGCCGGGAAGACGACGACCCTGCGCATGATCCTCGGGCTGGCCACTCCCACCTCGGGGACCGGGACCATCAGCGGACTCACCTACGCGCATCTGCCCCATCCGGGGCGAACGGTCGGCGCTGTCCTGGAAGCGACCAGCTTTCATCCCGGCCGCTCTGCCCGCAATCACCTTCGCGTCTTCTGCGCCGCCGCAGGGCTTCCGGACAAGCGAGCCGACGAGGTGCTCGAATGGGTCGGGCTCTCCCAGGCCGCGCGCTATTCGGTGCGCGGCTTCTCGCTCGGCATGCGCCAGCGGCTCGGCCTGGCAACGGCGCTTCTCGGCAACCCGCGGGTCCTGCTCCTCGATGAGCCCGCCAACGGGCTCGACCCCGAGGGCATCGCCTGGCTGCGGGGTCTGCTTCGTCACTTCGCTGACGTCGATGGACGGACGGTGCTGATCTCGAGCCACGTGCTGTCGGAGGTCGAGCAGACGGTCGACCGCGTCGTGATCATCGCGCGCGGCCGGCTCCTCTATGAGGGGAGGCTGACCGACCTCGAAGGGGCGAACGGTGGTGTCGTGGTGCGGACGCCAAGCCCCGAACAGCTGAGCGGCGCGTTGGCGCCGCTCAATGTCAAGGTCACGCCGCGAGCCGACGGGTCGCTCGGGGTTGTGGGCGCGACTCCTGAGGCCGTCGGCCACGCCGCGTGGGCAGCGCACGTCGAGCTGCACGAGCTGCGAGCGGGAAGCTCGAGCCTGGAGGAGACCTTCCTGCGATTGACCGCTGAGCCGAGCGCACCCACCGAGCCTGGCGCGTGATCAACCTGATCCGCGCCGAATGGCGAAAGGTGATCACCGTCAAGCTCGGCTGGGGCATGCTCCTCGGAGCCCTGGCGCTCGCGGCGCTGGGAGTTGTCGCGCAGATCGCCAGCAACGGCAATGGTGCCAACGGGAATTTCCTGCCGCCGCTGAGCGCGGCGGAGACGCAGCGGTCGATCGCCGCCTCTTCCGGGAGCGCCTATCTCTTCTCAGTCGTGGTCGGGATCATCCTGATCACCACCGAGTTCCGCCACTTCACGTCGCGGCCGACATTTCTCATCGAACCGCGACGCGGGTTGGTCGTGGTCGCCAAGTTGTTGGTGGCCGCGCTCGTCGGCATCATCTATGGAGTCGCGTGCGCCGCCCTGACGGCCGCGATCATGGCAATCTGGTTCGCCGCCCTGGGCGTCAACATCGGCTGGGTCAGCAACGGCATCCTGCTTTCGATGCTCGGCGACACCGCGGTCATCGCAATCTTCGCTGTCGTGGGCATTGGCGTCGGCGTGCTCGTGCGGAATCAGATCGCGGCCATCATCGGCACTCTCGTGTATCTCTTCGTGCTGGAGCCGCTCACCGACATCATTCCGCTGGTGCAGAAGGCGTATCCATACCTCCCCGGCGCCGCTGCCGCGGCCGTCACGGGTGCAAACCGCGGGAGCCTTGCCCACCTCAACGCCGTTCAGGGCGGCCTGGTGCTGCTCGGCTACGGACTGCTCTTCGCCGTCGGCGGGTGGCTGTTCACCATCCGCCGCGACATTCCCTGAAGCTCAGCTTCCGGACACGATTTCCGGTGCGGTTGCTCGCGGGGGCCGGCGGCGCGGGAGCGCGATGATCTTGGCTCCGCCACTCAACGGCGTCGCCCGGACCGAGCGATCCCGACCCTCATGCTTCGCGGAGTACATCGCGCGATCAGCAGCCCCCAGCAGCCGGTCGAGGGTGCCGCCATGAGCGGGATAGGTTGCGATCCCGATCGACGCGGTGAGTCCTCCGAGGCTGCATCCGTCGGGCATGACAACGTCGCGCACCGCGGCCCGCACCGCATCAGCGGCGATCCATGCGCCTTGCTCGGAGCAATCGTGGAGGAGGAGAACGAACTCCTCGCCTCCAAGCCGCACCACGGCGTCGGCGCCGCGCACTGCCGTGCGCAGCTGCGTGGCCACGCGCTGGAGCACGACGTCGCCGATGGCGTGTCCGCTGCTGTCATTCACGGCCTTGAAATGATCGAGGTCGACGAGAAGCAGTGACAGCGGCTGGCTTTCGCGGGAGGCACGGGCGATGTCGCGTTCGCCGGCATCCCGCAGCCAGCGGCTGTTGTACAGGCCCGTCAATGGGTCGGTCATGGCGGCGTTGACGAGCTCGACGTAGAGCTGAGCGTTCCGCCAGGCCGACGCGGCGACATGTGCGAACAGCGAGGCAGCCTCGAGCTCGTCGGCGCTGAACTGGTCGATCCCAAGACGCCAGCAGTTGATGATGCCGAGCTTGTGCTCGGTCGCCACGAGCGGCACGAGAAGCAGGGATTCCTGAACGTACGATGTTCCCGGGATCTGCCTCGCCAGCGGATGCATCGAGGTGTCGGGAATGTTCTGCGGCGTGCCCTTGGCGAAGGCCCAACCGGTGATCCCCGCGTCGAGGGCCATGCTGTTCGCCATGATCTCGTCACGTTCCGGGCCGGTCGCGAGCAGCGGGACCAGGCGGAAGGTCTCGTAGTCGGCTTCGTAGATCGCCATCTCCGTGACGGGCACGACGTGGCTCATCTGCTCCGCCATGACGCCAAGGATGCGCAAGGGATCGTGCTCGCTCTGCAGCGCCAGCGCCGCGTCGCTGAGCGACCGAGCCAATCCGCGTCGCGGCCGAGGACGTGCGACGGTGCTCTGCGCAGCGAAGATGTCCGAGCTTAAGGGTGCTGCCGCGGGCAGGGCGACGCGCGTGGGGGAGACCTTCCGCTGCGCAAACCAGGTTGCATCGACGACCTCCATCGAGGTGTCACCCTTGAGGCTGTGGGGCAGCACCGGCCGGCCGAGCAGCCATCCCTGTCCGAACTGCACGCCGAGTGACTGGAGTGTCTCCTGTTCGCGTTGGGTCTCAATGCCCTCCGCGATGACCCGTGCGCCGATGTGTCCGCTGAACGACAGGAGAGCGACCACCAGAGCGCGGCGCGCGCGGTCGGCGTCGATTGCGGTGATCAGCGACCGGTCCACCTTGATGAACTCCGGGCGCAGCTCTGCGATGACGCGCATGCTGGCGTGCCCCGCGCCGGCGTCGTCGACGGCGATCCGGAAGCCCCGGGCACGGAGCTCGGCGGCGATCCGCTGCAGCAGCGCGAGATCGGGAACCGGCTCGCGCTCACTGAACTCGAGGACCACCGCGGCCGGGTCGACACGCGCGTCGTCGATGGCCTTGTCGAGCGCGGCCACGCCGCTCTGATCGACGAGAGTGCCGATCAGCACGTTGACGAAGAGATCTGCCTCACCGATGTTCGAGGCGGCCTGCAACGCTGCACGTACGCATGCGAGATCGACGGCTGACTGCATGTTGAGCGCGGCAGCCGCGCCGAACAGCTGGTCGGGAGTGCGGATCCGCGTCCGCGGTGGGAAGCGCGCCAGCGCTTCGTAGCCGATGACCGTGTCGTTGACGAGGCGGACGATCGGTTGCAGAGCCGAGACCATGGTGCCGCTGGTGAGCAGCGAGACGACCGTGGCCCGAAGCCGGCGATCGGGGACCAGCGAGGCAGGAGCATCGAAGCGCTCGACTGCCGGTTCGACCCCGGCGGACCATGCCCCGGCGAGCATCGTCGCGACGACCTCGAGGGTCGGGATCAACGCCGGCGCGCAGCCCGGGCCCCAGGCGGAGACGACGGCGACGACCCGATCCCTGCACGTCACCGGGACGGCGATGACGTCGCGCTCGTCGGCCGCATTCGGCAGGGCTTTGGCAAGCGCCGAATCCGTCGTCAGACGGCGCACGGTCTCGGAGGCGTCTGCCACGCCGAAGTACGGGCGCCGAAGCCGGACGGGCTGGCGGAGCGATTCGACGCCGTCGAGGGGGATCCGCATGCCCACCATCGTTGACGCCAGGCGCGACGACAGCCGGGCGACGAGTGAGGCTGGGACGTGCACGGCGAGCACGACTGCCATGTCCGACTCGACGGCGCTGACGATGCAGGCGACATCAAGGGCAGCGACGGTCGCGACGACCTCGGCGGCCGCTTCCCCGGGACTTCGCATGCCTGGGAGCGCGTGGCCGAGGCGAGTGAGGACTTCGAGGCGCGGATCAGGAGACCGTGGAGCCACGAGCCGAGTGTGCTGCGTCGGATGGCGGCGACTGACAACGGAACGGTCGCGTTCCATCGGCAAATCGCCACATTTCGTGCGGCGGTCCACGTCGAGGCGCCGTTGGTGACGATCTGGTTACCTGCGATTCGGCCTCAGGCGGTGTCCCCCGCAGGAGAGCGGGGTACGCTTCGCGAGATGAGCGGCTGTCCAGCCTGTGGCCATCGCAACCAGAAGAGAGCGTGAAACCGCCGGCCGAGCCCAATCCGTTCGCCGGCGCGCGTGCGGCACTCTCGAGCAAGCGCGCCGAGATCGTCTCCAAGGTCGACGAGCTGGGCACTCACGATCCGGCCGAGGTCGCCAGTCTCGGTTTCGGGAAGCGTGTCGGTGACGCCACCCTGTACGCGGTCGAGAGGATGACCGACGCCTATCGGGCACGGACGATCTATGCGACGGTCGCGGACATCGACCACGCACTGGAGCGGATCGAAGCCGGCACGTACGGACGGTGCGTCGCCTGTGCCGGTCCCATCCCCGTTGAACGTCTTCGCGCGGTGCCCTGGGCGGCCCTGTGCGTCCCCTGCAGCGCCAAACCCGTCAGGTCGAAACTGGTGCGCTGACAGGAACTTTCGGCGTCAGCTGCCCCCGGTCACGGAAGGCGCGATCTCACCCCGGCCCGCCTGCTGGAGGTCGATGGGGAGAGCCACACCCAGCTTCCGTCCGAGGATCTCGAGCTGCACCCGCCACTCGATGATCGCGGCTCGCTGGTCCGACTGCGTGTTGGGGAGGTTCGAGACATTGTCGTCGGCCATCCCGCTCACGAGCGCATTGAGATAGGAGTCCTCGAAAATGAAGGTGTGCGCATACGGCGCGTTGATTGCGGCGAGCGCGGGATCCGAAGGCTGCAGCGCGTTCACGTCGACGGTGAAGTCTGCGAAGCGCAGCTCGAGCGCTCCCATCCTCGCAGCGGCTTGAGCATCGGTCAGGCTGTGGTTCTGGAAGCCTTGGATAATCGGGTCGGCGCCCTGGAGCAGGGCGTTCACCTCAAGCCGGATGGGTTCGACGGCGGCCAGGTATGCCTTGAGATCTGCGGCGGTCGTGCCGGTGTGAACGGCGGGACTCTGGCCGCACGCGGCTACGGCGATCGCGGCACATCCGGCGGCCGCGAGCAGCTTCTGTTTCAGACGGCCACCATGGCGCTCGACGTGCGCACAGCGTTCGCCCCTGTGATGCGTGATGATCGACCTGCTGCGGAGTATGGTCCGCGAACACGTGCCACCGCCGGGACCTGGAGGGACATGACGTGGATGTGATGAGTGCGCAGGACGCGGCGTTCCTCCATATCGAGAACGGCAACAACCCCATGCATATCGGGTCGGTTGCCGTCCTCGAGGGGCCCGCACCCGCGTACGGAGACCTCGTGCGGCTGATCGCCGCCAAGTTGCCCCTGGTGCCGCGCTACCGGCAGAAGGTGCGCTTTGCGCCGGTCGGGCTCGCCCGGCCTGTGTGGGTCGACGATCCGCATTTTCAAATCCTGTATCACATCCGGCACACGGCGCTGCCACCGCCGGGCGGGAGAGATGAGCTCCGGAATCTCGCCGGGCGCGTCTTCGCGCAGACCCTCGATCGAAGCAAGCCCCTCTGGGAACTGTGGATGGTCGAAGGACTCCAGGATGGGCGCTGGGCAGTGATCTCCAAGGTGCATCACTGCATGGTCGACGGGGTCTCGGCAACTGACCTCCTCACCGTCATGTTCGATGCCGCCGACGACGCAGTGCCGGCTCCGGCCCCAGCCATCGATTGGGATCCGGAACCGGAGCCTGGAACCTTCATGCTCGCGGCCCACGGCGTGGTCAGGACGCTCGCCGACCCGCTCGGCCGGCTGCGGGACTTCTCCGGAGGGCTCCGGATCACCGCCGGTCCGCGAACTCGCCTCGCCGAGGGAGCCGAGCTCCTGCGCTCCCTCGCCGAATGGACCAGGCGTTCAGCGACCTCGCTCAACGGCTCGATCGGACCGCATCGACGGTGGAGCTGGGCAGAAGCCGATCTCGACGACGTCAAGACCGTCCGTCAGGGCCTCGGCGGCACCGTCAACGATGTTGTCCTGGCGGCGATCACGGCCGGATTCCGGAGTCTGCTCATCCACCGCGGTGAGGACGTGTCCAACCGGGTGGTGCGGACCCTGGTCCCGGTGTCCGTTCGGGCCGACTCGGAGCGGGGCGTCTACAACAACCGCGTCTCGGGGATCTTTCCGGGGCTTCCCGTGTCGATCGCCGATCCCGGAGAGCGCCTCAATGCGATATCGAGCCAGCTCGCGATGCTCAAGGGATCGAAGCAGGCGGTCGCCGGCGACGCCCTGGTGAAGCTCGCGGGCTTCGCTCCGCCGATGCTCCTCTCGCTCGGCTCGCGGCTGGCGGCCCGGACGCCGCAGCGCGCCCTCCAGACGGTGACCACCAACGTTCCCGGCCCCCAGTTTCCGCTCTACGTCGTCGGCCGGCGGATGGTCTACTCGTACCCCTACGTGCCGATCATGGGGAGCGTCCGGATCAGCATCGCGATCTTCTCGTACTGCGGCCGTCTCTTCTTCGGGATCACCGGCGACTACGACTCCGTGACCGACATCGATGTCCTTCGCGACGGCATCGAGGAGGGGATGCGCGAGCTGGTCGCCGCCGCGGGCGGCTCGGCGCCGGGGAGTGCACGCCGTCGCAGCAAGCGATCGCCTCGCGGATCGGGGTCCCGAACTGCCTCGCTCGACGGTCAGGCGGCCGCCGTGCGCACCGGAAAGAGGTAACGGGCGAGGGATGGTGGCCGGAAGAGCCGCCAGGCTCCCGCAGGTTGTGCAAGTCGATCCGCGATGATCCAGAGCACAGACGCGTTGTGGCCCATGCCGAGGTGACTGCTGTAGACGGCAACGTTCTCGTGCTGCCGTCCCGCTGTGTTCAGGCACGCCTGCCAGGGAACGACTCCGTCGAGCCGTGAGTAGACGGCGGTGGTGGGCACCGGGATCGGCAGTGACAGCCGCTCACGATCGGGAACCGAGCCCGGGCTGACGTGGAGCACCCCCAGGCGCCGGTAGGTCGCGTGTGCCCGGCTGTCGCTCGGGTCGCTGAGGCCGAACGGGCTCCCGAGCGTGATCACCTGACGGACGAGGGCCGGCCGCGAGCGGGCAAGCTCTCTCGCGAAGATCCCGCCCAGACTCCAGCCCACGAGGCTGACCGGCCGGCCCGAGGTGCGATGCAGCTCTTCGAGGCGTGCGGTCATGCCACTGAGAATCGCCGGTGTCGGGCCGAGGTTGCGGCCGAGCCGCCAGGGGTGCACGTCGTAGCCGAGCGAGCGAAAGTATGCCCGCATGGTGGCTGTCGACCTGTCCTCGCCCAGCAGGCCGGGCAGAACCAGCACCGTGTGGCCATCGCCCCGCGGCGCGCGAAGCAGCACCGGCGCCGCCGCCAGCAGGGCGCCGTAGTCGGCGATGGCCCGCCCCGGCTCGCTGATGAAGAGCGCGAGCGATGGACGCGACGTTGCGGTCACAACCGGTTCATACCACTCGAGGAGGAGCAATGGGTGAGGACGCTAGAGCGGAGCGATTCCCCAGGTGCTGGAGTGCTCGTCACCGGGTTGCAGGACGACCAGCCCTGCGCCGGAGTTGAACGCGTCGGGAGCGCAGGTCATCGGCTCGATCGCGAGGCCACGGCGACGCCGATCAGCCTCCGCCAGCGTGTCACCGCTGTAGACCATTGCGTAGGGGTGGCTGCCGTCCATCCACACGCAGACGCCGCGCTGGCCATCAGGCGCAGTCAGGGAGATCCGGGTGACGCCGTCGTCATCGGGGCCGAGCCCGGTGAAGGCGGTGTCCAGCACCAGGGATCCGATGGGACGCGGATCACGGAAGTCGAGATCGGTACCTGCAACGGGATGTGTCTCGCCGGTGGGGATGCCGCGGTCATCCGCCTCCAGGGTCGCAGCCGCCGGGAGGCGCAGCCAGGCGTCGTCGATCACCCCGCCGCCGACCCGGACGTACGGGTGGGAACCGGCACCGAATGGGCACGACCTGTCGCCGAGGTTGGTCGCTATCACCCGCACGGTCAGGCCACGTTCGTCGAGCGCGTATGTTGCGACCAGGCCGAGGTGGAACGGGTAGCCCTCCTCGGGGAGGAGGTCGAGCGCGAGTGTCACCTTCGCCGTCGCCACGTCCAGGAGCCGCCACGATCTCGCCCGGGTGAGACCGTGGATCGCGCACCCGGTCCTCGGTTCGTTGACCGCCAGGCGATTTTCGTGGCCCGCAAAACGATAAGCGGCACCGGCGACACGGTTCGGCCACGGGAGGAGGAGATCTCCGCGGCTGCCGCCGTCCTCGTCGTCCCGTCCGTACCCGTCAATGATCGGGAGACCGCCCGCCTCATACTCCCGGAGTCCCGCACCCCGTTCGACCACGACGGCTCGCTGCCGGCCACTCGTCAGCTCGTACTGACGCCCTGACGGGGGCGCCGTCACTGGGGCGAGCTAGGGTCGGACAGCGACCTCGGCGAGTGCAACTCCGGCTGGACCACCCGTTCCAGCTCGCTCCTGATGACCGAGTAGCACTCGCACGAGACAGCCTCGAGGCCGGCGCGATCGACGATCGTCACATGGCCTCGAACGTACCGGATCAGTCCGGCCCGTTGCAGGATTCCCGCCGACACCGAGACCGTCGACCGTCGGGCGCCGAGCATCTGACCGAGGAATTCCTGGGTGATCATGAATTGGTCGGAACCGACGCGATCGTGGCTCATCAGCAGCCAGCGGCTGAGCCGCTCCTCGCTGGAGTGGAGTCGGTTGCATGCCGCAGCCTGAGAGATCTGACCGAAGAGCGCCTGGGTGTATTTGTCCACAAGTGACTGGAACGCCGGGCTGCGTTCGAACCATGTGAGGAACGACGCGGCATCCATACGCAGGCTGTGACCGGCGACCTGCGAGATGGCCCGTACGGCAAGGCCACTGAGGGGCACCAGCGGTACCCCGACGATCCCCTCGTTGCCGATGGTTGCCACCTCGACGATGGCCCCGCCATGCAGCGGTGTGACCAGTGAGATGACGCCGTCGATGGGGAAGTAAAGGGACTCGATTGGGGCCCCAGGTTCAAACAGAACCGTTTTCACGGGCAGACTGACGTTTCTAACAAGACCGAACAGCTCGTTTCGCTCTGACGCCGGTAGGGCGGTGAGAATCCTGTTCTCACCCGCCGAGGCGACCGTTGGGGTCGCGTCGTCGCTCATGCCTGGACTCGGTTTGACATCGACCTATGTGCGCTGCGGGACAGACGTTGTGGTCAGAGTGCTCCAGATTATGCAGCACCAATCGGCACGATAACGGGCGCGCAGCTCGCTGCGATCAAAGGAGAGGCTGGCGCGTGGCTGCTGAACGCAGGTTTCCGGCGGAGGAGGTGCTGGATCCCGGCGATCGATTCTGGCTGGAGGCGATGGCCGACGCCGTGCTCATCCTTTCGCCCGTGCGCGCTCGCAACCAGCGGGTGACCGACTTTCGCGTCGACTACGCGAATGCGGCGGTGGACGAGCTCTCGGACGAGCAGGCACCGGACCCTCTGCGCCCGGGCGTACTCATCGGACGCCGTTTCCTCAACCTGGACGACGAGGCCGCGGCGGCCGTGGTGGCGGCTCTCCACGACGTCCTCACCACGGATGTGCCTCGAGCCATCGACGGGCTTTGCTATCGGGTGGTGCGCGGAGGTATCCCAACCGACCAGGTGCGCGACCTGCGTGTCAGCAGGCACGGCGAGCGACTCCTGATGACGCTGCGCGATGTCACCGCGAGAGAGCAGTCCGAGCAGGGCGTGCGGCGCAGCGAAAAGAGCCTTCGCGCGCTCGTCGACGGCGTCTTCGACGAAGCGCTGATGATCGTCGACCCAAACGGAACCGTTCTCAGCTGGAACACCGGTGCGCTTCGGATCTTCGGCTATTCGGCCGAGGAGATGGTGGGGCAGCAGCGCTCGGTGCTCTATCCACCCGGCTGGCCCGTGGGCGGACCCGTCGATGACGTGGAACCTGTTGCGACGGAGCGGCAGCACGAGACCTGGCAGCTTCGCAAGGATGGCAGCCGCTTCTGGGCCGGCGTTTCGATTACCGCCATGTATGGCGATAACGGCGAGCGGCGTGGGTTCCTGTCGGTCACGCGCGATCTGACCGAGCAATCGGAGCAGCGACGCCGCGATCTGCAGTATTCGCTGGTGCGGGCGCTCGCCGATTGCACCGACATTGACGCTGCCGCCGACGCCGTCCTCACCCTCACAACCCTTACTCTCGGCGCGACGTTCAGCGAGATGTTCGTCGCGCGTCAGGAGCAGGGGCGGCTCGATGCAACGTCACGGCATGCCTTCCCACGAACCACGCTCGACGCGCTGGACGACGTCGCCGGCGGCGCAGCGAGACCGCTCGACGCGCTGATCGCGCGTGTGCGCACCACCGGGACGATGGTCATCATGCCGGACCTCAACGAGTTGGGAACCTCGGTGCAGCTTGCCGCTGCCGTCTCCCTGGGCGTTCGAGCTGCCATCGCGTGCCCGCTTGTGTCCAGGTCGAGCATCGTCGGTGTGCTGGCGTACTTCTTCGAAACGCTGCCGAGCATCGAGACCCACACCACCGAGACGATCGTCGAGATCAGTGCCGAAGCCGCACTGGTCATCAACCGTATCTGCGCGCAGGGTGCGCTCCGCGACGAGGCCGTCCGGATGGCCGAACTCGCGAGCACCGACCGGCTCACCGGCCTGAAGAACCGCCGCGAGTTCGACCGCATCCTCGGAACGATCCCCCGGCAGTCATTTGCGATCCTGGCCATCGACGTCGACCACCTGAAGCGTGTCAACGACGAGTTCGGACACGAGGCCGGCGACACGGTGCTGCGCACCGTCGCCACAACCCTCGCTCTGATGCTGCGCGGTTGGGACGTCATCGCACGTGTCGGCGGGGATGAGTTCGCGGCGATTCTGCTCGACGTCGACCCCGCCGAAGCGGCGTCCGCCGCGCAACGACTCCGGGCGGCGATGCACCTCGTGCCGACGCCGGGAGGCCGGTCGAACATCAGCCTCGGCTGGGCGTCGGCACCTGCCGGCACCGACCCGATGTCGGCGTGGCGACGCGCTGATGAATGCCTGTACGAGGCGAAGCGCAGTGGCCGTGATCGCGTCGTCGGCCGCCACGTCGACGGTGCCGAGCAGGTCACGCCGTCGGGTTCGTCGGTCACCGAGTTGATCGCGGAGCTGATGAACGGGATGCCGATCCATGCGGTCTATCAGCCGATTGTCGATCTCAACGATGGCCACGTCGTCGGCTATGAGGCCCTGGCGCGCCCTGCGGGGTTCGGACCTTCCGACAGCGTCGAGACGCTCTTCGAGGTCGCCCATCGCTCCGGGCACATCCGCGATCTCGACTGGCTCTGCCGCCGGGCCGCGCTCAGCCAGGCGGCGTCGTTGCCCGCGGAGATCCTGCTCTTCGTGAACGTGAGCGTGGCGGCCCTCCTGGATCCTCTCCACGACGTCGACCAACTCATGCTGTTGCTCGAGTGGACCGGACGGTCGCCGCATCACCTGGTCCTCGAGATCGGCGAGCACGAGAGCGTCCGTGACCTCGATCGCCTCCGGCTTGTGCTTGCCTCCTACCGGTCCGCAGGGATCCGCTTTGCCATCGACGACCTCGGCGAAGGGTTCGCGACCACCGAGCTGGTCGAGACCGCGCAGCCGGAGTTCGTCAAGCTGGCGCGGAGCCTGACCGTGAACTCGGCGCGCAAGAGCGCGCGCGCCGCCATCAGGACGGCGCTGACGTTTGCTCGGGTGCACGATTCGATCGTTATCGCCGAGGGTGTCGAAAACGAGCTGGTGAGTGACCGGATTCGCGCTTTCAACATACCGCTCGGCCAGGGCTTCGGCCTCGGGCGCCCCACCGCCGCGGAGGACCTGACGGACTCGGCGGCAGCCTGGCGAGCGCGCGACACGCTGCGTCCGCTCCGGCCTCGCAACGCTCAGATGCGCCTTCGAGTCGCGGCTTCCGGCCAGGAGCGAGAGGATGGCGCTGGCGTGGACCTCCGGGCGTCGCGGCAGACGCCGCGTCGTCTTGGCGAAGCGAAGCCCGACCGGCTGGTCAGGCGCTCCGACAGCACTTCAACGGGGAGGGCTTCATAGATGAGCGCTCGGTCGACATCGCGTCAGGATCCGCTCGGGCCCGACGAGACCTTCAGTGCGCTGGTGACCCGGCTGATCATCACCAACCGATCCGAGCGCGCGAAGCGCGAGCGGGCGAGGCCGACGATCGTGTCAGACGTCGCCGAGCCGCGCCGCGATGGCCGCCGCCAGCCGGGCGACAGCTCCAGAGCCAAGTCCTAGGAACAACGAGGGTTCGGCCAGCTCGAGCTCGAGGAGCAAGGGCGCGCCGTCGTCGCCTCGAACCAGGTCGACACGCGCGTACAGCAACGTCGATCGCGGCCACGGGATGGCGTCGAGCGCCGCGTCGGCCACGGTCAGCTCGTCAGCGTCCGCCTGGCGACGCGAGATGTCCTCGACGGCCCAGAGCTGACCCGTGGTCACGCCCGATGCGCGGAGCAGCGGGCCTTTCCGGATCGCATGTGAGAACTCGCCGTCGATGTAGATGAGCTCGGTCTCCCCCGCGGCGTCGACCGAGCTGATGTAGGGCTGCACCATCACATCCCTGCCGGCGCCGGCCAGCCGCTCGATATGGAGGCGTGCCGATGCACCGTCTTCGGGCCCGTATCGAGAGGTGTTCTGTGAACCCGAGGACACCGCTGGCTTCACGACGAGGTGCCCGCGGGGGAGGTCGAACGAGCCGCCGTCCTTCCCGACCCATGTCGTCGGCACTGTTGGGACGCCGGATGCCGCAAGCGAGCGCAGGTAGGTCTTGTCCGTGTTCCAGCTCAGGACCGCGACACTGTTGAGCACCCTGGGAACGTTGGAAGCCCAGGCGAGAAAGGCCTCTCGACGGTCGGCGTAATCCCAGGTGGAGCGGACCACGACGAGGCGGAACTCGTCCCAGCGAACGGAGGGGTCATCCCAGACGCGTGGCTCGGCGATGACGCCGAACTCGCGAAGTGCGGGGATCAGCTGGCGCTCGTCATCGTCGAGATCAGGGAGCACGGCGCAGGTTGCGAGAGCGACGTCAGACAGGTCACGAGCCTCCTGGTGGGCGGCCGAGGCGGCCGCAGGTGGCCGCGCCTGGGCGGGAATCATGATCGCCACGGCGGAGGAAGGGCTTTGTACGCCAGCGGACCGCCGCAACGACCCTTCTGCGGGTTTAATGAAGCCATTGATGCAAGGCGACCGGTCTTGACGCGCACCTGGCCGCCCGGGTTCCGTCGCAGCACCAGATTGGAAATCCGATGATGGAAGAGCGGTTCACGACCGTCCGAGGTCAGCGACTCCGCTACCTTGTCGGCGGCAGGGGCAAACCGCTGGTCCTCTGCCACGGCTTCCTCAGCTCGGCGGAGGAGTTCGGCGGGCGCTTCAGCGAGCTCGGCGCCTACCGGACCCTGATCATTCCCGATCTCCCTGGCAACGGCGCCTCACCGGCACTCCCGGGGCGGCACACCTCCGGGGCGATGGCCGATCTTCTCTTCGACCTTCTCACGGAGCTGGAGATCGACAAGTTCGACGTCGGAGGCCTGTGCCTCGGGGCCACAGTCGCCTGCGCGCTTGCGAAGCGGGCCGGCGACAGGGCCGAGCGTCTGGTGCTGCACACCCCGCTGCTGTCCCCCGACCTCATGCGGCGGCGGTACCGGGATCAGGTGCGGCTGCTGAGCCGACGACCCATGTGGGACGGCGTCGTCTGGCTGAGCCGTCAGCGCTGGGTGAGCGACCTCTACAAACGGTTCGTGATCGTCGAGGGTGATGTCGACGACCGAACCGCCAACATCAACTACGAGAATCAGCGCCGCGCCGATCCCCGGGCGGCGAGGGAATGGCTCAACGATTGCCTGCGACGCGATGACGTCGAGGTCGTCGCGGGTCGAGCCGAGAGAACGCTCATCATCGTGGCCCGTCACGATCGCCTGGTGAACGTCGACCGACTCAAGGAGTTGATTGCGACTCTGCCCGGCCTCCAGGTGTTCACGGACAGCGATCAGGGGCATGGCTGGAACGAGGCGGCGGTGCACCGCCAGCTCGAGGTGCTGAAGGCCTTCTTCGGCAACTGCGAGGGGGGCGCGCCGGTCGGAGGGCACAACCCAGCCCCCAGCCTGGTGACCAACGGCAGCGCGGCCCACGGGCGTCCCGCCCTCCGCGAGACGGTGACGATCCCGATGTCAACTGCCTGACAGCGCCCCCCGGCTCCTCGTGACCAGGTTGGCGCCTTCGAGTTCCAGAAGGCGCTGTTTGCGTTCCAGCCCCCAGCCATAGCCGGTCAGGGTTCCGTCGGCGCCGATCAGACGGTGACACGGAACCACGATCGATATCGGGTTCTGGCCGTTGGCTGCGCCCACAGCGCGCGCCGCTCTCGGCCGGCCGATCCGCGCTGCGATCGTCGAGTACGTCGATGTCTGCCCATAAGGGATGTCGAGGAGCGCGGACCATACGGTCACCTGAAAGGGCGTGCCCACGAGCCGGACTGGGAGTTCGAATCGCGGTAGGTTGCCCTCGAAATACTCACGCAACTGATCTCGAACCATGACCATCGGCTCATCGGAGCCGGCCTTCTGGTCCCGGATGCTCGGAGTCCGAGCGTGATTGGCGAAATGCAGCCCGACGAGGGCGCCCGCCGCGGTGACGATCAGCACCGGGCCGAGTGGGGTGGGCGCGTACCCGTACTGGCGTCCGATCACGGCCTCGCTCATGGCGTCAGCATGGACCCGGCGGCCGGCTCACTCCGGCCAGATTCGGACAGATCAGGCAGGTGTCCGGAAATGGCCGGTGCCAGGCGCCGGGATCGCGCTACAAGTAACCCCGATGACTGGATTCTCGGCGGTGGTCACGACCGGCATCTATTGCCGCCCCGGATGCTCAGCGCGGCCCGACCCCGCCAACGTTCGGCATTTCGACCTCGCCGCTGCCGCGGAGGCCGCCGGGTACAGGGCCTGCATGCGATGCCGGCCGTACCGTACGGCCGGGCCGATCGATGGACTCGCATCCGAAGTTGTCTGTCGCGGAGTCCGGCTGGTCGTGGGGGGAGAGACAGGGAATGAGGGCGAGGATGCGGTTGCGCGGCGGCTTGGGCTCTCGGCACGCCACCTGCGCCGGCTCTTCCGGGAGCAGATCGGCGTGACCCCGGTGCAACTTGCGCGCTCGAGCCGCGCGCATTTCGCCCGCCGGCTCCTCGATGACACCGACCTGTCGATCACGGAGATCGCCTACGCGTCGGGATTCGGGAGCCTGCGCCAGTTCAATCGAACACTCAGCGCGATCTTTCGCGCGACGCCGCGAGAGCTGCGAGCCCGCCGCCGGATTGCAGATCGGTTGGTCGCCGATGGCGGTCTGCCATTGCGGTTGACCTTCGCCGGACCGCTCGACTGGGAGGCGATGCTCGGCTACCTCGAGGCGCGTGCCATCCAGGGGGTCGAGCAAGTGTCCTCGGGGGTGTATCGCAGAACCATCCGCGTCGATGATGATCCCGGGGTCATCGAGGTGTCCACCGGAGGTACGGATCACCTCGTGGTCACCGCCCACCTGCCGCACTGGGGCGGCCTGATCCACGTGGTCCACCAGGTCCGGCGTCTCTTCAACCTCGACTTCGACCCGGACGAGGCGAACCGAGCGCTCGGGCACGATCCCATCCTGCGAGGGCGGATCACATCGCTCCCGGGCCTGCGCGTGCCGGGCGCCTGGGACCCGTTCGAGGTGGGCGTTCGGGCGATCGTCGGCCAGCAGGTGACCGTCGCCGGCGCGGGCACGATCATCGCTCGACTGGTCGCCCGCCACGGCACGCTGATACCAGGGCTCGGCCAGTTCGGGCTGAGCCATCTGTTTCCCTCAGCCGAGGTCCTCGCCGGCGCCGATCTCGCCGGCACCGGCCTCACGGGGGCCCGGATCGCGGCGATCCACCGCTTCGCGGACGCGGTCATGAACGGGTCGGTGCGCCTCGATCGAAGCCGGACGCTCGACGACCAGCTGGCCTCGCTGGTCGCGGTTCCCGGGCTCGGGCCGTGGACCGCTGAGTACATCGCGTTGCGGATGGGCGAGCCCGATGCCTTCCCATCGACCGATCTCGGTCTGCGGCGCTCCGTCGAGGCCCTCGCCGGCGGCTCCGTCACCCCGCGGGCGATCGGTCAGATCGCCGAGCGCTGGCGGCCATGGCGGGCGCACGCCGCGATCCATCTCTGGCTGACCCCGCGACCGTCCGACCTGAGACGATTGACGCCTACGACGGGGATTCCGTAGGATCCCGCCCAGTCTTCCGGGCAATCCGTCCGCAATCGAGGAGATTGCCTGATCATGTGCGCCGTGGATTCGGAGCGTGACACCCCCGGCACGCGTGCCGGCCGGGACAACCGCGTGACCCCCGTCGATCTCCGCCATGGCAGCGCCGAGGAAATCCTCGCCTGGACCTACAAGCGTTTCCGTCGGGTTGCCCTCGTTGCCAGCTTCCAGGCCGAGTCGATGGTGCTGATCGACATGGCCTGCGCGCTCGCCCCCGAGCCGGAGGTCCTGACCCTGGACACGGGCCGGCTGCACGAGGAGACCCACGACTTCATCGAGGAGGTGCGCAGCCGGTACCCGATCCGCCTGCGCATCCTCGCTCCGGACTCGACCGAGCTCGACGCGATGACCGCGGAGCACGGGACCATGCAATTCCGGCGTTCGGTGCCGCTTCGCAACGAGTGCTGCGCGGTCCGCAAGGTGAACCCCCTGGCCCGGGCACTGCATGGCTATGACGCCTGGATCACTGGGCTGCGCCGCGAACAGACCCCCACGCGCGCCGAGACGCCGGTCGTCGCCGCCGACCCCGGCCACGGCGACATCACCAAGGTGGTGCCGCTCGCGGGTTGGTCGCGCGCGCAGGTGTGGGAGTACCTGACCTCGCACGGCATCGACCACCACCCGCTGTACGACCGCGGGTACACCTCAATCGGCTGTGCCCCGTGCACGCGCGCCACTGAGCCAGGGGAGAGCGAGCGGGCCGGGCGCTGGTGGTGGGAGGGCGACTCAGACAAGGAATGCCTCCTGCACCCGCCACTCGAGCGTGACCTCGGGCTGAGCCTTCGAGGGAGCCCGGTCAGCGTCCCGCTGGGAGCAGCGCGCTCAACTTCGCGGTCATGAGCACCGAGATGGCGTCCCGTGCATCGTTGGCCAGACGCGTCGCCTGCGCCTGTGTGATCACGCCTTTGACCACGCCGAGCGAGAGCCCGGCTCGGACCTCGGTCAGCGCATCGGCCTCGACCTTGGCTGCGTGCACCCCGGCGATCTGATCGAGGGTCTCCCCACGGAGCAGGTCATCCCCGACCTGACGCCAGGTGAGCTTGGTGTCGGTGGTGAAGAAGCCGAAGATCTGGGACGCCTCGTTCTTGAAGTGCCCGGTGGCGGCAAACCCGCCTGAGGCCAGCAGCGACGATGCAGCGGTCGACGCAGCCGAAAGCGAGACGGTCTGCGCTTGTGGGGCGGGTGCCGCGGTGTGGTCGACCACCACCACGGTCCCGAGTCCGACGACGGCGGCGGCGAGGACGGCGATGACGACATTCGCAGGACGGACCATCGGGTGCATGATGGGAGTTCCCCCGGGATTACGTTTGCTTGTCCACAGCGTAATCCGAATCGCTCGACGAGGAGTTGGTGGCCGAGTACCGATCCGCTGGTGCCGATCTCGAAACGGTCCGCTCGGCGGGCCTCCTGATCTGTGGTAAACTGCACGCCGACCTAGCGCCGCTAGGTCTCTTTTGTGTTTGAGGCATTTGACACGTGGCCACAGCCAAGGGCGGTTCCGCGATCATCACGTTGCAATGCAACGAGTGCAAGGAACGCAATTACACGACGGTCAAGAACAAGCGCAACGACCCGGATCGTCTGGAGCTGCGCAAGTTCTGCAGGCGTTGCCGCGTGCACAGGCAGCATCGCGAGACCAAGTGACCGAAGGGGCGTAGCTCAGCTGGTAGAGCATCGGTCTCCAAAACCGAGGGTCGCGCGTTCGAGTCGTGCCGCCCCTGCCATCACCCACCCAGCCCAGCCCGCCCCGGCATCACCACCAGGAGAGATCACCGCCAATGGCCAAGGCTCGAATCGCACCGGGCAGCCCGCGTGCACCCCGGCCGGCCTTGTCCGGAGCCGGGTCCGGCGGATCCGGCCGTGGAGGTCCGCTCGGGTATTTGCGTGGTGTCTGGGAGGAGCTGAAGAAGGTTGTCTGGCCTGGCCGCGACGAGTTGGCGCGCATGACCGGCATCGTGATTGCGACAGTCATCGTGTTCGCGGTGCTGGTGGGTTCGGCGGACTACCTGCTGAGCCTGGGTGTGCAGCGAGCGATCACGCAACAGGCCGCCGCCGCGACCGCCACACCGGCGCCGACCACCGCCCCGATCCCAACCGCCGTACCGACCGCGGTCCCAACCGCGGCGCCGACCGTGTCTCCGTAGCCGTCGTGGGAGAATGAACATCGCTGTGAGCAACGCCGTTTCCGCCAAAGACGCCCGCTGGTACGTGGTACACGCGTATTCCGGCCATGAAGAGAAGGTTCGCGCGAACCTTCTCAAGCGCGTCGAGTCAATGGACATGCACGATCAGATCTTCGACGTCCTGGTCCCGACCGAAGAGGTCATGGAGATCAAGGACGGACAGCGCCGCAAGGTGAGCAAGCGGATCTTCCCGGGCTACATCCTCGTCAACATGGTCATGTCGGACGAGTCCTGGTACGTGGTCCGCAATACGCCGGGCGTGACGTCCTTCGTCGGCTCGGGCAACAAGCCCGTACCGCTGCAGGAGCACGAGATTCGCGGCATCCAGAAGCAGGTCAAGGCGGAGGCCCCGACCAAGGTCAACGTTGAGTACGAAGTCGGCGAGAACGTGCGCGTCATCGATGGGCCGTTCACCGACTTCCACGGCAAGGTGACCGAGATCAACGTCGAGAAGGGCAAGCTCAAGGTGCTCGTCAACATGTTCGGTCGCGAGACACCCGTCGAGCTCGACCTGCTCCAGGTCGAACGGCTCCGCTAGGCGAGTTCCAAGAATTCAAGGACACCGATGAGCAAGAAGAAGATCAAGACCGTCATCAAGCTGCAGCTCCAAGCGGGCAAAGCGACGCCCGCGCCGCCCGTCGGCACGGCCCTGGGTCCGCACGGCCTCAACATCATGGAGTTCTGCAAGGCGTACAACGAGCGCACCGCCAACCAGTCCGGGGTCATCCCCGCTCAGATCACCGTCTTCGAAGACCGGACCTTCAGCTTCATCACCAAGACGCCGCCCGCGTCGGAGCTGCTCAAGAAGGCCGCGGGGGTCGAGAAGGGATCGGGAAACCCGAACCGCGACAAGGTCGGATCGCTGTCCAAGCAGCAGGTCCGCGAAATCGCCGAGGTCAAGCAAGCCGACCTTAACGCCCACGACCTGGAGCACGCGACCAGGATCATCGAGGGCACGGCGCGATCCATGGGCCTGAACGTCAACTGAGCCACTGAGTGGGAGGGCGCCTCGACGCGCCCGCCAACACCACGGAGCACGTGAAATGCCAAGACAACACGGCAAGAAGTACCGCGAGGCCGCGAGCGCCATCGAGGCCGGGAAGTTCTATCCCCCGGCCGAGGCCATGAGCCTGGTCCGCCAGACGGCGGTGACCGCGTTCGACTCGTCCATCGAGGTGCACATCCGCCTCGGTATCGACCCACGCCACGCCGACCAGGTGGTCCGGAGCACCGTGACCCTGCCCCACGGCACCGGCAAGACCAGGAGAATCGCGGTCTTCGCGACCGGCGAGAAACTTCGCGAGGCCATCGAGGGCGGCGCCGACGTCGTCGGCGGCGAGGATCTGGTGAAGAAGGTGCAGGAAGGGGTGATCGACTTCGACGTCGCGCTGGCCACGCCCGAGGTGATGGGCATGGTCGGCCGCCTGGGCAAGATCCTCGGCCCGCGCGGGTTGATGCCCAACCCCAAAGCCGGCACGGTCACGTTCGACATCGCCAAGGCGATCCAGGACGTCCAGGGCGGGCGCGTCGAGTTCCGTAATGACAGAACGGGCATCATTCACACCGCAATTGGTAAAGCCTCGTTCGACGACGACAAACTGCGCGACAATTTCGCCGCTTTGATGGATGCAATTGTTCGCGCGAAGCCGTCCGGCGCAAAGGGCACCTACGTGAAGACGGTCACGGTCGTCGCAACCATGGGCCCCGGCGTACCCGTCGACCCGGTGCAGGCAGCACGACTGACGGTGGGCTGAGGTACCGATCGACTTGATCCGGCTCCTCATCGTCGACGACATCGCGAGCACTCGGGACAACCTGCGCAAGCTGCTCGGGTTCGAAGAGGACATCGAGGTCATCGGCACTGCCGGCGACGGCAAGCAGGGCCTCGAAGAGGCGCACCGCCTGCTTCCCGACATCGTGCTCACCGACGTGAACATGCCGATCATGGACGGGATCCAGCTCACCGAGCGGCTGGCTCAGGAGTTGCCCGGATCCCCGGTGATCATCATGTCCGTCCAGGGGGAGCGCGACTACCTCCGGCGCGCGATGCAGGCGGGGGCCCGCGAGTACCTGATCAAACCCTTCAGTCACGACGAGCTCGTGGCGGCGATTCGCCGGGTGCATCAGCTCGAGGAGAAGAAGGGCACCTTCGCGAAAGCAGCAGCCCCAGACGGGACTGGCGCCCCGCGCCCGGCCGCCCTCGGCGAGGTGATCGTCCTGTTTTCGGGCAAGGGAGGCGTCGGCAAGACCCTGCTCGCGACCAACCTGTCGGTCGCGCTCGCCGTCGAGACCGAGTCCCGCGTGGCGCTGGTCGACCTCGACCTCCAGTTCGGGGATATCGGCGTGATGCTCAACCTCGATCACAGCAGGAGCATCACCGACGTCGTGGACTCGGAGACCCTCGAGCCGGAGATGCTCAATGAGATCATGGCCCAGGGGCCGAACGGGGTTCGCGTCCTGCTCGCGCCGATCAGCCCCGAGCTCGCCGACCTGATCACCAGCGACCACGTTCGCATGGTCATGGCGGAGCTGCGCAAGACGTTCGATTACGTGGTGGTCGACACCTCGTCCCATCTCGCCGACTTCAACCTCGAGGTCATCGAGTCCGCGCAACATGTTCTCGTGGTGACCGCGCTCACGATCCCGGCGATCAAGGACGCGAAGCTGGCGCTCAAGGTGCTGGAGTCACTCACGGTCGACCCGAGCGCCGTGCTCCTGGTGGTGGACCGCAGCGACTCGCATTCCGACTTCAACAAGGACTCGATCGAGCAGAACCTCCGACAGAGCGTCGGCGCCCAGATCCCCTACGACCCGCGCGTGGTCGGCGACTCGATCAACCGAGGGATTCCCTTCGTGATCTCGAGCCCTGAATCGGACATCAGCCGCTCCATCCGCGAGCTCGCCGGTGCGCTGGTTCCGGGCGGCGGTGGTCAGCCCGTGGGTGCCGGGGTCGGCGCCGCCAAGGCCGACGACAAGCGCAAGCGGCGGATTTTCGGCCGCTAGTCGCGAGCGAAGCCGAGCCGGCGCCGGCTCCGCTTCTTGCCGGGTTGCTCGGCGGAGGATTCCGGACCGGCGTCGCCGGTGAGCGCGGCGGCGAGACGCTCGAACGCGGCGGTGGCGGGGGAGGAGTGGCCACCGATCACCACCGGGACACCCGAGCTCACCGAGCCACCGATCGCCATGGCGTCGTGGGGAATCTCCGCCGCGACCGGGTGACGCAGAAAGTCCTCGATCCGGGCTCGATCCATCCCGCCCGCAAGTGGGGCATCACGGTGATTGGCGACCACGACAATGCGCTCGGGGTCCACCTGGAGCACGCCGATCACCGACATGATCAGGCGCGTGTTCTTCACCGAGGTGACGCTGAAGTCGGTGACCAGCACGATGTGATCCGAGTTCTCGAGCGCCTCGAGGGTGATCTCCGACAGCTGCGAGGTCGTGTCCGCGACCACGAGCTCGAAGCTGGCGCGAAGTTCGGCCACGAGGGAGCGCAGGTGCGCGGTGGTCACGTAGTCGGCAAGCTCGGGGCTCGGCGGCGCCGCCAGCACGGTGAGCCCCTGTGGTCCCAGCGTGAGCGCCTGCTGGATCACGTGGCGATCGGTCATTCCCGCGTCACTTGCGGCGAACTCGGCGATCGACCCGTCGGGGGTCATCGCGAGCAGCGCAGCCACATCGCCGAACTGGAGCGAGAGGTCCACGAGGACCACGCTGCCCGGGTGTGGACGGTTGAGCACCAGCGACAGGTTGGTCGCGATGATCGATTTGCCGACACCGCCCTTTCCCGAGACGATCGTGATCATCTTTCCTTCGCGACGCCGGGACCCGTCGACGGCTGGGGCGCCACCGTTCGACGGCTCCCGGACTGCCTGGGCGGCGCGCTTGCGCGCCTGGAAGGCATGAACGCGGTGGATCGCAGCGACGAGGTCATCGCCGGCGAACGGCTTCTGGAGGACCTCGCGGGCGCCGGCGAGCATTGCCCTCCGGAAGAGCTCGCTGCCGCTTTCCATCGACATCAGGATCACGCCGGCCTGGGGGGCGTACTCCGCGAGCATCTCGGTGGTCTGGACGCCGTCGAGGCCGGAGAGCCCGGCGTCGAGCACCGCGATGTCCGGCACGAGGTGCAGGGCCTCCTGGAGCGCGTGCTCGCCGTCCTCGGCGGTGCCGCAGACAGTGATGTCCTCCTCGGCGGCGAGACGGCGTATGAGGTTGGCCCGAATCCGCTCACTCCCGTCGGCAACCAGCACGCGAATCACGGCGCCACCTTACCTCCGCCCCAGGCTGAATCGGCGCCGGTAGACGGGCGGCGCCGGCGCGGGCAGCTCGATCGCCGTCTCATCTCGGGTGGCTCCATCACCCCTGACCAGCTGACTCAGGGCGACGAGCCGGCGGGCGAGCTCGGCACGCGGCTGCGCGAGCACGATTGGTGTGCCGGAGTCGAGTGACGGGTCCACCCGCGGGTCGTACGGGAGATCGATGAGGATGGTTCTGCCGAGGATCTCCTCGATGTCCTCGCGGCGGTAGTTGGTCCGCGGGCGGGTGTGGTTCAGGACCACGTCGACTCGGTCCATGTCGACGCCGAGCGCCTCGAGGAGCAGCAGGGTCGCTTTGGTCCCGCGCACGGCACTCAGGTTGTAGCTGGTGACCAGCAGGATGCGATCGGCGAGCTCGAAGGCTTCCAGGACGCGCTCATCCAGATGCGAGGGCGTGTCGATGACGACGACCGCATGTGCCCGGGCGGTTGCCCTGACGATCGCGCGGAGGCCCGCGGCCGTGATCGTCTCGGCAAGCTCCGGGCTCGACGGGGCGCGCAGAACCCTCAGCTCGGCGGGGCCGGTGGCGAGGACGTCGTCCAGCAATGAGTTCTCGATGTCCTCGCCGTGCGTCGCCAGGTCGGCGATCGAGAGCAGGTGGTTGTCGACATGGAGCATGCCGGCGGCGTCGCCGAACTGGAGATCCGTGTCCAGGAGCGCCGCTCGTCCGCCGCCACCGTCGGCAAGGGCCACGGCGAGGTTGATGGCGACCATCGAGGTGCCGGTCCCGCCCTTCCCGGAAAAGGTCACCACCACCGCTGCCCGGCCCCGAGGCGTCCGCACCTCGCGACGCTCAGTGTCGATGTCGCCCTCTGCAGTGCCGTCGGCCGTCTCGCCGCCGCTGCCCGCGTTTCGCGGCGGGAGGACCCCGGCGGCGACGCGGATCGCATGGAGCAGCTCCGGGCCCTCCACCGTCTCGGCGACCGCTCCGACGGTCCAAGCCGGCCCGGCCCGGGCCGGACTGTCCCCGCCAGTCATGAGCAGCACGCGGGTTGCCGGCGACACCGATCCGAGGTGCGCCGCAAAGTCCGCCTGAGGCAGCTCGGTGAAACGCTCATGCAGCACCAGGACATCGGGCTGGCGCAGCCAGGCTTCCTCGATGACCGCGGACGCCTGGTGTGCAACCCCGCACACGTCGATGACGTCGGCGTACGGCTTGAGCTTCTCGAGGTCGCCGACGATTCGAGCGATCTCGTCCGCGATGAGTACGCGGATCACGGCCGCCCCCCGCGTGCCCAGTGCATCGTGCGCATGGTACGGCGAATCGTCCAGAGGTGGCTGGCGCGGACAATGATGCGACACGGCGTTCTCATCTGCAATAAAAAGAGGAGCCGGCCCGATGGCCAACTCCTCTTGACTGTCCTGGTTGCTTGTGAAAGCTACGAGGCCAGGCCGTTGCTGATGTTCGAGAACACGTTGTTGACCTGCTTGCCGACGACTTGCAGGATAACGATAACGACGATGGCGATAAGGACGAGGATGAGCGCATACTCAACCATGCCCTGGCCTTCCTCAGCCTCCTCACGCTTGCGAGCGATGAACTCTGTTGCGCGAAGGTACAGGGTGCTCAGCATATCCATTCCGTTTTTCACCTCCTTTCGGGTTGTATTTTCGAGGCCGAGACGATTGCTCGGACCCGACTGCTGCGAGTGTGGACCCCTGCTGCTGCAACGGAATGGCCTGCGTGCTAAATATTGGTAACGAAGGATCGGACACGCGGCGGACGGTGCTCGGGCAACGAGAAATCGTGGTGATTCGATGACAACCGCGCTACGAGAGCGTCGCTCTGAATTGGCCTGACCTAGACTCCGGCCATGGCCGAGGCGGTCGCGATTCCAGCACGCCGTGGCGACCTGGAGCGTCGCGTCGAAGAAATCCGATTCCTGGTCTTCGGGCGCTCACTTCCGGCTGTGCTCTTCGCCCTCCTGGGCTGGCGCGTGTTACTGAATCTTCTTTCGCAGGTACGAGGACTCCCTGTGCACGCAGGAGTCGGCGACTTCCTTGCCGGCCCTCTCACCACCGGCGTGTACCTCCTCTTCTGCGTCATCCCTGTCGGCATCTACCTGGTGCGGCCGAGGCCTCGCGCTCGTGACGGTCGCGCGATCGCTCGGACGGCAGGTCTCGTCGGAACGACGATGCTGCTCGTGGTCGGCGCGTTTCCGAACCCCGTCCTGTTCACGCCACCTGCCCTCATCCGGGATCTTTCGGCCCCGCTGGCGCTCGGAGCGTTCGCTCTCGGCGTGTGCGGCCTGCTCTTCCTTCGCCGCAGCCTGAGCATCATTCCCGAGGCTCGCCGCCTGGTCACGGGCGGCCCTTATCGGTTCATCAGGCACCCCCTCTATGCGGCCGAGATCCTCGCAGCCGTCGCGCTGGTGCTTGCCCGTCCGGGACTGTGGGCGACACTGACGCTGGTGCCGTTCATCGCGGTGCAGATGCTGAGAGCGCGATTCGAGGAAGGGCTGCTCGCTCGCATCTTCCCCGAGTACAGGCCATATGCGATCCGGACCCGAAGGCTCATTCCCCTGGTGTGGTAGATGGCAAAGCTTCGCGCCCAGCCGACCGATGCTAAGGTGGATGAGATGACGGTCACAGCGTCCACGCATCCCTGCACCCAGGGAGGCTGCACGTCCCAGGACGGCGCACCGTGCGAGTACGTCGACCGTCGCGGTCGTGAGTGCCGCACCGCGTGGTGCATCGAGCACCGGGTCACCATCGAGGACCACGTCTACTGCCGCCGGCACGCGGGTGTCGTCAGCGCGCTGCCGAGCCTCGACAGCTCCCTTGCTGTCTCGCTCCCGGATCTCGACAACCGGGCGCCCTCACTGGTCGGCTGGGTATCCAGGCAGATCGACGGCGACGTCTGGCGTCTGCTCCTCAAAGAGCTCTCATCGGGCAGTGGTGGTCAGCTCGTGGCCGACCCGGTCACGCTGATCTTCGTGGGCATCGGCCGGCAGCGCGCATGGGAGCGCGCCTGGCGCCTGGACAGCCACATCGGTATCGCCCACCGGGTGAGCATCGTCGTCGAGGAGCTCGATGACACGATGATTACCGTCAAGGTCGGCGGGAACACGGTCGAACAGCTGGTACCCCCGTGGATCCAGCACCGTGTGCGTGGCGAGACGGTCGCCCCCGAGGAGGACCGCAAGGAGCGCGAGGAGTTCTATCAGCGGGTGCTGGACTCGATCGAACGCGGCCTGGGGCACGAACGGGACCTCTCCCACTACATGTCAGAGGGTCGCCTCAGCGCGCCCCAGGGTGGAGCGGGGGCGTAATCATGACCCGGGGCAGCATTCTCATCGTCGACGACGACCCCAGGCTTCTGCACATCGTCGCGATGTACCTCGGTATCGAGGGGTACGACGTGTCCACGGCCGAGAACGGCGAGGACGGTCTCGCGCAGGTCGAGGCGCGTGCTCCCGACCTCGTGATCCTCGACATCATGATGCCCGGCATGGACGGTATCGAGACCTGCAAGCGCATCCGCAGCAACACACCGACCGCCGACGTGCCCATCGTGATGTTCAGCGCGCTTTCGAGTGACGACGACATCGAGCGTGCCCGGCTCGCCGGGGCCAATCACCTGATCACCAAACCGTTCAACCTCGTCGGGCTCGGTTCGGTGGTCAAGACCTTCTTCCCAGCGGACGTCGGCTCGGCCCGCTGAGGCCAAGCGGTGGTCAGACCGGGGGAGTGACCACCACCGCGTTCTGCGCGAAATGGTCGCCGAGGTTGGACGGCAACACCGGCCCGAAGAGCGCCTTCACCTGTGGCTCGAGGCGCACCGCCTGGCCGCTGAGCGTTGCGGCATGAATGTCCTGCGACATCGTCGTGTGCACCGTCGAGGAGACAGCGCTCACCGAGATCGCCACGAGGAAGAGGATCAGCACCTCGGCGACACCGACGACGGCACCCGCCACCGCACCGCCGATGCGGTCGAATGCGGCAACGACGATCTTCTGCAGGCGCTCGTTGAGCAACGTGCCGAGCACCTCGACCACGATGATCACGAACAGGAAGACGGCTACGAATGCCCAGGCGTTTGCCTCCTGGTTGTGGGAGTGGATCAGCGCCGCGATGGCGTTTCCCAGGTTGGACGCGGCAAAACACGCCAGAAAGACGCCGACCGCGGTGAAGAGGCGGCGGATCAGTCCGTGACTCCAACCCAGGTACACGTTCACTGCCACGGCAATGACCAGCAGTGCGTCTGCGAAAACCTGGCCCGGAGTGCTATCGATAGATGCGGCTATCGCGCCCACGGTGTGACCGTAACATGCGTCTGCCACGCTGGAACGAGGGATTTCGTTACAGAATTGCTCTGTGCAACCACTTCTGCGCACGTCCCGCAGCGACGTCTCCGCGCGCAAGACCTACGATCTGCTCGACGAGCCCACCGGCCCCGACTACGCCGGCCTGCTCGAATGCGCCCTGGTCCAGTGCACCACGGCGGTGCTGACCGTGCCCTCGGGAGAGATGGACCCGGAGGGTCAGGCGACGGTCGAGAGCCTGGCGCGCTTCCAGCAGGCGAAGAGCATCACCTCGGCCGGCAGCCTGGTCCGCTACGCGTTGAGCCGTGAGAGCGTCACGGTGCTGCAGGAGGCGACCGCCGGCCTCTACGGCTGGCAGCACCCCGGCCTGCCCGACAACCTCTGCCTGTACCGCGGCGACGGCAGCCCCTGGCTGGTGTCGAGCGCCGGCGCGCACATCGGCTACCTCGAGGTCTCGCCCTTCGAGAAGCTGCTGATCGGGCGCACGGCTCCCGGGCTGATCGCCGTGCTGGCGCATCAGAGCGCACGCGACGCGATCCTCGCCTACATGGAGCGGCGCTTCGAATCCAACGTGGCGACGCTCACCGACCAGCTCACCGAGTACGCGCGGATCGTGATCGGCGACGGCCGCGAGGGTCTCGTCGACGCGCTCGAGGACTGGATGCGCTCCGGCGAGGAGGCCCGGATCTCGGCGGCGCTCGAGGTCGCCCGCGCGCTCCGGCTCGTGGAGCTTCGCGAGACGGTCGAGAGCGTGCTGCGCGGGTCGATGCGCGAGGACGCCGGGGCACCTGACGTGTACCGATCCGTCCCGGCGCTCCGGTCGCGCTGGCGTATCGCCCGCCGGCGTCAGCTCGAACGCGTCCTCCGCCAGCTGTCCTGACGGATCGGACTCAGCCGCCGGAGCCGAACTGGTGGGCAACCTCGATGACCGCCGGGCCGAGCAGCACGATGAACAGGGTCGGGAAGATGCACCCGACCATCGGGAAGAGCATCTTGAGCGGCGCCTTCTGGCCCTGCTCCTCTGCGCGCTGACGGCGCTTGCGCCGGATCTCCTCTGACTGGATGCGGAGGACGTTGGCGACGCCAACCCCGAGCTGTTCGGACTGGATGATCGCCTGGATGAAGTTGCTCAGCTCCTCGACCTTGCACCGGCGTCCCACATCGTCGAGCGCCTCGAGACGTGGACGGCCGAGGCGCACCTCGTTGAGCATGATCGTGAGCTCTCGCGAGAATTCGTTGTTGTACTTGTCGACGACCCGAGTGAGCGCCGCATCGAAGCTGAGGCCAGCTTCCACGGAGATTGTCAGCAGGTCGAGCGCGCTCGGCAGGGCGAGCAGGATCTCCTTCTGACGCTTCTTGATGCGTCGCGCGACCACCATCTGAGGCGCGAGGTAGCCGAGGATGAGGCCACCCAGTGGCACCACCGCGAAGAGCGGCATCGCAAGCGCGCCCAACAACGCCAGCGCGAGCCCGATCGCCGTGAAGAGCAGCATGGAGAGGAGCCGGAGAGCGAGGAACCCGGATGCGTTGAGCCCCCATGGGCGTCCCGCGAGGTTCAGCTTCTCCTGGAGGGCGTCGGTGCTCCCCTGACCCTGGTTGCGGTTGAGGCGATTGCCGACCTTGTCCAGGAATGGACGCACCACGCGGTCGAAGAGCGGGAGCGACATCTCGACTTCCGCGAGCGTTGCGGGCGCACGGCCGGCTTCGGCGAACTGGGCGAGGCGCGCTTCGAGCAGATCGCCCTGGCGCGGGGAGACCGACATCGCCAGGCCGAAGGTGATGAGCAGAATGCCACCGCCGAGGGCGGCTGCAAGACCGATGGCAAGAAGGCTCACGTCAGACCTCGATCTTCACGATCTTCTGGATCGCGACCGCACCGACGGCGATCGAGAAGATCGCCATGCCGAGCATGATGTGACCGAGCGGGTCGGTGATCATCGGATCGAAATACGTCGGTGAGATCAGCGCGAGAAAGCCCGCGAGCGCGATCGGCAGGATGGTGATGATCCAGCCCGACGCGCGCGCCTGCGCCGTCAGGGTCCTGATCTCGCCCTGGATGCGAACGCGTTCGCGAATCGTGAAGGCGATCGTGTCGAGGATCTCGGCCAGGTTGCCGCCGACCACGCGCTGGATCTGCACGGCGGTGACCATGAGGTCGAAGTCCTCGGACTTGTTGCGCACCACCATGTGGTTGAGCGCCTCGTCGACATTGATGCCGAGCGCGATCTCACGTGTCGCTCGGGCGAACTCTTCCGAAATCGGCGGGTTCGCGTTCTTCGCCACGGAGGCCAGCGCCTGCGCGAACGAGTGACCGGCTTTCAGCGCATTGCTCAGCAGCATCAGCGTGTCGCCGAGCTGATTGTTGAACGCGCGGGTGCGCCGCTTCTGGCGGAACTTCAGGAAGAAGCCGCTGAGGAAGTACACGACGATGGGGCAGGGGATGAACGCGATCGGTGACCCGTAGCGGAAAGCGACGAGCAAGCCGACCAGGATGCCCAGACCGACGACGGCGAGGAGCCACTCCGACGACTTCAGCTTGAGGTCGGCCTTCTGGAGATCGTCCGCGAGCTTGCCGGTGTGCGACGTGCGCGAGAGCAGGGGGTTGAGGCCGCTGGTCAGCGCGTCGAGCAGGTCTCGCAGCGCGTTGCCCGTCTTGACCCGAGGAGGCGTGGTGACTACCACCGTATCGCCGCCGTACTGGTTCAGGCGCCGCGCCATCTCCCCAGCCTGGTTCTGCCCGCGGCTGAGGAGGAAGGCGAAGATCGAGAGGACTGCCGACGCGGCCAGGGCCGCTG
>OBLU010000104.1_pt1 | contig 74503 bp, 69 predicted proteins | sample 1518681 | NCBI WGS metagenome assembly OBLU01 (sample SAMEA3539304, study PRJEB22396) | soil metagenome | biome: tundra; feature: field; material: soil | place: USA | collected 2010-05 | depth 0.15 m | reverse complement strand
GGCGCCTTGCGCTGCGCGGTGGCAGGCATGGCACCATCGCGGCGCCGGATGCCGACGGACACCTGGAAATCGCAGGACTGCGGATTGCGGGCGGGATTGGCGTCGCGACCCTGAGCGCCGATTTAAAGGCGAGCGGCGGCCATGTCACGGCGCAAGCGCTCGTCAGCGGGCTCGAGATTCCGGGTGCGCAGCCGATGCTGCTTGCGCAAGATCCATTGCAGCTCGACGCCTCGGTTCGCCTGAACGAGGCGACGCGGCCGATCACGTTGGCGGCAACGCACCGGCTGTTTTCACTGCGCGCGCAGGCCACCTCGGCCGGTCAGCAAGGCGCCACCCTCGATCTGCGCCTTCCGGATGTGGCGCGGTTCGCGGCGCTCGCCGGACAGGATGTGCACGGCGCGGCGACGATCAAGGCGCAGTTGGTGCGGCGGCGCACCGATGTTGGCGTGACCATCGATGCCGACCTGCAAGGCGCCGCGGGCGCGACGGGTGCGGCCGGCGCGGCCGGCTGGCTGGCCAGGTTGGGCAATCGCTTGGCGCTGCAAGTGTCGGCGGCGGTGTCCGCGGACGCGGTCGACGTCGAGCGAATGCGTCTGAGCGGACGCGGCTTGACGTTCGCCTTGAGCGGCAGCGCGAATCGATCTGCCCGGTCCACACCCGCCTCGCGCGCCGGACGGGGCAGCAGTATGGAGAACTACATCGACATGTTGCAGGTTCGCTGGAATCTCGAGATCGCGGACCTTGGATTCTCAAGCTCCGAGCTGAGCGGCGAGCTGCGAGCCTCGGGGCGCTTGAGCGGAGCACCGAGCGCGCTCGCCGGCGATGCCGAACTCTCCAGTGCGCTTTCGATACGAGGCTCGCCGCCGGGCACGGTGTCCGCCGTGTTGCACGCCAGGGGATTGCCGGCCGCCGCGAGCGGCACCGTCGAGGTGCACGGGACCCTCGACGGAGCGCCGCTTGATATCGAGGCGGCAGTCGATCGCGATGCGCACAACGGCGCGCATGCGGTCATCCGGAAAGCCGATTGGAGGAGCGCTCACTTGGAGGGGGAGTTGTCGTTCGAGCGCAGCGTCGCCGATGGCCGCGGCCAAGTTCGCTTCAGGCTGGGTCAACTCGGCGACCTGGAGCGCGTGCTCGGAGCGCATTTGCTTGGCAGCCTGGAAGGCGAGGCGAGCCTGACTCCGACGCGCGGCCGCACTCGCGCGCGGTTCCAATTGGTGGGCCGAGATATCGTGGCAGGGCCGCTCAAGGGCAGCGCACGCTTGGCGGGCGAAGGCACTATGGACGCGGTGGCGGTGGAGTTCGGCGCGCAAGTACCCGACTTGTATGGCGCAGCGGCGAGCGTATCCTCGAGTGCGGTCTGGAATATCGACGCCCGCGAACTGCGGGTGGCGAGCGCCGTCGCGGATTATCGCGCCGAGGAATTTCGGTTGTCAGCGCCGGCCCGGGTGTCATACGCAAACGGCTGGTCCGTTGACCGAGTGAAGCTCGGTGTGCAGGACGCGGTATTCGAGTTCGCAGGTTCGCTGTCGCCGGCTCTCGATGTGAGGGCATCGCTGCGGCAACTCAAGCCGCGACTCGTCAACGTCTTCGTGCCCGATCTGCTGGCCGAAGGCGTAATGGACGGGGAGGCGCACCTGCGCGGGGCCCTCGATGCGCCGACCGGCGAGATCCGCTTCAACGCACGTGGCCTGCGCTCGGCGAGCGACGCCGCAGCCGGTTTGCCGGCACTCGACCTGCGGGCGAGCGCGGCGCTTGCCGGGAATTCCGCGGCGATCGATGCCCGCTTCAGTGCGGGAGGCGAATCGACGCTCACGGTCTCGGGCAGTGCGCCGCTGCACGTCGATGGCGCGTTGGATCTCAAGATTCTGGGTAAATTGGATATTGCCTTGATTAATCCGCTGCTCGAAGCGCGCGGCATGCGTACCGCAGGGCAGCTCGCCGTGAATGCAACCGTGACGGGCAGCATGACGGCACCGCAGATTCTCGGCGCCATCACGCTCGCAAAGGGAAGCTTGCGCGATTACGCGCGCGGCATGAATTTATCCAACATCAGCGCGGAAGTCGCGGGCAGCGAAGGCAGGCTGCAGGTCAAAAACTTCAAGGCTGCCGCCGCTTCGGGCACGGTGACCATGACGGGGTCGATCGGCGTGCTGCAGCCGGGCATACCGGTCGATCTGCATATAATCGCAAGCAAGGCGCAGCCGATTGCTAGCAACCTCGTCACCGCAAATCTCGATGCGGAGCTCCACGTCACCGGCAGTGTCCTGGGGCGGATCGACATCGCCGGCACGATGCACGTGAATCGCGCCACGATCGGCATTCCGGACTCATTGCCGCCGGAAGTGATCGTGCTCGATGTGAGGCGCCGGGGACGAAGCGCGCCGTCGACGCCGGTTAGACAGATAATTGTCGGGTTCGATGTGGCGATTCGGGCGCCGCGGGAAATTCTGGTGCAGGGCCGCGGTCTCGATGCGGAATTGGGCGGTGAGCTGCACGTCGGCGGGACCTCGGATGCGCCGCAGTTCAGCGGCTACTTCGAGCTGCAGCGAGGCAGCTTTACCATCGCGGGAAGAAAGCTCGATTTCACCGCCGGCCGCGTGAGCTTCGACGGCACCGGGCTGAAGAAAAACAAGATCGATCCGACCTTGGACTTTACCGCGCCAATTGTCCTGACCAACGGGACGGCGACGCTGCGCATCACGGGGTACGCGGATGCGCCGAAGTTCGACATCAGCAGCACCGCGGGGCTGGCTCAAGATGAAATCATGGCGCAGCTTCTATTCGGCGAGAACGCTTCACAGCTCAGCGCGTTGCAGGCGGCGCAAGTCGGGGCCGCCCTGGCGACGCTGAGCGGCGTCGGCAGCGGCGTCAACCCGCTGGTCAAGCTGCAGAAATCCCTGGGGCTCGACCGGCTCAGCGTGGGCGCCGCCACGACGACCACCGCGACCGGTGCCACGGAGAACGCAGGCACCGCCGTGCAAGCCGGGCGCTATATCGCCAAGCGGGTGTACGTGGAAGCCAAGCAAAGCAGCACCGGATCGAGCCAGGTACAGGTCAACATCGATCTGACCAATCATTTGAAATTGCAAACGCGGCTCGGCAACGGCAGCGCGATCACGCAGGGCGTGACGCCGGAAAACGATCCCGGCAGCAGCATCGGGCTCTCCTATCAGTTCGAATATTGAGCCGCGATCGTCGTCGCTGATGTTAGTATTTTGCGCACATCCAACCAGAGTCAAGGCAGATGCAAACACAATTCGGCGACGGATTGATCGAGAAGAGATCGATTGACTACGTGCCGGTCGCCGAACGTCACGGCAAGGTGTGGCATCTTTGGCCGGTGTGGTTTTCGGGCGATGCGCATCTCGCGACGGTGGCCACCGGGGTCGTCGGCATCGCGCTCGGCGGCAATCTCGTGTGGATGGCGGTCGCGGTGATTCTCGGCTCGGCCTTGGGCACGTTCTTCATGGCGTTTCATTCGACGCAGGGCCCGCAGCTCGGATTGCCGCAGATGATTCAATCGCGGCCGCAGTTCGGCTACGTGGGCGCATTGCTGGTATGGGGCGTGGCCCTCTTTGCCTACATTGGGTTCAATGCTTTCAATCAGATCCTCGCCGCGCAGACCCTGCATTCCCTGTATGGCGTGCCAACCGCGCCGGCAGTGCTGATATTCGCGCTGTTGGCCGTCTCCCTCGCAATAGCCGGCTATGACCTGATTCATCTCGCGCAGCGTTGGATCGCGTATGTGCTGATCGGCGCGCTGCTGGTGTTCACGGCGGCGGTGCTTACGAAGGCGCCGCTGCCGGCCGAGCAACTCGCGTGGAGCGATTTTCGCGCCGTGCCGTTTTTGGCGCAGCTGTTTGCGGCCGCCTCGTATCAGGTCGCGTGGTCCATTTACGTATCCGATTATTCCCGCTATTTGCCCCGCGACGTGGGGGTCAGCGCCTCTTTCTGGTGGACCTATCTGGGCGCGTTCGTCGGCGGCTCGTGGACCATGCTGGTCGGCACCGTGGCGGCCGCCTTGCATCCGAAAATGGAGTTTGCCACCGCGGTGGGTGCCGCTGCGGATGCGGTGATCCCGGGGTTCGGCAAGCCGCTGTTGCTGTGCTCGCTGCTTGGATTGCTCACGATCACGACGCTCAATTTCTATGGTGCGTCCTTGACGCTGCTGAGCGTTGCCGATTCCTTGAAGCCGAGCCGCCTCACGCTTGGGAAACGCGTGCTCACCTTGATGATATCGACCGTGGCGGCGAGCGGTATCGCGCTCGCCTCGACCGAGAACTTCGTGGAGAAATTCGGCGAATTCCTCGCCGTCCTGTTGTACCTGTTCACGCCTTGGACGGCGATCAACCTGGTGGATTTTTACTGGGTGCGCCGGGGCCATTATTCGGTGCGGGAAATCTTCAATCCCCACGGCATGTACGGACGCTGGAATTGGCGCGGTTTGTCGGCCTACGCCGTGGGCTTCGTCGCAATGGTGCCGTTCTTCAGTGTCAACGGCCTCTACATCGGCCCAGTGGCGGCCGCCCTCGGCGGCGCGGACATTGCGATGCTGGTCGGACTGCCGGTGGCGACCATTGTCTATTTGTTGGCATGCCGTTCGCTCGATGTCGAAGCGGACCGGCGCCGCGCCGAGGCGGCGGACGTCGGACTCGATCCCCAGGTCGATGGTCAGCGTGCCTTGCTTGTAATTGACCGTCTCGATCGTGGCGGCGTCGGCTAGTTCTTCAGGCGGTACCCGGTCTTGAATACCCACGCGACCACCGCCAGACAAGCGCCGAAGAACGCCAGGATCATACCGAAGCTCACGGCGACATTCACGTCCGCCGTGCCATAGAAGCACCAGCGAAAGCCGCTGATCAAGTACACCACGGGATTGAACAGGCTGAAGGTGCGCCACGCCGGCGGCAGCATGCGGATCGAATAAAACGCGCCTCCCAGAAAGGTGAGCGGCGTGACGATGAGCATCGGAATGAACTGCAGCTGTTCCCAGCCCGTCGCCCAGATTCCGAGAACGAATCCGAACAAGCTGAACGCCGCCGCGGTCATCAGCAAGAACACGATCATGAGCAAAGGGTGAACAATGGTGATCGGCACGAACATGGACGCCGTGGCGAGAATCACCAGGCCGAGCACCACGGATTTGGATGCCGCCGCCCCGACGTAGGCGATGACGATTTCCATGGAGGATATCGGCGCCGACAGCACTTCATAGATGGTGCCGATGAATTTGGGGAAGAAGATTCCAAAGGAGGCGTTGGACAGGCTTTCGGTGAACAGGGCCAGCATCATCAGTCCCGGTACGATGAAGGCTCCGTAGGGCACGCCATCCACGGCGCTCATCCGCGATCCGATGGCCGATCCGAACACCACGAAATAGAGCGATGTGGTGATCACCGGCGTCACCAGGGTTTGCACCAGGGTGCGCAGAGCCCGGGCGATCTCGAATTTGTAGATGGCCCAGACGCCGTGGCGGTTGAACTCGAAGCGGGCTTTGGGGGTATTCATACGCGCTCGCTCACGAGCTTGACGAAGATATCCTCCAGCGAGCTTTGGTGGGTCTGCAGATCCTTGATCACTATCGCCAATTCGCTCATGCGTTCGAGCAGCGCGGGGATGTCCGTACCCCCCGTGTCCATCGTCAAGACCAGATCGTGGGCGCCCTCGAGCCTCAAGCCCCAGGACGCGAGTTCGGCCGGAATGTGCGTCATCGGGTCCTTGAGGTGCAGCGTGAGCTGCTTCTTGCCGAAAGTCCTCATCAGCGCATCTTTTCCTTCCACCAGAATGAGTCCGCCCTTGTTCATCACGCCGATCCTATCGGCCATCTCCTCGGCTTCCTCGATGTAGTGCGTGGTCAAGATGATGGTCACGCCGCCAGCGCGCAATTCCCGCACCAGGTTCCACATGTCGCGCCGCAGTTCGACATCGACGCCGGCGGTCGGCTCATCCAAGAATAGAATATCGGGCTCGTGTGACAGCGCTTTGGCGATCATCACGCGCCGTTTCATGCCGCCCGACAGCGTCATGACTTTGCTGTCGCGCTTGTCCGACAGCGACAAATCGCGCAGCAGGCGCGTCACGTAGTCCGGGTTCGGCGGCCGGCCGAACAATCCGCGGCTGAAATTGACCGTGGCCCAGACGGTCTCGTAGGCGGTGGTCGTCAACTCCTGGGGCACCAGGCCAATCTTGGCGCGCGCCGCGCGGTAGTCGCGAACGATATCGTGACCGTCGGCGACGACGCGGCCGCCGCTCGCAGTGACGATGCCGCAAATAATATTGATGAGCGTGGTCTTGCCGGCGCCGTTCGGTCCCAGTAACGCGAAAATCTCCCCCTTCTCGATGGTGAGATTGATCGGCTTCAGCGCCTGCAAGCCGGATGCGTAGGACTTGGTGATGTTCTCAATCGAGATGATTGGGGGCATTCTCGACCCGCTTGATCAAGGCTCGGGTGAATTGCGCCGTGGTGGCGTCGCCTCCGAGATCGCCGGTGCGCACCCGATCCGCATTCAGCGTCTCGCCGATTGCGGTGCGCAAGCGCACGTTCGAGGACCGATAACCGCCGCCCGAGGGGGTTTCGAGCGGCCCTTTCAAGGCCAGACGCGTACCGCGGATGCGGTCGATCGTGCGGGGCGGAAGAGGGTCTCCCGCGGCCTTCACGCCTTCGAGGCCGGCGACCTCACGATCCCATTGGAACGGCGCGCCGAGCGCATCGAGGGCGGCAAGTGTGGCATCCATGATCTCGGGGCCGATCCCGTCTCCGGGGATGAGCGTGGCGGGAATTCTTGCGGGCATCGGCGGCAGTCTCACGTGCATGAAGCGTAGGATTAGCATACTCGAACTCAACGCTCCGAGTGGCGGCGGCTGCACGGGAATACGCTCATTAGTCAAGACGAACCAATCGGCCAGGATCAACCCATCGACCTCGATGAGATCGTCGGCGCGACCCGTCTTTGGCTGGAGCGGTGCGTGATTGGCCTCAAATTGTGCCCATTTGCCGAGCCCGTCCACAAAAGCGGCCGGGTCCGCTATCGCGTCAGCGAGCATCGATCGGCGGCCGGCCTATTGGATGACCTTAGTGCCGAGTTGGTGTTTCTGAACGAGCAGGAGGCCAGCGCTTGCGAGACGACGCTGTTGATACATCCTTGGGTGTTGACCGATTTCATCGAATTCAATGATTTTCTGGCGCTAGGCGAACACCTGATCGTCGATCTCGGCCTCGAAGGAGAGTTGCAAATCGCGAGTTTTCATCCCCAATATCGCTTTGCGGGGACGCAGCCGGAGGACATTGAGAACCACACCAATTGCTCGCCTTATCCCACGCTGCATCTGCTGCGCGAAGCGAGCATCGAGCGCGCGCTGGCCTCAGTGCCGGATCCGGACGAGATCTACCGGCGAAATATCCTGACCATGCGCAGGCTGGGGCACGAAGGCTGGCGAAAGTTGCGGAGCGAATAGCGCGCCGATCGTCGCCATGCCCCAAGATGAGGGCATTATTCGACCGCGGCTGCGCTCACGGCGCCGTCGCGGTCGCGCGCGGCGGAACGCAGCATGGCGAAGGCCGCGTACGCGATAACCACGATCACCAACCAGCGCAGCGCGATCAGCGGCAGGGATTTGACGATGTACGCCGCAACCAACACACCGATGACGCCGCCGAACGCGAGGCCCAACGACGGGCCCCACGCAAAGGCGCCGGTTTGAAAGAAGCGCAGGCTTGCGACCGGCTGCAGCAGCGCGCACGCGCCCATCATGATCGGAAAGGCCGCGATCGGATGCATGCCCAAAAGGGCGAGTGTGATCATGCAGGGAGCGTACAGCCCGATGCCGGCGCTCATCAGGGCGCCGAGCACGAAGTTGATGGCGACGGCGAGACCGAATTTCCAACCCACCAAGGTCATCGCGGTTCCGCCGCCGGGCAGCGCGCCGAGATTGATGGCCGTGAAGACGGTTCCCGCGATGAGCAATGCGATCCCCATGGTGATCTGAATCGCGCGGCGCGGCAGCCGCGCGACGATTCCCGCACCAAGCCAGGCGCCCACGGCCGAACTCACCACCGCGCTCACCAGCAGCATGGGATCGACCAGGATCGCGGTGACGAAGATCAGCGATTCGGTGATGGCGGCGGGAGTGTGGCCGACGTTCAGGGTGCCGGGTATCAATTCGTCCGGGACCATGCGCCGCAGCTTGAAGATCGCCGTCGTCGGCGCAAAGGAACCTATTCCCAAGGTGTCGAAGAAATCGGTGACGAACCCTACGACCATTTCGACCGGCGTGGGCCAGCGCCTGTCCTTGCGGTATCGCGCGGCTCGAATCGCGCCGATGACGAAGGCAATCCCGGCGAGACCGAGCGCGACGTAAAGGCCTATTAGTGCGTTATTCATGGATGCAATATACCGGTTGATGAGCCGGAGTATTCACCTCGCAGCGCTTCACGTACACTCCGGTCCGGGCATGCTGCCGCACCAGGGCAATCCCGTGTACGCAAGCAAAGCTGGCGATCCGAACGCGCTTAAGAGACCTAACCAAATGACAATGAGCATCATTTTTCGTGCGACGCCCATCCTGATCGGCGCAACCCTGGCCGCCTTGGCCGCACGCGCCTCCGAGTTTCCGACACCGTTGCCGGCGGATACCGGGCACAAGGTCGAGACCCTGCCCGCGAAGTATCCGACGAGTTGGGCGTTTCTCAATTACGCGAGCGATCGGATCGAATTGCGCAATGTGGGCAGCGATACCCGCGACGTCAAGGCGCAATTGCAGGCGCACGATTCGGCCACGCTGCTGGTTGCCGACAAGCGTCCCGAGATTTACGTGGCCGATACGGTGTGGTCGCGCGGCGTGCGCGGCACGCGCACCGACTTCATCACGATTTACGATGCTCAGACGCTGAATGCAGCGGATGAAATCGTGCTGCCGGGAGGCAAACGAGGGCTCATGACGGCGATGGAAGGCATGTTCGCCTTCACCGACGATCAACGCCTGGCGCTGGTGTTCGATTTCACGCCGGCCTCCTCGGTGACCGTGGTCGATTTGGTGAAGCGCCGGGTGCTCGGCGACATCGATATCCCCGGCTGTTCGCTGGTATTCCCTACCGGCGTGCGCGGCTTTTCGACCCTGTGCTCGAGCGGTACCTTGCTGACGGTGCGCCTCGATGAGAAAGGCGCGGCGGCGGGCCGCAGCGAATCCAAGGCGTTCAATCCGCTCGATACGGATCCGTTGTTCACCTCGAGCGCCGTGGTGGACGGCGTGCGCTACTTTCCGAGCTTGCACGGCCGGGTGCAGCCGATCGACATGAAGACGGATGATGTCAAGGTGCTGCCCGACTGGCCGCTGGCATCGGCCGCCGAACAATCGGCTCACTGGCGGCCGAGCGGCTGGCAAGTCATCGCCGCCGACGAAAAACTGCTGTACGTGTTGATGCAGGCCAATGCGGAGGAGGGCACGCACAAGGATGCGGCCAACGAAGTGTGGGTGTTCAACCCGGCCACCAAGGCGCGAGTGCGGCGCATGCGGCTGGTGCGCCCGGGCTCTTCGGTCGCGCTGAGTCACGGCGCGACGCCGCTGCTGTTGGTGCAAGCGGGGGATCGCTTCGACGTCTACGACCCGCAATACGGGAACCTGATTCGAAGTCTGGAATTGTCCCGATGGAACAGCACCCGCATGAACATCGAGCCGGTGCATTAATGATGGGCGAGGGCACAATGTTCGACGTGGCACGGCTGCTCGGCGCGCAGCTGGCGGCGTTTCTGGCCGTGCTGCTGTTGGTCTCTGCAGCGCACAAAGGATTGCGCTTCGCGCATACCCGCAAAGTGGTGCACACATTCGCGGGCGTGCCGCGCGCAGCATTGGCAGCGGTTGCGCTCGCTGCGGCTCTCGGCGAACTGTTGGCGGCGGCGGCGCTGTTCGTGCCGACCTATCGTCTTGCCGGTGCGTCGCTGGCGGCGCTGATTTGGGGCGTCTATCTCGCGCTGATCCTGCGCGCCATCGGGCAGGGCCGGCGCGATGCCGACTGCGGCTGCAGTTTCGGGTCCAAGCCGCACCCGCTGGGAGCCTTCGAAGTGGCGCGAAACGCGCTTTTGGTAGCGGTTGCGGCGCTCGTCGGCGTATCGGCGGCACGCGGTGCGCTGCCGGTGGCCGCATCTCAGATGTTGGCGGCATGCGCGTTCTTGACGCTGTACGGGGCGCTCGAGCAAGTGATGGCGATACGGCCGCTGCGCCACGGAGCCGCGGCATGAGCTTCGTGATCGCCTCGCAGATTGCACTGTGGGTGGCGCTCGCCGTGCTCGGCGTGGTGTGCATGGCGCTGGCGAGGCAAATCGGGGTTTTGCATCAGCGCATCGCGCCTGCAGGCGCGTTGTCGCTGCGCCAACCGCTCAAGCTCGGGGAAATAACCCCTGAAATGACCCTGACCGCCTTGGACGGGACGCCGGTGAAAATCGGCGGCGTGCGCGGCGGGCGCAGCCAGCTGGTGCTGTTCTTGTCGCCGGACTGCGAGGTCTGCGAGGCGCTGCTGCCCGCGCTGCGCTCGGCGTACGGCGCCGAACGCGGCTGGCTCGACATGGTGCTGGCGAGCGACGGCGAACCCTCAAAGCATGCCGAGTTCGTCCGCGACAAGGGTTTGACGAAATTTCCCTATGTGTTGTCGGAACACTTGGGACGCAGCTACGGGGTGTCGAAGCTGCCGTATGCGGTATTGATCGACGAAGCGGGCAAACTGACCGCGACCGGCCTGGTCAATACGCGAGAGCATTTGGAAAGTCTGTTCGTAGCCAAGGAAAGCGGTGTCAGCAACATCCAGCAGTACCTCGGTCAGCGTGACCAGAGGCGTGTCTCTTCGGGAGAATAATGTGGCGCAATTCGATCGTTTGACGGAAAGGGCGTTGCGTGGCTTTGCGAGCCGCACGTCGCGACGCAGTGTGTTCAGCATTCTCGGCGGATTGCTCGCGGGTGCGGCTGCGCTGCCTCTATTGCCGGTGGCGCGGGGCGCGGAGGGCGGCACGAATTCCGACGATCCGAATTCCGGACTGGTCCCGCCGCAATATTCGGGCAACCCGCAGGATCCCGGCGATCGGACCAAGTGCGACTATTGGCGCTATTGCGCCATCGACGGATCGCTGTGTTCCTGCTATGGCGGCAGCGTCACCTCCTGTCCGCCCGGAACCGAGATGTCGCCCATTACCTGGATCGGTACCTGCCGTAATCCGACCGATCAGCGCAACTACATCATTTCCTACAACGATTGTTGCGGCGGGGTTGCCTGGGGGCGCTGTGCCTGCCAAAACAACCGCGGCGACCGGCCGGTGGTGCGCCCGCAAACCAATAACGAGATCACGTGGTGTTTCGGCACCAAGAGCCAATCCTACACCTGCACCGTCGCCCTGATCCTGGGTGTGGCGATTGAGCAGAAGTAGGGCATTGCCGCGGGCGCTGTTGGCGGTTGGAGCCTTATCGTTGGCGCCCCTTGCCCACATGGCTCGAATCGGCGAAGCCGCCGAGTCAACGCCACCGGCCGATGCGCCGGCTGGCGTCATGCATGCCCAACTCGCCTGGCAGAATTGGACCTTGAACTGTCAGGGATGCCATCAACCCGACGGCACCGGTTCGGCCAACGCCGCCCCGAGCCTTGCCGGCAACGTGGCCAAATTCCTGTGGGTCCCCGGCGGGCGTGAGTACCTCGGCCGCGTACCCGGAGTCGCGAACTCGCCCCTGGCGGACGCCGAATTGACCGAGGTGATGAATTGGATGTTGTGGCGATTCGACCGGGAAGATCTGCCGTCGAACCTGCAACCGTTCACCGCCGCCGAGATCGGCCAATTGCGCACCCGGCCGCTGCGTCTGGAGGCTTCGCAGGTGCGCAATGATCTAATGAAGAAGGTCGAAGCATCGGGACGACCGTGAAGCGGATCGAGTCTCGCGAGGAAGTGCTCATCACCGCCTGCCCGCGGGACTGCTACGACACCTGCGGAATCACGGTTATCCGGCGCGACGGAGTGGTCACGGCGGTTCGCGGCAATCCGCAGCACTCGGTGAGCCGGGGAGCCCTGTGCGGCAAGTGTTCGACGGCATACAACCGGGAGTGGCGCGACCCGGCCCGGCGCTTGACCCGACCGCTGCGGCGCGTGGGCCGCAAGGGCCATGGAGGCTTCGAAGCGGTCTCCTGGGAGACGGCGATCGGCGAGATTGCCGCGCGACTCACGCGCATCGTCGATTTGCACGGTGCGCAATCGATACTGAACGCGCATTACACGGGGACCATTTCGCTTCTGGCCGGCATGGCGCCGATGCGCTTTTTCAATCGATTGGGCGCGACCGAAGTGACGCCCGACACGATCTGCAACATGGCGGGCCACGTGGCGTTGCGCTATGTGTACGGCACATCGGTCGACGGATTCGATCCGCGGGCGGCCAAAGACGCGGCCTGCATCGTCGTGTGGGGCGCAAACCCTCATGCCTCGGCGCCGCATGCTCACGACCATTGGCTGCCCGAGGCGCCGGGCACGGTGATCGTCGTCGACCCGATCCGAACGCCGACCGCGGCGCAGGCGGATATTCATCTGCAGCCATTTCCCGGCAGCGACGCGGCGCTGGCGTTTGCGCTGCTCCACGTGATCCGTCGCGACGGACTCGTCGACGAGGATTTCATCGCCGCACATGTGCTCGGTTGGGAAGAGATCGAGCCCACGATTGCGGCGTGCGATCTTGCGAAATTGAGCGCACTCACCGGTGTCCCCGCCGCGCTCATCGAGCAAGCGGCTCACCTGTACGGCGCAGGACCATCGCTGCTCTGGTTGGGCCAGGGGCTGCAGCGGCAGGCGACCGGCGGCAACGTCATGAGGGCCTGCGCGTTGCTGCCCGCGGTCACCGGCAATTTGTGCAAGCCGGGCGCGGGCTTTCTGTACTTGAACGGTAATTTGCGGCAGCGGGGCATCGACGAGGAGTATCTGACCGGTGCTCATCTGGCGACCGGCGCCGCGCCGGCGGTGAGCCACATGGATTTCGCCGAGGTTCTGGAAGATCCGGCACGAGCGCATGCGTTGTTCGTGTGGAACATGAATCCTTTGGCTTCGTGTCCGCAGCAGGTGCGCCTGCGCCGCGCTCTCGAGCGCGAGGACCTGTTGACAGTGGCCCTCGATCTGTTTCCGACGGATACGACCGCGCTGGCTGATTACGTCCTGCCCGCGGCGAGCTTCCTGGAATTCGACGATCTGATCGCCGCGTATTTTCATTTGACGCTGTCCGCGCAGGTCCAGGTAATGCCGCCCTGCGGCGATGCGCTGCCGAATCAGGAGATCTTCCGCCGTTTGGCGCGCGCCATGGGCTTTGCGGAGCCACCGCTGCGGGAGAGCGATGCCGAGATATTGGCCGCGCTGCTGGCGCGCAGCGGGCTCGGCGAGGATTTCGAATCGCTCAAGGCGAAGGGCACGATTTGGATTCCGAGCGGCACGCTGGTGCAGTTCGCCGATCGGGTATTCGACACGCCGAGCGGGCGCATCGAAATCGCGAGCGCGAGCGCCGAAACGCACGGGCTGCCGCGGCTTGCGCAGTGCGTGTGCGAACCGCGTCCGCCGGCGGGATTGCTGCGCTTGCTGCCCCCGGCGCACGCGTGGCTGCTCAACACCAGTTTCGGCAACGTGCGCCGGATTCGCGCGCGGCTCGGGCCGGCGAGCATCGCGCTGCACCCGGCCGATGCCGCGGAGCGGCACTTGACGGACGGGGATACCGCACTCGTGCACAACAGCAGCGGCCGGCTGGAATTGCAGGTCGCGACCTCGGATCAGATGCCCCGCGGAGTCGCGCTCGCGCACAAGGGCCGATGGCTTGCGACCGATCCTGCGCAGGCAAACGTCAATGTGCTGAATCCGGGAAACAAGAGCGACATGGGCGAGAGCAGCGCCGTGCACAGCGTGCAAGTCATGGTTGAGCGCTGCTCTCAGGCACCCGCCGCGCGATGAGCGCCGCGACCGGCGCCGCGGCGGGCCTCAAGCGCTCGCTCAAGTATTGGGATCTGGTGCTGTACGGACTGGCCTATATCGCGCCGTTCGCGCCGTTGAGCACGCTCGGTTTCGTCTGGAACGAATCGAACGGCCTGATCGTGCTCGCCTACCTATTGGGCGGCGTGTGCATGTACTTCACGGCGCAGAGCTACGCCACCATGACCGAGCTGCTGCCGACGGCGGGTTCGGTGTATGGTTTCGCACGTCAGTGCCTCGGGCCCTTCCCGGGCTTCATCGCCGGCTGGATGATCCTGCTCGATTACCTGCTGATTCCGAGCTTTCTCTACGTGCTGATCGCGGTGGCGCTGGAATCGCTGCTGCCGGGTATCGACCGCGCGGTTTGGATCCTGCTGCTGGTGACGGTTACCACCGGCGTGAATTGGTTCGGCATCACCGTGACCGCGCGCGCCAATTTCGCCTCGGTCGCGATACAGACCGCGGTCCTGCTCGGGTTCATGGTGCTCGGCGTCATCGCTCTGCATGCCGGCAAGGGCAATGCCGGTTTGACCTTCCAGCCGGTGTTCGACGCGGCGAAATTCGATGCCGGCAAGATTTTCAGTGCGACCTCGATCTGCATCATGTCCTTCCTCGGGTTCGACGCGGTTTCGACCCTGGCCGAAGAAGTCGAGGGCGGCGACCGGCGCATTGTCGGGCGCGCCATCATTGCGGTATTGCTGCTGTCGGCCGTCTTCTTCGTCGGCCTCACCTGGGTACTCGGCAATCTGTTACCCGGCATCTCGATCAAGGATCCGTCGGCGGCGGTGTACGAACTCGCCGCGTGGGCTACCGGGCCGTGGACGGCGGTGGTATTGGCGTGGACCTATGCGGGCGTCGTGGGCCTGTCGAACGCGCTGCCCATGCAGGTCGGCGTGGCGCGCGTGGTTTTCGCCATGGGGCGCGACCGCCAGTTGCCGAGCGCGCTGGCGCGCATCCACCCGCGCTATCACACGCCCTATGTCGGCATGTTGGTCACCGCGGCGATTTCGCTCGCTGTCGCCCTGTTCATGAAGAATCGGCTGGATGATCTCGCCTCGATCGTGAATTTCGGCGCATTGAGCGGATTCCTTTTCCTGCACGTGTCGGTGCTGGCGCGTTTTGCCTTCAAGCTGCGCTCGCGCGCCTGGGGCACGCATTGGCTGGTTCCCATCTGCGGGATCATCGTCGTACTTGCCGTGTTCTCCGGGATGAGCGGGCTCGCCGTCAAGGTCGGAATCACGTGGCTCGCCGTCGGCCTGCTGTATGGCGCTGTGTTAAAGGCGAAGCATCGCGAGGAGCTGCACGCGCCCTTGTAAGACCTAAGCGCACGCGGCGCTTGGTCCATGGCCTGCCGGCTGGAATTCGGATCCTAGGGTTCGGCGTCAAACGTTCGGCTCAGCGGGCGCGGGCGCCGGCCTGCGCGCATCGCGCCCGTAATAGTTGGGGTAATCGGCGCTCAAGCCCTTGAAGCGCCGGTGCACCCACAGATATTGTTCCGGCGCTTTGAGGATCTGCTGCTCGAGCAACGCGTTCAATCGCTGGGTGTCCTCGAGGGGGTCAGGGCCGGGAAAATTCTCGATCGGCGCACTGATGACGATCCGGTAGCGGCCCGATTCGAGCCGCTGCGGAAAGTAGGTCATGACCCGCGCTCCCGAAATGCGCGCCAGGCGGGAGGTGGCGGTGTTGGTGGCGGCCGGGATGCCGAAGAAATTCACCATCGCCGCGCCTTTGTTGCGATAGCTCTGGTCCGCCGCGTACCACACGGGTTCGTTCCTCTTGAGCGCATGGACCATCGCACGGATGTCATCGTAGGCGATCGGTTTCCCATGCCTCTGGAAATTGCGGAACATGATGTCGGTGAGCAATGCATTCTTGCTCGGCCGAAAGATGATGTTGAGCGGCACCACCGTACCGAGCATGCGGGTGGTCAGTTCCAGGGTGGTGAAATGGCCGCCGAGCAGAATGGCGCCGCGTCCCAGCTCGAGCGCCGCCTGCAGATGTTCGAGCCCCTGCACCTCGGCGAGCTCGCTCACCCGCGCGTCCTTGCTCCACCAGGTCATGGCCGTCTCGCATATCGCCAATCCCAAGCTTCGGCAGTGCCGGTCGAGTAGCCGCTCGCGCTCCGTAGCCGACAGATTCGGCAGGCACAGTTCGATATTGCGCCGCGCGATGCGCACGTAGGCGAGCGGCAGATGGCGGATCAGGAGCCCGAATGCCGCGCCCACCCGGCGCTGCAACGGCACCGGCAGCAGCTCGACGCCGCGCATCAGCGACAACCCCAGCCATGTCGGCCAGAATCGCGGCCGCAGGAATTCTAGCCGCATCGCACCGGCCCGCGCGCCCTCGACGCCGCCCGGTCCGAACGGCGGTTCACGCGTGTCTGCCTGGTTGCAACGATTTCGATCCGGTCAATGCGAATGGGCCCAATCCTACCAATGGGCGCGCCGTGAGGGCGCGCGAATGCGCGCAAAGAATAGCCGCCTTGAGGAGCCGTTACCAGGCGCAGCGTCAGGCGATCGCCGGCCGATGCTGCGAAGCAGCATTGAGACTTTGCGCTCTACGGTGCTACGAGCATGCGTCGGCGCGCGTGCCGCAGCCGTTGGGTTCGATGCAGCCCCGTCTTTGCGAAATATTCGTGCTAATCAGCAATTTGCTGTAGAATCCGCCGCGGTTCGTGAATTTCTACTTGGTCCGTTTCTGGTCACCGCGCCGCTCCGGCGTCACCTTGGCCACAACCCACAAAGCAGGTTTCTTCGACCCAGGTGGCCGGCATTCCGCTCAACTTTTGGAGCACGCGTGACTGGCCGATAGTTTCTTTTTAGTAGGTATTCTTCACATGACGAAAATGTATGTTGGCAATCTCCCGTTCTCGATGGACGAATCCGCGGTACGCGCGCTGTTCGAAAAGCACGGCGCGGTACAGTCGGTGGCGTTGATCAATGATCGCGACACCGGTCGGCCCCGCGGCTTTGGCTTCGTTGAAATGGCAAGCGCGGATGCCGCGCGCGCCATGCAGGCCTTGAATGGTCACGACGTAGACGGGCGTGCGCTGAAGGTGAACGAGGCTCAGGAGCGCACCGGCGGCGGTGGCGGCGGTGGTGGTGGTGGTGGTGGATCGCGGGGTCCGAAGCGCTGGTAATTGCGCTTGTTGGATTGAGCGAGCACTGGGGCCGCAGCGATGCGGCCCCAATCGTTTCTCGGCGATTGATCCCCTAATCAGGGTTTACGCTCAAGGCGGGTTTGCCTATAATCGCGGCCCGTAGGCTTTGGATCGGAGGCGAGCCTCGATTCTTAGCGGACGGTTCTCGAGGGACCGTACGGATGAACGCTTGTTGCGGAATGGGCCCCTCGAAGGGGCCTTTTCATTGAAGACTCAGGGGGCCGATGGTCCCCTTTTTTGTTTGGAATTGCGCTTCATGGCGAAGCGTCGTTGACGAAGGGTTTTAGACCGATGCGCGAAGCCTTGATGCGTTTATTGGAGCCGCCCATAGAGGCGCTCGGTTTTGAATTGATCGACATCGAGTTTGCGCAGGCGGGCCGTGGCGGGGTTTTGCGAATCTATATTGATCGCGGGGCCGGCAGCGGTCGCCGCGCGGGCGCTGAAATCGGCGTGCACGAGACGGAGTTGAACATCACGGTGGATGACTGCGCGGCGGTGAGTCATGCGGTCAGCCGAGTGCTCGAGGCCGAAGATCCGATCAAGGGACACTACACCTTGGAAGTTTCTTCGCCGGGGTTCGACCGGATATTGCGCAAGCGCGCGCATTTCGAGCGGTTCGTGGGTGCGCGGATTTTTGCCGAGTTGAAGCTGCCGATTGACGGGCGGCGGCGCTTCGTCGGGTTGTTGAAATCGATCGCAGGCGACTCGATTGTGATTGAAGTGGACGGACAGGCTCACGGCCTGCCGCTCGAGCGGATACAGAAGGCAAGGCTGCGGCCGGAGTGAAGGAGTCTTGGGATTATGAACAAAGAAATATTGATGGCGGTCGACGCGGTTTCCAACGAAAAAGGCGTCGATAAGGAAATCATATTCGACGCGCTCGAGGCGGCGCTCGCTTCGGCGACACGCAAGAAACACGGCGAAGAATTGGACGTGCGGGTCTCGATCAATCGCAAAACGGGCGGCTACGACACTTTCCGCCGCTGGAAGGTATTTGCCGACGATTCCACCGAACTCGAGGTTCCCGAGCGCGAGTTGCGCATGGACGACGCGCGCGACATCGATAAGGACGTGGAGCCGGGCGGGTTCGTCGAAGAACCGATGGAATCGGTGCCGTTCGGGCGGATTCTGGCGCAAACCGCCAAGCAGGTGATCGTGCAGAAGGTGCGCGAGGCCGAGCGGGCCCAAATGGTGGATGCGTACAAGGATCGCGCCGGCACCCTGGTCAGCGGCATCGTCAAGCGCGTCGACCGCAACGGCGTGTTCGTCGATCTCGGGGCGAACGCGGAGGGGTTCATCGCGCGCGAGGAATTGATTCCGCGCGAGCCTGTGCGTTCGCAGGACCGGATCAAGGCGTACCTCAAGGAAGTGCGCAGCGAACCGCGCGGTCCGCAGCTGTTCTTGTCGCGCACCGCGCCCGAGTTTCTGATCGAGCTGTTCAAGCTGGAGGTGCCCGAAGTGGGCCAGGGCCTGATCAACATTCTGGCGGCCGCCCGCGATCCGGGTGTGCGCGCCAAAATAGCCGTGCGCAGCAATGATCCGCGCGTCGACCCGGTGGGCGCGTGCGTCGGCATGCGCGGCTCGAGAGTGCAGGCGGTCTCCAACGAGATCGCCGGTGAGCGTGTGGACATCATTCCGTTCGATGCAAACGCCGCGCAATTCGTCATCAATGCCATGGCGCCGGCCGAAGTCACCTCGATCGTGGTCGATGAGGATTCGCACTCCATGGACATCGCCGTTTCCGAGGACAAGCTCTCGCAGGCCATAGGGCGCGGCGGCCAGAACATCCGACTGGCGAGCGAACTGACCGGTTGGGAATTGAACGTGATGAGCGAATCGCAGGCGGAGGCGAAGAGCGAGACGGAGTCCCTGGCGCTTCGCGAAACGTTCATGAAGCAGCTCGACGTCGACGCCGATGTCGCGAGTATCTTGGTCCAAGAAGGATTTTCGACCATCGAGGAGATTGCCTACGTCCCCGCAAGCGAACTGAACGGCATCGAGGAGTTCGACGAGGAAATCGTCAAGGAACTGCGCACCCGGGCGCGCGACGTGTTGCTGACGCAAGCCATTGCCAGTGAGGAATCAATGGATGGCGCGGAGCCGTCGGAGGATCTGGTGGAATTGGCGGGCGAGCCTTTGAGCAAGGTCCTGGCTCGCAAGGGGGTCAAAACGCGCGAGGACTTGGCCGATCTGGCCGTCGATGAGTTGGTCGAAATGGGTGGTATCGACGAGAAGAAAGCCGGCGAATTGATCATGGACGCCCGCAAACACTGGTTCGCGGAAGAAGTTAAGGCTTAGGAGCAGCACAATGGCAGATGTAACCGTCGCGCAATTCGCCGAGGTGCTGAAGGTACCTGTCGATCGGCTGCTGCAGCAGCTCGATCAGGCCGGGATCAAAGTCGACAGCGCGGAGGACATGATCAGCGAGGATGCGAAGCACGAGTTGCTCACGCACCTGCGCCGCAGTCACGGGCATGACGACGCGCAGGTGGATTCGGCGCCGCGAAAGATCACGTTGCGGCGCAAATCGCAATCGGAGCTCAAATTGGCGAGCCCCCAGGGCCGTGCACGCACAGTGAACGTGGAAGTGCGCAGCAAGCGCACTTACGTGAAGCGCGAGGTGCTCGAGGATCAGGCGCGGCACCAGCAGGAGGAGATCGACCGGCAGCGCGAAACCGAAGAGCAGGCGAAAGCCGCGCTCGAGCGCGCCGAGCGCGAGCGGCTGGAAAAGGAGCGGATCGACCGCGAACGGCTCGAAGAGGAGAGCCGGCGCCGCAGCGACGAGGAAAATCGCAAGAGAACGGCGGAGGAGGAAGCCCGGCGCCAGGCCGAATTGCAGGCGAGGGAACAAGCCGAGCGCGAGCGTAAATCCGCGGCTGCGGCCAAGCCGGGCAAGGCGGCGCGCGAAGTCCCCGACGACAAGACCACCCGCTATGGCCGGCAGGAACTGCACATAGTCGGCGACGTCAGCTCGCGCCATAAAAAGAAAAAGTCCCGCGACGGCCGGCGCCGTTCGGTCGGCGGCGAAGGCGACACCAAGCACGGTTTCGAAATGCCGACGGCGCGCGTGGTGCGCGAAGTCCCGATCGGCGAAGCCATGACGGTGGGCGAGCTCGCGCAGAAGATGGCCGTGAAGGCCACCGAAGTCATCAAGGTCATGATGAACATGGGAGTGATGGCGACGATCAATCAAATGATCGAGCAGGACACCGCCGTGCTGGTGGTCGAGGAGATGGGTCACACCCCGGTTCTGCGCAAGGAAAATGTCATCGAGGACGACTTGCAGGGCGAGGCGGATGCGTCGCTCGAAGTATTGCCGCGGCCGCCGGTGGTGACCGTGATGGGACACGTCGACCACGGCAAGACCTCACTGCTCGATTATATTCGACGCACCAAAGTGGCGGCGGGCGAGGCGGGCGGGATCACCCAGCATATCGGTGCCTATCACGTGGAAACCCCGAAAGGGATGGTCACCTTTCTCGATACCCCGGGCCACGCCGCGTTCACCTCCATGCGCGCGCGCGGCGCGCAGGTGACCGATATCGTCATTTTGGTGGTGGGCGCCGACGACGGCGTCATGCCGCAGACGATCGAAGCCATACAACACGCTCAGGCGGCCAAGGTGCCGATCGTGGTGGCGCTCAACAAGATCGACAAGCCGGAGGCCGATCCGGAGCGAGTCAAGCAGGAACTCACCAAGCACGGCGTGATACCCGAGGAATGGGGCGGAGAGAATATCTTCGTGCCGGTATCGGCGCGTACCGGTCAGGGCGTCGAACAGCTGCTCGACGCCATTCTGCTGCAGGCCGAGGTGCTCGAATTGAAGGCGCCGACCGCGGGTCTCGCCGCAGGCTATGTGATCGAGTCCAGTCTCGAGAAGGGCCGCGGCCCGGTCGCCACCGTGCTGGTGCTGCGCGGCACCCTGAAGCTCGGCGATCCGCTGCTGATCGGCCAGGAATTCGGCCGGGTGCGGGCGCTGTTCGACGAGGCCGGCAAGCCGGTCGATTCGGCCGGACCCTCGATTCCGGCCGTGGTATTGGGCCTGTCGGGCGCGCCGAATGCGGGCGACGAGCTGCTGGTGGTCGAGAGCGAACGCAAGGCGCGCGAAGTGGCCATGCATCGCCAGGCCAAATCGCGCGACGTCATGCTCGCGAAAAAGAGCGCGAACATGCAGGACGTGTTCTCCAGCATGGGCGAGATCAAGCCCAATGTGGTGCAGCTCTTGGTCAAGGCGGATGTGCAGGGCAGCGTCGAGGCATTGCGCGATTCTCTGAACGGCTTGTCGACCGCCGAAGTCGCCGTCAACGTGGTGGCTTCCGGCGTCGGCGGGCTCACCGAATCGGACGTCACCTTGGCCGCGGCATCCAAGGCGCGAATCATCGCGTTCAACGTGCGCGGCGATGCCGCGGCGCGTGCCGCGATCAAGGACCACGGCGTCGACGTGCGCTACTACAGCATCATCTACGAAGCCATCGACGATATTCGCGCGGTCCTCACCGGCATGTTGGCGCCCGAGGTGAAGGAGCAAATCGTCGGCCTCGCCGAGGTTCGAAGCGTGTTCCGCTCGAGCAAATTCGGCACGGTCGCCGGCTGCATGGTGATCGACGGCTACGTGCGGCGGAATTTTCCGATTCGGGTATTGCGCGACAATGTCGTCATATTCGAAGGCGCGTTGGAATCGTTGAAGCGCTTCAAGGACGACGTGAACGAGGTGCGGGCCGGGACCGAATGCGGCATCGGCGTGAAGAACTACAACGACGTGCGGGAAGGCGACCAGATCGAGTGTTATTCGCGGGTGGAAGTGGCGCGCTCGCTATAGGGCGGCGCACCTTGGGCGGGAAGCATGGCGAAGGACAATCCGCGCGCTCGGCGGCTGGGTGAGCAGATCCAACGGGAGCTGACCGACCTTTTGCGGCGCGACGTAAAGGACGAGCGCATCGGCAACGTCACCATCACGGCGGTCGACGTCACCGGGGATTTGCGCTCGGCACGCGTCCACTATCTGGTGTTCGGCAAGCAGGGCCCGGATCCGCAAGTGCAGCGCGGATTGGAAAGCGCGGCGGGTTTTTTGCGCAATGCGCTGTCGCGATCCCTGATGATCCGCTACACGCCCACATTGAGCTTTTCACTCGACACCTCGATCGAGCACGGAGTGCGCTTGACTCAGTTGATCGACGCGGCCAATAAGCGCGAGCCGGGCGGCGGGGCGGAGTGATGCCCGAGGATATTCACGGCATTCTTTTGCTCGACAAGCCGCTCGGCGTGAGTTCGGCAGGAGCCGTGGCGCGCATCAAGCGGCTGTTCAATGCGCGCAAGGCCGGCCACACCGGGTCGCTCGACCCGCTTGCCTCGGGCATGCTGCCGATTTGCTTCGGCGAAGCGACCAAGTTCGGTGCGCAGCTACTCGATGCGGACAAGAGTTATCGTGTCACGGTGCGTCTCGGAGAGCGAACCGCGAGCGCCGATCAGGAGTCGGCGGTGATCGAACGGCGCGAGCTGCCGCACTTTTCCCTGCAACGGATGCTGCAGGCGCTCGAGGAATTCCCGCGCGAATACGCGCAGGTTCCGCCGATGCACTCGGCAATCAAGCAGGACGGCAAGCCCTTATATGAATATGCGCGCGCCGGGCAGTGGCGCGAGCGGCTGCCGCGCGCGATAGTGATTCGCGAGCTGCGCCTGATCGATTGGCGGGCGCCCGACCTGTGGTTCGATGTGCGCTGCACGAAAGGCACGTACATACGGGTGTTGGCGGAGGATCTGGCGGCGCTTCTGCAGACCATCGCCCATGTCGTCGGCCTGCGCCGATTGGGGGTGGCACCGTTCGCGAGCGAGCCGCAATGGACCTTTGAGACCCTCGAATCCATGCCGCTCGCGCAGCGTTTAGCGGCTTTGCTGCCGGTCGATGCGGCCCTGACCGACTGGCGGCGATTGGATTTGCCGGCGGACGGCGTCAATGCGTTCCGGCAGGGCCAGACCGTTCCGCTACCGGTCCCGCTGCCGGGCATTGAGCGCGCGAATCGGCCGGAAAATGTGCCCGAAAATGTACGAATATATGCCGCCGGGCTCGGATTTTTGGGGTTGGGGGCGGTCGAGCCGGCGGGCCGATTGGTGCCGCTGCGGCTGATTTCCGCGGCGACGAATCGAGCTTGAGGGCGAGTGCCGCGACGCGTACAATGCGCGGCTTCCTAAAGGGTCTAAGTTATTGATTTTGAGGTTTGATTATTTCTATGCCACTTACTCGCGAAGAAAAATCGGGCGTGGTCGGTAAATTCCAGCGCAGCGCGCAAGACACCGGCTCTCCCGAAGTTCAAATTGCCTTGTTGTCCGAGCGCATCAACGGCTTGAGTCAGCATTTCACCACGCACAAAGCCGATCATGCATCGCGTCGCGGATTGCTCAAGATGGTCAATCAGCGGCGCAAGCTGCTCGATTATCTGAAGAGCACGACGCCGGACAATTACACGCAATTGGTCGAACGTCTAGGGTTACGCCGCTAACAGGCGCCGCCGCCGGCCTGCGCTGCAAGGGGCGACGGCTGGTGCATTACATTTTTTTCCGACTAAGGGGCCTATGTGAGCCATCCTAAGAAAAGTTTTCAATATGGCGACCACACCGTAACGATCGAAACGGGCGAACTCGCGCGTCAGGCGGACGGTGCGGTGCTGGTCAGCATGAGCGATACCGTGGTGCTGGTGACCGCGGTGGGCCTCAAGAAGCCGACGCCGGGTCGCGATTTTTTTCCTCTGACGGTCAACTATCAGGAAAAGACCTACGCCGCGGGACGCATTCCGGGCGGCTTCTTCAAGCGTGAAGGCCGACCGACCGAGAAGGAAACCCTCACGTCGCGTTTGATCGATCGGCCCATTCGGCCGCTGTTCCCGGATGGTTTCACCAATGACGTGCAAGTCGTAGCCTCGGTGCTCTCGGTCAACTCCGAAGTGGACCCCGACATTGCGTCGCTGATCGGCGCTTCCGCGGCGCTGGCGATTTCCGGTATGCCTTTCATGGGACCGATCGGCGCCGCCCGTGTCGGTTACCAGGACGGGAAATACATTCTCAATCCCACTGCGACGCAGCTCAGCACCTCCAAGCTTGATCTGGTGGTTGCCGGCACCGAAGAAGGCGTCCTGATGGTCGAATCCGAAGCGAGCGGGTTGGACGAGGAAATCATGCTTGGCGCGGTGATGTTCGGGCACGAACAGATGCAAACCGCGATCCGGGCGATCAAGGAGCTTGCGGCCGAGGCCGGCAAGCCGAAATGGAATTGGTCCATACCCTTGGAGATCGGCGATCTGAAGCTGGCCGTCAGTGCCTTTGCCGAGAGGGATCTGACCGCGGCATATGCGATCACCGAGAAGCAGCAGCGCCACACCAAGATCGGTGAAGTCAAGAACGCGCTGTTCGAGGCGCTGGCGGGAGGCGATGCGCCGAAGTTCACCAAGGAGGAAGTCGGCACGGAATTCTTCAACCTCGAACATCGGCTGGTACGCGAGCGAATTCTGGCGGGACATCCGCGTATCGACGGCCGCGACACCAAAACCGTCCGTCCCATCAATATCCGCACCGGCGTTTTGGCGCGCACTCACGGATCGGCGCTTTTCACCCGCGGTGAAACGCAGGCGTTGGTGGTGACCACGCTCGGCACCGGGCGCGATGCGCAGATCATCGACGGCTTGACCGGAGAGCGCAAAGAGCCGTTCATGCTGCACTACAATTTCCCGCCGTTCAGCGTCGGCGAAACCGGCATGATGGGATCGCCGAAGCGGCGCGAGATCGGCCACGGCAATTTGGCCAAGCGCGGCGTCAAGGCGGTGATGCCCGGCTTGGAGAGATTTCCCTACGTCATTCGCGTGGTTTCGGAAATTCTGGAGTCCAACGGCTCGAGTTCAATGGCCTCGGTGTGCGGCACCAGCTTGGCATTGATGGACGCCGGCGTACCGATCAAGGGGCCGGTGGCGGGCGTGGCCATGGGCTTGGTCAAGGAAGGCTCGCGCTTTCAGGTGCTCACCGACATTTTGGGCGACGAAGATCACCTGGGCGACATGGATTTCAAGGTGGCCGGCACCAAAGACGGCATTACCGCCCTGCAAATGGACATCAAGATCACGAGCATCACCCGCGAAATCATGAAGGTGGCGCTGGAGCAGGCGCGCGCCGGCCGGTTGCACATCCTGGGCGAGATGAACAAGGTGCTCGCCAAACCGCGCGAGAACATGTCCGAGTGGGCGCCGACCATCATCACATTGAAGATCGATCCGGAAAAGATTCGCGACGTCATCGGCAAGGGCGGCGCGGTCATCCGTCAGATCACCGAAGAGACCGGCACCTCGATCGACATCGAGAACGACGGCACCGTGAAAATCGCCTCGGTGCAAGGTGCGGCCGGCCGCGAAGCGCAGCGGCGCATCGAATTGATCACGGCCGACGTCGAAGTCGGCCGCATCTACGAAGGCAGAGTCGCGCGCCTTATGGACTTTGGCGCGTTCGTGACCATACTGCCGGGCCGCGACGGTTTGGTGCACATATCGCAGATATCCGAGGAGCGCGTGGAGCGCGTGGGCGATAAATTGAAGGAAGGCGACGTGGTGCGCGTCAAAGTGCTCGAAGTGGATCGGCAGGGTCGTGTGCGCCTGTCGATGCGCAATGTCGACGCGGCCTGACCCTCGGCACCTAATCTTTCGCGCAGCTCTGCCTCATTTGGTGAGATTCGTTTCGTCGCGATCCATCTCGGTGTCGCGGATGCGCGCCGGGGACAGCGCCTTGTAGCCTTCGTCCGGGGTGCGCGGCCGCGGCGGCGCCTCCGCGACGCCGAACCCTTTGGCGCGTTCACGGGGCGGCAGGTGCTGGCTCAGGAACTGCCTCAAGGTCTGCTCCATGTGAGTGCTCACCAGGCCTTGCACGCCGCTGCCGTACGAGCGAATCACGCCGATCAGAAAGTCCTGCGTCAGAAGCGGTTCGGGCAGATGCTCTTGTTCGGCAATGACCTGCAGCAAGATGCTGCGCGTGATGTCCGAGTTGCTCTTTTTGTCCACGACGACGAAGTCGATTTTCTCGACGACCAACCGCTTCACGTCCGCTAAAGTGATGTACCTGCTTTCAACGGTATCGTAGAGGCGGCGATTCGGATATTTTTTAATCACTCGCGGATCGCTCATAGGGCTCCTCGCTCGTGTGGCCGACGCGGTGCCGGAAGATGCCGGTTCGTGCCTGGCTACCAATGACCAATCCTTGGCTACTGAACTCAAAGGATAGCGCAATGCCCGGCTAAGGCAAACCGGCATTATCGGCCGAACCGGCCGCCGCTGTTGACCCCGCCAACGGCAAGGTCAGGCGCCTGGGCGTGAGCCCGATGTCCCAGCGCTGCGTCGCCCAGGGCCACGCCGTGCCTATGCTGGACGCCTCTCGAGCGGCAGGTGTCCCAAGGCCCAAAAGCTCGAATACGCGCAACAGCTGCGGCAGCGCCGAGTCACCGTCCACGCGCACGCTGCGGGCCGATTTGGCGAGCTTGGCTCCGCCGGCTTCCACCAGCACCGGAACATGCGCGAAGACGGGTGTCGGCAATCCGAGCAGCCGCTGCAGGTAGATTTGCCGCGGGGTGTTGTCCAGAAGGTCGGCGCCCCGTACGACGTGGGTGACTGCCGCGTCGGCATCATCGATTACCACCGCCAATACGTAGGCAAATAGCTGATCTCGACGCTTGAGAATCACGTCGCCTACGGCAGCCGCCACGTCTTGGCGATAAGTACCTTGAATGCGGTCCGAGAACTGGACGTAGCCCGGATCGACCCGCAGACGCGTGGCTGTCGCCGCGCCCGGGATCAGCGGGCCCTTGCGGCAGGTGCCCGGGTAGCGGTCCGATTCGGCCAGACTGAGGCGGCTGCAGGAACACTCGAAGGTCAAGCCGCTTGTGCGCAACCGGTCAACGGCAGCGGCATAGTGTGCCGTCCGATCCGCTTGCCGGACGATCTCGGCATCCCATTCGAATCCAAATGCCCGCAGCGTTCGTACGATGTCGGCGGCGGATCCGGGGGCCTCGCGCGGTCGATCCAAATCATCGATCCGTAACAGCCAGCGGCCGCCGTTGGCCCGCGCATCGAGATAGCTCGCTGCCGCCGTATAGAGAGATCCCAGGTGCAAATCGCCGGTGGGCGAGGGCGCAAACCGGCCGACGTAGCCTGGAATCGTCCGGGCTGTATGAGCCCCCGCGCTAGCGGTATCTGTCGTCGCGGTCGCCGTACTGCTTTTCGCGGCGTTCGCGCCGCTCCTGCGCTTCGACCGAGAGCGTTGCGACCGGTCGCGCCTCGAGGCGCTTGATGCCGATCTCTTCGCCGGTTTCCAGGCAGTAGCCGTACGAGCCGTCCTCGATTCGCTTCAACGCTTCGTCGATCTTGCGAATCAATTTGCGCTCCCGATCGCGGGTGCGCAATTCGAGGCTGAATTCCTCTTCCTGGGTGGCTCTGTCATTCGGGTCGGGAAAATTGGCCGCCTCGTCCTTCATGTGCAGCACGGTGCGGTCCACCTCGACCATGAGATCGCGCTTCCAGTTTTGGAGTATGCGAGCGAAGTGCTCCAACTGCTCCTTGTTCATGTATTGTTCGCCGCGGCGCGCGATGTAGGGTTTTACATTGCGCGGACCCGCCAACAGGCTGGCGGAGGTTCCAGGCTCGCCCTCGGCTTCATCGTCGAGAGGCACCGCGCGGCCCGGCATCACCAGCGGCCGGATATCGAATTTGATCGGAGCGGGCTTCCCGGGGCCTGTCTTGCGGGCTGCCGGTTTCGGCTCGGCCCTGGGGGGTGCGGGGGGCGATTTCGCGCGTGCCGAAGCGGCAGCGGCCGATTTAGCCGCCGTGGGCCTGGCCGCGGGTTTTACTGCGAGTACGGACTTTGCGGCGGGCTTGTGCGATTTCACCGATGGCTTGGATGTGCCCGCCGTAGCCCGGGCGTTCGCCGAGGGCCGCGCCGCCTTGGCAGAGGCGATTTTGCGCGTCGCTTTCTTCGGGCTGGCCTTTGCCGGCTTCTTAGCCGTCCTATTCGGTTTTTTCGAGGGCATATGCAGTTTCCGCCTCCTAACGAAAGAGCGCGCGATTATACCGACGCAAGGCCGCCTGTACAGGCCGTCGAGGCAACATCCACTAACTTTATTTCGATTCTCTAACTCTATGATTGGAAAGAGTATCGGCGGAGACGCCAGGTCCGCGCGGGGGATCGTCGCTGGCGCTACGGCAGCGTGACCGGCGCGGGGCCCAACCACCCCGGCCGGCGGTGCTCGGCCACGAGCGTAGTGCAGATCCCGCCTCGGACATTGAAATCGGCCGCCAGGCGCATGAACCGGGGCGCCGTCGCGGCAACCAAATCGGCAAGAATTTCATTGGTCACCGCTTCGTGATAGGCGCCGCGATTGCGGAACGACCAAATGTAAAGCTTCAAGGATTTCAACTCGACACAGCGTTCATCGGGGACGTATTCGAGTTTCAAGGTGGCGAAATCCGGCTGTCCGGTCTTCGGACACAGGCAGGTGAACTCCGGGATGGTCATCCGGATCGTATAGTCCCGCTCAGGCGTCGGATTTGCGAAGATTTCGAGAGATGTATTCATCGCGTCGGGGCGGCTGCTCACTGCGTCAGGGGTTTACGAAAGTGGCGTTTACTTTACACTACGCGCCACATTCATGGCCACGCGCCTCAGGTCACGCAACTCGCAACATCAAGGCCCCAATAACTCGAGGTCGATCACAACCGATGCGCCTAACGAAACTGAAGATTGCAGGCTTCAAGTCCTTTGTCGATCCGACAACGGTCGGCTTTCCCAGCAGCCTGTCCGGCGTAGTCGGACCGAACGGCTGCGGGAAATCCAACATCATCGACGCGGTGCGCTGGGTGATGGGCGAGATATCCGCCAAGCACCTGCGCGGCGAGTCGATGGCGGATGTGATTTTCAACGGCTCGGTGGCACGCAAGCCGTTGGGTACCGCTTCGGTGGAACTGGTGTTCGACAACTCCGACGGCAAGATCGGCGGTGCCTACGCAAGCTACAACGAGGTCGCCTTGCGCCGAGCGGTGAGCCGCGACGGCACCTCGGATTATTTCATCAACGGCACCAAGGTGCGCCGCAAAGACATCACGCAGCTGTTCCTCGGTACCGGCTTGGGTTCGCGCAGTTACGCCATCATCGAGCAGGGCATGATCTCGCGGGTGATCGAGGCGAGGCCGGATGACTTGAGGGCATTCTTGGAGGAGGCGGCCGGCATTTCACGCTACAAGGAGCGGCGCCGCGAGACGGAAAGCCGCATCGGCCAGACGCGCGAAAACCTCGATCGATTGAACGACTTGCGCGAAGAGGTGGAGAAGCAGATTCGCCACCTGCAGCGCCAGGCCGCCACCGCCCGGCGCTACCAGGTACTGAAGGAAGATGAGCGCAAATTGCAGGCGGAATTGTTGGCGCTGCGCTTGCAGGGTCTGGACCTCGAGGCAGGAGTCCGCGACTCGGCGACCGCGCGCTGCGAGACGGCGATGCACGCGGTGCTGGCGGATCTGCGCGCCATGGAATCCGCAATCGAACAGATCCGGGTCGACCAGTCGGCAAAGACCGACGCCCTCCGCGCCATCCAGGCGCGCTTCTACGAAGCCGGCGCCGAAGTCACCCGAACCGAACAAAGCATTCAGTATGCGCGTGAACTGCAGCAACGGCAGCGTTCGGATTTGGAACAAGCCGAGGTTCAAGTTCAGGATCTGACCGGCGTGATCCAACGCGATCACGGACAGCTCGATGCGCTGGCGCAGGAGCTGGCGACCATGATTCCCAGTCTCGATTCGGCGCACGACCAGGAACGCGAGGCGCGGCAAGTCCTGGAGAATTGCGAGCGCGCACTCGCGACCTGGCAGCTCGCTTCGGACGCACACGCCCAATCGGTCGCACTGGGACAACGCGAGACTCAGGTCGAACGCGCTCGAATCGAGCAGCTGGAAAACCAGCAGCGGCGCCTGATGCAACAGCAGGAGCGGGATGAAAGCGAGCGTGCAGCGTTCGAGCAGCTGCAGCCGGCGGTGGCTTTGGAGGACCTGGCCTCGCAGTGCGACCTGGCGCAACAGGCGGGCCAGAAGGCGGCGGCCGAATTGGCCGATGTGCTCGTCGAATTGTCGGTCGCCCGCGAGCGCGAACGGGAACAATCGCAATCGCTAGAGGCGCTGCGCGCCCGTTGGCAGCAGGCCCTCGGTTCGCAGGTGTCCACCGAAGCGCTGCAGCAGGCCGCACTCGGCAAGGTGTCCGGCAAAGTCACGCAATGGTTGAAAGCGCATGAGTTAGACCAGCAGCCGCGGGTCGCGCAACAACTGCGCGTGGAGCGCGGCTGGGAGCGGGCGGTAGAGACCGTGTTCGGCTCGTACCTCGAGGCGGTGTGCGTGGACGGCCTGGATGCGGTGACCGGTCTGTTGGACAGTTTCGACGGCGGCCATTTGTCGGTGGTGAGCCCGAGTAACGAGGGGCCGGTAAGTTCCGATGCCGCGAGCCTGCGGGCGAAAGTGCACGGCGCGCCCTATTTGAGCTCGATGCTGTCGTCGGTGTTGACCGCCGAGTCGTTGGCTGAGGCGCTCAAGATAAGGCGCGGGTTGCGCGCCGGCCAATCCGTCGTCACACGGGACGGCATCTGGATGGCCGGGGACTGGTTGCGCCTGTCGCGCGACCGCGAGCCGCACACCGGCGTGATCGAACGCGAGGAATCGCTGCGCGCGCTGCGCGCCGAGGTGAGCCGGTTCGCCGAGGAGGTCAAGAATCTCGAGCATGAGCTCGGCATCACCCGCGATCGGGTTCGCGATCGCGAAGATCGGCGCGATCGAATCCAGGTCGACGTCAACCGGTTGCATCGCGAGCATGTGGACCGGCGGGCGGAACTCGATGCGGCTCAAGCGCGGAAGGAGGACGCTGCGCGCCGTATGGGCCAGCTCGAGGCGCATCTGGCGGAGGTGCGCGCCGACCTTGCGCGTGCCGAAGCAGAACTCAAGGTCTCCCGCGGGCGCATGGAGAAGGCCATCGACGGACTGGTGGCCCTCGAGCCGGCGCGCCTGGAGCTCGAACAGGAACGCGAGCGCATGCGAACCGAGCTGGCGGCGGCCCGCGCCGCGGCGCAGGCGGCGCAACAGCGAGCCCGTGAGCTCGCGCTGCAGGTTGAATCACGCCGCGCGTCGCACGCCTCGCTGCAGACCGCGCTCGAGCGCCTGCAGAAGCAGCTGCAGGAACTGACCCAGCGCCGCGACGAATTGGCGAGACAGCTGCAGGATGGGGAAGCGCCGCTCGTGGCGCAACTCGCGACGCTCGAACAGGCGTTGCAGGTACGTGCACAGGTCGAGAAGGAGCTCCACGCTGCAAAAATCGCCAGCGATGAACTCGAAGCGCTGCTGCGCGAGCGCGAGGCGCAACGCGCGTCGCTCGAGCAGCGGGTCGATGAGGCGCGCACGGCCATGGACGAGGCGCGGCTGGCGGCGCAGCAGGTGCGCGTACGCCGCGAGGGAGTCGCCGAGCAATTGGCGAGCACTCATTTCGAATTGCCCGCGTTGCTCGCGGGGCTTGCGGCCGAGGCCACGGTGGAAGGTTGGGAATCGCAGCTCGAGGAAACGAAGGGCAAGCTCGAGCGCCTGGGTCAGGTGAATCTCGCGGCAATCGGCGAGTTCAAGGAGCAATCGGAGCGCAAGGAATACCTGGACCGCCAGTGCAAGGATCTGACGGACGCTCTGGAGACGCTGGAATCGGCGATGCGCAAGATCGATCGGGAGACCCGCACACGGTTCCAGGATACGTTCGACCGGGTGAACGCCGGGCTCAAGGAAAAATTCCCGCGCTTGTTCGGCGGCGGGCATGCTTATCTGGAACTGACCGGCGAAGAGCCCGAGGCGGCCGGCGTGTCGGTGATGGCGCGCCCGCCGGGCAAGCGCAACAGCACTATCAGCCAATTGTCGGGTGGCGAAAAGGCGTTGACGGCGGTGGCGCTGGTGTTCGCGATTTTCGATTTGAATCCGGCGCCGTTCTGCCTGCTGGACGAGGTCGATGCGCCGCTCGATGAGAACAACGTCGGCCGCTTCTGCGATATCGTGCGAGAAATGTCGCGCAGCGTGCAGTTCATCTTTGTCACTCACAACAAGACCACAATGGAAATGGCCTCGCAGCTGATCGGCGTCACCATGAGCGAACCGGGCGTGTCGCGCTTGGTGGCGGTGGATGTGGACGAGGCCGTGCGCATGGCCGCGATGTAAGGACACGATCAGTTGGGCGAGTTGCGCTGGATATTGTCGGTCCTGGGAATCATGGCGCTTGGCGCCATTTGGTGGTGGACTGCACGCCGATCCGCTCAAACCCCGGGAAATCCCGAACTTCGCGAATCGGCCGCGCCGCCGCCGCAGGCGTTCGGCCCGGTCGCCGCCGAATCCGTAGCCGCCGAAAAGCGATCCCACTTGAGCGGTATTGGCGACTGGGGCGTGCCGCCGTTGGAGCCGCTCGACATCCGCACCGCCGACTTCGAGCCGGTACCGCTGTTGGATGATGAGCCGATGATGACGCAGGCCGATCCGCTGGATCTGACCATCGATATGGAGGCGGCAGATCTCGAGCGGCAGCGGCAGTCGGCGCCGCCGCAGGAGTCGCCGACGGAGCATCAGCCGCCGCCGAGGTCAGCGCCGGCGCCGAACGCCGAGAACAGCGACCGTCTGGCCGCGCCCCCGGGCCCGAATGCCAGCGAGGCGCAGAAAATCATCACGGTGCGGGTTTGCGGCGTCGGCGATTCGCGTTGGTCGGGAGTGGCGTTGATGGCGGCGCTGGAGCTGCACGGACTGGCGTACGGGCGCTACAACGTTTATCACCGTAAACACAGCGACGGCCGCAGCATATTCTGTGTTGCGAGTCTGGTCGAACCTGGCGCTTTCGATTTGCAACGCATGCCTGAAGAGGAATTTCGCGGCGTGACTTTGTTTGCGGTATTGCCGGGGCCGCTCGAACCGTTGCGCACCGTCGATGCGCTCATGACCGCTGCGCGTGATTTGGCGCGCGAACTTTCCGGAACCGTGCAGGACGCCCAGGGAGTGCCATTTTCGCCGCAACGGGTCGCGGCGCTGCGCGAAGAGGTGGCGCGTTTCCAGGCCGGTTTGTCCTAGGAGCGTCATGACCGCAAAGCGCAAGGCGGACGCGACCAGGCGCACAGCGGCGACACGAGTCGCCGAGGTGCGCGAACTGTTGGACCGCTACAACTATCAGTACTATGTCCTCGACAATCCGGAGGTGCCGGACGCCGAGTACGATCGACTCATGCTCGAGCTGCGCGAACTCGAGAGCCGATATCCCGAACTGCTCACCGCGACCTCCCCGACGCAGCGCGTCGGTGCGACCCCGGCCGCCGCATTCGGGGCCGTGCGGCACCGTATCCCCATGCTGTCGTTGGAAAACGCCTTCAGCGAACAGGACGTGCGGGATTTCGAGCGGCGAATCCGTGAGCGCCTGCCGCTTGAGGAACCGATCCGTTACTCGGCCGAGCCCAAAATGGACGGTTTGGCGGTCAGCGCGCGCTACGAGAACGGGGTCTTCGTGCAGGGAGCCACCCGCGGTGACGGCGAAACCGGCGAAGACATCACACAAAACCTCCGGACCATCGGCTCGCTGCCACTCAAGTTGCGGGCGGCGGATGCGCCGCGGGTGTTCGAAGTGCGTGGCGAAGTGTTCATGCCGCTGGCCGGATTCGAAAAGTTGAACAAGGAGGCGGTGGCTCGCGGCGAGAAGGCCTTCGTCAATCCGCGAAATGCCGCGGCTGGCAGTTTGCGCCAGCTCGATCCGCGCATGACCGCCGCCCGGCCGCTCGATCTGTTCATCTACGGCATCGGTCAGGTGGCGGGCGGCAAGGTGCCTGCGCATCACAGCCAAGTGCTGCAGTTGCTGCGCCGCTGGGGGTTCAAGATCTGTCCGCAGTCCCGCGTGGTCGAGTCGATCGACGGGTGTCTGGAGTATTACCGCGAAATGGGCGCCGCACGCAGCAAACTGCCCTATCAGATCGACGGCGTGGTCTACAAAATCGATGACATCGAATTGCAGCGGCAATTGGGGTTCGTGTCGCGCGCGCCCCGATGGGCCATTGCACATAAATTTCCGGCCGAAGAGGCGCTGACGACGGTGCGCGACATCGAATTTCAGGTGGGACGCACCGGCGCACTGACCCCGGTGGCGCGGCTCGAGCCGGTGTTCGTCGGCGGCGTCACGGTCAGCAATGCCACTTTGCACAACGTCGACGAGATGACCCGCAAGGACGTGCGGCCGGGCGATACTGTGGTCATCCGGCGCGCCGGCGATGTCATCCCGGAGGTGGCGCGGGTATTGGTCGAGCGCCGTGTCTCGGGCGCGAAACTGGTCAAGCTGCCGCGACACTGCCCGGTGTGCGGCTCTCCGGTGGTCAGAGAGGCCGAACAAGCCGTCGCGCGCTGCACCGGGGGCAGGGCGTGCGCGGCGCAGCGCAAGGAGGAAATCAAACATTTCGCCTCGCGCCGCGCGCTCGACATCCAAGGGCTCGGCGACAAGCTGGTCGAACAGTTGGTCGACCAGGATTTGGTCCGGACGCCCGCGGATCTGTTCGGCATCAAAACAGAGCAGCTTGCGACGCTCGAACGCATGGGCGAGAAGTCCGCGCAGAAATTGCAAGCGGCCATAGCCGCCGCGAAACGCACCACCCTGGCGCGCTTTTTGTATGCGCTCGGCATACGCGATGTCGGGGAGGCGACGGCGCTCGCGTTGGCGCAGCACTTCGGCAATCCCGCGGCGTTGCGGGCTGCATCGGTGGAGGACCTCCAGCAAGTGGCGGATGTGGGTCCGGTGGTGGCGGGACACATCTGCGCCTATTTCGGCAACGCCGAAAATGCGAAGCTCGTCGATCGCTTGTTGGCGAGCGGTATCACGTGGCCGGCGCCGGTTCGGCCGGGCCGGTCGCCGTTGGCGGGCCGGATTTTGGTGCTGACGGGAGCGCTGGCCAACATGACGCGTGAGGAGGCGGCCGGGGAGATCGCGCAGCGCGGCGGCAAGGTCAGCGGCAGCGTTTCGAAAAAAACCGACTACGTGGTGGCGGGCGAGGATGCGGGCTCCAAACTCAAAAAGGCTCGCGAGCTCGGCGTTGCCGTGCTCGATGAGCAGGCGTTCTTGAAATTGCTGCGAGCCTAGCGGGTCCTTGCAGACCCGCTAGGCGAGCGCATCGATCAGAGCTTCTTTGTCTATAGCTTCTTTTCTATTTTGGCGTTTTTCTTCAAATCCTCGACATAGGCCTGCAGTTTCTTGCGAATCACCGAGTTGACCAGCTGCGCCTTGACTTGATCGAACGGCGGCGGAGCGGCCTCGCGGGTGTCCTCGAGCTGAATCACGTGCCAGCCATACTGCGTCTGCACGGGCTCCGGGGTGATTTCGCCTTTCTTCAGGGCTTTGACCGCATCGGCAAACGGCTTGACCATGCGTGAGGTGGTAAACCAGCCCAGGTCGCCGCCAGTCGCCTTGGAGCCGGTGTCGAGGGACTGAGCCTTCGCCAGATCTTCGAACTTCGCGCCGCCCTTGAGCTTCTTGATGATCTGCTCGGCCTGATCCTTGCTCGCGACCAAAATGTGCCGCGCATGATATTCGGTCTTGTCCATCGAGGCGATGGCGGTTTCATATTCGGCGTGTAATTGCGCATCCGTGGGTTCTTGGCCTTTCATAATCTTTTGCGATGCCGCGTCGGCGAGCACGCGCATGCGCAACACCTCGAGCTGCGCGGCGGTGTCGAGGTCCTTGTCCAACCCGTCCTTTGCGGCCTGCGCGGCCATGAGCTCCATGCTGATCATCTCGTCCAGCACTTGGTTCTTCTGCTCGGGCGTCAATTCCTGCTGCTTACCCTGAAGCAGGCCCTTCACGTAAATGTCGTATTCGGTGCGCGATATCGCGGTTCCGTTGACGATGGCGACCGGAACAGCCGCCGGCACCGACTTGTCCGCGGCCGCGGGGGCCGCCGGCTGCTGAGTCTTGCCGCACGCCGCCAGCACGACAATGGCGAGCACGGTGGACGCGACGGTCCACGGTGTACGAAAAAATTGGCTCATTTGGGTCCTTTAGGCAAAAAAAAGCGACTTTGGCCGAACTGGCCGACGCGCCCGGGGCCGGCAGTTTAAGGCAAATTGCGTCAATTGGCGAAAAAAGCGCTGCGGCAGCGCACTCAATCGGCCGGCGGCAGCGCTTCGATCGCCAGGGCGTGAATCTCGCTTGTCAGCATGTCGGCGAGCGCCGCGTAGACCAGGCGGTGGCGCGCCACGGGGGAAATGCCGCGAAACGCTTCGGCCACGATGCGTATGCGAAAGTGACTCGCTCCCCCGGCCGCTCCGGCATGGCCGGCGTGCCGGTGACTTTCGTCCTCGACTGCGAGCTCCAGGGGCGAAAAACGGGCTATGAGTTGCCGGCGCAGGCGCTGTTCGCGCGCGGCGGGAGTCACGGCGGAGCGGCGCCCGATTCGGCGGGCCTGACCCGGCTGTTCAGCCACAGCACCTGGGGGATCATGAACAGCAGCATGGCCGCACTGATGCCGAATACCTTGAAGTTCACCCACGCGCTCTCGGCAAAGTTGCGCGCCACATAGATGTTCGCCGCTGCGAGCAGCGCGAACCAACCCACCCAAAGGATATTGATGAACAGCCAGGCGCGAGCCGAGATGTCCAGCGGCTCCTTGAACACGCTTTCGAGCAGGCGGCGCGCCAGCGGCTGTCTGCCGATGACCATGCTGCCGAGAAAGGCGACGGCGGTAAGCGCGAGCAGCACGGTGGGTTTCCATTGAATGAAGCGTTTGTCGTGCAGCAGCAGGGTTGCCGCGCCCAACGCCAGCACCACCGCGACCGTGATCAGGTGCGTGGTCTTGAAGCTGCCGGCGCTGCAACGGTGCGCGAACAGCACCAGCGTGCAAGTGACCATCAGCGAAGCGGTGGCCCAGTAGATGCCGAACAGTTTGAAAATCAGGAAGAAAACGACGAGCGGCGACCAATCGAGGAACGGTTTCATGCGCGTATCATAGCCCCAAGGATCATGAGTATTTATCTGCAACTGCACCCGGTATCGCCGCAGCGACGCTTCATTCGCCAGGCGGTCGATTGTCTGCGCGGTGGCGGGGTGATCGTCTATCCCACCGATTCTTGCTATGCGCTCGGCTGCCACATCGGCGACAAGGCCGCTTTGGAGCGAATACGCACCATTCGCGACACCGATCGCCATCATCATTTTACCCTGGTGTGCCGCGATTTGGCGGACATCGGCCGGTATGCCTTGGTGGATAACTGGCAATACCGTTTGTTGCGCGCCCACACGCCCGGTCCTTACACGTTCCTGCTCAAGGCATCACGCGAGACGCCGCGGCGTTTGAAACACGAGCGGCGCGGCACCATTGGTCTGCGGGTACCCGATCACCCGGTGCCCAAGCTGTTGCTCACCGAGCTGGGCGAGCCGTTGATGAGTTCGACTTTGTTGCTGCCGGGCGAGGAACTGCCGCGCACCGATGCGAAGGAAATCTACGAGCGGCTGCAGCACGGCGTCGATCTGGTGCTCGACGGCGGCAATTGCGGGCTGGTGCCGACTTCGGTGATCGATTTGTCGGGCGACCATGCGGTTGTGGTGCGCGTCGGTCGGGGCGACGTGGCCCCTTTTGCGAGCGCGGCACCCGTATAATAGCTGCCAGACGCGATTCGAATAGCTCGCGTTAATTGTATATAATGAGTATAAGCGTTGGAATTATCTGATTTTCTTTCGAAGATTTCGATCTGGGCAGTCCCGGTTTTATTCGCGATCACCTTGCATGAAGTCGCTCATGGCTGGACCGCCAGATACTTCGGCGATCGGACGGCGGAGCTGCTCGGCCGTCTGAGCCTGAACCCGCTGCGCCACATCGATCCCATCGGCACTGTGCTGGTACCGGGCATTCTGCTGGCGATCGGCGCGCCGCTGATCGGCTGGGCCAAGCCGGTGCCGGTGGCCACCAAGGCGCTGCGCAATCCGCGTCGCGCCGTCGTGTGGGTGTCATTGGCGGGACCGGCGGCCAATCTGCTGATGGCGGCCCTGTGGTGCGGCGTGTTGGGCGCGATCGCCCGGGTGCACGGCAATGCGACGGTCATCGATTGGATCGCACTGATGGCCCAGGCCGGTATATGGATCAACGTGGTGTTGGCGATCTTCAATTTATTGCCGATCCCGCCGCTCGACGGGGGTCGCGTGCTTGCCGGCCTGTTGCCGCCCCGATTGGGTGCTCGCTTGGAGAAAATGGAACCGGTGGGGTTGTTCGTGGTGTTGGGCCTGTCCGCATTGGGAATGTTCGGGTGGTTGTTCGAGCCGGCATATAGAGTGATAGGCCGCCTCATCAACGTCTTGGTCGGAGCGGCGGCATGATTGGAGCCACGCAGAATCGGCGAGTATTGTCCGGCATGAGGCCGAGCGGCATGCTGCACCTCGGCAATTATCACGGTGCCCTCAAGAATTGGATCGAGCTGCAGTACCAGTACGAATGCTATTTCTTCATAGCCGACTGGCATGCGTTGACCACCGGCTACGAGGATACGTCCAAGCTCGAGGAGTACACGTGGACCATGGCCATCGATTGGCTTGCGGCGGGCCTGAATCCCGGCGTGGCCACGCTGTTCATCCAGTCCAAAGTGCCCGAGCACGCCGAATTGCATTTGCTGCTGTCGATGATCACTCCCCTCGGCTGGCTGGAGCGCGTGCCTTCCTACAAGGATCAACAGACTCAGCTGGCGGATCGCGATTTGGACACTTACGGGTTCCTCGGCTACCCGTTGCTGCAATCGGCGGATATATTGCTCTACCGGTCCCAGTACGTGCCGGTCGGCGAGGATCAGGTGGCGCATGTGGAGATCACCCGCGAGATCGCGCGGCGCTTCAATCACATCTACGGGCGCGAACCGGAGTTCGAGCAAAAGGCCGAGAAGGCCATCAAGAGCTTGGGTGCGCGCAATTCATCGATGTACCGCACGTTGCGCAAGGAGTACCAGGAAAAAGGCGACGCCGAGGCGCTGGCCAAGGCCCACGCGTTGGTGGAATCGAATGCGCGGCTCACCGTCGCCGATCGCGACCGATTGCTCGGCTATCTGGAGGGAACCGGCATCGCGATTCTGCCGGAGCCCGAGGTGTTGCTCACCGCCACTCCGAAAGTGCCGGGTTTGGACGGACGCAAGATGTCGAAGTCCTACGGCAACACCATCGGGCTGCGTGAAGAGCCGGATTCCGTGGTGAAAAAGCTCAAAGCCATGCAGACCGATCCGGCCCGCATTCGCAGGACCGACCCGGGCGATCCCGAAAAATGTCCGGTATGGGATTTGCATAAAGTTTATTCCCAGACCGACACCCAGGCGTGGGTGCAGAAAGGTTGCCGCAGCGCGGGGATCGGCTGCCTGGAGTGCAAGGCGCCGCTGATCGAAAAGATCGTCGAAGAAATCTCCGGGATAACCAAGCGCGCGCAGGAGTTTGAGGAGAATCCTGAACTGGTAAGAGGTATCATCGCGGAGGGGTGTGAGCGCGCGCGCGCAGCGGCGCGCGGCACGATGGATGCGGTGCGTCAAGCCATGTCGATGAACTACCGATGAGACCTGAACTGACGCTGGTGCCGAACGCGCCGGCTGATCCGCCGGCGGCCGTGCCTGATCATGTGCAGGCCGAGATGCCGTTTGCCGTGGTGGAGGGCCAACCCATTACCGAAATGCCGCGTGATCTGTACATCCCGCCGCAGGCGCTCGAGGTGTTTCTCGAGGCTTTCGAGGGCCCGCTCGACATGCTGCTGTACCTGATACGGCGCCAAAACCTCGACATCCTCGACATTCCGATCGCCGAAATCACCCGACAATACATGCGCTACATCGAGTTGATGCAGGTATTGCAATTGGAGTTGGCGGGGGAATACCTGCTGATGGCCGCGACGCTCGCCGAGGTCAAGTCGCGCATGCTATTGCCCCGGTTGTACACGGCCGACGTCGCCGATGAGGCGGATCCGCGCGCGGAATTGGTGCGCCGGCTGCAGGAATACGAGCGCTTCAAACGAGCCGCCGAGGGAATCGACCGAATGCCGCGGTTGGAGCGCGATACCTGGGTTGCCTCCGCCGAGCTGGTCGAGCGAAAGGTGGTGCGGATCGCGCCCCGGGTGACGCTGCAGGAAATGCTGGTGGCCTTTCAAGAAGTGCTGTCCCGAAGCGACATGTTCGCGCACCTGCACGTGCAGCGCGAACCGCTCTCGGTAAGGCAGCGTATGACCGACGTGTTGTCGGCCCTGACCACGAGCGCATTCGTGGATTTCGTACGGCTGTTTCGTCCCGAAGAGGGGCGTCGAGGCGTTACCGTGACCTTCGTGGCCATTTTGGAATTGCTGCGCGAAGGATTGATCGAAATGGTTCAATCGGAAGCCTATGGTCCGCTGCACGTGCGCCTGGGCAATCCGGCTCGACACCTGAAACTGGTGGCCGATGACGATGCGGCGAACGACGACCTTGCGAGAACCCAATGAACGATCAATACGTAAGAAATGTGATTGAAGCGGCGCTGCTTGCCGCCGGGCGGCCGCTCACGGCGGAGGAGCTCATCGGTCTGTTTGACGAACGCGATGGATCGAACGCCGATGAGGTACAAGCCGCGCTCGACTCGCTGCGCCATGACTACCAGACCCGGGGGATCGAGCTGGTGGAGGTCGCGAACGGCTATCGAATCCAGATCCGGGCCGCGGTGGTGCAGCCGGTGTCGCGGCTGTGGCAGGAGCGGCCGGCCAAGTATTCGCGCGCGTTGCTCGAGACCTTGGCGCTGGTGGCTTATCGGCAACCGATCACACGCGGTGAAATCGAAGATATTCGCGGCGTGGCGGTGAACCCCAACATCATCAAAACCTTGCTCGAGCGCGGCTGGATTCGCGTCGTCGGCCAGCGCGACGTGCCGGGCAGACCGGAACTGCTGGGGACCACCCGGGAATTTCTGGATTATTTCGGCCTGCAAAGGCTGGACGATCTGCCGACGCTTGCGCAACTGAAGGAACTCGAGGACTTGCGCGTGCAATTGACTCTGCCCGGCGCCAATGCCGCAGATGCGCCGGTCGCAGAGGTCGCGCGGGCTGCCGAGAGCGCGGCAGCCGCGCCTAAAGGCGAGTTTGCCGATGCCGCGGCGGACGAGGAAGACCCGGAGCCGGCCGATGCGGCATTGGCACGGCCGCAAGGGTTGGTCGCCCGCGGCGCGGCAGACGATGCGTATTGATGCGAGCGCGCCCGCCACGCCGGCGGCCGACGCCGCGTAAGGACTCGACGCCCGGCAAGGAGCCGGCGCCCCTCGAGCGAGTGCAAAAGCTGCTGTCGGCGGCGGGTGTGGGCTCGCGGCGCGAAGTAGAGCGCTGGATCCGCGAAGGACGGCTGCAGGTCAACGGCGCGGTACCGGCGTTGGGTGCGCGGCTCGCGCCTCGCGACCGGATCACCCTCGACGGCCGTCCGGTGCGCCTGCATGCACCTAAGTCCCATGAGTCGCGCGTACTGCTTTATCACCGCTCGCCGGGCGAGACGCTCGATCTGAAGGCGGCGACCGCGCGCGCCGCCGAGCATCTGAACCTGCCGCGCTCCTCGGGCCGTTGGCTTGCCGTACAAGCCATGCCGCCAGTGGACGGCGGTCTGGAAATTCTGACCGATGATGGGTCGTGGGCGCATCGGGTGTCGCGCGGCGTGCATGCGCTCACCGTCGATTACCTGCTGCGCATGCGCGGACCGCTCACCGATCAATTGGTCGAGGAGTTTCGAGCGGCCGAGGACTGCGAAGGAGAGCCGATGAGCATTTTGCAGGCCGACGCGCAGTACGGCGCGGGTTTCAATCACTGGCTTCATGTCACGGTGCGTGCGACTCGCTCCGCCCAAGTGCGGCATTGGTGGGCCGCGCGCGGCATCATCGTCAGCAGACTCATGCGGGTGCGCTTCGGTCCGGTGCATTTGTCGAGGGAATTGCCGCGCGGGCATTCGCGCGCCATGCTGGCGAGCGAGCGCAACGCATTGATGAACGAGATCGATGCCGCGAAAGCCGCCCACGAGGCGCAATCGCAACCCGAACCGGCTGCGCCCTAGGGGAATACTCCGACAGGCTCCTACCCGCCGGCCTTCGGTTCGGAGGAGGCGAGCAATTCCTTCAGATACTGTTGCCACGCCGCCGCCCAGGTGTGCGTACCGTGTCCGTGGGTCTGGTTCGAGGCGGGCAAGAGCACGAAGCGGCCGTTCTTCAGCCGTTTGATCTCGCGCTCGGCGATGCCCAGCTCCGGCGGATTGACGAAATCATCCGCCGAATTGATCCACATGACCGGCACGCCGATCTTGTCGAGGCCGGCGGAAGGGTCGTAATTGCGCGAGGCGTCGACTTGATAGAGCAAGTCATTCGCATCCAGGTCGTCCAGTTCGCGCTGCATGTATTTCTGCAGGAACTGATCGGCGGCGTCGCGGGTAGGCAGCGCCAGCTGCATTTGGATCGGCGAGCTGCCGGCGATGAGCAGCATGCCGGCCGCGGCGTGCAAAGCGCCCATCGGTTCGCTGCGGTACTCGCCCTGCATCCACTCACGGTCCGAACGAATCGCATCCATGAGCAGATCGCGCCACAGCCGGTTGCGGCCGGCGATTTGCACCGGTAGGCAGGCGAGGGGCATGAGCGCGTCAGCGAAATCGGGATAGCGCTCGCCCCACATCCAGGTGTGCATGCAACCCATGGAAGTGCCGATCACCAGCCGTAAATGATCCACCTGCAAGCCCTGCGTCAGCAGCGCCTGCTGCGCGGCCACCATGTCGTCGTAGTCGTATTGCGGAAAGTGCGCGTGCAGGCCGTCACTCGGTTTGCTGGATCCGCCGTGGCCGATGCCGTCCGGCAGGATGATGTAGAAGCGGCTGCTGTCCAGCAATTGACCCTTGCCGAACAGGACCCCGGCGAACCGCTCGACGAGAAAGCTGCGCCCCGAACCGCCGGTGCCGTGCAGGACGAGCACCGCATTGTTGACCCGGCCTTGCGCATCGCGGTGCGGTTTGCCGAGCGTCGTGTAATGCAGTCGCAGCTCCGGCAGCGTCTCTCCGGAGGCAAAGCGGAAGTTGGCGACGACATAGTCGCCTTCGGTCGATTTGAGCGCGAGGTTGGCGGCATCGGCGCGCACGGCGTGCGGAACGAGCCAAAGACATGCCGCCGCCGCGCAATAGGCCGCGGCCAGGGCGATTAACGAGCTTCGCGGGGTCATCTTGGAGCGCTCCTGCGTTGATTCATTGCGCGTCGAAGTATTCACCGTTGATGCCGCGCCCGTGCGGACCCAGTAAATACAGAAACGGCCCGGCTACCGACGCCGGGCTCGGCAACGTGTTCGGATCCTCCGCCGGATACGCGGCGGCGCGCATGCCGGTGCGCATGCGGCCCGGATTGACGCTGTTCACCCGGATATTCTCTTCGCTTTCGAGCTCCTGGGAGAGCATGCTGCGGACCGACTCCAACCCGCTCTTGGACACAGCATAGGCTCCCCAAAAAGGGCGTTGGTTTTTCACCACGCCGCTGCTGACGAATATTACCGAGGCATCGGTCGAGTTGCGCAGATTAGGCAGCAAGACCTGGGTCAGGATGAAGGGCGCGGTGAGATTCACATGCAGCACGCGGCACCAGGTAGGGACATCGTAGTGCTCCAAAGGCGTGCGGTCGCCCAACAGAGCCGCGGCGTGCACCAGGCCGTCCAACCGGCCGAACTCATCGGCGATGGTCTTGGCCAAATGGTCATAGTCCACCGCCGTCGCGGTCGCCAGATCCAGCTTGGCGATGGCGGGATGCGGTGCGCCCAGAGCCTCGATTTCATCGTAAATGCCATCGAGCTTGGTGCCGTTGCGTCCCGATAGAATCACGCTGGCACCGGCGCGCGCGCATTCCAGGGAGAGCGCTCGGCCAAAGCCGCCGCTGGCTCCGGTGACCATGATGACACGGCCGCGCAGCACGCCGGGGTCGGGAATGTAATGTTTGGGTATCGGCATGCAGGCTCCGCAATGCGTTAGGGGATGGGACGGCTGCGACCAGATCCGCGCCCTCGATTCCGGCGGCAAGGCGCGGCCGCGGTAAGGCTCTTCAAGAGGGCTCGGAGGGCGTCTCATCGGCGGCCGCGCCGGATTGCGCCGCGTCCGCAACACGCGGTGCGCGCGCCAGCGTTTCAATGTGCTCGATGGGCTCCAGTTCGCGGCTGACGCGCAGCCCGAGCTCCGGAAAGCGGCGCGCCGCCGGCAGCACCTGCTGTTCGAGCGAGCCAACCGCCTTGTTGAACGAGTCGACGCTGTTGCCGAGCGACTTGCCCAGTTTCGCCAGATGTTCGCCGAACACCGCCAGGCGCTTGTAGAGTTCTTCGCCGAGCCGGCGGATTTCCGCGGCATTGTCGGCAAGGACCCCCTGCTTCCATCCGTAGGCGACGGCTTTCAATAGGGCAACCAGGCTGGTGGGTGTGGCCAGCATGACGTTCTGCCGCAGCGCCTCGTCGATCAAGCCGGGATTTTCCTGCAGCGCCGCGGACAGAAATTGATCGCCGGGCAGGAACAGCACCACGAAATCCGGGCTGTGCTCGAACTGCGACCAATATTGCTTGGACGACAATTCGCGCACCCGCGCGCCGACGAGTTGCGCATGCCGCCGCAGCTGCATGGCGCGCTCTTCATCGCTTTGCGCCTCCACCGCGGCAAGATACGCCTCGAGCGGCGTCTTCACGTCCACCACGATGTCGCGGCGTTCGGGCATGTGCACGATCATGTCGGGCCGGATCGCACCGCTCTCGGTCGACTGGTGTTGCTGCTCGGTGAAATCCACATGCTCGCTCATCCCGGACAGTTCAACCAGCCGCCTCAAGGTGATCTCGCCCCATTGGCCGCGCACGTCAGGCCGGCGCAGCGCGGTCACCAAATTGCGCGTCTCGCGCGACAACAGGGTTTGCCCGCTCGCCAACGTCTCCATTTGGCTCTTGATGGTGGCAAAGGCATCGATGCGATCGCGTTCGATGCTTTGAATTTGAGCTTCGGTCTTGGCGAGCGCTTCGCGGATCGGCCGCACCATGGATTCTATGGCGGTCTCGCGTTCCTTCAACGCGGCGGATGCGTCCAGCTGCTGGCGCGTCAGCCGCTCGCGCGCCAGCTGCAGAAAAAGCTCGCTGTTGTTCTTGAGGCTGTCCTGGGCGAGTTCGCCGAAGACTGCGCGCAACTGCTCCCGCGCGCGTTCGAGCGCCTGCTCGCGTTCGCTGCGCGCGACCTCTTCGGTCTTGATCTGCGCCTTCAGTGTCGTCAATTCGATACGCAGCGCCTGTTCGCGCCTGGCGCGCAACAACAGGGCCGCCAGAGCCCCAAGCGCGAATCCGACGATGCCTCCCGCCAGCAGTGCCGGCCATAAGCCGCCAAAGCTCATGTGCGCCCGCTGCGGTCGAGCCAACCGAGCAACTCGGCCGGCTGCGCGACCGAACCGTCGCCGCCCCACGACTGCCAATCCTCATCGTCGCCCAGGTAACCGTAGGTCGCCACCAGGGCCGGCATGCCGGCCGCGTGGGCCGCTTGCACGTCACGCTCGGCATCGCCCACATAGATGCAGGCCTCGGCGGTGACGCCGGCCAGCTTCGCCGCATGCAGCATCGGCAGCGGATGCGGCTTGCGTTCGCTCACGGTATCCCCGCTGACCACGCATGCGAATCGATCGCGCAGGTCGAGCTGCGCGAGCAGCGGGTCGGTGAGCCACGCCGGTTTGTTGGTGACGACCCCCAAATTCAAGCCGCGGTTCGACAATTCAGCCAGCACCGATTCCATGCCGCTGAACAGGCGCGTGCGCAGGCCGACGCCCGCGGCGTATATCTGCAGGAATCGGCTCTGCAAGGCCGCGAACTGCTGCGGATCCGCATCCGGAAAGCCGAGATTGATCAAGCGGGTGGAACCATGACTGACCGAGGGGCGCACCACCTCGAACGCCAGCGGTGCAAGCCCCTGTTCGACGCGCACTGCATTCAGCGCATCGACCATCTCGGGCGCCGTGTCGAGCAACGTGCCGTCCAGATCGAACAGAATCGCGCGCAGCGGCGAGGCCATGTCAGCAGGCGCTCGAGCCGGGTTCGGTTCGGCGGAAATGCGCCAGATAGTTCACGTTGGTATTCGGCGACAGGCGGAATGCCCGGGTCAAGGGGTTGTACGCGATGCCGCACAGGTCGATGAGTTCGAGGCCGGCGGCTCTTCCCCATCGCGCGAGCTCGGAGGGGCGGATGAATTTCAGATATTCATGCGTGCCGCGCGGCAAAACTTGCGCAATGTATTCGGCCCCGAGAATCGCCACCGCGAACGCCTGCGGATGGCGATTCAATGTCGATACGATGACGTCGCCCGCAGGCTTCGTCAGAGCGGCGAGAGATTGAAGCGCCGCGGCCGGATCCGGTACATGCTCCAGCATTTCCATGCAAGTGACGGCATCGAACGCGCCGTGCCGCTCGCGGGCGAGATCCTCCACGGCCGCCGTTCGATATCCGACGGGGATTTTCGCCTGCAGCGCGTGCAATTCGGCGACCTCGATCAGGGCGGCGGACAGGTCGATTCCGAGCACGCGCGCACCGGCGCGCGCCATGGATTCGGATAGAATTCCACCGCCGCAGCCGACATCGAGAACCTGTTTTCCGGGCACCGCAATGGCGCGATCCACATATCGCAGCCGCAGCGGATTGAGTTCATGCAGCATTTTCGACGGGCCGTTCGGATCCCACCAGCTCTGCGCGAGGGCGGTGAATTTGGCTATTTCAGCCGTATCGGCATTTTGCGCGGGCTCAGTCACGTACGGCTCCTGCGCCCGGCCGCGGGCAGGATCCGGCGGGCCTCGACGCTCAAATCGGCGGGAATAGCGGGCATGCCCAAAGTATATCGGCTTATCGGCATCGGCGGCTTAAACTGAAGAGGATCTGTGCTAGAATTAGCCGATGTTGAGACCATGTCTCGCCTCCATTAAACCCGCTTAATTTGTAGCCCGACGGCTCATCGGGACTCTCGCTTATGGCCGAGATCGCACGCGAAATATTGCCCGTAAATCTCGAAGACGAGATGCGGAAGTCCTATCTCGACTACGCAATGAGCGTGATCGTCGGGCGCGCACTGCCCGACGTGCGCGACGGCTTGAAGCCGGTGCACCGGCGCGTGCTGTACGCGATGCGCGAATTGGGCAACGACTATAACAAAGCGTATAAAAAGAGCGCACGCGTCGTAGGCGATGTGATCGGCAAATATCATCCGCACGGCGACGCCTCGGTCTACGATGCCATCGTGCGCATGGCGCAGCCGTTCTCGATGCGCTACCTGCTGGTCGACGGCCAGGGTAACTTCGGTTCGGTGGACGGCGATCCGCCCGCGGCGATGCGCTACACCGAAGTGCGCATGTCGAAACTGGCCGCGGAGTTGCTTGCCGATATCGACAAGGAAACGGTCGATTTCACTCCCAACTACGACGAATCGGAGAGCGAACCGGCGGTCCTGCCGACACGCATACCGAATCTGTTGATCAACGGCTCCTCCGGCATTGCGGTCGGCATGGCGACCAATATTCCGCCGCACAACCTGAACGAGATCATCAGCGCGTGCATCGCGCTGATCGAAGATCCGGAAATAACGCTCGCGCAGCTGATGCAGATCGTTCCCGGTCCGGATTTCCCGACCGCCGGCCTGATAAACGGCGCCCAAGAGATCGTCGCCGCATACAAGACCGGCCGCGGCCGCCTGCACGTGCGCGCGCGCACCCATACCGAGGATGTGGGCAAGGGCGATCGCCAGGCGATCATCATCACCGAGCTGCCCTATCAGGTGAACAAGGCCAAGCTGATCGAGCGCATCGCCGATCTGGTGCGCGACAAGCTGATCGAGGGCATCGCTTCGGACGGTTTGCGCGACGAGTCGGACAAGGACGGCATGCGCGTGGTGATCGAGCTGAAGCGCGGCGAAGTGCCCGAGATCCTGCTGAACAATTTGTTCGCGCAGACCACCATGGAAACGGTCTTCGGCATCAACATGGTGGCGCTGGTCGACGGCCAGCCGCGTTTGCTGAGTTTGAAGGAGATGCTCGATGCTTTCCTGCGCCACCGGCGCGAGGTGGTCACCCGGCGCACGGTTTACGAGCTGCGCAAGGCGCGCGAGCGCGGCCACGTGTTGGAAGGCCTGGCAATCGCGCTCGCCAACATCGATGAAATCATTGCGGTGATCAAGGCGTCGCCGTCGCCCGCGGAGGCGAAGGTCGCGTTGGTCTCCAGAGCATGGGGGCCGGGTGCCGTGCCGGATATGCTGGCGCGCGCGGGCGCGATCAGCACTCGCCCCGAAGCCGAGACGGTGCCGCTGGGGATGATCGCGGGGGCGTACCGGCTGACGGAAATTCAGGCGCAGGCGATTTTGGACATGCGCCTGAATCGCCTGACCGGCCTGGAGCAGGACAAAATCATTGCGGAATTTCAGGAGTTGTTGGCGTTGATCCGCGACCTGAGCGACATTCTGGCGCGCCCGGAGCGGTTGCTCGCGGTCATCCGCGGCGAACTCGATTACATCCGCGACACCTTCGCCGACAAGCGGCGTACCGAGATCATCGTCAATCACGAGGACCTCACGATCGAGGACCTCATATCGCCCGAGGAAGTGGTGGTGACCTTGTCGCACGGCGGCTACGCCAAGGCGCAGCCGGTCTCCACCTACCAGGCGCAGCGTCGCGGAGGGCGCGGCAAGGCGGCGACCAGCGTCAAGGATGAAGATTTCGTCGACAAACTGTTCGTGGCCAATACCCACGACACCCTGTTGTGCTTTTCCGACCACGGCAAGCTTTACTGGCTCAAGGTCTATCAGCTGCCGCAGGCGAGCCGGGGTTCGCGCGGCAAGCCGATCGTTAATCTATTGCCGCTTCAGGAAGGCGAGCGCATCAGCGCCATGCTGTCGATCAAGGAATTCGAGGAAGGCAAATTCGTGTTCATGGCGACCAGCTTTGGAACCGTGAAGAAGACCCCGCTTGCCCTGTTTTCACGACCGCGCGCGAGCGGCATCATCGCCGCCGCACTCGATGAGGGCGACAAGCTGGTCGGCGCCGCAATCACCGACGGCACCAAAGATATCCTGCTGTTCACCAGCGGCGGAAAGTCGATTCGCTTCACTGAGGACGAAGTGCGGCCCATGGGCCGGGAAGCCGCGGGCGTGCGCGGAGTCAAGCTCAGCGGGGATCAGCGGGTCAATGCGCTGATAGTGGCCGAACAGGGCTACATCCTCACAGCGTCCGAAAACGGCTTCGGCAAACTCACCCCGCTCGAGGACTTTCCCCGGCACGGCCGCGGCGGCCAAGGCGTGATCGCGCTGCAGGTTACGCACCGCAATGGCCGCATGATCGGCGCACTGCAGGTCGGTTTGGATGACGAAATCATGCTCATGAGTCAGAGCGGCACGTTGGTGCGCACACCGGTCAAGGACATATCCGTGGTCGGGCGCAATACCCAGGGCGTGCGCCTGATCCGGCTGGAGGAGGGCGACCAACTCTCCGGCTTGGAACGCATCGATGGGCTCGCGGGCGAAGGCGATGACGCCGATGTCACCGATGCCGACGGCTCCGATGGTGCAGCGGCCGCCTCCCCCGACGCGTAAACCGGAATCGGGATGAGGCCCTACAATTTCTCTCCCGGACCGGCCGTGCTGCCGCTGGAAGTGCTGCAGCAGGCCCGCGAGGAACTGCTCGACTGGAACGGCAGCGGCATGTCGGTGATGGAAATCAGCCACCGCGGAGCGGCCTTCATGCGGGTTGCGGCCGAGGCCGAGGAGGATTTGCGCGAGCTGATGGCCGTGCCGAGCGATTACAAGGTCTTGTTCATGCAGGGAGGCGCGTCGGCTCAATTCGCCTTCGTGCCCTTGAATCTCACCACCGCTGCGTCCACGGCCGACTACGTCAACACCGGTCATTGGTCCAAAAAAGCGCTTGCCGAAGCTTGGCGCTATTGCAAGGTGCGGGTGGCGGGGGATGCGGGCGGCGACTATCTGCGCGTGCCGCCGCAGAGCGAGCTCAAACTGAACCCGCACGCCGCCTATGTGCATTACACGCCGAACGAGACCATCGGCGGTGTGGAGTTCGGCTATGTTCCGCAGACCGGCGGCGTGCCGCTGGTGGCCGATATGTCCTCGAATATCCTGTCGCGGCCGATCGACGTGTCCCGGTACGGCCTGATTTACGCCGGGGCGCAGAAGAACATCGGTCCGTCGGGTTTGACGGTGGTGATCGTGCACCGGGACCTCATCGGCCGGGCGCGGCCCGAAACGCCGTCGCTGTTCGACTACAAGGCCGTCGCCGACGAGCACTCGATGCTGAATACTCCGCCGACCTTCGCGTGGTACGTGGCGGGACTCGTGTTCAAGTGGCTGAAGAGGAACGGCGGGGTTGCCGCCATGGCCGAACGCAACCGGGCGAAGGCCCGGCTGTTGTACGCGGCCATCGACGGCTCGTCGCTGTATCGCAATACGGTACAGGTCGATTCGCGCTCGCGGATGAACGCCACCTTCACCTTGAAAAAGCCGGAGTTGGATGCGCTTTTCATCGAACAGGCGGCTGCGGCCGGCCTCGCCAATCTCAAGGGCCATCGGGTTCTCGGCGGAATGCGCGCCAGTTTGTACAACGCGATGCCGCTCGCCGGCGTGGAAGCGCTGATCGGGTTCATGCGCGAGTTCGAATTCAAGCACGCGTGAGGTCGCAGCATGGCAAGCCGTAAAGCAAAAACGAGTAAACGAGAAGCTCAAAAGGGCTCCGCCGCTGTGCGTGCTTCGAGGGCGCCGGGCGGGACCGCCGCGCTGAGCGGGACATCCGGGGTGCGGCCCACGCATGCCGATCTCGGAGAAATCCGCGAGCGCATCGATTCGATCGATGCGCGCATCCAGGAGTTGCTCAACGAGCGGGCGCGGTTCGCGCAGTTGGTGGGGATCTCCAAGACGGCGAGCGGCAAGGCGGTCGATTTCTACCGCCCCGAGCGCGAGGCGGAGGTGCTTCGAAAGGCGCTCAAACGCAACCGGGGGCCCTTGCGGGACGAAGAGATCGCGCGCTTATTTCGCGAAATCATGTCCGCCTGCCTGGCTCAGCAGGAACCGCTCAAGGTCGCGTTCCTGGGTCCGGAGGGCACTTTCACTCAAGCGGCCGTGCTCAAGCACTTCGGCTCCTCGGTGCGGGCGCTGCCGTTGCCGGCGATCGACGAGGTGTTTCACGAGGTGGAGGGCGGCATCGCCGATTTCGGGGTCGTCCCCATCGAAAATTCCAGCGAGGGCACGGTCAATCACACGCTCGATATGTTCCTGGGCTCGCCCCTGAAGATCTGCGGGGAGGTGGAGCTGCGCATCAATCACCACCTGATGGGCCGCATGAGCGCGATCACCGACGTCAGGCGCGTGTGCGCGCACGTGCAGGCGCTGGCCCAATGCCGCGGTTGGCTGGACGAACACCTGCCGGATGTCGAGAGGGTGCCCGTATCGAGCAATGCCGAAGGGGCCCGCCGCGCTCGCGATGAGCGCGCTACGGCGGCCATCGCGAGCAGCGCCGCCGCCGAGATCTACGGGCTGTCGATGCTCGCCAACGATATCGAGGATCGTGCCGATAACACCACCCGGTTTCTGATCGTGGGTCGAAAGCTCTTCAATGCGAGCGACGCCGACCGCACCACGCTGCTGGTGTCGGCCAGCAAGACCGACGATGCGGGTGCGCTGTTCCGGCTGCTCGAACCGTTGGCCGAGCATCGCATCAACATGACGCGCATCGAATCGCGCCCGTCCCGCAAGCGCAAATGGGACTACGTGTTCTTCATCGACATCGAGGGCCATGTGAGCGATCCGCCCGTGGCGAAGGCGTTGGCCTCCTTGGAGAAGCGGGCTTCGCTGTTCAAGATCCTGGGCTCCTATCCGCGGGCCGTTCTTTGATGCGCAAATTCGACGCGCGACCCGCGCGCCGAGTCTTCGGCACGCTCACCGTGCCCGGCGACAAATCCATTTCGCACCGTGCGCTGATGTTGTCCGGTCTGGCCGAGGGACCCAGCTGCGTCAACGGGTTCCTGCCGAGTGAGGACTGCCTGCGGAGCCTCGCGGCAATGCGCGCCTTGGGCGTACGAATCGAGCAACCGCACCCCACCGAGGTGCGGATTCACGGAGTCGGATTGCGAGGTTTGAAGGCCGCGCCGCACGCGCTCGACATGGGCAACGCCGGCACGGCCATTCGGTTGTTCACCGGCCTGCTGGCGGCGCAGGCGTTTTCGTCGCGACTGATAGGCGATGAATCGCTGATGCGCCGGCCGATGGAACGCGTTGCGAAACCGCTGCGTGAGATGGGCGCCCTGGTGCGCACCCACGACGGCAAGCCGCCTGTGGACATAGAAGGCGGACGGCGGCTGCACGGCATCGAGTACCGCATGCCGGTGGCAAGTGCGCAGGTGAAGTCGGCCATTCTGCTGGCGGGTCTTTATGCCGACGGCCCTACGACCGTGATTGCGCCCGCGGTGTGCCGCGATCACAGCGAACGCATGCTGTTGAGCTGCGGAGTGCGGCTCGAGAGCCGGGGTTTGAGCACCACGATTCATCCGCCGGAGCGGCTCGCGGCCCAGCAAATCGAGGTCCCCGGGGACTTTTCGTCCGCCGCATTTTTCATCGTGGCGGGTCTTCTGGGCGGCGCCGGGGACGGCTTGCTGCTGCACAATGTGGGACTTAACCCGACCCGCACCGGTTTGCTCGATATTCTGCGCGGCATGGGCGCGGACATCGAAATCCTGAATCTGCGCAACAGCGGCGCCGAACCGGTGGCGGATTTGCGGGTGCGGGCCTCGGCGCTCAAGGCAGTCGCCGTGCCGGCGGCGTTGGTGCCTCTGGCCATCGACGAATTTCCGGTGCTATTCATCGCCGCCGCCTGCGCCGCGGGGCAGACCGTCATCACCGGTGCGGAGGAATTGCGCGTCAAGGAAAGCGATCGAATTGCCGCGATGAGCGCCGGTTTCAAAACCCTCGGGGTCGAACATTGCGTCACGCCCGACGGCATGCGCATCGAGGGCCGCGCGGCCGGCCCGGCCTTCGGGGGCGGCGAGGTCGATGCCCTCGGCGATCATCGAATCGCCATGGCCTTCAGCGTTGCCAGCCTGCGTGCGGCCCAGAGCATCGGGATTCGGGACGTCGCCAACGTGGCGACCTCGTTCCCTGGATTCGTCGAACTCGCCCGCTCTGTGGGCCTCGATGTTGCGGAATCTTAAGTTTTAAACCCCGTCATGACCGCGGTACCCGTCCTCACCATCGATGGCCCCTCCGGATCCGGCAAGGGGACCGTCAGCCGCGCCGTCGCGATGGCTCTCGGGTGGCGCCTGCTCGACAGCGGTGCGCTGTATCGCTTGGTGGCCCTGGGGGGCCGCCGCGCGGGTATTGCGTTGGACGACGCCACTGCATTAAGTAACCTCGCTCAGCATATCGACATGCGTTTCGGCTCAGGGGAGGCCGGGGAGGAAATCGTATGGCTGGGCGGCCGGGACGTGACCCGCGATATCCGCACCGAGGAGGCGGGCAATGACGCCTCCAAAGTGGCCGCCATCCCCGAAGTGCGCGCCGCGCTGTTGGAGCGGCAGCGGCGGTTCGCCGCACCTCCCGGGCTGGTGGCCGACGGCCGCGATATGGGGACCGTGGTGTTTCCGCTCGCTCCGGTGAAGATTTTCCTGACGGCGAGCCCGGCCGAGCGAGCGCAGAGGCGTCATAAGCAGTTGAAAGAAAAGGGGGTTACTGCTACCCTTGCCGCCCTTTCGCTGGAGATAGCGGAGCGTGATCAGCGCGATATTACGCGCTCCGCCTCGCCTCTTGTCGCAAGCGCGGACGCGATCCTTCTCGATACGACGGGCCTGTCCGTCGACGCGGTGGTCGAGCGCGTTTTAGGTATTGCCCGGAAGCGTCTGTCGCCGGGAGTTTTGTCGGATTAGGTTGCGGCTGATCAGGGATCGATCGCCGTTGTTATCGGTAACCCCTCGTGCACACGGGACTGGTGCCAGGGAAGCGTTTTTATAGAGAGCATATGACAGAAAGTTTTGCGGAATTGTTTGAACAGAGCATCGCGAGTCAGCGGATTCGCCCCGGCACCATCCTCAACGGATTGATCGTCGAAGTCGGACAAGACTACGTCATAGTCAATGTCGGCTTGAAGTCCGAGGCGGTCATTCCCTCCGATCAGTTCAAGAACGAAAAGGGTGAAATCGAGGTCGCCGTCGGCGAGACGGTCGAGGTCGCATTGGACAGCGTCGAGGACGGCTCCGGGGAAACCCGCCTGTCCCGCGAGAAAGCCAAACGCGCGAGAACCTGGACGCGACTCGAGGCCGCGTTCGAGAAGCAAGAAGTGGTCATCGGCATCATCACCGGTCGGGTCAAAGGCGGATTCACCGTCGAGATCGACAATGTGCGCGCCTTCTTGCCGGGATCCCTGGTCGATGTGCGCCCGGTTCGCGATCCGTCTTATCTTGAAAACAAGCCGCTGGAATTCAAGGTCATCAAGCTCGATCAAAAGCGCAACAACGTCGTGGTGTCGCGCCGCGCGGTGGTTGAGCAGGAATACAGCGCCGAACGTTCCGCGCTGCTCGACAATTTGCAGGAAGGCGCGGTCGTCAAGGGTGTGGTCAAGAATCTCACCGATTACGGTGCTTTCGTCGATTTGGGCGGCATCGATGGATTGCTGCATATCACGGATATGGCATGGAAGCGCGTGAAACACCCCTCCGAGGTGGTCAAGGTCGGTGAAGAGATCGACGTGCGCATTCTCAAGTTCGATCGCGAGCGTCAGCGCGTCTCCCTGGGATTGAAGCAGTTGGGCGCCGATCCGTGGCAGAACATCGCACGGCGGTATCCCGCCAACACGCGCCTGTTCGGCAAGGTGACCAACATCGCCGACTACGGCTGCTTCGTGGAAATAGAGGAAGGCGTGGAAGGCCTGGTGCACGTCTCGGAAATGGATTGGACCAACAAGAACGTGAATCCGGCGAAAGTGGTGCACGTCGGCCAGGAGGTCGAGGTCATGGTTCTCGACATCGACGAAGAGCGCCGCCGCATAAGCCTCGGGGTCAAGCAATGCAAGACCAACCCGTGGAAGGAGTTCGCTGAGAACTACAACCGCGGCGACAAGGTGAGCGGTCAAATCAAATCGATCACCGACTTCGGCATATTCATCGGGCTCGCCGGCGGCATCGACGGTTTGGTGCATTTATCGGATATCTCCTGGGATATGCCCGGCGAAGAAGCCGTGCGCAGCTACCAAAAAGGGCAGCAGGTTGATGCGATGGTGCTTTCGATCGATCCGGAACGCGAACGGATCAGCTTGGGCATCAAACAACTTGCCAAGGACCCCTTCTCCGCCTACATCGCCGAGCACCCGAAAGGCAGCGTGGTACACGGCGTGGTGCGCGAAGTCGATGCGAAGGGCGCCATCATCGATCTCGGCAACGGGGTCGATGGTCAGCTGCGCGCCTCCGAGCTGTCGCGCGACCGCGTCGAGGACGCGCGCCTGCTGCTCAAAGTCGGCGAGGAAGTGGAGGCCAAATTCACCGGCGTGGATCGCAAGGGCCGCACCATTTCGCTGTCGATCAAGGCGAAGGATATTCACGAAGAGCAGGAGGCCATGCAGAATTACCGGACCGATTCGCCCACCGGGACCAGCCTGGGGGATCTTCTCAAAGAGCAAATCTCAGGTCAGGATTGAGGACTGAAGGCAGCCCGGCGGCCATGGCGGCCGCCGAGCTGCATTCCAACGTATGTCTAGTGATGCCCACGGATCGATAATGACGAAATCGGAACTCATTGAGATCATTTCGGCCAAACAAAAGCATCTTCCGGCGAAGGATGTGGAGCTCGCCGTGAAGCAATTGCTGGAAATCATGAGCGATGCGCTGGCCACCGGCGAAAGGATAGAGATCCGCGGCTTCGGCAGCTTCTCGCTGCACTTTCGTCCTCCGCGACAGGGCCGCAACCCGAAGACCGGTGAGGCGGTGGCGCTTGCAGGCAAACATGTGCCGCACTTCAAGCCGGGCAAAGACCTGCGCGAGCGCGTCAACGACGGTGCAGATCAACCGATCCGCGATTGAGCCGGTGCGCTGACTCGGCCCCGACCGCATGCCCGAGATCTCGTTGCTGACTTGGTTCGCCGTTCTGGCGGCATTGATTGTGGGCATTCTCGCCGGTCATTTCGGCTGGGGCCGACGCTGGCGCGGACCGTTCGGCAAGCTGCACCCGGACTATCTCACCGGCCTTGATTACCTCGTCACCGAGCAGCCCGATCGGGCGCTCGACATGTTCCTGAAGCTGATGGATGCGAATGCCGACACCATCGAAACTCACTTCGCGCTAGGTTCCTTGTATCGGCGGCGCGGCGAAGTCGAGCGCGCGATTCGCATTCACCAGACTCTTCTGGCGCGCGAGGATCTCGCACCCGAACACCGCGAGCAGGCGCTGCTCGCTCTGGCGCAGGATTACCTGCGTTCGGGTCTGCTCGATCGAGCAGAGGAGCTGTTCCAGCAAGTCAGCGAGGTGCCGCGGCTGCGCGCCATCGCACTCGAGTCGCTGCGCGGTGTCTATGAACGTCAGCACGAGTGGCAGCAAGCGCTTGATACCTACCGGCAGCTGGCGCGCATCAAGGCTGCGCCGCCCAAATTCGTGGCCGCTCATTATCTGTGCGAGCTCGCCAGCCTGGCGCTCGAGCGCGGCGAGAGCAGCGAAGCACGGAGCCTGTTGCGCATGGCGCGGCAAGAAGTAGCGCCATTTCCGCGCGCCGCCGTACTGCGCGCCCAGATCGCCGAGCGCGACGCAGAGCCGGAATTGGCGACGCGCCTGCTGCGCGGCGCGTTGAACGAGGCGCCGAAGCTCCTGCAGGATGAGCTGCCGCATTTGTTGAGACTGGTGGGTCCCGAGCGTCGCGATCTGGTGCTGGGAGAGCTGGTGGCGCTCGCCGAATCGCGTCATGTCGACGAGTTGAAGCGTTTGGCATTCGCCGCGATCGCGGCCGATTTGGCCACCGCCGCACCGCTGCGGCCGGTGATCGAGACGGTGTTCAAGACCGATGCGACTCTGAATGCCGTATGGCAGGCGGCTGGAGGGCAATTCGAGCGCATCGCCCTGGAGGTCGGCGCTTTGCTGTCGCAGGCCGAGAAATATCGCTGCGGCGAGTGTGGCTTTGCGGGACGAAACTTCTACTGGCATTGTCCGGCCTGCCAGTCCTGGGACAGCTCTGAGCCGTACGCCATCGTAAAACTGCGCTGAAAATCCGTTATGATTTCGCCATGAACACTAAAGCGGTAAACACCTGTGTATTTCCCGTCGCCGGGCGCGGCACGAGATTCCTTCCGGTCACCAAGGCGAGTCCGAAGGAAATGCTGCCGATCGTCGACAAGCCGCTCATCCAATACGCCGTGGATGAGGCGCTATCCGCGGGTGCCGAGACGCTGATTTTCATCACCGGCAGTTCCAAGCGGGCGATCGAGGATCATTTCGACAGCAACCCGGAGCTCGAGGCCGTGCTGCAGGCGCAGGGCAAGCAGGATCTGCTCGATACCCTGAGAGGCATTCTGCCGAGCTGGGCGACCTGCGTGTATATCCGCCAACCGGCCCCGTTGGGATTGGGGCACGCGGTGTTGTGTGCCCGGCCGGTGGTCGGCGAGGCTCCCTTCATGGTGCATCTCGCGGACGATTTGATCGACGCCGCGGTGCCGTGCCTGAAGCAGATGACGGAAGTATTTTCGACCCATGGCGGCAGCGTGCTCGGCGTACAGACGGTGCCGAAGCAGGACACGGACAAGTACGGCATCGTGACCCTGGAGCGGCAGATCGCCGCGCGCTTGGGAAAAATCTCGCACATCGTGGAGAAACCGAAGCCGGACAAGGCTGCGTCCACCCTGGCCGTGGTCGGACGGTATCTATTGAGCGCCGGCATATTTGAAGATCTGGCGAAGATCGGCAAGGGGGCGGGTGGCGAAATTCAGCTGACCGACGGCATTGCGCGTCTGATGCAGCGTGAATCCGTATACGCATTCGAATTCGCGGGCAAGCGCTACGACTGCGGCAGCAAGCTCGGATACCTGCAGGCGACCGTGGAATACGGACTCAAGCACTCGAACTTGGGCGCCGACTTCGCGGCGTATCTCAAGGACTTGACGCAGAAGCTCTGATCTGCGGTTGCCACCGCTTGGTTAAACCTTTGGTCACCATTGCGGCATATCTGCCTGTACTCAATACAGGGGGGACGTCGGAGGTTCGCGCTCGCGGAATGCAGGGTCTTCGGCTATTCTGATATCGATTGCTCCCCGCACTTGGCTTCGATCAGGAGACCAGTCGATGACACGAGCCGCTACCGGCGGTGCGCGCACCTACAACGCAGTCGCGAAGATCCTGCACTGGTCGATTGCGGTGCTCATCGTGCTTCAACTCGGGATTGGTTGGACGATGCCGGAGATCCACAAGGACACGCGCCCGGACGGCGAGATTGGTTGGCACCTCGCGATCGGTGTGCTCATCGTGCTGCTCATTGCCGCGCGCGTGGTGTGGCGCGCGGTGCGTCCCCCAACCGGCACTGACGGCGATCGCGGCGCGATGCGGCGCCTCGCGTCCGCGACGCACATTCTTCTGTATCTTCTGATGATAGTAGTCCCGGTTCTGGGTTGGGCGCACGCGGGTTCCCGCGACTGGGTCGTGGGTATCGGCCCGCTGCATCTGCCGCGCATCATGGCGGCGGGCTCAAAGCTCGGACACGAGTTGGGCGATATCCACGGGGACCTCGCCATGGTGCTCGCCGTCACGATCGCCCTGCACGTGGCGGCGGGTTTCTACCATCAGTTCATCCGCAAGGACGGCACGCTTCTGCGAATGATGTGAGTGTGCCCAGGATCGCCTAGTGTGTGCGTCCGCTGCGTTGCTGCCCCTGATATCGATGACCTGCGTTCGAGTTGCGGCGCGAATCGCGCCGATCCGGTCCCCGATTGCCGTGCGAGTTTCCCGCATGGTGGGCCGGCCGGCCCTGCACCTGCGCCGGACGATTCCCGGGGGTCGCAGGCGGTGCCTCCACGATTTTGAATGCCGGTGTTTGAACGGTGGGAATACTGCGGCGCAGTACCCGCTCGATATCGCGCAGCAGGCCGTTTTCATCGGTCGACACCAGTGAAATCGCCTCGCCGGCAGCGCCTGCCCGGCCGGTGCGCCCGATCCGATGCACATAGTCCTCGGGCACGTTCGGCAACTCGTAATTGACCACCTGCGGCAACTCCTTGATGTCGAGGCCGCGGGCGGCCACTTCGGTGGCAACCAGCGCAGTGACCTGCCCGCGCTTGAACATGTCGAGCGCTTTGACTCGCGCGGCTTGGCTCTTGTTGCCGTGAATCGCGGCGGCACTGATTCCCGCGCCCTCGAGCTGCTGCGTGAGGCGGTTGGCGCCATGCTTGGTGCGCGTGAAAATGAGCACTTGGTGCCATTGCCCTTCTTGAATCAGATGCACCAATAAGTGTCTCTTCTGTTCCTTTTGCACCCGGTAGGCGCGCTGCTCGACCAGTTCGATGGGCGCGTTGCGCGGTGCGACCTGAATCGACAGCGGCTCGTGCAGCAGCCGTTCCGCGAGCGTACGAATATCGTCGGAATAGGTCGCCGAGAACAACAGGTTCTGGCGCTTCGCGGGCAGCAGCTTGATGACGCGCCGGATGTCGGGAATGAAGCCCATGTCGAGCATGCGATCAGCTTCGTCGAGCACGAACACCTGCACTTTGGACAAATCCACCGTACGCTGCTGCGCCAGATCGAGCAATCGGCCGGGTGTCGCGACCAGGATGTCGCAGCCGCTTCGCAGCGAGCTGATTTGCGGGTTGATGTTCACGCCGCCGAATACCTGGATCACGCGAAGGTGCAGATGCTTGCCGTAATCGCGCGCGCTTTCGGCGACCTGTGCGGCGAGCTCGCGAGTGGGGGTGAGCACGAGCGCACGCGGTGCACGGATCGATCCCTGCGCCGCATCGGCAACCAGCCGCTGCAATATGGGGAGTACGAAACCGGCGGTTTTGCCGGTGCCGGTTTGCGCGCCTGCCAGCACGTCGCGGCCGGCGAGAACTGCGGGGATCGCTTGTGCCTGGATGGGCGTGGGCGAGTCGTAGCCTTTATCGGCGACAGCACGCAGCAATTCGGGCAATAGCCCGAGATCGGAAAATGACATTAATAAATCCTTGAATAAATTTGGACTCGCACGACAGAGCCTTGAGCTCCGCAGCGGCCAGCAGCGAGGGGGTTAAATGAACGGAGTGCGTCGAAGACGGACCGCGAGCTAGGGTGGCACTGACCGAGCGCCTACCTGAATTAGCTGCGCAGATAGTACAGTGTGCCGCGCTCGCCGTCCAGCCGGCCCCCTGAAACACGAGCTGCGGGCGGAGTATGCGAATGGCGGACGTAATGTGTGTGCGGTTGCCCGCGCCCCGCTCATAATGAGGTTTCGCGTGTCGAATAAGGTGCAGATCATCGAATTCCTGGCGCGCGAATTTCCACAGAACACATGCACCGTCGAGGAGATCGGCAAGGCTTCGGCGGTGGTCAAACAGCGCATAGGCGCGGATGAATTACGGCCGGGCGGAACCCTCTCACGACCGGTGCTGATGTGGGTGGCGGATCTGGCGCTGTACGTCGCTCTGCTGGGCGATATCGCTGCCGCTCGCGACGGCCCGCGCCGGGTTGCCGATGGGTGTGCAATGCGCGGCGCCGCTCGGCGAGGACGCGCGGCTCCTGGCATTTGCCACGTGGCTCGAACGCGAACAGCCGTGGAGCGGCAGCTCAACCGAACTCAATCGGCGGTTCCGGAGGGGCCGGCGGGCGGCGCGGTGACCGCAGGCGTCACGGCCTGTGCGGCGATCTTTTCCTTGCGCCGAGCCGCCAGAATTTCCTCGGTATAGCCATTGGGCTGCTTGCGGCCCTTGAACACGAGATCGCAGGCGGCTTGGAACGCGATGTTGCGTTGCGCATCGCGGCTCATCGGCCTGTACGCCGGGTCGTCGGCATTCTGGCGGTCGACGACAGCCGCCATGCGGTGCAAGGCCGCGAGAACCTGTTCTTCGGAACATATGCCGTGGTGCAGCCAGTTGGCGACGTGCTGGCTGGAAATGCGCAACGTGGCGCGATCTTCCATGAGCGCAACGTTGTAGAAATCCGGCACCTTCGAGCAGCCGACGCCGAAGTCGATCCAGCGCACCACGTAGCCGAGAATGCTCTGCAGGTTGTTGTTTAGTTCCTCTTCGATCTCGGCGACACTCCAATGCGGATTGGATTCAAGCGACGGCCTCAGTATGTCGTCGACTGATGCTCGCCTGCGCGCCGATAGTTTCGCCTGCACCGCCGCCACATCGACCTGGTGGTAGTGCAAGGCATGCAGCGTCGCGGCGGTGGGCGAGGGCACCCAGGCGGTGTTCGCACCGGCCAGCGGATGGGCGATCTTGGCTTTGAGCATGTCCGACATGAGATCGGGCATCGCCCACATCCCCTTGCCGATTTGCGCGTGACCGGGCAGGCCGCAGGCGAGTCCGACATCGACGTTGTGCCATTCGTAGGCATCGAGCCAAAGGGCCTTTTTAAAATCGCCCTTGCGCGGCACGGGCGCGGCTTCCATCGAGGTGTGTATTTCATCCCCGGTTCGATCCAGGAACCCGGTATTGATGAACACCACCCGCTCACGGACGGCGCGAATGCATTCGGTGAGGTTGACGCTGGTACGGCGCTCTTCGTCCATGATCCCGATCTTCAGGGTGTGCCTCGGTAACGCCAATAAATCTTCGACTTCGGCGAATAACCGATCCGCGAAGGCCGCTTCTTCGGGCCCGTGTATCTTGGGTTTGACGATGTACACCGAATCGGTGCGCGAATTTCTCACATCACCGGGGGCGCGCACATCGTGCAGGGCAATCAACGAGGTCACCGCGGCGTCGATGAAGGTCTCGGGAATGGGTGCGCCGTTCAGCGTGATCGCATCACAGAGCATGTGGTGCCCGACGTTGCGCACCAGCATGAGACTGCGGCCGGGCAGCACCAGTTCTGCTCCCGACGGCGTGCGATAACGGCGGTCCGGGTTCAAGCGTCGCAGCACTGATCGATTCGCCTTGTCGACCTGCGCTTGCAGCGTCCCGCGCATTAGACCCAGCCAATTGCGATACACGAGCACCTTGTCGTCGGTGGTGACCGCAGCGACCGAATCCTCGCAGTCTTGAATCGTGGTAACGGCGGATTCAAGCACGACGTCGCTCAGACCGGCGGCATCATTGCGGCCGATGGGGTGTCCGCGATCGATGCACAGCTCCACGTGCAGACCGTGATGCTTGAGCAATATCAGCGACGGCGATTCGGGCGCGCCCTGAAATCCCATCCATGCGCTCGGATCCTTCAGCGGACCGGCGCCGCCCTGCTTGAGACCAACCTCGAGTCCGCGGGCCGAAATACGGTAGGCGACCGCATCGCGGTGACTGCCATCCTTCAGTGGAAAGTGCTCGTCCAGGAAGCCGCGTACAAAGCCAACGACCTTTGCGCCGCGCCGCGGGTTGAAGCCGGCGCCGCGGCCTGCGCCATCGTCGTCCGGCAGCGCATCCGTCCCATAGAGAGCGTCGTACAGACTGCCCCACCGGGCATTGGCCGCGTTCAAGGCGTAGCGCGCATTGTTGATGGGCACGACCAGCTGAGGGCCCGACAGCTGGGAAATTTCAGGGTCGACGTTGGCGGTCGTGACGTGGAACGGTCCCTGCTCGGGCACCAGATAACCGATTTGCAGCAAAAACGCCCGGTAGCTCGCAAGGTCGAATGCCGCGCCCGGATGTTCGCGATGCCAAGCGTCGATCTGCGATTGAAGCTGGTCGCGCCGCCGCATGAGGGCGGCATTCTGCGGAGCCAAACGGCTCGCCAGGGCGGCGAAACCACGCCAAAAACCCTCTGCCGCGACGCCTGATCCGGGGATCGCCTCGCGAACCACGAAATCGTAGAGGCGCCGGTCGATCTCGATGCGATCCACGCAAACCATTTCTGGCATGAAGGAATTCCTAAATTTTGGCCATTGCGAGATGTCCCGGATCGGTCCAAATTATCGACCTGGCCGATGTGTTAATCTCGCTTCAAATCGAGTGCACGTATTCCACCGTGCATATTCAACGTTCGGCTCGGCTGCTTCAAGATGAGTTTACTGGTTCGAATCAATGCGGCAATGGGCGTCGTGTTCATCGGCGCGGCATTCATCGCAGGGTATTGCTGCTGGTCCATTCTCGAGGCCAACGCTCGCCGGGAAGTGCTTGCCGAAGCGGGCCTGATGATGGACAGCGCCTTGGCCACGCGGGCTTACACGGCAAACGAAATCCTACCGTTGCTCGAGCAACGGGTGTGGGAATCCTTTCCCCCGCAAAGCATTCCCTTCTACGCGGCGACCCAGAATTTCATGAAGCTTCGCGAACGGCATCCGGAATACGCGTACAAGGAGGCGACGCTCAACCCGACCAATCCACGCGATCGGGCGGCCGACTGGGAGGCCGACATCATCCAGCGATTCAGAAACGATGCAACGGCTCAAGAGGTCGTCGGCGACCGGGAAACCCCGATGGGCAGGTCGCTCTACCTCGCGCGGCCCATACGCACCGAGCACGAGTGCGCGGCCTGCCACACCACGCCGGCGATCGCACCGCCGACGCTGCTTGCGCGCTACGGTGGGGACAACGGGTTCGGTTGGCAAGACAACGAAATCGTCGGCGCCCAGGTCGTCTCGGTGCCCTTCGCCAGCGCCACCGCGAGTGCCAAGCGCGCAGCCTTACGATCGAACGATTTGGAGGAACTCGTGGCGGATTTGGCGACCGAGTTGGATGCCGAAGCCGATCGGCGCACCTTTACGGAGCGCTGCAGGCAGGGGCGGGGGTAGGGTTTAAGGGGATACCCAGCAGCAGCAGCACAGAGGCGAATGACGACGGATTGGATGGCCGCGGCCCTCTGGGCGGCGCTGGCCATTTGTTCTTGCGGTCCGTCTGTTTGCGCCGCCCGGGGAAAAACTGGTCGTTGCCCTGCGCGCGACGGCATGCTGGTCATTCCTCATTTTTTGACCGGCATCTTGCGGCGGCGCGCTGGCGACCCTTTTTGGCTCCAGGTTCCGTCCTTTGGCGCAGCGGGGCCGGGATCTCGGGCTCAGTTTCGCATCGGCTCATCTCGTTCTTGTCGGTCTGGTTGCCTGGATGCTCACCGCCGACACGTCGTTCCCGCGCTCATCGCTCACAATTCTTCGGCATAGCGGTGATTTGGACCTATGCTTTCATAGCGGATTTCGCCAAGAATCCGTTCCGCGGCGGAGTCGGGCATCTCTTGGTGTACCTGCCGTTCCTGGTTGTTGCGCTTGCCGGGCCTGTGCTGTGGATTGGCGCCGTCGCCAAGCGGCGCGGCGAGCAGCGCCGCCTTTTGATGTCGTGACGGTTCGAAGCCCATGAATATGTTCAATTGTGACAGAATGATTACATTAAGAAGCTACTATAAGTATCTGTATTATAAATAATAACTGTTCTTCCAGCAGAGTCCGAATGGACCAGACTGAGGCGTTGGCGCCCAAAGTTTCAACGAGATAACATCGGCTTCCCGGACAAGCAAGCCTCACTTCGACCGCGGCCGTTGAGCCGATAACCCGGCCGAGCGGCTATGATGGGCGGGGGGTAGTTGCTCGGACCGGCGGCTTTGATCGCAAGGCTCCGGCCGACGCGGGAGGCTCAGTAGGCTCGGCCATGATCCGAACGCAACTTCGTTCAGCAATAACAAGAGCGTTGCGGCGCCTTCAGGGCGGCGACGCCGGTAATTGAGAGACAGCCAAATGCGCCAATCAAAAGCAGACAGTTTGCGCCTCAGTCGCCGATATCTGGACTTGATCGGGGGGCAGCAGATGTCCCTCGGCGAGAAGCGGGCGTTTATCGCCGAGACGGTCGAGGCATACGAGAAGCACGTTAATCGTGGCTTCATCTCCTATCGCAAGTCCGTCACCGAAGCCGGTCAGTTCGCAGCGCTTGAATGGTCGGGTCACGGCTCCTTGCTGCAGGATCTCTTGGGCAGGGAGTACATCGACTGCCTGGGGGGCTATGGGATATTCAGCGCGGGCATCAATCACCCGCGCATCGTCAAGGCGGTTCAGGACCAGATGGGGCGCATGGCGCTCAACAGTCAGGAGCTGCTGGAGCCGTGGCGAGCGGGACTCGCGCGCCTTCTCGCGGCGGTGACACCGGGAGAGCTGGGGTGCTGCTTTTTCATCAACAATGGTACCGACGCCATCGAAGGGGCGATCAAGCTGGCGCGTCTTTACACCAAGCGCAATACGTTTCTCTCGACGCTGGGCGGGTTTCACGGCAAGTCGATGGGATCACTGTCGCTGATGGGGAAGGCGTCATTTCGGGAGCCTTTCATCGGCGGTCTGCAGGATGTGCGCTTTGCGCCCTATGGCGATGCGGTTGCATTGGAGCATGAATTCGCGAAGGCCGAGGCGGTGGGCACGCCGATCGCCGCATTTGTGGTCGAGCCGGTGCAGGGTGAAGCGGGCGCGGTGGTGCCTCCGGAGGATTACCTGCCGCGGGTCCGCGAGCTGTGCAGCCGGTACGGGGCGCTGCTGATCGCCGATGAGATTCAGACCGGCATGGGACGGACCGGAAAGCTGTGGGGGGTCGACCACTGGAACGTGGTGCCGGACATCATGTGCTTGGGTAAATCCATCGGCGGAGGAGTCATGCCGCTATCGGCGTTCATCTCGACTCCGCAGATATGGGAAGTGCTCATTCCGAACCCGATCCTGCATTCGACCACCTTCGGCGGAAACCCGATTGCCTGTGCCGCCGGAATCGCCGCCATTGACGTGACCCTCGATGAGGATCTGCCCGGTCAAGCCGCGGCCAAGGGAGGGCTGTTGCTGCGCGAACTCGGCGCCTTGCAACGAAAATATCCGAGCGTTCTGCGCGGCGTGCGTGGCAGGGGGTTGCTCATCGGACTGGAGTTCCCCTCCGACGCGGTCGGCTACCAGTGTGCCGGCGCGCTGTTCCGGCGCGGGGTCCTGGTCGCGGGGACTTACTCCAAAGCGCGAACCATTCGGATCGAGCCGCCCCTGGGAATTCCGATGGAGCTGCTGCGCGAATTGCTCAATCGACTCGAGGATTCGCTTCAAGAGATCGCGCCGCTGTGCCGGCCGCCGTCCGTCGCGCACAACGCGGTCGCGGAGGTCTAGAAGCGCGATGAACCGCATGCCCGTAAACCGAACAGGAGTTGAAATGAGGCCAGCACACCTTGGATATACGATGCCCGCCGAGTGGTCCCGGCACGCCGGCTGCTGGATGGCGTGGCCGCAGCGGGCCGAACTCTGGCGCGAGCACCTCGATGCGGCGCGCGAGGACTACGTACGCGTCGCCGAGGCCATTGCGCGGTTTGAGCCCGTCACGATGATAGCGAATCCGGACCAGGTCACCGAGGCACGCAGGCGGTGTGGTCCCTCGATCAAGGTCGTGCCGATGCCGATCGACGACTCATGGCTGCGCGACTCAGCCCCGACGTTCATCGTTGATCCGGCCGGCAAGCGCGCAGCTGCTGCCTTTACATTTAACGCCTGGGGCGCCAAGTACCATCCGCATGACAAGGATGCGGCCCTGGGCGAGCGCATTGGCGCGCTGGCGGGGCTTCCGGTCTACCGATCCGATCTCGTCGTCGAGGGCGGCGGGTTTCTGTCGGATGGCGAAGGAACCTTGATTACTGCCGAGACCTGTGTGCTGAACCCCAACCGCAATCCTGGCTGGAGCAAAGCGCGAGTCGAGGCCGAGCTTCGCGCCATGCTGGGCGTGCAGAAAGTCATCTGGCTGCCTGGCGATGTCATGGACACCGAGACGGACGGGCATGTCGACGGCTATGTGGCGTATGTCAAACCCGCCACCGTGCTGTGCGAAGTGGTCGCCGATCCCGCGGATCCGAGGTATCCGATCATGGCGGAGAATCGGAAGGTGCTGGAGACGGAAACGGACGCGCGGGGCCGCCGCTTCAACTTGCTGCCGATTGCCGAGGCGCCGCGATCGGCGGTGCCGGCCGGGGAGGAAGGCTACTGCCGCTCCTACGTCAACTTCTACATCGCCAATGGCGGCGTCATCGCTCCGGCCTACGGGATTGCCGAGGATGCGGTGGTGCTCGACACGCTGCGCCGCGCATACCCGGATCGAGTGGTCGTGCCGGTGGCCCTCCGGGATCTGTTTCGCGGCGGAGGCGGCATCCACTGCATTACGCAGCAGGAGCCTGCCGCTCGGCCCGGGATCTGATCGAGCACCAAGGGAGATTGTCCGATGCGCACCGTGTCACTGGCGGCACTTCAGTTCAGCTGTAGCTGGACTCGTGACAACAATATTGCGAAAGCGGATCGGCTGGTTCGACAAGCGGCCCGGCAGGGAGCGCAGGTCGTGCTGCAGGGTGCAGAGTTCCTGATGTACCCGACGCGGCGATCGGCACGGAACCGAATGACCCCAGCCTCGATTCCATGGAGCATTGGCGGATCGTCATGCGCGGACATGCGGGGGCCAATATGGTGCCGGTGGTCGCCGCGAACCGCATCGGCCTGGAAACGACCGAGGGCGTGTCCATGACATTCTACGGATCCTCATTCATCGCCGATCATCTCGGGGCGCTTGCGGTCGCGGCGGATCGCACGTCCGAGCAGGTACTGGTGCAAAAATGCGATCTCGAGCGCTGCCGTGCCTATCGGCAAAGCTGGGGATGCTTCCGTGATCGACGGCCTGATTTATACGGCGCATTGACGACTCTCGACGGATCCACCGGCACTGCGGCGGAGATCCGCTGAGGTGAGGCCCGACGCGCCGCGGGCGTCGCGCCGCCGGATCGGCGCGTGGATCTGGGCCGCAGCCGCCATCTGTTGGCTGGGCGCCTGTACCAAACAGACGACAGTGCAGAGCGATGAGGTCCGGGTGCTCAACCTATATGCTTGGGCGGAATACTTTCCGGGTACGGTCATCCAGCAGTTCGAGGCCGAAACCGGCATCAAGGTCAACTACGCAACGCTCGACTCGAACGATGTGGCCGAGACAACGCTGTCTGCCGGGCATTCCGGCTTCGACCTCGTCACCGTCAATGTATCACCGCACCTGGGCCGGCAGATTCCCAAGGGCTTATGGCTCGCGCTGGATCTGCGACGCATCTCTCATATGGACAACGTGGACCCGAAAATCCTCGAGATCATGCGCCGCGTGGATCCAGGGAACCGATACGCCGTCCCCTATGTGTGGGGCACGACGGGAATCATCTTCAATCCCGAGAAGGTCCGGGCAATTATGGCAGACGCCCCGGTGGACAGCCTGGCGATGTTTTTCCGGCCCGCTATCGCTGCTCGCTTCAAGCAATGCGGCATCAGTGTGCTCGACTCGTGGCTCGATATCCTGCTGATGATGTCGCTTTACCTGGGCCAGAATGAACTCGGCTCGGATTCACATTCCCTCGCCGACCTTTCCGACACGTTTGCGCGTGCGAGGCCTTTCATCCGGAGAATCAATACGCCCGGCTATTACGACCAGCTTGCACGGGGTGAATTGTGCCTGGCGATCGGATATTCCGCCGATGCAATGGCCGCGCAGCGTCTTGCAGACCAACTAAATACCGGCGTCCACCTCGATTACCGACAGCCGCGCGAGGGAATTCCCATGTATATCGACGCTTTCGCGATCCCCGCGGATTCGCGCCACGCAGATGCGGCCCTGAAATTCATCGACTTTGTGCTGCGTCCGGAGATTGCAGTCAAGCTTGCGCAATCGACCAGCTTTGCCATTGCAAACACGGCTGCCATGGCGCAGCTTTTGCCGGAGCTTCGGGACAATCCGATGATCTATCCGACGGCGGCGGCGCGCGAGCAGCTCATCCTCGATCGGGCATTCTCGATGGAAGAGACGCGATTGCTGTCGAGGAGTTGGCTGCGCATGAAGACGGGGCATTGAACGTGTCAGGCAACGAGTCCGCAATTCTCGTGCTCAAGGATGTATCGAAATCGTTCGATCGTACGCCCGTGCTGCAAGATGTAAATCTCGAAGTCCCGCGCGGTTCGATCGTCGCGCTTCTCGGCGCGTCCGGTTCGGGTAAGACGACGCTGTTGCAGATCATTGCGGGACTGCAGGACCCTGATGGGGGCACCCTCAGCATCGACGGCAAGAATATGCAGGCCGTGCCGGCTTTTGCGCGACCGGTCAACATGATGTTCCAGAGCTATGCCCTGTTTCCGCACCTGTCCGTGCTGGGCAATATCGAGTACGGCCTGAAGGCGCGGGGAGTCAGGCGGGAGGAGCGGCAGCGCCTGGTCGCATGGGCCCTGAAACTCACCCGCATCGAAGAGTTCGGCGATCGCCGACCGGATCAATTGTCCGGCGGGCAGCGTCAGGGTGTGGCTCTGGCGCGATGTCTGGTGATGAAACCGGCGATCCTGTTGTTGGATGAGCCGATGGCCCCCCTCTCGATCGGAGCCTGCGCGCGCAAGTGCAGCGCGAGTTGATTGCAATTCAGAGAGCAGTCGGCACCACGTTCATCGTCGTGACGCACGACCAGGAGGAGGCCATGGCGATGTCGGACTATATTGCCGTCATGGACAAGGGCCGCATCGTGCAATTTGGCGAACCGCGGGCATTGTACGAGCGGCCGCGGAGCCGATTCGTGGCGGCGTTCCTCGGCAACATCAATCTATTCGACGGATCGGCCGAAAACATCGGGCCGGGCCAATCACGATTCAAGACGCCTGAAGGCCTGGAACTTGTGATCGGGCATGATGAAAGCCTGCAATCGAAGTCCATCCGCGCGGTAGGCTTCCGGCCGGAGCGACTGGTCGTATCGCCAGGCCCGACACATCTTGCCAACGAGCTGTCGGGAGAGATCGAGCAGATTTCCTACGGCGGTACGCTGTCGCGGGCGACGATCCGCCTGGCGAGTGGCCGCATGCTCGATGCCACGCTGATGAACGTTCGCGGCAGCGCGGGAACACCACTCGCCGCGGGCGATACGATTCATATGGGGCTCCCTGCGGACGCAGCCGTGGCGTTGACGGAATGACGACGAGACGCCTGACACTGGTGGATCGATCGACGATCGCGGTGCCGCTCGTCTGGCTGCTCACCTTGCTCGCCGTGCCGCTGATTTCGGTCGCGCTGCCGTCTTGCCGTCACGCTGCCTTTGGCGCTGCCGGGATTGATCTCCGGGGCGGTTCTCGTGTTCATCCCGGCCGTCGGTGAATACGTGATTCCGGAGCTGGTCGGCAACAGCAGCACCATCATGATCGGGAGCATCCTCTGGGATGAGTTCTTTCAGAACCGCGACTGGCCCTTGGCTGCAGCGATCGCGATTGCGACTTTCCTGCTGCTGATCATTCCATCGTTTCTGTTGAAACGATGGCTTGGACCGCTCGGAGTGGCCAGGCAATGAACTCCGCCCGGCAACGCCCGTGGCAGATCGTAACCCTCGCGCTGGGTTTCGTGTTCCTGTACCTGCCCATTACCTGGATTATCGTCTATTCATTCAGTGGCTACGCGACGAACGGAGGTGGAGTATTTCCGTCGCTGCATTGGTACCAGGCATTGTCGGCTGACGACGAACTGTTGGACGCAGCCTATCGATCGCTACGCCTGGCCTTGCTGTCTTCGCCGATCGCGGTGGCGATTGGAACTCTCGCGGGCATCGCGTTGGGTCGATTGGAGCGATTTCCCGGGCGAGACACACTGCTGGCGCTCCTGGCCATACCCATCTTCGCGCCAGAAATATTATTGGGATTTTCCTTTCTGATGCTATTCGCGGCTCTCGAAGCAATCACAGGCTGGGAGGAGGGCAAGGGCATGCCGACCCTCGTCGTTGCACATGCGACCCTGGGCGCGCCAATCGTCGCGTCGGTCGTTTTTGCGCGTGTATTGGGACGCGATCGTTCGCTCGAGGACGCGGCGCGCGACCTCGGCGCACGGCCCCTGCGCGTATTCATTACCGTGACCCTGCCGCTCGCCTTGCCGGCGATTCTTTCGGGTTGGCTGCTGGCGATGACGCTGTCGTTCGATGACGTCGTGACCTCGAGCTTCCTCGCCGGGCCGGAAACCACGACCTTGCCGATGGCCATTTTTTCCAGCCTGCGCGTCGGGGTCAATCCGGAGATTAACGCCATCGGGACGCTGATGCTTGCCGGAGTCGCGCTGATCTTCACGGCAGCGTTCCTTGCCGTGAGCATCGGCAATCGCGCGAAGGCGAAGCGCTCAAGGACCTGAAGGCGCACCTTTGTGGACGGGCGTCGGGTTTGGACGCCGACCGGCAGCACAACATGTTCATCGCATTGGAACGGAGTACCGCAGCTCTGATTACTATTTGACGCCCGTCCACATCGTTAGGCTATTGCAACCTGTCGGGCGCGCGCCGTTGGTTTGATTTTTATTTTGACTTCGACGCGGGATCCGAGGCGGTTGATGATGCCGACCAAGCGATCGAGGGTAAAGCGAGCGAGGTCAGCGTTACGGATGCGCGAGAAGTCGGCCGCCGCGATGCCGGTACGGGCGTGTGCGGCCCGAACGGTCAGTTTGTCGCGCTCTAGGGTTCTAATAATTTCTGCCGCCAGCAGTGTCTTGAATTGCTTGACGTCGGCATCGTCTTGACCGAGATCGCGGTAAACGTTACCGCTGCCACGGGTCACTTCCAGAGGTTCATTTTTCACCGCAACATCTCCTTCAATCGTTTCACTCGAGCCTTGATCAGATCGATCTCGTGCCTCGCTGTCTTGATTCCTTGGGTCGACTTCTTTTGAAACGCGTGAACGACCCACAGGTCCGCGCCGATTTGTACCGCATGGACCACCCGGAAAGCGTTGCCGCGGTAGGGTAGGGCGATCTCCAGCACTCCCGATCCCAAGCCTTTCAGCGGCTTGGCGATGTCCGCTTTGCCGCCCTCGGCTGCGATTGTCAGTGCTGCAAGACAGATCGCCTGTGCCTCTTCCGGAAAGCCGGCAAGCTCCTTGCGTGCGGCAGTCACCCAAGAGATGGGCCGGGTCGTTCTCGTCACTCAATACCTCCCGCAGCAATGTTGTCATAAGTGACAACATGATGGCAAGTATTCTTTGCCAGAATTTGTGCGTATCTCCGGGCATGGCCGGTTGGTTGCGGGAATTTAACGGGATTCGGTCGCAAACGCTTAAATTGAGCTTCGAACCAGGGGGTCGGCGGTTCGAATCCGTCCGGGCGCGCAATATTCACAAAAATTTGCTTCCACAGCTTGCTGCGATCGACTCATCAGCGGCCGATTCGAACCGCCGACAGACAAACAAGCCAGTTCGACAGCGCCGCGAAGCGGCGCTGAACGCCCAAAGGGCGGCCCCGAAGGGGCGAAGCGCGCGGCGCCGAGTAATCCGTCCGGGCGCGCCAATCAATTCAACAAGCTGGGTAATGCCTTGCAAGGAACAGCCTGTGCACGGCTCAATGATAGTCTTCCTCCCGTTGATGCCTAACTGCCGTGACGGTGACGGTACGGCCGTCGTCGATCTCAAACAGGGCGACGTAACCCGAGTGACCAAACGGGATCAGAATTTCTCGCCAGCGAGGGCTATTCTGTAGAAGCGCCTTTCTGCACGAGAACGGCGAGTAGCTAAGCAGCTCGAATGCACGTTCGATGGCGGCGAGCGCACGCTCGGCCGCGTCTAAATCACGTTTGACCAGGAAATCGTAGAGCTGATCGAGATCCTTGAGGGCTTCCGCCGTGAGGCGGACTTTATAAGTCACTTGCGGGCGCGCCGCGCGCTGGCAAGCCGTCTGCGTAACCGGGCAAACGTCTTATCGGCGGGGACGTAGCCACCCTTGGTTCGTGCAAGCTCCGCGCTTGCCATGCCGCGGGCCAGGAAGTCCTGTTGGGACTTGCGAAAATCAATGGTGCGCGACACTGCATCCATCACGAAGGCGGACAGCGTCTCACCCGGCGCTAGCACGCTCTCGGCGTCGGTGCGCAGTTGCTCAGAAACGCGCAGCGGGGGAATGGTTCGAGATTTAACGTTGGTCATCAGTCCGTCCTACGTGCATCGCAATTGCAATACACAATAACGCCCAGCGGCCCGGCGTGCAAGCCTTTGCGGGAGATGACTTGGAAAGCTCGAATCGCAGGCGAGGAAGGGTGGCGACCGATGAGGCTTTGCGGGACTCTGTCTCGCACACCTTGTCCGCGGCCTCGATCAAGTTCGAGAGTTCTGCCTGGGAGTAGTGCGTTGTTACCGGAGTAGCTACCCAGTTTGGTGTTTGGGAGTTGGGCCGCTTGGCTCATGACTATCAACTCCTCTTTGAGGAGCTGCCTTCCGAGGCGTTACGCCACGTGCGCTGAGCGCAGATCGGAAGGCGCTGTACTCCGAATTCTTTGGCCAAGTCGCAATCCGAGGCTGTACGCCACACCAATTACGACAGACCACGCCGACGCGCAGCACCGAGTAATCCGTCCGCGCGCGCATTCATTATCTGGCATGACAACGGGGCGATTTGCTCTTCACCGATCTTCATTCGTAATGCAGTAAATCGACCAATGTGGCTAGGACCGCGGGGCGGTGGCGTGTCCGGTGGTGCCGTCGCGACTGAACTCGAACCACAATAGCCACTCTCGAGAGTCCTGGTTGTCTTCGGGAGCGAACTTCCATTTTTTGGCGGCTGCGGTTGCCAAACGGGCGAAATATTTGCTGGGGCCGGGAGTTTCCAAGGTCTCGCCGACGACATTGCCTGAGCTATCGACGGTCACGCGAACTGCGACATTGATATGGCCGTGAATGGTGCTACTTGCGGTGCGCGGAATGTCGGGGATTTCTTTATGGAGCACGGGGGGTGGAGTGTCCGCCAACGGTCGTGCGGGTAGATTCGACGGAGGAGAAGCAGGGCGCGAGGGCGCCGGCTCGGACTCTGTGGATTTTGCGCTGGACGAAGTACGTGAGGCGGGTTGCTGGGGGTTTGGATTGCTCTGAAACAGGCGCAAGCCAGCCCAAACAGCGGCCAATATTACGAGGAGCACAGCGATAATGGAGACGGACCAGCGTTGTTTGGGCGACTTCTGTGGAGCAGCGGTTTCGCCGGTTGCGCTGCGTTCGACAGGCTGAGGACTCGAAAGCACGGCTGCCTGTGGCGACCGATTGAACTCGCCTTCGAGGTCGGTAACCGTGGGACGGTCGACGGGGTTGCGACTCAAGCAGCGCTGCACAGTTTCCACGAATGTTGGAGGAAAATTGGCGGGCAAGGAGACAATCTCGGATCCTTTATCAGGCCACACGGGAGGGCACTGGGTGAGAGCCTCAACCATGGTTATGCCGAGAGCCCAAATGTCGC
>OBLU010000102.1_pt1 | contig 75537 bp, 49 predicted proteins | sample 1518681 | NCBI WGS metagenome assembly OBLU01 (sample SAMEA3539304, study PRJEB22396) | soil metagenome | biome: tundra; feature: field; material: soil | place: USA | collected 2010-05 | depth 0.15 m | reverse complement strand
AAAAGACAGGAACGAGTGGCGATTTGAATCTTATACTGACAAACCTCCTTCGTGAGGCAGGGTTAGACGCAGATCCTATGCTTGTGAGTGAGCGCTACAATGGAAAAGTTAACAAGGCATCAACAATAGTTGACCAGTTCAACACAGTTTATGCCTGTGTTACGATCGGCGATAAACAGTATTACCTGGATGCTACTGAAAAATATAATTCCTGTCTGTTGGCTCCTTTTTTGATACTTAATTCAACGGCTTTTATTGTAAATCACAAAAGAGGCAGTCTTCTCGATATAAAGGACAGCACTGCATTATACATGGAAAATATAAATATCGATGCATCGGTTAATGGAGAAGGCATTTTGAATGGCGGCTTCTCTATGGAAAGTTATGATTATGCGAAAGATTACCGCCTGAGAAGGTTTAGCACCCAAAGTATTGCTGAAAATCAAAAATTGATTTCGGGTAATATCAACGGGTTAAATTATGCTGATTTTAAGACTGTCAGTGATGATAGTGATTCAAATCCTTTTCTTACAAAGAGTAATTTTTCACTTTCCCTCAACAACAGTAATGAGTATTATTTTTTACCATCAAATCTTTTTACCGGCCTAAGTGAAAATCCTTTTTTAAGTGAGAACCGGTTTAGTAACATTAACTTCGGCTATAAGCAATTTATTCAACTTACATTTCACATAAAAGTAGATAGCAGTTTCACGATAGATGCGTTACCAAAAAGCATAAAACTTACCAACGGCGACCGGGATATTATTTATACCAGAAGTGTGATGAGCGATAAGGAGCAAAATGAATTGCGCCTCTTTTCAACTTTTGAAATAAATCAAAATTTATATCCCGTAAGCCAATACGATATTGTAAGGGAATTCTATAAAAAGTTATTTGATCTCCTGAATGAGCAGATTGTCCTGAAGAAAAAATAACACTAAATGAAAACCACTCTTTACCTTATAATACTTACCTCATTTATTCAAAAAACATATTCCCGGAATTTCCCTGGTTCCCGAGACCCATTATTTGATTCCGCTCTTTTTAAAAACGCATCTGTAATAAAAAATGAAGAAACCACAGTTCTTGAAATTACTGATATTGATCGTTGCACCTACACAGTTCACCAGGTAATGACAATTTTGAATGAGAAAGGAAAAGATGAATTGGATTTTGAACAATACACGAATAAATATATCAGCCTTGAAGAAGCAGAAATAAAAGTGTATGATATAACAGGAAAGCAAACCAATACGTTCAGAAAAAAAGATATGACCAGGGTTGCTTATGGTGAAGGACTAATAGAAGATGGCAACCTTACTTATTTCAGGGTACCGGCACCAAACTACCCAATTGTAGTAGAATATAATTACCAGTTAAAATTTAAAGGAACGGTTAACTACCCCTCTTTCAATATTATGTCTTCAGGAGAAGCGGTTTTGAAATCTACTTTTATTGCCCGGGTACCCCTGGAACTTGATCTCCGTTATAAAGAAAAAAACATACAATTAAAACCTGTTGTAACCAAAGATGCTAAATACAAACAGTATCAATGGACAGTTTCTGATATGAAAGCCCTGGCATATGAAGAAGGCACTGCTACATATGCAAGCCGCTATCCTTCTATACAATTGGCGCCCAACAGGTTTAGCTATTATGATAATGAAGGTGATCTTACTTCCTGGAAAAAATTCGGCGAATGGATTGGCAATTTGTATCGCGGTCAGGATGAATTACCACCGGATCGAAAAAGTTTCTTCAATGACCTGGTAAAAGGAGCTTCAACTAATAGAGAGAAGGCAGAAATTATTTACGACTATCTTCAAAAAAATTTCCGGTATGTCAGTATTCAACTGGGTATTGGCGGACTAAAGCCTTTCCCCGCAGATTTTACGGATGAAAAAAAATATGGAGATTGTAAAGGACTTAGCATTTACATGAAAGCGGCGCTTAAGGCTGTTGGCATCAAGAGCTATGTTGCCATCATCAATGCAGAATATAACAGCGAGCCGGTTGATCCCGGTTTTCCTGAAAATGATTTTAATCATGCAATCCTTTGCATCCCGGAGCCGAAAGATTCTATATGGCTGGAATGCACCAGCAGCAATGCAGATTTTGGGGTACTCGGTTCATTTACTGAAAATAAAAATGCGCTTTTAATAACAGATGATGGAGGTGTTCTTGTTCCAACACCTGTCAGCAAATCAAAAGAAAATATTTTCTCTGCCAACACGTTAACTGAATTATCAGGAGATGGCTCCGGAATTGCAGTCACTACCCTCACTTCATTAGGCAGCTATAAAGAAGAACTGGAAGACAACCTATTGCAGCAAAAGAAAGATGATCAAAAGGAATTTTTAGTTCGCAATTGCGGTTTTAAACAGCCTGATGAATTTGAAATAAATAAAAACGTTGATTCCGGAATGCTTTCAATTACTATTAAGCTGACCATGGAAAAAATTCCTGAGTTTACCGCAGGAAATAAAATGTTTATCGCACCACGATTATATAAGCAATGGCAGGAAAAACTTCCTAAGGCAGAGAACAGGCGATTGGATTTTTATTTTGAAAATCCTTTCATAAAAACAGATACTACCCTAATTAAGCTTCCGGAAGGTTATGTGGCAGATGCATTGCCATCTGTGAAAGATTTTACCTGTGAATACGCTAACTATAAAACCAGCTTTTCCTTTGAAGCTGATAAAAATTCAATTTTAAGTACATCGAGGCTGGAATTAACACAACTGAAAATACCAGCATCGAAATATGCATCTGTAAAAAATTTCTTTGATAAGGTGATGCGTGAAGATTCGGAAATGATTGTTATCAGGAAGAATAATTAACCTGGATAAACGAAGCATCTATTTTTCCCTTTCAATCCTAAGTTTATCTTCAACAGGGAGTGGCTCTTTACTTAGTATGTTGCGATAGACTTACAAAGTAAAAAGCTACTTTTACTATTAATTTTTTTGGCAGTTAAATCATCTTCACAGATTCATCCATCATGAAATTACCGGCCGGGCAAAATTCTTTTTCATTTGGGTTTTATCAAGCTAAATATCAAAAGATATCTTTACTGATAATCTGGGTTTTCCTTCAATGTTTTTTTCTTTGGAAAAATGGCATAGTTACTTCACTGGAGGCCGTAAAATATATTGACCAGGCAAGCGTTTTTTTAGCCACCGGAAAATACAGCTCGGGTAATTTTTTATTTTATTCAGTGCAAATTCTCCTGATTGCACTATGCCTCAAATTAAAAATCAGTTATCTGTTCCTCGTAATTTTCCAAATGCTGGCTAATGGCATTTCAATTGTCTGCTTTTACAAATTAGTGATGAAGTTGTCACAAAATAATTTATTTACGTTCGTTGCTACTTTGTATTTTCTGCTGTTTGCTTACTACCATTTATTCAATACTTATCTTTTTACTGAATCTTTATTCTTCAGCTTTTCGGTTATCTACACGTACGTTCTTTTTACAAGGAAAAAATTTAATGCAAAAATTATTTTAGTCATCGTGCTATTTTTATCGCTGCTATATTTTACCAGGCCAACAGGAATCTTTTTTATTCCTGCCACTTTTGTTTTTATTGCTATAAAGTTTTATTCAAAAAAAGCTTTGCGCATAATCGCAGTGTCTTTTGTTGCGGCAATTGCCGGCTCCTATTTTCTATTTAACTATTCGATTGGCTCTGGCGGAGAATTGGATTTTCTGTTACCTTATCTCGATGAGAGAATTATATGCGGTGTGCCTACAATCAGTGAACCACATAAGTTTACCGTGCCGGTTAATAAAAACTCTATTGAAGGATTATTGTATATCATCTCACATAATTTTCAATTATTTTTCAGGTTGGGAATGCAAAGGCTTGGTGCTTTTTTTGGAATTTACAGGCCGTTTTATTCTACAATTCATAATATAATCGGATCCTCCTATTTTTATTTAATGTACATAGTTATAATAGCTGGAGTTAGAAATTTATTTAAGCAGCATAAGGCTGAAGTCTGGTTTTTACTGTGTAATATTGGCCTTATGGCGGCAACTGTGATGCTGTCGTGCGATGAATGGAGTAACAGATTTATTTTGGCTGTTATGCCTTTCATTTTATTGTTAGGCGTTATTTCTTTAACCAATTATAAAAAGAAATTTCATGCAGCAGGAAATAACGGTTAGAAAAGAAAGCCTGGAAGAGCTGCATGCTAATTTTATGAATGCCAACCCATTTCCGCACGTTTATATAGATGACTTTTTAGAGACTGGATTGGCTAATTCACTATCTGAAAATTTTCCACCCCTGTCGGAAATGGACATCCTCTATCATGGGCTTAACGAGAACAAGGGCGAGCATTCGAACTTTCAGAATCTTCACGAAGATTTTCGAAGGCTGCAGCACCTGCTCTCATCGGAAACTTTTATAGGTGAGGTAGAATCTATTTCAGGAATAAGTGATTTCAGCGTTATAAACGACCGCTACGGCTGTGGACTGCATCAGGGAGGCAACGGCAGTTTTTTAGACATACATATTGATTATAATTTACACCCCTTTGAAAAAAAACAACGCCGGCTAAATCTTATTATTTTTCTGAATGAGAACTGGCAAAAAGATTGGGGTGGATACCTTGAATTTTGGAACGCAGCGAGTACTGAATGTGTCACAAGTATAGAACCAAAATTTAACAGGTGCGTCCTATTTATATGTAACAATATTTCTTATCACGGGTATAACCGGATAAAATGCCCGGCCTCAGTGACACGCAAATCCTTTTATTTATACTTCTTCTCTCACCCTGAAAAAAAATTATTTTTTCACGATACGGTTTTTACTACGCCGCCGAACGACAATATTTATCACAAATACAGGGTGAAGGTTAAGGAACTTCTTAAGAATAACGTGAAGCGTTTTTTATATTATAGTGGTTTAAATAAATTCTTAAAATGATCAATCTTATCCCAACCCTATTTCCCAATGCCTTGGCGGGATCTCAACATCAAGGAAGCCTTTACTGATGAGGCGGTTCCTGAAATCCTGTTGCACATCGTAATCACCATGTACTAAAAATAATTTCTTAACCTGTTTAGGATCCTGGCAGGCAAGCCACTGACACAAATCGTTATAATCTCCATGTGCGCTCATACTTTTAATTTCTCCAATTTCCGCATGCACCTCATGCACCTGTCCGAAAATACTTACTTCTTTCGGATGTTCTTTTAATCTTCCTCCCAGAGAATGCGGCTCGCAATAACCGGAAAACAAAATAGTGTTCCGGCTATTTTCAATATTGTTACTGATGTGATGCTTAACCCTTCCTGCATCGGCCATTCCGCTGGCTGAAATAATTACACAAGGCTCATTTAAATAGTTCAGCATTTTACTTTCTTCAACACTTTTTATGAATTTCAAACCTTTGAAATCAAAAGGATCTTTGTCGCTCAATAAGATTTTCTGAATCCGGCTGTTGAAATACTGGGGGTAGCTTTTGATCACCTGTGTTGCTTCAAGGCTTAGGGGGCTGTCGACAAAATATTTGATGGCAGGCAGCCTGTTTTCATTTTCCAATTGGTTTAGTGAAAAAAGTATTTCCTGTGTACGTCCAACGCTAAAAGCGGGGATGATTAATTTTCCTTTCTTTTTAATACAGGTCTCTTCAATCCATTGCAGCAGCAAATCCGATGTTCCGGTAACCTGATCATGAAGCTTATTTCCATAAGTTGATTCCATTATTATATAATCGGCCTGCGGGAAAACATCCGGCGACCTCAGAATTTCATCGCTGTATCTGCCCACATCACCGGAAAAGGTGAGCCGGGTTTCCTGGCCATTTTCATTAATCTTTAAGTGAACTGTTGCACTTCCGATTATATGGCCGGCATCGAGATACAGGAATTGAACATTTTCATCAATTACATGCCATTGACCATAGTCTACCAAATTGAAAAATTCAACTGCTTTTACTGCATCTTCCATACCGTAAAGCGGTAAGAGATATGGCCTGCCTTGTGCTGCACGTACTTTGTTTTCAAACTGAAGATCATTTTCCTGAATGCCCGCACTGTCGGCCATTAAGATAGCCGAAAGGTCTTTGGTAGCTGGTGTAGAAAAAATCTTGCCTTTAAAGCCCTCCTTAACCAATTTCGGGATAAGGCCACAGTGATCAATATGAGCATGCGAGAGAATCAGGTAATCAATTTCCGAAGAAACGAAACCAAAGTCCCGGTTCAGTTCATCAGTTTCATTTCCGAGGCCCTGGTACATACCACAATCCAATAAATATTTTTTACCATTGTTCAGAGTGAGCAAATGCTTGGAGCCGGTTACAGTTCGGGCAGCCCCATGAAACGCTATTTTCATAAATAATTGAAAAGTTTAAGCAATGTAAATTGAAGTTAAGGAAACAAAAAATAAAATAGTTCTTATACTTTATTAAAGCCGGATTTAGTCTTGAATGACCATGTAAAAAAAAACTCCGCTACTACCTCGCCATTACTATTTTTTCCGGTTGATTTTGAGATAACACTTTTTCCTTCCCCTGTCGCAACAGCCTCTTCAATCGCAGCACTAATTTCTTTAGCCTGCAGGCAGGTAAAAAAAATCGTCCCCCTAGCTTTTTTAAGATAATTCGCTTCCATTTTGGTAACAAGCAGCGACACAGGAGGGTTTCTTCCAAAAACATTACTCAATGCAGGTAACCCGGTACTCATTTCTGCAGCCATAGCAAGGGAGGCAAAATAAGTAGACCGAAAAGGATTTTGGGTGAGCCATTTATACGGTACAGATGTGATACATTTTTCTTCAGTGATCTCCCGGATTCTTACACCTGAAAAATATGCCGCCGGAAGTTTATACAACAGGTATAAGCGGAATTTTAATGGATGATTTACCATTTTTAAGAAATCATTATTATCGGCCATTTTAGAAGTTTAGAGTTGCAAGTTTGTAAATAACTCTGAATTAAAGGACAAAAATTCCATCTTTTCTTCGCCGGAAAATAGGCAGTCAAAAAACAATTTCATGATTTTATGATGCAATAATAAGTAAATGTTTTGCCTGATGGCAACTTTAAGATTTCTATTGGACTTTTTCGGACATAAAACAAAATCTTTCTCCATAACCTAAACGGATTTTCATGAAAAAGTTTCACACAATATATTTAATAAAAAATATTTCTAACAAGAATGGAAATAAATCGAACTTCGCAAGTTTTAATACCCAGCCTCCAAATGATATGCAATAATGGGTGGACCTGTCAATCAAATCAAATTTTTTCAAAACCCAACCTTCTCCCTGCCCGGGCTATCTTTACAGGACATAGTTTTTGTGAAGAAAAGGTTCATCGAACAAAAGAACTTTCTTCGGCGTTTATCCTTGTCAAATAAAAAAATAGCGAAATTCGTTAAATGGATTTAGTATTATAATTTTACTTTTTTAATGTTTAATACCTACGCGGTTATAAAAATCCATTTACTATATTTCCTCATTTGCTTTCCCCTTTTGGGAATATTCCATATCACATTTGCACAGGAGCGGATCATCACAGGAAAAGTGACCGACAAGAAAACAGGGCTTCCCCTTATTTCATGCAGTGTGTATGCCCTCAATTCCGGGAATGGGGTTATTACCGATGAAAAGGGAAAATATACATTCACTATCAGTGATAAAACAGATTCAATCGCCATTTCGATGATTGGCTATAAATCTGTTTCCAAAGCGGTTTCAGATTCGTCAGATCAACATATCAATTTTGAAGCGGAACCTTTTGCAAATACTATGGAAGACATAGTAATTGCTTTTAAATCCAGGTATACAAAGGCCCAAAGGCTCATTTTAAAGGTGATTAAAAATAAGCCTGAAAATGATGCCTTTAATAACAAATCCCTGCAATGCCAGTTATATGATAAAATGGAAGTAGACCTCAAAAATTTGCCTGAAAAAATACAAAATAACCGCCTCCTGAGGCCATTGGCTTTTGCCTTTAATAACCAGGATACTACAGAAAACCATGATATTCTGTTACCTGTATTCATATCTGAAACCAATTCAAACTATTATTACCGAAAATCGCCCGAAAAAGACCGCAATGATTATACCGCCATTAAGAGTTCAGGTTTTGACAATAAAACCATCATAACTTTTGTGGACGGACTTTATAAAAAGATCAATGTTTATGATAATAACATAAAACTGGTCGATGTAAATTTTGTTAGCCCAATTTCTGACAATGCCCTGAATTATTATGATTACCATATTTTAGATACAGTTTATTTTGGAAGTAACCGGTGCATACAGGTTCAGTTTTCACCGGCACATTTTGGCAGCAATACTTTTAACGGGTATTTGTGGATAGCAGATACCTCATATGCAGTGAAATCGTTGATGATGAATATGGACAAAAATGCCAATGTGAACTTTGTAAAGAAGTTTCAGATTTCTCAATTTTTTGAGGCAGAAAATCAGAAAAGATTTTTACCGGAAAAAACCATTTTATACATGGACCTGGTAGTTCCGTTAAAAAAGCAAACAGGTGTAATTGCGAAGAAAACAACTATTTATAAAAATATCATCCTGAATAATAATGCTATTGATACAGCTTTTGCTAAAAAATTAGAGCCGATTTCTGCTTTTGCTCCTGACTCTGCTAAAGAAAGGCCCATTCAAAGGTTTGAACCTCTGAGCAAGTCTGAGAAGTCTGTTTACCTTTTGATGGATACTCTTACAAAAATCCCAATTGTTATCACCTACACCAAAATCATTTCTGCCTTAGCCACAGGTTATTATTCTGCCGGCCATATTGATCTTGGCGATGTCTATTATATCTATACCAACAACCTTGTGGAAGGTAACAGATTTACTATTGGACTAAAAACAAATTATAAATTTAATCAACGTATTCAGCTGAAAGGTTATGCAGGATATGCTATGAAAGATAAGACTTTCCGTTACCTTTTAGGTTCTACCTTTGTTTTAAATCCTCGCCTTTGGTCAACTTTAAAACTTGAGTTCAGCAGTGATATAACCGGCACCTATGATCATACAGATGAACTGGACCAAAACTCAATATTTGCATCACTTTTACGAAGGGTAAAATATTCACAGGCCAGGCTGGTAAACAGCCAATATACTGATGTGCAGTTTTTAAAATATTTAACCAGTGACTGGGCAATTGGGGCAGATATCAATCACAATGTGCTCACCCCTTTCTTTAATGTGTATTATACCAACAAGGATTTTAGTCCGTTTCTAGATAGCATTTATGGAACGGATCATTATGCTGTCAACGAGGCAGGTGTTTCATTAAGATGGTCTCATAAAGAAAGATATGTTACCCAGCATTTTCGCAGGGGAAGCCTTGGAGGTTATTTCCCAATTATAACCCTGAGTTATACCAAGGGTTTGCAGCTCAATAATGGCCTGCTCAAAAGTGATTTTAATTTCAGTAAGTGGAATTTATATTTAGAGCATAATTTTCCGGATGGCAGGATTGGGCAGCTCTCTTATATCATCGACGCGGGTATTACTAATGGAGTATTGCCTATAGTTTTATTGAATGTATTAAAAGGGAATGACACGTATTATTATAACAAGTATGCCTTTAATAACATGAACCGGTTTGAATTTGCAACAGATAAATATGTCAGCCTTTTATTAGAACAAAATTTCGGAAGTTTCCCTTTTAAATATTTTCCTTTATTGAAAAGGTTAAAATGGCGCTCGCTGGTTACTTTCAGGGGAGTGATAGGTGGTATGTCACAGGCTAATAAGATAGCTAACGGTTATTATGATTCTACCATTAGTTACCATTTTACAGTACCGGATAAAGAGCCCTATCTCGAATCGGGAGTCGGTATTGATAATATTTTTCATTTTTTCAGAATTGATGCAGTATGGAGAATGGATTATTTAAACAATCCCGGCATTTCGAAATTTGGAATAAAAGCGAGTTTACAAATCAAGTTTTAGTCTTCAACAGAAGAAAAATTCAACTAAATCTTAAAAAGTGCGGAAAACAGGAGAGACTATCTGCATATATAGTTTATATCCCATTGAAAATAATCCAGGTAAATCAGCCTTGGGTTGGTAGTGAGCCGAATAATTTTCATATTCGGCTCAGTAATTTGGTTATATTTGAGCCGAATATCTGTCATATTCAGCTCATGGCAACATACAATTGGCAACAACAAGACTGGCCCCGTTTCAAATTCTCGCTCGATGGCGTGGAGGACGACTTGCTTATCTTTTCTGAAAAGTTAGGGCGAGTATCGGGTATTTTGGAGGGTTTGCCTGAGGAAACGAAGCAAGATGTCACCATTGATATCATTCTTGCTGAAGCAATCAAGACTTCTGAAATAGAAGGCGAATATCCGAGCCGCAAGGAGGTTCTTTCCTCCATTCGCAAGAATCTTGGTTTGCATCATAGCCCTGAACACATAAAAGATCAATCAGCTGCCGGATTGGGCGAACTGATGATTGATGTTCGTAAGACTTTCAAAGAAACATTGACCGAAGCAAAGCTTTTTGCATGGCACAGAATGATATTACGCGAAAATAAAAAAATGGAGTTGGGCCAATGGCGTACTCACGAGGAACCAATGCAAGTAATATCCGGTGCACTGGGCAAACAAAAAGTACATTACGAAGCACCACCCTCTTCAAAAGTTCCAAAGGAAATGAAGCGTTATATTCAATGGTTCAATAGCACTGGACCTGGCGGTAAGAACGAAATAAAAAAAGCCCCGGTACGCGCGGCGATCGCTCATTTGTATTTTGAAACAGTCCATCCCTTTGAAGATGGAAACGGAAGAATCGGACGTGCGATAGCCGAAAAGGCCTTATCACAAACGATAGGCCGCCCGGTAATGCTGAGCCTATCCAGAACAATAGAAGCAAAAAAGAATGTCTATTACCAGGCACTTGAAAAGGCGCAACATTCAAATGAAATAACGCCGTGGATGAAGTATTTCATTAGAACGACTTTGGATGCGCAAATAGAAACTGAGACACAGATCGAATTCACTTTGAGGAAAACGAGATTCTTTGATCAGTTCAAAGATCAGTTAAATGATCGTCAGCTTGCCGTAATCAAGAGAATGCTTGACGAAGGCCCGAAAGGTTTTGAGGGAGGCATGAATGCCAGAAAATATATAGGCATCACCAAGACTTCTAAAGCGACCGCCACAAGGGATATGCAGCAGTTATTGGAAATAGGCGCTTTTGTTCCCGCTGATAAAGCAGGGGGACGAAGTACAAGCTACCAGTTAAATATTTGAAATGGTGTGGAATTGACAAAAGATTCTTGAATTTCATAGAAGGAATTTGTCAGGCAGGGTAAATGCCGCATTGAATTAATGCAACTTCATCAATAAATCAATTGACACTATCAGTCCAATGTCGATCAGGGCACTTTGAAAATGTAAGTTATACAAATGTATATAGCTCCAATCGGATAAGATCTTCAAAGCTTACTGACATCCTTCAATAAGGAGATATTTATTTATGATCTACCCATGTCATATGATAACCTTAAACCATCAGTTACGCGATAAATCTGGTGATCTAAACCTGTCCAAGAACCGTGGTGAAATACATGGGATAAAAAGTTATTGTTTAAGTCCGTTCAGAATGAAGATTTTCACGTAGAGATTTCGAACTTAGTTGAAGATAATATTATAGAAAACCACCCACTGCGTTTTATAATCTTGGCAGGTTATATGACTATTCTTTTAAGCTTGCTGACAAGATACAGCATACGCATTACAGCCAGATGTTTAAATAATGGAAGCGATTACCTATCAATACTGATCTGCCGGCTACTGCCTCCCTTCATATTATTATTTCCAACTGGGATGTTCGAACCTCTACAATTTCCTTGCAGAAAACAATTAAATCCCAGTGGAGATTGTAATCTCTTTTTTAAAAAACATTCCTACCCACCGGTTCCTTTATTCTTTTGTTCTTCCTCATTCATTTTCATAAATGGTTTTAAAATATCAATCGGAACAGGGAAAATGGTAGTTGAATTATTTTCAGTCGCTATTTCGCGTAATGTTTGAAGGTAACGCAAAGTTAATGCGCTTGGCTGCTCGCTTAAAATTTTTGCTGCATCGCTAAGTCTCTGTGAAGCCTGGAATTCGCCTTCCGCAGAAATAACCTTAGCCCTTCTTTCTCTTTCTGCTTCGGCTTGTTTGGCCATTGCACGCTGCATTTCCTGGGGAAGATCAATTTGTTTTACTTCCACGTGGGTAACTTTTACGCCCCATGGTTCAGTTTGCAGGTCGATTATTTGTTGCAACCTGATGTTGATTTTTTCTCTTTGAGATAATAGTTCGTCCAGTTCTGACTGCCCCAGAACACTACGCAACGTAGTTTGTGAAAGCTGCGATGTACCTACGAGATAATTTTCTATTTCTATGATCGCTTTTTGGGGATCAATAACGCGGAAATAAATTACAGCATTCACCTTTATAGAAACATTATCCTGCGTAATTACATCCTGCGGAGGTACATCCATTACAACAGTCCTTAAACTTACTTTTACCATTTTATCAATAACAGGAATCAAAAGAATCAGCCCCGGACCTTTCACGCCGCCACCTAATACCCTTCCCAACCTGAACACCACCCCGCGTTCATATTCACGCAGAATGCGGATGGCGCTTGCCAGTATGTACAATATGAATACTACTATTATTATTAAAACGATTGGAAGTTGCTGTGGCATAATTTTAATTTAAATGTTATAGAGAAAATATTTTATAAATATAGGAATTTGATCATGCTTTTTCCTGTTCAACATATAATGTAAGGTTTTTAATTTCCTTAACGACAATATTATCCCCCGGATTTATTTTTCCTGATAAAGAGATGGCATTCCACATTTCACCGTTTACTTTCACCATGCCTTCGGGATCAATTTCGTTTACGGCTTCTCCCTCGCTGCCTAATAACAGGTTATTTCCGGAAGCAGGCTTTAACCGCTGTGCTTTCAGTCCCATGCCAACTATGAAAATAAAGAACAGGGCAGTTGCCGTAGTTGTTCCTATGATAATTCCCCTGGAAATGGAAGCTATATTTTCGGTTGGGCTATCTCTTATCAAAAACATAGAACCAAGGAATATGGATACTATTCCACCTATGGTCAGCAGCCCGTGACTGACAATTTTTATTTCCAATAAGAAAAGTGCAATTCCAAAAATTATAAGAGATAAGCCCGCATAATTCACAGGCATCGAACTTAGTGAATAAAAAGCAAGGACCAGGAAAATAACGCCAGCTATTCCCGGAAATATTGCACCAGGATTAAACAATTCAAATAACAGACCAAAGAATCCAAGCATCATCAGCATATAAGCAATATTCGGATCGCTTATTATATTCAAAACCTTCTGAAAAAATCCCATTTCTTCAGAATCTATTTTTCTATTTTTGGTATGCAGCACTTTTATTCCTCCATATACCTCAATGGATTTTCCATCAATCTGGTCAAGAAGTTCGTGGTCATCGTTGGCTATATAATCAATAACACTGTCCTGGATGGCTTCCTCTTCTGTAATAGAAACACTATATCTAACCGCTTCTTCAGCCCACTTTACGTTGCGGTGCCTTTTTTCTGCAATGGTTCTGATAAATGCAGCAGCATCGTTGGTGCCCTTCAGGTTCATGATACTATCAGGAGAACCCTGTAAAGAAACGGGATGCGCCGCTCCAATATTTGTTCCCGGAGCCATCGCAGAAATATTTGCAGCAAGAGTTATAAAAACGCCTGCTGAACCGGCATGAGCACCGGAAGGATATACATAAACTATTATAGGAACGGTAGAATTAAAAAAATCACTAATAATTTCCCTCGTGGAGGTCAATAATCCGCCTGGCGTATTAAGATGCATAAGCAGGCATTCAGCCTTTTGCTGCTCCGCCTTTTGAATGGAAGAATGAATATATTCTGCCGAAGCAGGATTGATACCTCCATTTATATTTATTGAAATTATATTTTGGGAAAAAAGGGCAATGGGTAAAAAAATTAAAGAGAATACAGCTATTAAACATTTCATGTTATTTGTATATAAGGAGGGCGTCTTTATCTAAAAATTGCAATGTAAGTTACCGAATTTTCAAAGCATCCCCAAAAAGGCCTAAACAGTTCGTTTAAGGTTTCTGGTAATTACAACACCAAATTTTCTATATAGTTTCCCTCCGAAAGAAATACGAAAAGAATCAAGAGTGTCCATTTTAATTAAACATTGGTCCCAAATAATTGTTAAGAGAAAATAATTGCAATTCTATTTATACTATTTTGTATAAATGACGATTTTTTCTATCTTTGCAAATTAATAATCTGGATAATTCTATTATAAATTAGTCATAATGAAAGAACAAATAGACGTATTGGAGCAAACAGTCTCAAGTGATTATAAATATGGCTTTGTTACTGACATAGATACGGATATTATACCAAAAGGGCTTAATGAAGATGTAATAAGGTTAATTTCTTCCAAAAAAAATGAACCCAAATGGTTACTGGACTGGCGCCTGAAAGCATATGCCCACTGGTTGAAAATGGAAGAACCTACATGGCCAAACGTTCATTATCCTCCAATCAATTACCAGGATATCATATATTATGCAGCCCCAAAGAAAAAGAAGAAATTAGGCAGCCTTGATGAAGTGGACCCCGAGCTATTGAAGACTTTTGACAAATTAGGCATTTCCCTCAATGAACAAAAGAGACTTACAGGAGTAGCTGTAGACGTGGTAATGGATAGTGTGTCTGTTGCAACTTCATTTAAGCAGCAACTTGCAGAAATAGGAGTTATTTTCTGTTCCATGAGTGAAGCAATTCAAAATCATCCTGAGTTGGTCAGAAAATATATTGGCTCTGTAGTTCCTATGACGGATAATTATTTTGCCGCTCTTAATTCTGCGGTATTTACCGATGGCTCATTTTGTTTTATTCCGAAAGGAGTGCGCTGTCCTATGGAACTTTCAACTTATTTCAGAATTAATACAGAAAACTCAGGACAGTTTGAAAGAACACTGATCGTTGCAGAGGATGATTCTTACGTGAGTTACCTGGAAGGCTGTACGGCGCCTATGCGTGACGAAAACCAGCTGCACGCCGCCGTTGTGGAACTGATTTCCATGAATAATTCAGAAATAAAATATTCTACTGTTCAGAACTGGTATCCCGGAGACGAAAATGGGAAAGGAGGTATATACAATTTCGTAACGAAGCGCGGAATATGCCAGGGTAACAACTCCAAAATATCCTGGACACAGGTAGAAACCGGATCAGCTATTACCTGGAAGTATCCAAGTGTTATTTTAAAAGGCGATAATTCAATTGGCGAATTTTATTCAGTTGCGCTTACCAATCATATGCAGCAGGCCGATACCGGAACGAAAATGATTCACCTCGGAAAAAATACCAGAAGCAGGATCGTTTCTAAAGGAATTTCCGCCGGCAAAAGCCAGAACAGCTATCGCGGTTTGGTGCGCGCTTCCAAAAATGCGTTGAATGCCAGGAATTATTCCCAATGCGATTCCCTCTTGCTGGGCGATAAATGCGGCGCACACACCTTCCCGTATATTGAATCAAAAAATAAAACGGCCATAATTGAACATGAAGCAACCACATCAAAAATTGGTGAGGATCAGTTATTCTATTGCCTGCAGCGAGGCATCGATGCGGAAACTGCTGTAGCATTAATTGTAACCGGTTTTGCCAAAGAAGTGATGAATCAGCTACCGATGGAATTTGCTGTTGAAGCACAAAAATTATTAGCCATCAGCCTTGAAGGGAGTGTTGGTTAATTAATATAAACAATAAAAATTATTAAAAAAGATATGTTATCAATCAAAAACATTCATGCATCTGTTGAGGGTAAACAAATTTTAAAGGGTATTAACCTCGAAGTGAAAGCAGGAGAAGTTCATGCTATCATGGGGCCCAACGGCTCGGGAAAAAGCACATTGGCATCTGTGCTTGCAGGAAGGGAAGAATATGAAGTCACGGAGGGTTCCATTACTTTTCTTGGAAAAAACATGCGTGAATTATCTCCGGAAGACAGGGCCCGTGAAGGTTTGTTTCTTGCTTTTCAATACCCGGTTGAAATACCCGGGGTAAGTACTATCAATTTTATGAAAACGGCTTTGAATGAAAAGCGCAAGTTTAACGGGGAAGAGCCTTTGGATGCAGTTTCATTTCTTAAGTTGATGAAGCAAAAAATGGAATTGGTTGACATTGATAAATCATTATTAAGCCGTTCTATTAATGAAGGATTTTCAGGTGGTGAAAAGAAGAGAAATGAGATTTTTCAAATGGCCATGCTGGAACCTAAATTGGCTATTTTGGATGAAACAGACTCGGGCCTTGATATAGATGCGTTGCGTATCGTAGCCAATGGCGTAAATAAATTGCGCAATAAAAGCAGGGCTATTATTGTGATAACGCATTACCAAAGGTTACTGGATTACCTGCAGCCTGATTTTGTGCATGTGTTGGTTAATGGACGAATTGTAAAATCCGGAACCAGGGAACTGGCACTTGAACTTGAAGAAAAAGGGTACGATTTTATTAAGGATGAGATTAGTTTAGCGGCTACTGTTTAAACTTTTTAAGAAAGAAAAATGGAAACAATTCATACAGATTATCTGGAGAAAAAATTCAATCAGCTACAGTCATCTGATTCCGATGGCTTTATAGGTGATTTAAGAAAAGAAGGGTTTAAAGCATTTAAGAAAAACGGTTTTCCGACTTCCCGTAGTGAAGAGTGGAAATACACAAGAATCGGTAATCTATTTAATAAAAAATATCATTTAGCAGAAGGAAGATCAAAAAATTCAATAACAAGTGCAAATATTGATTCTATCCGTTTACCGGGATCAGATCAGGCAAATGAATTGGTTTTTGTAAATGGAATATTTAACCCCGGCCTTTCTACAGTGCGTTCTTCCGGCAATCAATTAGTGATACAGACCCTCGAAGAGGCAATGCAAGGAGCCTTCAATGAACTTATTTCAGAACATCTTGGAAAGAGTAGCCTTGCCATTAAGGATGGAATCCATGCGCTGAATACATCATTCATACATGGCGGTTTATTTATTCATGTAAATAAAAACCAGCGCCCGGAACATCCGGTTTATGTTTATTACCTCTCTGATGCAAGAGAGAACAATCTTTTGGCCCAGCCACGCAGTTTGATTTATGTTGATGAAAGTGCCAGTTTACAAATTGTAGAGTCATATTCAACCCTGGGATCATTGGAAAGTTTTACTAACGGAGTTATGGAAGTAGTGGTTAACTCCAATGCAATAGTTGAATATTATAAGATACAAAATGATGTAAATAATGCCAGCCAGGTGAGCACAACGCATATACGGCAGGTTGGAAAAAGCTATGTTCATGCAGTAACCATTTCCCTTGCCGGCGGAATGATCCGCAATAATACCAATCTGTTGATGGAAACCCAAGGCAACGAAGCTCATTTATATGGTTTGTATCTGCTCAAAGGCAGCACGCACGTTGATAATCATACATTGGTGGATAACATAAAACCTAATTGCTTCAGCAATGAATTTTATAAAGGAATTCTGGATGAAAATGCAACAGGTGTGTTCAGCGGGAAAATTTACGTGAGGCCTGATGCTCAAAAAACAAATGCTTACCAATCCAACAAGAATATTTTATTATCAGACGATGCTTCTATCAATACCAAGCCGCAGTTGGAAATTTTTGCAGATGATGTAAAATGTTCTCATGGTTGTACAGTTGGCCAGTTGGATGAGGAAGCTTTGTTCTATTTGAGAACCCGCGGTATTTCAAAAGAACATGCTCAATCCATGCTATTGACTGCTTTTGCAGAAGATATTGTGGAACAATTGAAGCTGGAACCTTTAAGAAATTATGTAGAGGAATTAATTACTAAACGGCTGTCCGTAAATTAAGATGGAAATTTTAACAACCATATCATCCGGTTTTGATGTAAAGACAATCAGGGAATTGTTCCCGATACTAAGCCGGGAGTTGAATAACAAACCGCTGGTATACCTGGATAATGCGGCAACCTCCCAGAAACCGCAGGTTGTTATAGATGCATTGAGTAATTATTATTCTCATTTTAACGCTAATATTCACAGGGGGATTCATACACTTGCCGAAGAAGCAACGGCAGCTTATGAGGCTACCCGCCATACCGTACAGAAATATATTAATGCTTCTTTACCTGAAGAAATTATATTTACAAGGGGAGCAACCGAAGGAATCAATTTAGTTTCTTATGCCTGGGGCAGGCAAAATATCAAAGCAGGTGATGAAATTATCATTTCCGGGATGGAGCATCACTCTAATATTGTTCCGTGGCAAATGCTATGCGAAGAAAAGAAAGCTGTATTAAAAATAATTCCGGTTACCGATGACGGTGAACTTGATATAATTGCATATAAAAAACTCCTTTCTCCCAAAACAAAAATGGTTTCAATAGTTCATGTTTCCAATTCACTGGGAACGGTGAACCCTGTAAAAGAAATCATCAAAGCAGCACACGAAGCAGGAGCGGTTACATTGGTTGATGGAGCTCAATCAACGGTTCACCTTGATATAGATGTTCAGGAGATGGATTGTGATTTTTTTGTTTTTTCCGGGCATAAGGTTTATGGGCCTACCGGCGTAGGTGTTTTTTATGGAAAGAAAGACATTTTGGAAAAAATGCCGCCATTTATGGGTGGGGGGGAAATGATCAGGGAAGTGACTTTTGAAAAAACAACCTACAATGAATTGCCATACAAATATGAAGCCGGCACTCCAAATATCGCAGATACGGTAGCATTAAAATCTGCGTTGGATTTTATTACAAAAACCGGGAAGGAAAGGGTAAGAAACTATGAAATGGAATTGCTGGAATATGCAACAAGGGAATTGGAAGCCATACCCGGCTTAAAAATTATTGGAAAAGCAAAAGAAAAGATCAGTGTGATATCTTTTATTATTAAAAATATCCATCCCCAGGATATTGGTGTTTTGTTGGATAACCAGGGTATTGCTGTAAGAACGGGCCATCACTGCACGCAGCCTTTGATGACAAGATTTGGAATTCCGGGAACGGTACGTGCCTCATTTGCGATGTACAATACCTATGAAGAAGTTGACCTGCTGGTGGAAGGATTACAAAAAGCTATTAAAATGCTTTCATAGAAATGAATGAGATTAAGACCATACATGAAACTGAAGAAGATATTATAGAAGCGTTTTCGTTCTTTGATACCTGGGAAGAAAAATATGAGTATATTATTGACCTTGGTAAGAAGCTGGTACCGCTGGATGATAAATATAAAATCGCTGAAAATATTATTAAGGGTTGCCAGTCTACCGTATGGCTCACCGCAGATTTTTTTGATGGTAAAGTATTTTTCAAAGCAGATAGCGATGCAGTAATTGTAAAAGGTTTGGTAAGCATGCTAATTTCAGTTTTATCGGGACACACCCCTGAAGAAATACTGAATGCCAGATTGGATTTCATAAGGGAAATTGGAATGATGAATCATTTGGCCCAAACCCGCTCTAACGGGTTGCTTGCCATGATAAAACAAATAAAGAATTACGCACTTGCTTTTAGATCTGTTAAAGAGACTGAAAAAACAATTTGATTATGGACGAGGAAGCATTAAAGCAAAAAGTAATTGAATGTTTGCAAACTATTTATGATCCTGAAATACCGGTGAGCATTTATGAGCTGGGGCTGATTTATGAAGTTTCCATTCTGCCGATAAACAATGTGCAGATCGTCATGACTCTAACAGCACCCAGTTGTCCGGCAGCACAGGAAATACCTATTGAAGTAGACCAGAAGGTGAGAATGATCGAGGGAGTGAAGGATGTTCACGTATCAGTAGTGTGGGATCCGCCATGGGATAAGAGCATGATGAGTGAAGCTGCATCCCTGGAATTGGGTTTTATGTAAAGAAAATATTCATAATAAATATATCTATTAAAAAATATAAATTAAAAAAATAAAAACATGGCACAAATTAGTTTAAATTCATTATTGAGCACCTCAGTACCAACTTATAGCGAACAAATCGCGGCTCCCTTCAGGCAGGAATTAACGGAAGCGGGCTTCGTGCATTTAATGACTCCTGAAGAGGTGGATCAGGCACTTAACAGAACAGATAATAAATTGACCCTTGTGGTATTAAATTCTGTATGCGGCTGCGCTGCAAGAGCGGCAAGACCGGGAGTGTTATTATCATTATTCAATGAAGTGGTTCCTGATAACCTCGTTACTATTTTCGCAGGTATGGAAAAGGATGCAGTCAATTATTTCCGTAAGAATTTCCTCCCTACCGCTACGCCTTCTTCACCAAACATTGCTTTATTTAAGAATGGTGAATTTGTAAAGCTTCTTGAAAGGCATCAGATAGAAGGAAAGTCTGCCGGGCAAATTGCTGATGAATTAGATAGTGCTTATGAAAAAGAATGTACTAAAAAAAATACAGAGGAAACGATATCTCAGTTGCGTACTAATTTTATCAGCCGCTACCAGGTTGATCCGTTAGGTTCAAATAAATAAGCATATGAAAATTACAGCTCAGGAAGAATATGGATTGCGAATATTGCTCCGGATCGCCAGGTGTGATGAACATGAAGGTATGAGCATCCCGCAATTAAGTGAAGCCGAAGGACTTTCTCCGGCGTATGTTGCAAAACTTACACGAAAGCTTCGTATTGAAGGATATATAAATAGTACACCCGGAAATAAGGGGGGATATGTTTTGGCACAGAAAGCTTCCGATATCAATATGAACCAGGTATTAAAAACTCTGGGAGGTAAGCTGTTCGATAAAGGGTTTTGTGGCGATTATGCCGGTTCATTAAAATTTTGTACTAATTCTGTAGATTGTTCTGTTCGGTCTCTTTGGCAAATGATTCAATTTTCTGTGGACCAGTTATTAGACAAAATAACCCTGGCAGACCTGGTTAAGTCAGAAGATAAATCAGTGCATTTGCTGAGTTTAATTTCAAATCCAAATTTGAAAGAGGAATCAGTGATGCAATAACATCCGGCGACTGCTGATAAAAATTTAATTAAAAATTAAGGATAATTGTTGAGGAGGGGGAAGTAACATTTTGCTTCCCCTTTCGCTTTTTGACCCATTAATTTGGTAAAGGGCCGTTTCCTGATATCTTGATGCAACTATTATTTGTACCCCATTGGCATGTTTATCAAATAAATCCTGCACGAGGGACGGCTTATTATTATTTTCAGAAAGGTGGGATAGAAACAGGTGGCTCATAAAGTCAGGTTTATATTCCAAAAAAAGATCCACCGCCTGCTTGTTTGACAAATGCCCCTTTCCTCCACTGATGCGCTTTTTAAGATGATTTGGATAATCTCCGCTATCCAACATTGCTTCCTCATAATTGGCCTCTAGAAATGCCGCATTACATTGTTTAAAATATTTCTTAACCTCCTTACAAGGGAATCCAATATCGGTAAATACTCCGACTTTTATTGACTCGCCTTCTATCATAAAACTATAGGGATCACAGGCATCATGAAGTTTTGAGAACGGAGTTATTTTGAGATTCCCAATTATTAGGTGTTCATGCGATTTGAAATGAATGACCAATTCCTTTTCAAGTTTTAGTCTGGAGTATAGAAAGGTCTTCTTGGTAATATATACCGGTATCCGGTATTTTTTGCTTAACGATTCTATGCCTCTAATGTGATCAGAATGTTCATGCGATATAAAAATTGATTTCACTTTCTTAATAGAAAGATTTAATCGCTTCATGCGTTTTTCAATTTCCCTGCACGAAATACCCGCATCAATCAGGACTGCTTCGCTTCCGGTGCCAACGTAATAACAATTGCCATTACTTCCGGAATTTAATGATGTTACATATAAAGGCATGCTTGAAAATAATGCAGATTTTGAAAAACAGACCGGCTAATAATTTTTAATAAATACTATTTTTTGGTTGCTTTTCAAATTTCAGCGGGTTGGGGCTGACACCGCCAGGGGTTGCCCGCCGTGGGCGGCGTCCCTGCCACCCGGAAGAAATGCTGAAACACGATAATTTGAAATGCATCCAATTTTTTTTCAGAAATAATAAAATTAGCGCATATTGCGGTGATTTAGTAATTGACAACCAAAACCCCCGGAATAATTTGGTTAATAAGTTAATTTCAGGAATTGATGAAATAAAAATGAAATTTCGAAGTTGATTTAGATTTCAGTTAATTTAATTTTGAATTTGGTGAGAGGCATTATTATTTATCGATTTCATTGTAGATTCATTTTATGGATAAATGAATTGTTTTTAACCTAATTAGGAAAATCGTATGAGGAAGTATTTTGTTCATGACGGCCAAAAAGAAAAAGGGCCATTTACTTTAGAAGAATTATCTACAGAACATATTACTGCGGAAACACCTGTCTGGTATGAAGGTCTTGAAAGCTGGACAATGGCAGGTAGCGTAAATGAATTAAAAAGTCATTTTATCAATAAAATTACACCTCCTCCTCTGCCAAAATCTTTTACTGCTCCTCCTCCCCTTTCTCCTGCACCAACTTCCCCTGCTCGGCCAAAAACGCAGTCTTTACCTGAATCTCCGGAAAAAGCGAAATTGCCGGAGAATGAAATTCCGGATAGAAATCAAATATTAAATTCATTTGAAGATGCCTCTGAAGCTAATTTTGAACCACATAAAAAAAAATCATTCCTTATCCCCATTTTGGTCGGACTCATCATCCTTTGTGCGCTTATCGCTATTATTATTCTTAGCAGATAGATTGAATTTTTTTTGAGTTGGAATCAGGTTATTGGATATTTAATTCAATGATTGTATCGATATTATCCGTATTCCCGCCATTTAAGTAAAGAAAAGTACCTTCAGGTAATTGTTTGAATTTTATTTTTATTCCATTGGGGAAGACAGATGCTGTTATAATTTTTTCTTTCAATTCCGGAATAAATACATAAGGCTGTTGGGGAGTTTCAAGCACATGCACGAATAATTTTTTATCCTCTGCAGTTATTACTCCCCAATTTTGAGGTGCAATAATATTCCCTCTCGTTCCATAAATTGTTTTGCCATTTACCTGCATCCATTTCCCAATTTCTTTTAAGGTATCAACAAATTCTGGCTGTATCTTCCCATTGGGCATAGGGCCTACGTTCAGTAAGAAATTTGCATTCCTACCGGCCGCATTCACCAGGTAATGAATTAATTCTTTGACCGACTTATAACTGGTATCGGTTATATTAAACCCCCAGGAATCATTCATGGTTTCGCATGTTTCCAGCGGAAGCTGGTCTGAAGGCTTTTGAAAGCTTAACCCGGAATTATTATTTCCCGGAAGATCTTTTTCAAACATCTGGAAATCTTCCCCCGGGAAAGGAGTAAGGTGGTGGTTATTGCCAATCAGGCATTGCGGTTGAAGTTTATGTATAAGGCTGTAAATTTCATCCAGATGCCAGTTGATCCTCGAAGTTCTGTCTGTGGCTCCTTCCGCGGGTGTCTGGTCCCAATAACCGTCAAACCAGATGCCTGCTATGGTTCCATAATTCGTTAATAATTCAGTTAATTGATTCTTCATAAAACGGAGGTAACTGTCATAATCTCCATTTCCTTTCCTGCCGGTACCCTTTCCTGTTCTTCCTGTTTCATGCGGGTAATCTTCCCTTCTCCAGTCTAACAACGAATAATACAGAAATAGCTGGATACCTTGTTTATGGCATTCATCCGCAATTAATTTTACTATATCCTTTTTAAAGGGGGTATTCATAATATTAAAATCCGAATATTTCGTATCCCACATGCTGAATCCATCATGATGACGGGTAATTAACGTTATGTATTTCATTCCCGCATTTTTTGCCATACTTACCCATTCTGCAGCATTAAAATCAATGGGATTAAAAAAATCCATCAACCTGGTATAATTTTCTACGGTGATATTTCTGTTATTCATTACCCACTCCCCTGCTCCCGGAATACTAAAAGGGCCCCAATGAATGAAAAGCCCAAACCGGTCGCTGTTAAATATTTCTCTTGCTTTCAGGTTTTCCGGAGTTGGCGTGTACACCTGGGCAATTATATGGCTGGTGAACAAAAGAATTAGTGATGTAAGAACAAGAAATTTTTTCATTTCAATAATTTTTAAAATTTATAAATGGCATAATATAATATGCCTAAAAAAATGATGTTGATCAGTAAGTATATGGCAAATCAATAGCAATGGTTATTTTTTTTATTGGCAATTACAATTGCTTCTGCTAAATTTAGGGAATTCAATCAAATTACTATGACAAAAAAATCAAAAGAAAATTCCCGCCGGTCGTTTATCGCTAATGTTACCAGGGGCGTTATTGGCGCTTCAATGATTCCTTCTATTATTACCGCAAAAGACAGTAAACGTCACCTGGAAGAATTAATCAAAGTCAAACAATACTTTTCAGCCAACGACCAGGTGCAGGTCGCATTGATCGGATCCGGAGGTATGGGCGTAGCCGATGGCATTACCTGTTTATCTGTCCCGGGCGTAAAGTTAGTTGCAGTCTGCGACCTGTATGATGGTCGCATTGCAGAAGCAAAAAAACGTTGGGGCAATGATCTTTTCACAACGAAAGATTATAAGGAAATCCTGGAAAGAAAGGATGTGGATGCGGTAATTATTGCAACACCTGATTTTTGGCATAAGGATATCTCTGTTGCGGCTATGAACAAAGGCAAACATGTTTATTGTGAAAAACCAATGGTACATGATATCTCTGAAGCGCCTGCAGTGGTGGAAGCACAAAATAGCAATAAGGTAGTTTTCCAGGTAGGCAGCCAAGGCATGAGTTCACTGGGAAATGAAAAAGCAAAGCAATTATTAAAAGAAGGGGCTATTGGTGCATTAAATTATGCCGAAGGCTTTTGGGCAAGAATGTCTCCTACAGGTGCATGGCAATATCCTATTCCGGCAGACGCTTCTCCTGTTACTGTTGATTGGGACAGGTATCTCTATAACACTAAAAAAAGGCCTTTTGATTCAACCCGCTTTTTCAGGTGGCGAAATTACCGCGATTATGGAACAGGTGTTTCCGGTGATCTTTTTGTTCATTTGTTTTCGAGCCTTCATTTTGTTACCGGTTCTGTTGGTCCCAATAAGATAATGGCTACCGGCGGATTGCGATACTGGAAGGACGGAAGGGAAGTTCCGGATATTATGTTGGGAATGTTTGATTACCCCAATACTGAGATTCATCCTGCTTTTAATCTTTCTCTTCGGGTAAATTTTGTAGACGGAACCGGCGGTACCAATTACCTGCGCATGGTAGGCAGCGAAGGCTCCATGACCGTAGAATGGGACAAGGTAACACTCTTAAAAAATAAAAATATTATAGATGCTGATGATCCATTATTAAAAACAAAAAATACAGCATCGGGTAAGGAATATGTATATGAGCGTAAGGCTATGGTTCCGCCAGATACACTCATTTATACTGCTGAGGAAGGATATAAAGGTGCCCATTTCGATCATCATTACAACTGGATCAATGCTATTCGAACCAAAGGACAGGTTGCAGAAAATGCACTCTTTGGGTATAGGGCCGCTGCTCCGGCATTATTGTGCATCGAAAGTTATTTCAAAAATAAAATTATGCAGTGGGATCCTGAAAATTTAAAAGTGATTACTTAACAGATAAAAAAGTATAAATCTTTTGCCTGAGCCATTTTTCTGAATCGAAAAATGGCTCATTTATTTTCATATAAAGATTAGAATGCCTTTTACATTTTGATAACCTTTCCGCTACCTGACATTTTCCTGTTTATTTTTTGAGCATCTCCTTTATAAAAGACGTTGCCACTTCCGTTGATTTGAGCATCAATACTGTTATTGGCATCTACTTTAATATTGCCGCTTCCACTCACTTTTGCAACAACGTCATTGCTGCTTGTATTGCTGCAGTCGATATTCCCACTGCCACTTATTTTTGCAGATATCATACTGGAAGCGCCTTTCAATTTAATATTTCCGCTTCCTGATACAGAAAGATCAAGCTCTTTAAATGTATCAAAATCTAGGGAAAGGTTCCCGGAGCCTGAAACGGAAAAATCAGTTGTGGTATCATTGGTAAAGGCACCTGAACCACTAATATTTCCGCTGCCGCTTAATTTCAAGGATTTTATCTGAGTCATGGAAACATATACAACAATTCCTGACCTTGAATTCAGATTCACATTTTTCTTTGGTTTAATTGATAATCTTCCATCTTCTACGGTTGTTTCAATATAAGGGAGCAGGTTTTCATCTGCCTCTACTGATATGATGCCTGAATTACCATAATCAATTTTGATTTCCATTGAGCCCTGGGCATTGATCGCCGTAAAGCTGCTTACCTCCCGGGTTTCTTTCTTTGTTTCTCCATTACCTTTAATAGTTTGCCATTTTTGAGAGAATGAATTCAGGCTAATGAAGGCTAATATTATTGCTAATAACTTTTTCATGATAGATAATTTTTTTTAAACAATCATAATACTACGCTTGGAACTATTAAAAAGTTACAGGCCTGGGGAAAATAATTTTTCAGAATGGAAATTAGCTGAAAAATCAAGGATTAACAGTATTTTCAAAATGTCAAAGTAAAAGCGGTTCCTCTTCCTGGCTCTGATTGCACCTGTATATTTCCTTTGTGCAGCATCATGATTTGTTTGCACAAACTCAGGCCGATACCACTGCCGTTTTTCTTGGTGCTGAAAAATGGAATAAAGATTTTTTCCAACATTTCTTCGTCCATGCCAGCGCCATTGTCCGAAACTTTTATGAAAACTTTCATTTGGCGGTTCTCTCCTGCAGAAAGAATAATTCTTCCATCCTCCTTTTCCTTAACGGCCTCAATAGCATTCACAACGAGATTTATTAAAACCTGCTCGATAAGGGTTATATCAGCTTTCACTAATAGGTCCGTATCTTTTAAAATAATTTCCATCTCAATATTTTTTTGCTCAAGGCTGGGCTGCATCAGGCTATAAATATTTTCAAAGAGATCCCTTACATAAATACTTTTTACATCAGGCTTGGTTATCTTATTTAGATTGCGGTACGTTTCTGCAAATTTTAATAAGCTTTCACTTCTTTTTTTTATAGTTTCAATGCCTAAGTCAAGATCGTCCACTTCCCCATTTTCATTGTTAAACCGGTCCTTTGATTTTTCCAATGTTTTCTTAAGTGTGCTGGCAAGTGATGAAATGGGTGCTACAGAATTCATTATTTCATGGGTCATTACACTCAGCAGTTTTTTCCAGGCCTGCGACTCTGTTTCATCTACTGCTTCACTGATATTTTGAAATGCAATTAGCTTAAATTTCTTTCCTTCAGTTTGAAATGCAGTAGCTGACATAAGTAATTTAAATTTTCCTCTTTCCTGTTGAACAGTAGAAATTTTTCCCTCTCCAGGTTTCAGTTCCATAATTTCCCTGCATAATTCCGGGTATCTCCTTATTAAAGATTGAATAGTTTTCAAATAAGGAAGCTCCAGCATTTGCTTGAGTGATTCATTCATCCAGACCACTTCCCCGGTTTCGAGCTCATAAGATAATATGCCTGTATTCACTAATTCCAGTATTTTTTGCAGGTATTGATATTGAATTTCCTTTTCCTTACTGATTGTTTTAAAGGCATCGTTTATTTCATTAAATCCTTCCCGTAAAGGCTGCAGATCAGCAGGTGCCTGCTTCACATTAAAATGCCGGGAAAAATCCCGGTAATGAACGGATTCAATAAACTGTTGAAGTTCCTCCTGTGCTTTTAGTTGAAAACGAGATAACTCAACTAGTTGGTAGGCGATCAGCGGTATGATCAAAACCAAATAAATAAATAACCCATGCATTATAACAAATGCCATAGTGGTAAGCGTTACCAGTAATAAAAATATTCTAATAAATATTCTCCAGCCCGTTTGTTTAAAGTATGTGGTTTGCTGCACGGTACCTGGTTATTAATTATCGCTAATTGATTTAAGATTTCGAATCTTTCCTTTCATTGCCTTTATCTGATAGCTCTTTCCTCATACCTGATACCTGATACCTGATACCTGACGCCTCCTACCTCAAATATCATACTTATTCAATCTCCTGTACAATGACGTTCTTGTAAGTCCCAATTCTTTTGCTGCTTTGCTTATATTACCACTATGCTTATCAATAACTTTTAGAATAGTATTTTTTTCCAGGGTTTCTAAATTCAATTGATCATTTTCATTTGTAGCAGGAACAGCTTCATTTCTTTCAATCGGAGAAAAAATAATGTCAGCTGCAGAAAGTTCCAGATTGTCAGCCATAATCACTGCACGCTCTATCACATATTGCAATTCACGAACATTCCCCGGGAAATGATAATGATTCAGTTTATCTACCGCTTTTGCATCCAATACAAGCTGGCTTTTCATATATTTTTCCGAATATATTTTCAGGAAATGATTAGCAAGCCTGAGAATATCTCCATTTCTTTTTCTCAGTGGCGCCATCATTACTTCTACTGTATTAATTCTGTAAATAAGGTCCTTTCTGAAACGGGTTTCATTCGCCAATTCCGCTAATGGTATATTGGTGGCGCAGATCAACCTGATATCTATATTGATCATATCATTACTACCTAATTTATTGATTTGCCGGTTTTGCAGTACGCTTAATAATTTCGCCTGTTGATGCAAAGAAATATTTCCGATTTCATCCATAAATAAAGTACCTCCGTTAGCAGCTTCAAATCTGCCGGACCTTTCTTCATTCGCCCCGGTAAATGCCCCTTTTTTATAGCCGAATAATTCACTTTCAAAAAGAGATTCCGTAAGCGCACCCACATCCACTTTTACATAAGGTTTCTTAGCCCGAAGTGATAATTTATGAATAGCTTTTGCAATTAAATCTTTACCAGTGCCGTTTTCCCCAAGAATTAAAATATTTGCATCTGTCGGGGCGATTTTTTCAACCTTATAAAATATATCCTTTATTACTTCCGAATCCCCGATAAGGTCATTAAATTTCCTGCCTTCAGCTGCAATCTTTTCCGAGTCTTTACTTCCTTCCTTTCCCTTCAGCAAATCTTTTATGGTTGAGATCAGCTTTTCATTGTGCCACGGCTTGATGATAAAATCAGATGCACCTTCTTTTAATGACCTAACAGCGAGGTCTATATCCCCATAAGCGGTAATCATAATAACCGATGCCTGTACTCCTGATTCTTTTATTTTTTTTAACCAAAAAATTCCTTCGTTCCCTGTGTTGATAGAACTCTTAAAATTCATATCCAGTAAAATAATATCAAAAGAATGTTTGGATAAAATAGAACGGATATTTTCCGGGTTTTTCTCTGTCACCACTTCGTTTGCTTCTGTCTTTAAAAGCAGGCGCACAGCGGTCAATACATCTGTATCATCATCTACCACCAATATGTTAGCATTTTTTATGATCATTTTTTAGAACTGCTTTTTAAATGAAATGAAAATCGGGATAATCACAAGATTACCATTTTTAAAAATACTAATGGAAATAAAATTTAAGAAAATTATGCTAAATGCTCAAACTGTTTTAAAACCGGATAAGCGGTGTATCATAAGCGTACAGTACTTAACAATTTATTTTTTTTATGTCACTGAAAACCAGATTGGTAAGTTTTGGCACGCCATTGTAATATCTGTTGGCAAAGGAAAAATATTTACAAATCAACAAAAACAAACAATTATGAAAACGCAAACAATGTATTTTTTAGAACCACTTACAAGGAAGGAAATAAAAAACCTTGCTGAAGATGTGAAAGAAATTTTAGACCAGGAAACGAAAAAATCCTGCAATAAAAAATTTAGTGTTGTCGATTTATGGAGTATTCATGGCAACAAAAAAAGATTTTATGGAAGAAGGTTTTTATAATAAACTTATAAGGTCTTCCTGTGGTAATGCTCCCATGAAAACCTTATAATGTGCCTAACTACCTGTTCAAATATATTCATTATAAGCTTTTCATTATTGTTCGCTATTAAATCCATTGTACTGATAGCGAACGGCAACTGTACCAAAACCGTACACTTTTGTTAGGCTTCCTTAGCCTAAAATTCTGAAATACAAATAGTTACGAAAGTGGCATAAACTTTACACCTTGAGGATGAATTGGACAAAGACATTTAATAAATCGGATTTTAATTTTTTATTGATATATGGACAGAATACTTGAAAAAAAGAGATGGTCAAGAAAAAGGATACTAACTATTTCCGGAATTGTTGCCATTATATTGCTCATTTCAGCAAGCTATTATTACACATCTGGAAACAGCAAATTGAATGTAGATACAGAAAGGATCACAATAAGCGAAATTACCAAAGGATCCTTCCAGGAGATTATTCCTGTGAATGGCATTGTTCTTCCTCTTACTACTATATACCTCGATGCAGTAGAGGGCGGGCGGGTGGAAGAAAAATATGTAGAAGACGGTACTTTGATGACAAAAGGACAACCTATTATAAGGTTATCTAATACCGATTTGCAACTTGGCCTGGTTACACAGCAGACAAATGTTTATAACTTGCTTACCCAAATGCAGATTTCAAAAAATGCCGCTCAGCAAAATACGGTAAACAAGCTGAATCAAATTACCGATGTGGAAAGTCAGCTAAAGGAAGCGCAAAGAGTGTATAACCTGGATAAACATTTATATGAAGAAAAGGCGATTGGTTCCCAGGAATACCAGCAGGCATTAAATAATTTTAATTATTATTTGCAAAAGAAACAACTAAACGATAAAATTCTCCAACAGGATTCTGTCTCTACAGAGCAACAGTTAATTCAGGCAAGGCAATCTTTTGAAGGATCTCAAAATGCCTTAAATGTGATGCGCCAGAAAGTGGGTGATTTAATAGTTCGGGCACCTATCGACGGACAACTTACCTCATTGGATGCAGAAGTAGGGCAGACCAAAAATAAGGGTGATCAACTTGGACAAATTGATGTATTGGGCGGATATAAAGTAAGAGTAGATATTGATGAACACTATATTTCTCGAATTTTCACCGGCCTGAAGGGAACTTTTGATTTTGCCGACACCACTTATGAACTGGTTATAAAAAAGGTATATACACAGGTAACCAATGCAAGATTCCAGGTAGATATGGAGTTTACCGGTAAGGCGCCTAAAGGCATCCGTCGCGGCCAAACCTTACAAATAAGGCTGGCGTTGAGTGATGAAAGGCAAGCTATCTTATTACCCAAAGGAGGCTTCTACCAGCAAACCGGGGGCAACTGGATATTTAAAGTGGCCGACAATGGGAAGAATGCTTATAAAGTTGACATCCAGTTGGGCAATCAAAATCCTGATTATTACGAAGTGTTGCAGGGATTAAAACCGGGAGATAAAGTGGTTACGTCGAGCTATGAAAATTATGGAAATATTCAGGAGTTGGTGTTACAGAAGTGAGGTATCAGGTACGAGGTATCAGGAGTTTAGCATTAGGGTATGTTTTTAATAAATGAATGAATGAATCATTTTTCGGATTTCGATTACTTCATTTTCAAGTTCTTTAAATTTTGAATCAGAAAGGAATTTTAGATCGCAGGAAAGAATTACCTGGTATTCCAATTCGGAAAAAGAACCAGCAGTCATTACCAGGAATCTTTTTAAATCGGCATTACTGTTTCAGCCGCATCCCTCTGCGATGTTTGTTGGTATTGATGATGCTGACCGGCGCATTTGAGATACGAGACCAAACATCTCTTCCTTTGGAAAACTTTTTGTTTCAGAATATATTTTTAACATTAACAGATGACTTTTTAACCATATAGATAAATCACGAAAATTACTCATAGCAACTTTTTTTAAAATTAATAATGTGAATAATAATATGAAAATCAAAGCTGATACCTCATACCTGATACCTTAAATATACTTTAACTGTTATGAAAAGATCATATATATTTAAGCCGGTAATACTCGCAATATGTTGCTTCGCCTCACTGCCGATCAGAAGCGAAGAACAATCGTGTAGGGTTAACAGTGAATATAATATTAATCAGAAACAAATTCATCCTTCGCTGAAATTGGATAATGAAGAAAGTATATATTACAAACCCGAATTATTTTTTATAAAAATTTAGTAAAACTCAAAGCTGTCTTCAACAAGCTCAGACTGCCAAAAGCTCAAAGCTGATAGCTCACAAAAACAAAAACCATGATTAAAATTTCTAATCTCGAAAAGATCTACCGCACGGAAGAAGTGGAAACCGTTGCATTAAATAAACTGTCATTTGAAGTGAAGGATGGCGAATTTGTTGCCGTTATGGGGCCTTCCGGTTGCGGCAAATCTACTTTATTGAATATTGTAGGCTTACTGGATGATCCTGACAGCGGAAGTTTCCTGTTCAATGGAACAGAGGTAGCAGGGTTCAATGAACGCAAAAGGGCGGACCTGCGCAAAAGAAATATCGGCTTTGTATTCCAGAGTTTCAACCTGATTGATGAACTGACTGTCTTTGAAAATGTGGAATTACCTTTAATATATCTCGGTATAAAAGGTGATGAAAGAAAACAACGAGTGGAGAAAATATTGGATAAAATGCAGATCATGCATCGCCGCAATCACTATCCACAACAACTGAGCGGTGGTCAGCAGCAACGTGTAGCCGTGGCCCGGGCCGTAGTGAATAATCCTAAATTAATACTGGCGGATGAGCCTACCGGTAACCTTGATTCTTCAAATGGCAACGAAGTAATGCAAATGCTTACTGACCTGAATGAGCATGGCACCACTATCATAATGGTTACGCACAGCGAACACGATGCCCGCTACAGCCACCGCATTATTCGTATGCTGGATGGGCAAACGGTGACGGAGAATATACTGATTTAGAGATTTGAAGTACAAGGCATCAGGTATGAGGTATGAAGTTGTTGGATTTAATCTTTTGAATCATTTGTCAATCCCAAACCTTTAAAATTGAAACCTGATTCCTGAAACCTCACATCTGATACCTAAATTATGATCGATGTTCAAAAACTATTTCAAGACTGCCTGGAGGAGTTTATGGAAAAATAAGTTTTATAGCCTGCTCAATATCAGCGGACTGGCTGTAGGGCTTGCGACCGGCATTATGTTGTTAATGTGGGTACAGAAAGAGTTGAGCTATGATAAGCTTAATAAGGGTTACAAAAATATCTACCAGCTAAGCGCCCACTTTGTATCTAATGGTGAAGCGCAAACATGGCCCGGAGTTCCGGGACCTTTAGCTGTGTATGCAAAAAACATCCCCGAGGTCCAATCCATAGTAAGGATACAAAAAGAAGACGGCCAGGTGCTTTCCGATAAAAGCGGTGAAAGAATATTTAATAGTAACACAGTAGCCAGTGTTGACAGCGGATTCTTTGCAATGTTCAATTTTAAGTTCATTGAAGGAAAAAAAGACAATGCCTTTCCCAATTTATATTCTGTTGTAATAACAGAATCTACCGCAAAAAAACTGTTTGGGGATAAGGATGCTATTGGAAAACCATTGGTTTTCTATAAGACCAATTTTACCGTTACGGGTGTATTGCAGAATTTTCCTGATAACTCTACATTAAAGTTTGATGCTATTTTTCCGATGGGATTTTATGCCCGGCTTTTTACTTCATGGGGCGGCAATGGTGATTGGAAAACGATCGATGAAGATGTAGGCAATTATGCATTCAACACTTTTGTGAAACTGCAGCCCGGCGCTGATCCGGTAAAAACAGGCGATACTTTTTCGGCTTTATATAAAAAGGCGAGAAACGGAGATTCTAATGCGGCATTTAAACTGGAGAATCTTGGAGACATACACCTTATAGGCGCTGATGGAAATAATGCAGCGTTAAGGATGGTGCAGATTTTTATGCTGATAGCAATATTGTTGTTGTCTATTGCCAGTATCAATTATGTGAACCTTTCTACTGCCCGTTCCCTGGTGAGGGCGAAAGAAGTTGGTGTACGGAAAATTATCGGCGCCAGTAAAATGCAATTGTTTTCCCAATTCACGCTGGAAACATTGGTACTCTTTGTCTTTGCAGCAGTCCTTGCTCTTATACTTATTTATATCTTAATGCCTTTGTACAATGAAGTTTCAGGGAAAGCGCTGACATTTAATTTCACAAATATAACCGTATGGAAAGCCATTTCCCTGGCAGTCTTGGGAACAATAATAGCTTCTAGTATTTACCCGGCGCTGTTGTTATCTTCCTTTAAACCTATTGAATCTCTCAAAGGAAAATTTAAAAGTGGAATCGGAATTGCTTCCCTTAGGAAAGGACTGGTGGTTTTTCAATTTTCCATTTCAGTAATTCTTTTGGTGTGTACAATCATTATCAGCCGGCAGATGGATTATATAAGAAACAAAAATTTAGGGTATGATAAGAGTTATGTTTTTTCCGTGCTGCTACCGGATGAAGTGGTAAATCATCTTGATGCAGTGGAAGCAGAATTAGGGCAGCAAACTTCCATTTCAAATGTTGCTGCGTCTGATGTCGAAAACATTTCAAATTTGTATAGTTCAACCGGTGATATTGACTGGAAAGGCAAACCGGCAAACAGTAATATGCTCATTACACAACTCAAAGCGGATAAAAATTTCATTCCACTGATGAGAATGAAATTTGTGGAGGGAACTAATTTTACAGGTTCTCCCGCTGATAGCAGTTATTATGTCTTAAATGAAACGGCCGTAAAACAGATGGATCTGAAAACACCTTATGTAGGCCAGCAGATTAGATTCCATGACCGGAAAGGAACTATACTCGGTGTGGTTAAAGATTTCAATTTTCAATCTCTTAAGACGAAGATCGGGCCTATCATCTTCTTTAATTTTTGGAATAAACCAAACATACTATATATAAGGACAACAGCCGCCAATGCGCAGCACGCTATAGCCGCGGTGGCAAGCCAATATAAGAAATATGCGGGGAGTATTCCTTTCAGTTATAATTTTTTGGATAAAAGTTTTGATGACCTCTACAGATCTGAGCAACGCTCCGGTGTGCTCTTTAATGTTTTTGCAGGCATTGCTATTTTTATTTCCTGTCTTGGGCTTTTTGGATTATCAACTTATACGGCGCAGGTTAAACGAAAAGAAATTGGCATAAGAAAGGTGTTGGGAGCAAGCATTTCCGGCATTGTGCAGTTGATCACCATCGACTTTTTAAAATTGGTTTTCCTGGCAATAATTATTGCAATACCTGTATCATGGTGGGCCGTGAATAGCTGGCTGGATGATTTTGCCTACAGAATAAACGTTCACTGGTGGGTTTTTGGAATGGCCGGCCTGGCGGCATTGCTAATTTCGCTTGTAACCATCAGCTTCCAGGCAATAAAAGCAGCGATATCCAACCCGGTGAATTCAATAAGGGCAGAATAAATAATTAAGTAATGCGAGTCTTAAGGGAAAAAATAAGTTATAGAATTTAAAACTTTAAATCATCTTTTAAATAGGTACTATGCAAAAATTTAAATTTTATACAATAGCCATAATATTTTTTGCTTTTAATACCGCATTTGGCCAAACCACAACTCCTGTAAACCATTTCGATAAAGTTATTATCAGTCCGCATATTCACATAACATTTGTAGAAGGGAATGAAGAAAGTGTAACCACCGAAAAAAGTACTGTTAGCAAGGACAAAATTAAAATGGAAGTCAACAATAATACGCTGTGGGTTTACCTGGAGGGAGCTAAAGAATTAACCAAAAACGAAAAGGTTTATCAAAATGGGAACAAAGTAAGCCAACCACTTTATAGTGGAACGGTGGTAGCTGCAACAATAAGCTATAAAACATTGAATACACTGTCTGTAAGAGGAGAAGAAACCATCATTTGCAAGAGTCTTCTAAAAGGTAATTTATTCAGGCTAAACATCTACGGAGAATCACAGGTACTGTTGAATGAAGTGAAATTAGGAGAATTCAGAGCATCCATCTATGGAGAAAGCTCTTTGGAAATTAAGTCCGGTTTCATAAGAAATCAAAAATATACCGTTTACGGTAATAGTAAAGTCAACAGCCTTTCCATTAATAATGATAGCACAAGAATAATTGCTTATGGTGATGCGGATTTACAAATAAATGCATCTAAAGAAATTAAGATCACTTCTTATGGAGATGCAAATATTGAATACAAAGGAAATGCAATTATTAATAAAGGACTGAATATAGGGGAAGTGCAAATAAAAAAGATAGAGTAAGGATCTATTATTTTCTTTGATTCAAATATAAATATCAGTGTTTGACGAAATCCTATAAAAAATAAATGACTGTGAATGATAAAAAACTATTTCAAAATCGCATTTCGAAACCTATGGCGGCATAAGGCATTTTCATTTATCAATATTATGGGACTAACCGTTGGCATGACGGCTTTCTTCCTGATCTTTTTATATGTAAAATTTGAATTGAGTTACGATTCCTTCAATTCCAAAGCCGGCAGAATTTATCGTATTGTCTGCGATATTAAAACGCCAACAGAGACCCTTAATGCTCACGGGCCTGCATGGGCGGTAGCCCCGCATGTAAAAGATGCTTTTCCTGAAATAGAGTTTTCAGTGCGTATTGACAATGCAAGCCTGCTAGTTCGGAGAGGTAATGTAAAGTTCCAGGAAGACAATGCATTATTTGCGGATTCAGCTTTTTTCCATGTCTTCGACTATAAATTGATAAAGGGAGATCCGCGTACTGCACTAAAAAATAAATTCAGTATCGTATTTACAGAATCTGCGGCCAAAAAATATTTTGGTAATGAGGATCCTCTGGGAAAAACAGTGTTGCTTACTGATGGCAACAACATTGCAACAGTAACCGGGGTGATGCAGGATATGCCCGAAAACTCGCAGATAAAAGCTGATATGCTGGTGAGCATGAGCACCCTTACTGAAGAATTTAATAAAGGCCTGAATGATCAGTGGGGCAACTATAGTGACCGGGCTTTCCTTTTGCTGAAACCGGGAACCAATGCAAAGGCTTTACAGGAAAAGTTTCCGGCCTTTTTGGAAAGGGAAAATGGAGATGAAATGAAAAAGCTGCAGATGTATCCAACATTAATTCTTGAGCCTTTAAGAGATGTATATCTCTACTCTACAAGGGATAGCAGCAAAACAGGGAACATTACTAACGTATATATTTTTACCATTGTTGCCATTTTTATTTTGTTGATCGCCTGCTTCAATTTTGTAAATCTTACCACTGCCCGGTCTGCTGAGAGGGCGAAAGAAGTGGGTATGAGAAAAGTGGTGGGAGCAGGCAGGCCGCAATTAGCACGACAATTCATTGGTGAAAGTGTAATAATTTGCCTTATAGCTTTTCTGCTATCATTGATATTATTAATGTTATTACTTCCTTCATTTAATCATTTGGCTGGGAAAATTGTCAGCCCCGGCATTTTCACCCATCCACAAAATCTCCTAATACTCCTTTTTACCTCCATTGGCATTGGCATCATAGCGGGCATTTATCCTGCACTGGTTTTGTCTTCTTTTCGCCCGATCGTTGTGCTTAAAGGACGGTTTGTTACCGGAACGAAGGGGATTGCTCTTCGCAAAGGTCTGGTAATAGCACAGTTCACTATTTCTATTGCTTTAATTATTTCCACCATTGTAGTATATAATCAAATGAATTATATGCGCAGCCAGGATCTTGGGTTTAATAAAAATCAAAAGATGATTATTGACACTCATGGTGATTCTTCAAAACTTGTTTTTAAACAAGAAGTATCGCGTTTGCCTGGAGTAATCTCCACATCTATGGCAGGAAGTGTTCCTGGCGGTGGTAATCCTGGCGCTTATTCGCAGATCGAAAATGTAAAAGGCGACATACAGATCGCGAACCTGGACCTGTATTTTGTTGATTTCGATTATATTCCGCAATACCAGATGAAGATGCTTGCAGGGCGTGCATTTTCGAGAGATTTTCCAACTGACACTACACAGGCCATGGTAGTAAACGAAGCGGCTATGAAATTGTTCGGATATAGCAAGCCGGAACAAATCATTGGTAAAAAATTTGATCAATGGGGAAGAAAAGGGACTATTATTGGTGTAGTAAAAGATTTTCATTTTCGTTCCTTGCAGGAGGTAATAAAGCCGCTCAGTATTCGTATCGAGCCGAATGGGTGCGACCTTGTTTCGATAAATGTAAAGCATCAAAACCTGAAAGCCACCCTTGCAGCAATAGGAGATGATTGGAAAGCTTTGATCCCTAACCGCCCTTTTAGTTACTATTTTCTGGATGATTTTTTTGATAAGCAATATAGAAGTGAAGACAGGTTTGGCAGCTTATTTCTAAACTTCGCGATACTGGCTATTTTCATTTCCTGCCTCGGTTTGCTGGGTCTTGCTTCATACAGTACTTCTCAACGAACGAAAGAAATAAGTATTCGTAAAGTAATGGGTGCTTCGGTAAGTAATATCCTGAATTTATTGTCAAAGGAATTTCTGAAACTGGTGGTCATATCATTTTGCATAGCAGCCCCAATTGCTTATTATTTTATGCACGAATGGTTGCAGGGATTTGCTTACAGAACCCGGATTTATTGGTGGGTATTTGCATTGGCAGCAGTGTTGGCGTTGCTGGTTGCTTTTGCAACCATCAGTTTCCAGGCCATAAAAGCAGCTATTGCTAATCCGGCGGAGAGTTTGAGAACAGAGTAATGAACGTAAATGGGGAATTTTTAAATCAACCATCACAAAATCAGAAATCATAAATCAACTTTTATGTTTAAAAATTATTTCAAAACCGCATTCAGAAGTTTGATCCGTAACAGGAATTACACTATTATCAACATCGCCGGATTGGCTGTTGGTATTGCCGTTTGTATGATGATCTTTATCATTATACAATATCAAACAAGCTTCGATAATTTTCACTCAAAGAAAGATCGCATCTATCGTGTGTTGACCGAATATCATCATGCAGATGCAGCAACTATTACTTATGGGAAAGACGTTCCTTTTCCCATGCCGCTGGGATTGAAAACGGCTTTTCCCCAAATAGAACAAGTAGCCCCGATTTTTGCAAGCCACGATGATCAATTGATTATACCAGACGAAAACGGAACGTCAACAAAAACATTTAAAGAAGACAAAGGTTTATTTTTTACAGAGCCTTCATTCTTTAAAATATTTGATTTCCCGCTGCTCGCAGGTTCATATGCCTCATTAAAAGAACCGAACAATGTATTGCTTACAAAAGAGATTGCAGAAAAATATTTTGGCGACTGGAAAACAGCAATAGGCAAAACCATTAAACTGGAAGTTGGCGGCTATATATTCGAGCACGGCACTCATATATTGAAAGTGTCAGGTATTCTTGCTACCATACCTGCAAATACAGACTTTCAGCTAAAACTTGTTGTGGCTTATGGAACAGGTGCTACCGGAAGTATTATGGCAAAAAACACCGATTGGGAAGACAGAACGAATTCAGGTTTTGGTTGCTATATTATGTTGCCGCCGAATATTTCTGCTGACAATTTCAATCAACAACTAAGAGCATATTCAGCAAAAGTTGAATCTCCTGATGATAAGGACAGTCATATTATACAACCATTAACTGCGGTGCATTATGATACACAAACAGGCAATTACAGCAACAAAACAATCAGTCATCAACTGCTCAATGTATTGTGGCTGATTGCAGCATTCATCCTGTTAATTGCCTGCGTAAACTTTATCAACCTCAAAACTGCACAAGCTGTTTATCGTGCAAAGGAAGTTGGCGTAAGAAAAGTTTTGGGGAGTAATAAATCGCAATTGCAAATCCAATTCATCGTTGAAACATTTTTGATAGTTACAGTTGCTGTAATGCTTGCAACAGTTATTACAATTCTTGCATTGCCTTATGTAAATCAATTATTAGAACTTTCACTTTCATTCAACATTCTAAGCAATCCTGCAATTATTTTATTTCTTTTGAGCGTAACAATTGTTGTAACCGCACTCGCCGGCTTTTATCCATCTATTGTTTTATCACGTTTCAATCCTGTTAATGCTTTAAAGAGTAAAATCACTGCAAGCACTGCAAAGGGAATTTCATTAAGAAGAGGATTGGTAGTGTTTCAATTCATCATTGCACAGGCACTGATCATCGGAACACTCATCATTGTACAGCAAATGAATTATTTTATGAATCAATCTTTGGGTTTCGATAAAGATGCCATTATAAATGTTCCTTTCCGTGTAGATAGTGCCTGGTTCAGCAAGGTGGATTATTTAAAGCAACAGTTATTGTCAGTAAACGGCGTGCAGGCAGTAAGCTTCAGTTCCAACACCCCGGTTGAAGATGCTGATGATATGTGGAGCACATTCAAGTTTGACAATGCAACAAAAGAAGCAGATTTTAAAGCTATTACCAAATTCGCCGACAACGAATATGTGCCGGCTTATAAATTACAACTGGTAGCCGGAAGAAATTTGCAGCCTTCCAAATTCACTCAGGAATTTTTGGTAAATGAATCGCTTGTAAAAAGTTTAGGATTTAAAAAACCGGAAGATATATTGAACAAAGAAATAAGCATTTGGGGTGATAAAATAAAATGTCCTGTTGTTGGTGTATTGAAAGATTTTAATGACAGGTCTTTCCGCAATGACCTGGCACCTTTGCTTATTACCACAAATAATACGATGTACAGCCAGGCAGCAATAAAACTCGCAACCACAAACATTTCTTCTACACTGCAATCTGTTAAAACGATATGGCAGCAAACATTTCCCGATTTTGTTTATGAATACAGGTTTCTGGATGATAAAATTGAAAGTTTTTACAAACAGGAAAATCAGTTAGCGCAATTGTATAAAATTTTTGCAGCCATCGCGATATTCCTTAGCTGTCTTGGGTTGTATGGTTTAGCCTCATTCATGGCAGCGCAGAGAATAAAAGAAGTTGGTATTCGTAAAGTACTTGGTGCTACTGCAGGCAATATCGTTTACTTGTTTTCAAAAGAATTTATGATACTCATTGCAATTGCCTTTGCGATTGCTACACCTATTGCATGGTATTACATGCACGAATGGTTGCAGGATTATGCTTATCGCATCAACATCAGCTGGTGGTTATTTGCTGCAGGCGGACTTGCTGCAATAATTATTGCATTGGCAACGATAAGTTTCCAGGCCATAAAAGCAGCTATTGCTAATCCGGCTGAGAGTTTGAGAACAGAATAAAGGAATTATTCATGATAAAAAATTATTTCAAAACCGCCTTCAGAAATCTTTGGAAAAACAAAGGTTATAGTTTGTTGAATATTGGCGGGCTGGCTATTGGTATCGCCTGTGCCGGATTAATATTTTTGTGGGTGGAAGATGAGCTTACTTATAACCATTATTTCAGCAACAGGAATGATTTATATAAAATTAAAGACCGACAAACGTATGACGGTAATACATTTACGTTTGACGCTACGCCCGGCCCTTTGGCAGCAAGCATCAAGGCAGAAATACCAGGCATTAAAAATACTGCAAGAACTACCTGGGGTAATAGTGAACTTTTTTCCTTAAACGATAAATCATTATATGAAAAGGGGCTTTATGCAGACCCGGCTTTTCTGACTATATTCCAGTTGCAGTTTGTACAAGGGAATGCTGCTACTGCCTTTTCACAATTACATTCACTAGTAGTTACTGAGAAAATGGCCAATAAATTTTTCGGCACATCAAATGTTGTGGGCAAGACGCTGAAAGTGGATAACAAAGAGGATTTTGTAATATCAGGAGTAATAAAAGATTTGCCGGTAAATGTTTCCTTTAATTTCGAATGGCTGGCGCCATTTAAAATTTTTGAGGATAAGAATAAGTGGTTGCAAAGCTGGGGCAATAACGGCGTGGTAACCTATGTGGAAACCATTCCAAATGCAGATGTGGAGGGGATCAATAAAAAATTATACAATTATGTAGGAACGAAGCAGGATGCTGCCATTGCAAAAATGTCCATTTACGCGATGAACCGCTGGAGGATGTACGACAATTTTGACAATGGCAAAGAAATTCCCGGCCGGATAAAATATGTTCATCTTTTCAGTTTGATTGCCTGGATTATATTAATTATTGCCTGCATCAATTTTATGAATCTCTCTACCGCCCGATCTGAACAACGGGCAAAGGAAGTAGGAATAAGAAAAGTGATGGGTGCAGGCCAGCGCAAATTGATCGGTCAATTCATGGGTGAATCTCTTTTTACTGCGGTATTCGCAGCCATTATTTCCATTGGGGTTACTTATCTCTGCCTGCCTGCTTTTAACAATTTGGTTGAGAAACAATTGTTGGTTAACCTTTTTGATCCTTTTCATATCATGGCTTTATTAGCCATAGCCATCATCTGCGGCTTGATTGCAGGGAGCTATCCGGCATTTTATCTTTCCTCTTTCAATCCGGTTTATGTATTAAAGGGCATTAAAATAAAAAATAGCGGAAGCGCCGGAATCATCAGGAAAGGCCTGGTAATACTGCAGTTTGCCATTTCCGTGATATTGATCATTTCTACCGTAATCATCTATCAGCAGATAGCTCACGTTAAAGACCGTGATCTGGGTTATAATAAAAATAACCTTGTTTACATGTATTTACAAGGCAGTATGAAACGACATTTCAATATCATTAAAGATGAACTGGAATCAGCCGGAGTTATTCAAAATGCCTCCTTAAGCAACAACCAGGTTTTGGAGTTAGGCAGCAATACCGGTGATTTTGACTGGCAGGGCAAGGAGCCGGATAAGAAGGTATTGATAACGGTGGAACAGGTGAGCCCTGAATATGTTTCAACTATGGGCATGCAACTTAAGGAAGGAAGGAATTTTTACCAGGAAGCCAAATCAGACAGCAATAATATAATTATAAATGAATCCCTAGCTAAAATAATAAATAAGAAAAATATTACCGGCAGCATTATTTCTCACGATAGCGCCAGGTTCACCATTGCAGGCGTTATAAAGGATTTTGTTTACAACGACATGTATGCACCGGCAGCGCCGCTGATTTTATTTTCAGATACTTCCAATTGTAATGTTTTGATGATGCGGCTGAAAACTGGAGCTACTATCCCTTCAGCACTGGCAAAAATTGAGTCGATCATAAAAAGTAATAATCCGGGATATCCTTTTGATTACAGTTTCGTAGATAAGCAGTTTGAAAAACTTTTTAGAACAGAAACCCTTATTGGAAAATTAGCCGGTGTTTTTTCCGTCCTTGCTATATTTATTTCCTGCCTTGGTTTATTTGGTCTTGCTGCGTATACTGCAGAAAGAAGAACCAAAGAAATAGGTATCCGGAAAGTACTTGGCGCAAGCATAAAGGGGCTCGCCAGCCTGCTTTCAAAAGAATTTTTAATATTGGTCGCTATTTCCTGCCTTATTGCTTTCCCCATTGCCTGGTGGATGATGAAGAACTGGCTGGACGGTTTTGCCTACAGGATTTCGCTTAACTGGATGGTTTTTGCAGTAGCAGGTATTCTTGCCCTGTTGATTGCTTTGCTCACGGTTAGCTTCCAGGCAATCAAAGCAGCCATTGCTAATCCGGTAGATAGTTTGCGAACAGAATAAATTCTAAATTTGTATGCTTAAAAATTATTTCAAAGTAGCTATCCGAAGCCTTCTTAAAAGGAAAGGTTATACGTTAATCAATATTCTTGGACTTGCAACAGGCATGGCTGTTTGCCTGCTCATAGTGCTTTTTATACAGGACGAATTGAGCTATGATAATTTTGAGAAAAACGGAGATAATATATACAGAGTGGTACTTGAGAGAAAATATCCCGGCCGCTCCACTTCTTATTCTATGATCCCTTTATCCATTGGGGAAGCAATTCAGCATGATTATCCCGAAGTCTTACAAAGCACCCGGCTTTTTGATTTCCTGGGCAATGAATATTTCATGGTAAAGATTGGCGATAAAAATTTTGAAGAGAGGCGTGTGCTCTCAGCCGATTCAAATTTCTTTAGTGTATTTACGGCAAAGTTATTGAAAGGCAACCCTGCAACCGCATTACAAAACCCCAACACAGCTGTCGTCAATGAAACCACAGCAAAAAAATATTTCGGTTCAGTAGAAAACGCGATTGGGAAAACCTTTGAGTCGGACAATGCCGCTCAATTTTTAATAACAGGTGTTTGTAAAGAATGGCCGGACAACTCGCATTTTACTTTTGATATATTGATTTCAAACGCAACCAACCCTTTTGTGCGCCAACCTGATTATACTGGTTTTTCTGCTCATACCTATTTATTGCTAAACCCAAATGCATCGCCGCAGGCCCTGGAAGCCAAGCTGCCGCATATTATAGAGAAATATGTTGCCGGTGATATTGAAAAAAGCTTTGGCGTCAGTTACCAGCAGTTCCAGGCAGCAGGTAACGGTTATCATTATTATTTGCAGCCACTGAAAAAAATTCATCTCATATCTGACCTTGAAGGTGAATTGCGGCCTAATGGCAGCCTGAGATCTGTTTATATATTTTCTATAATTGCAATTTTTATCCTGGCCATTGCCTGCATAAATTTTATAAATCTATCTACGGCACGTTCTGTTGAAAGGGCAAAGGAAGTGGGCATCAGGAAAACATTCGGTTCTGAAAAAAAATCTCTTATTACACAATTTTTGCTGGAATCAGTCTTGGTTAGCCTTTTGAGTATTTTCGTCGCTGCATTGTTGATCCTGGTATTGCTTCCGGTATTCAATAATGTGTCAGGCAAAGAACTTTCCGTTACTTATTTTATAGACCCGGCAAAGATTTTAATGTTGATTGCCTTTGCCGTTCTCTTAGGTCTCATTGCGGGGCTTTATCCTGCTTTCATTCTGTCATCTTTCAATCCAATTATGGTCCTGAAAGGCAGGTTCAAATCGAACAGGTTTGGCCTGGCCTTGCGAAATGGCTTGGTGGTCTTTCAATTTGCGATTTCTGTTATCCTGATCATATGCACCATGGTCGTAAACCGCCAGATGCGATATATGCTTGGGGATAAACTGGGGTTTAAGAAGGACCATATCATTGAAATAAATAGAGCCGACCTTCTGGGTGAAAAAGTAAAATCATTTAATAATGAACTATCCGGTATTTCAGGTATAGAAACAGTAAGCAATGCTTCTTCCTTTCCGGGACAAGGAGGTTTTTTTGGTATCGCATTCCAGGCTATAGGAGTAAAAGAACCTATGACAGGAAGGGCCGTAATTGCCGATGACCAATATGCTGCCTTGCTGGATCTTCAATTGAAGGAAGGACGTTTTTTTTCGAAAGATTTTTCGACCGACACCCTGGCTGTTATCTTGAATGAAAAAGCAGTTCAGGAATTGGGGCTGAAACAAGCTATTGGCGCAAGGCTTACAACCACTGAAAACAACCTGAATGCTCCTGATGGGAAGCAGTATCAGTACATAGTTATCGGAGTTGCCAAAGATTTTAATTTTCAATCGCTGCACCAAAAAATAGAACCCCTTGTTTTTGTAAACGCCGGAAAATTCAAAAGGGCCATAGGAACTACCGGGGTCCGCATAAAAGCTGATAATTTCAAATCAACACTTCTTTCAATTGAAAATTCGTGGAAACATTTTGTTCCAGGGCGCCCGTTTCATTATGAATTTCTTGACCGTTCCCTTGCTGACCAATATAAAACAGAGCAGACAACACAAAGGGTATTTACCATTTTTTCAACACTTGCTGTTTTTATAGCCTGTATTGGCTTGCTGGCCCTTGCAGCTTACGCTACCCAATTGCGCCTCCGTGAGATTAGTATAAGAAAGGTCCTGGGCGCCAGCGTTAGTAATATCATTGGCATGCTTTCGAGGGATTTTTTGAAACTGATCATCATTTCTGCTCTTGTCGCATTTCCCCTGGCCTGGTGGGGAATGCACCAATGGCTTGAAAATTTTGCATATCGCACTGAAATACCCTGGTGGATATTCTTAATAGCCGGGTTGATAGCTGTATTGACTGCATTATTCACAATCAGTTTCCAGGCAATAAAAGCGGCTATTGCTAATCCGGTAGAGAGCTTGAGAACGGAGTAATTATGAATTGATACACTTAAAGATTATTAGTTACAACTTAAAACTTGCAAGATGTTTAAAAATTATTTTAAAGCCGCATTCAGAAACTTTAAGAAAAATAAAATCACTACCGTGATTAATGTGCTTGGGCTTTCTATAGGCATTAGTGCGGCGCTAATCATTTTTATGCTGGTTGAGTATGATTATAGTTTTGATAAATACGAACCCGATGCAAACAGAATTTATCGTATAGTATCGGATGGTAATGGCTGGAAAAATTCTGGCGTACCAGTTCCTGCGCATCAGGCAGTTCAGCAAAATGTTTCAGGCATTCAAACAACAGCTTTGTTTTTACAGTATAGTGATTGGAATACAAAAGTGTCTGTTCCGCAAGGAAATAATAAAGCGCCGAAGATTTTTAAAAAACAGCAGCAAATTGTATTTGCCGACAACAATTACTTCAGCATTTTTCCATATGAATGGATTGCAGGCAATGCAAAATCATCTTTGATAAACCCATACCAGCTTGTGTTGAGTGAAAGCCGTGCACAGCAATATTTTCATAACACACCTGTATCGCAATTAATTGGAAAAACAGTTGTATTCAGTGATACAATCCGAACTACTATTACAGGTATTGTAAAAGATTTAAAACCAAACAGCGATTTTAAATACGATGCGTTTATTTCTTTGTCAACAATACCATCCGGTACTTTAAAATCAGCTTATCAATGGGATCAATGGGGCAGCACCAATTCCAATACACAAACTTTTGTAAAGCTTTTGCCCAATGTTACTGTTGCCGGCATAAATAAACAACTTGCTGCAATTTTTAAAGAACACACATCTGCAGGTGATGAAAAAAGCATTCATCGTTTACAACCGTTAAGCGATATTCATACCAATGTTGATTTTGACGGAAAAGTGAACCAGTCAACAGTTCGCAACTTGATATGGCTTGCAGTATTTCTTTTAATATTAGGCGCAATTAATTTTATTAATCTTTCAACAGCGCACGCCGCAGAGCGTGCAAAAGAAATTGGTATAAGAAAAACACTCGGCAGCAAAAAAACACAATTAATTTTTCAGTTTTTATCAGAAACTTTTTTGCTTACAACATTTACTGCTATTGTTTCTGTTGCCATTTCGCCAATATTGTTAAACGCATTCTCCGGTTTTGTTCCTGAAGGTTTAAAGTTTAATTATTTTTTATCTCAACCTGTTGTTTGGGCATTTTTAATTCTGCTGATAATTATCGTTAGCGTTATTGCCGGCTTGTATCCTGCTTTCATTCTCACAAAATTCAAACCTGTATCTGTTTTAAAAAACAGTGTTGTTACCAATGCCGGCACTACAAGAGCAGCTTGGCTTAGAAAAACATTAATCGTATTTCAGTTTGTGATTGCGCAGGTATTTATTGTTGCCGTATTTGTGGTAGATAAGCAAATACATTTTGCAGTTGAAAAAAATATGGGATTCAGAAAAGATGCCATCATCAATTTTTACGTGGCTTTTGATTTTCAATATCCTAATAACAAAAAAAATGTTTTAAGAGATGAGTTAAGAAAAATTCCTGTAATACAAAATGTTAGCCTGGGTAATCAATCACCGGCATTCAACGGAAGTATGTCAACTAGCATTTCATTCAAAGAAAAAGGAAAAGATTTAAAACTTGATGTGGATTCAAGAAATGGCGATACATCTTTCTTAAATGTTTATAATATTAAATTGATTGCAGGAAGAAACGTGTCATATTCTGATACAGCTAATGAATTGCTTATTAATGAAACGTTGGCGAAACGGCTGGGATTTACAAATCCTGCAGATGCGGTAAATCATTTTATTAGTCTGGGCAGTTCGCCTTTACCCGTTGTTGGTGTAATGCAGGATTTTAATCTTGCTTCTATACGTACAGCTATTAATCCAATGATATATTGGTCTGATCTTAGGTATGGCTATGTAATGCATGTAGCTTTGCAAAAAGACCCTTCCACATGGCCTGCAGCCATTCGCAAAATACAGGCTGCATGGAAAAATACTTATCCTGATACAGATTTTGATTATACATTTTTAGATAAACAAATAAGTGATTTTTATAAAGAAGACAGGCAACTTTCAACATTACTTACATGGTCTGCTGGCATTGCAATATTAATTAGTTGTCTTGGCCTATTGGGACTCGTGATTTTCATGACAAATAACCGGGTAAAAGAAATTGGTGTACGCAAAGTATTAGGTGCATCGGTTCTTCAGATTATAACATTATTGTCAACCGATTTTGCAAAGCTATTGCTGATTGCTTTTGTAATTGCTATACCCATTGCATGGTGGCAAACACATAACTGGCTGCAAAATTTTGCTTATCACACAACATTAAGCTGGTGGATATTTTTATTAAGTGGTATAATCATGATAATAATAGCTCTTATAATTCTATGCATCCGTGCGGGTAAAGCAGCGATAGCCAACCCGGTGAAGAGTTTGAGAACGGAGTAACCAAATTAAAGATGAAGATTTAATAAGACGGTATGAATCAAAAGATGTTCCGGTACTGATTTATACCCGGGGGTCAAAGTTTTGTTGCCTCGTACACATCCGTCAACGGCAAACTGATTCCTAAAGCTTCAATACTGATTCCTTCTGGTGGCTTATTATACTCTTTCAATTGCCAAAGACCTTCTTTATTGATGGCAAAATGTTCCACATGGATGGATTCAGCATCCACGAGAATATATTCTTTCAACGCAGGTATGGCACGGTATAACATGAACTTTTCCCCACGGTCATAATTTTTAGTCGAAGGAAACAGTATTTCAATAATTACCACAGGCTGTGTTGCTGAATTTTCGTCTTCTTTTGATGTAATTACTTCCCCGCAAATAATAGAAATATCAGGATAGGTAAACAACGTATTTTCAGGAATATGTATTCTCATATCACTGCCGTATGGCCGGCAATTTTTTCCTTTCAGCAAAATACCAAGCGCAATAAGCATATTCACTGAAATTATGTTGTGCCTTGCTCCTGCACCCGACATCGCAAAAATTTCACCCTTATAGTACTCATGCTTTTCCGTGGCAGCATTTTCCATTTCAAGGTATTCAGGAATAGTGTAAAACTTTTTTTTATAAGCCGGAACCGGTTCTTTTGTTTCCATAAACTAAAATTACAAAAATTACCTCTTTCGGAATAGACAACAATCCAATATGCCTTCCGGGAAAGATCCGAAAGCATATAATTTTAGCCTTCCCGTACACCACCGAACACCTAACTGTTCGCTATCGAACACTTGCCGGTATTAAATTCCACAAACCCTTGTAGGTTAGGGTATTCCGGTTTGGCACAACCATTGTGATAATGTATTTACTTCAACAACAACCTGGGTTCAATTTTAATCTTTAACATAAAAACAAACGACCGGAAAAAGGTAATTATACAAATATGTTCTTAGCTGAATACTCAAAGCTCATGCCTGATCCCTGATACATGATACCTAAATTCTTCCATCATGATTAAAAATTTTTTAAAAACAGCATGGAGAAACCTGATAAAGAATAAAACCTATTCCATCATCAATATTCTTGGGCTGGCTATCGGACTTTCCTGCTTTCTGCTTATTGCGATGTATGTGATAGATGAATTGAGTTTTGACCGCTATAATGACAAAGCGGGCAGAATCTACCGGATCAATTCCGACATAAAATTTGGCGGAGCCGAAATGCATATGCCGGTTACTTCGGATATGATGGGGCAACTGTTAAAGAAGGATTATCCTGAAGCCGAGCAATACACCCGTATTTATACATTCAACGGAAATAAGCTGATTAAAAAAGGAAATGAATACATAAACGAAGCGAAGGTGGCACATGTAGACTCTACCTTCTTTGATGTATTTACCCTGCCTGCCATTGAAGGGAATACTAAAACCGCCCTTGATGAGCCTAATACAGTTGTTCTTACTAAATCTACAGCATTAAAATATTTTGGCACAACAGATGTGGTGGGCAAGACCATTGAAACAAATGACAACGACCATACCTTTTACAAGGTAACCGCTATTATAAAAGATATCCCGGAAAATTCCCATTTCCATTTTGATTTTCTCTTCTCCATGAAAAATGTTGATTACAGATGGGGGCAGTTAACCAGTCATAATTTCTATACCTACCTCCTTCTGAGGCCGGGAACCAATTACAAGGCTTTTGAAAAACATTTTGCAGAGTACACAGAAAAATACGTGTTGCCGGATGCCAGGCAATTTATGAATATTAACAGTATGGCCGATTTTGAAAAGGCAGGCAATAAGCTCGTATATAGTTTGATACCGCTCACCAAAATTCATCTGTATTCTGACAGATCATTTGAGCTTAGCTCAGGTGGTAACATTCAGTATGTATATATTTTTTCGGCTGTTGCCCTGTTTATTTTAATTATTGCCTGTATCAATTTCATGAACCTAACTACAGCACGGTCAGCTAACCGGGCAAAAGAAGTAGGCATAAGAAAAGTGTTGGGAACTGAAAGAAAATATCTTGTGGGCCAGTTTTTATTTGAATCCGTTTTCATGGTGGTATTGTCACTCTTTATTTCTTTAGGTATTATTTATTTGGTAATGCCGGCATTTAATGATGTTTCAGGTAAAAGCATGAACCTTGAAAATTTGTTCTCTCCCTATTTAATTCCCATATTAATATTACTCCCGATTTTAGTTGGATTATTAGCCGGCAGTTATCCTGCATTTTTTCTTTCTGCATTCAGGCCTATCGAAGTTTTAAAAGGCAAGCTGAAACTCGGGAGTAAAAGCGGGGGATTGAGAAGCGTATTAGTGGTTTTCCAGTTTGCAACATCTATAATTCTGATTATTGGAACCATTATCGTTTACCGCCAATTACACTATATCCAGAATAAGAATTTGGGATATGATAAAAATGAAGTTTTGATCATTGATGGCACTTCCTCGCTGGGAGATAATATTGATGCCTTTAAAAATGAAGTTCTACAAATGCCAGGGGTTGAGAGCGGAACCATAAGCTCCTTTCTTCCCGTATCTAATTCATCCAGGAGCGATCAAACCTATTCCAAAGAAGCTGTTATGAATCCGCAAAACGGCATAGATATGCAAACATGGAGGATTGATTATGATTATATCAAAACCTTGCGAATGAAAACAATCAAAGGAAGAAATTTTTCTAAAGATTTTGGTACCGATTCAAATGCCGTGATCATCAATCAAACGACTGCAGCATTCCTGGGATATAAGGATCCTGTGGGTCAAAAGATATATACTTTAAACAGGGATAATACTCAAACCATTTCCTATCATATTATCGGTGTTGTGCAAAATTTTAATTTTGAATCCTTAAAAAAAGACATCGGGCCATTATGTTTCGTATTGGGAAAAAGAGGTTATATCACTACGTTTAAAATAAATGCTGCCAATATTAATTCATTGATTTCTCTCATAGAAGCTAAATGGAAAGCCATGGCGCCGGGTATGCCTTTCAGTTATCGCTTCCTCGATGACTCCTTTAACGAGATGTATAATGCTGAAACAAGGATCGGGAAAATAGCCCTGATTTTTTCTATACTGGCCATTTTTATTGCGTGTCTGGGATTATTTGGCCTGGCTACTTTTATTGCAGAACAAAGAACCAAGGAAATCGGCATAAGGAAAGTATTGGGCGCCAGTGTAAATGGAGTGGTAAGGCTTCTCTCAAATGATTTTCTAAAATTAGTTGTCATCGCTTTCATTATAGCAGCGCCCCTTTCCTGGTGGGCAATGCATCATTGGTTGCAGGATTTTGCATACAGAACCGATATAAGCTGGTGGATATTTGTTCTGGCAGGTGCTATTACCCTATTTATTGCATTGGCAACAGTGAGTTTTCAGGCAGTAAGAGCGGCGATAGCAAATCCGGTGAAGAGCTTGAGAACAGAATAGTTTAATTATGAATGAAAGATTATAAATGATGAATGTTGAATGAAACAATGAGAACTTATTACTATTACTTATAACTGTAAACTATGTTTAAAAATTATTTAAAAACAGCACTTCGAAATCTTTCAAGGCATAAGAGCAATTCTTTTATAAATATAGCTGGACTGGTAGTAGGATTTGCGGCCTTCCTGTTAATATTCCTTGTCATTCAGTACGAACAAAGCTTTGATGATTTTCATGCAAACAGGTCCAATATTTACCGCGTTGTACGCATCGGTAAAAACCCGGTAAACAGGGAATACAGATCAGGTGTGCCATTTCCCGTAACGGAAGGTTTGCGCACTGAATTACCTCAACTAAAAAATGCAGCGGCCATCTTTGGCGACAATAATGTACAGATAAATATAACAGCAGCAGATGGTTCAACACTAAAAAAATTTAAAGAATCAAATGTCTTTATTGCTGAGCCCCAGTTTTTCCTAATTTTTGATTTTAGCCTGGCAGAAGGAAGTATAAAAAATGCTTTAAATGAACCTAATTCAGTGTTGCTTACAAAAGATGTTGCTGTAAAATATTTTGGCGACTGGAAAAACGCATTGAATAAGACAATCAGGTTGTATGGCAGCGATATGAAGGTAACAGGTATTCTAAATAATCCTCCATCCAACACAGATTTTCCTCTAAGTGTAGTCGTTTCATATAAATCAATGGAACAGAATATCGACAAAAATGATTGGGGCAGTATTTCAGACCAAAACTATTGTTTCGTACAGGTTAATAATAATTCATCTCTTGATCAATTGAATAAACTGCTGGCTGCATTTGTTGACAAACATATCAAGCCTGTTAACCCGAGTTATGACCTTGCTCTTCAGCCGCTGAAAGAAATACATTTTGACGAACGCTATGGAAATTTTAATGGCCGCACATTCAGTAAAGACCTGATTCTTGCACTCAGCTTAATTGGTTTGTTCCTGCTGATCATTGCATGTGTAAACTTTATTAACCTTACAACGGCACAAGCGATGAAACGTGCCCGCGAAGTGGGTGTAAGAAAGGTACTTGGCGGCAACCGCACACAATTAATTTTTCAGTTTCTGGGAGAAACGGGCATCACAACATTACTTGCTTTGGCCGGTGCCATATTTATTGTTTTTATTTGTTTATCATTTGTAAATAATCTTCTCGAAATCCATTTATCCATATCACTTCTTTACAGTACAAGATTCATCCTCTTTATGGTGGGTGCTTTATTGGTGGTTACTTTTTTATCTGGCTTTTACCCGGCATTAGTATTATCAGGCTTTAAATCTGTAAATGTTTTAAAGAGTTCGTCAAGCACCGGCAATAAAGGAATTTATTTCAGAAGAGGATTAGTGGTTTTTCAGTTTGCGATTGCACAGGCGCTTATCATCGGAACATTGGTAGTAGCATCTCAAATGGATTATTTCAAAAATGCCGATATGGGATTTGCCAGGGAAGCAATAATCAATGCAGGCTTCCCTGGTGATAGTCTCAGCCGAACAAAAACCGATGTATTGCAAAACGAGTTAAACAAAATACCCGGTATTCAGAATGTAAGCCTCAGCACATTTACCCCTTCGGCAGGTGGTGGTTGGTACACTGACTTACGTACTGAAGGTAATCACGGCGTAAACCCTGATATGATCGTTAGTATGAAACCTGCGGATACCGGTTTCTTCCGTCTTTACAATTTGAAGTTGGTTGCGGGTCGGATATATTTTCCATCTGATACCATGCGTGAGTTCGTGGTGAATGAAACAGTAGCAAAGAATTTAGGCATTCATAAGCCCGCAGATGCAGTTGGTAAGTTAATTAACGTGAATGGAAAAACCTTCCCGATAGTTGGTGTTGTAAAAGATTTTCATGCGTATTCATTACGGGACCCTATCGGCCCAGTTGTAATGACCACAATGAAAGGACAATATGGATTGGCCAATATTAAAGTGAATATGAGCCAGGCAAAAACTGTGATCACAGCAATGCAAAATATTTGGGATAAAAACTTTCCTGATTATGTATTTGAATATAATTTCCTTGACCAGACTATTACCAATTATTACAAACAGGAAAACCAGTTATCCCTGCTGTATAAGATATTTTCATCCATTGCGATTTTCATTTCCTGTCTCGGATTATATGGCCTGATATCCTTTATGGCGGTACAACGCAAAAAAGAGATCGGCATTCGCAAAGTGCTTGGTGCACCTGTTCGTGATATTGTCATCATGTTATCAAAAGAATTTACCATACTTATCAGCATTGCATTTTTAATTGCAGCGCCTATTGCCTGGTATTTTATGCATCATTGGCTGCAGCAATATACCTATAGAATTATAATGGGTGCAGGATTTTTTATAGTAACAATTACCTGTTCATTGTGTATTGCATGGTTAACGGTTGGTTATACGGCAATTAAAGCAGCGCTTGCCAACCCTGTGACGAGTTTGAGAACGGAATGAAAAACGTGAATGGTGAATCGTCAATCGTGAATAAATATTACACATCATAAATCATCCTTTATGTTTAAGAATTATTTCAAAACTGCTTGGCGTAACCTGTCTCGTAACAGCAATTATACAATGATCAATATTGCCGGCCTGGCAATAGGTATCGCCGTGTGTGTGATGATCTTTATCATTATTCAATTTCATTCAGGCTTCGATAATTTTCATAAGGGCGAAGACCGCATTTATCGCGTGCTCACAGAGTATCATCACTCAGACAGTAAAGATGTGTTTAATGGAAAAGGTGTTCCCTTTGGATTCCCAAACGCCTTAAAAACATCTTTTCCTGAGGTTCAAAATGTTGCCCCGGTTTTAGCAGACCATGACGACCAGATTGTGGTGCTGAACAACGATAATAAAACCGATAAAAAGTTCAAAGAAAACAAAGGTTTCTTTTATACGGAACCCACATTCTTTAAAATATTTAATTACCCCTTGCTCGCTGGTTCTTATGAAACATTGAAGGATCCGAATAATGTGTTGCTTTCCAAAGAAGCTGCTGAAAAATATTTTGGTGACTGGCATAATGCGATCGGCAAAACATTTAAAATAAATAATACTGATGTTGTAAAAGTGTCCGGCATTCTTGCCACCATTCCCGCAAATACGCAGTTCCAGATAAAAGCCGTTGTTGCGTTTGGAACGGGTTCTACAAAAGCCATGGCAAGGTCAACAGACTATGACGGGACCAGCGGCGATTTTGGTTGTTTTATCACTTTAAAACCCGGCGCTTCTGCAAGCAGTCTTGCGAATCAGTTAAAAACATACTCTAAGAAAGTAAAGTCAGCCAATAACAATGATGTTGAAATAATCCAACCTTACCGCAACATTCATTACGATGTGCATGCCGGAGATTTTAGCGATCAAACAATCAGTCATAAGATGATCAATATTTTATGGTTGATCGCGGCTTTCATTTTACTGATCGCTTGTGTAAATTTCATCAATCTTTCTACAGCACAAGCCGTGAACCGGTCTAAAGAAGTTGGAGTAAGAAAGGTGTTGGGCAGTAACAATCGGCAATTGCAATTACAGTTTATAGCCGAAACTTTTTTAATCGTGTTTTCATCTGTATTACTTTCACTCGTTATCACGGGAATAACGCTTCCCTTTGTTGGCAACATCTTACAATTGCCTTTAAGCATTGGACTTGATAATGCATTGTCACTCGCGACATTCCTCGCTATTACCTGTGTTGTGGTTACTTTGCTTGCAGGCTTTTATCCGTCCATCGTTTTATCACGCTTCAACCCTATTACGGCTTTAAAGAATAAACTTGCGGCAACAAGTAATAAAGGCATTTCATTGCGCAGAGGGTTGGTTGTATTTCAATTTATCATAGCTCAAATATTAATCATCGGCACACTGGTCATTGTAAAGCAGATGAATTTTTTTACTAATCAACCATTGGGATTTGACAAAGATGCGATCGTAAATATCCCGGTTCCGACAGACAGTTTAGACAACACAAAGCTCGGTTATGTAAAGCAACAATTAACAAGCGTCAATGGAATTCAACGTGTAAGCTTTAGCTCCAACACGCCGGTTGAAGACAATACAGATGACTGGACCATGTTCAGTTTTGATCACAATCCAAAACAGGTAGATTTTTATTCTATATTCAAATCTGCTGACAATGATTACGTGCCTACATATAAGCTACCTCTGGTAGCCGGCAGAAACTTAGAACCATCTGACACCATGCGGGAGTTTTTGGTAAATGAAATGCTGGTGAAAAATTTAGGAATTACCAACCCGCAAAAGGCATTGAATAAAGAGATTAAATTCAGCGACAAGGTCAAAGGCAATATTGTTGGGGTTATGAAAGATTTCAATACTAGATCATTCAGGGATGGATTAGCGCCGATGCTAATTTCCACGTTGAGGCCGAACTACAACCAGGCTTCCATAAAACTGGCCACCAAAGATGTAATACCTGTTATGCAATCCGTAGAAAAGATATGGAACACTACATATCCTGATTTCGTATTTGAATACCAATTTTTAGATAATAAGATTTCCGGTTTTTATAAACAGGAGAACCAGCTTGCATATCTATACAAAATTTTCGCGGCAATAGCAATATTCCTTAGCTGTCTTGGACTCTACGGCCTCGCCTCTTTTATGGCAGTCCAACGCATTAAGGAAGTTGGTATCAGGAAAGCATTGGGAGCCTCTGCTTCCAGCATTGTATACTTGTTTTCAAAGGAATTTGTATTACTTATTGCTATCTCCTTTGCCATTGCAGTCCCGGTTGCATGGTATTTCATGAATAAATGGTTGCAAAACTTTGCTTTTAAAATTGACTTGAGCTGGTGGATTTTTATTGTGGGTGGAATAGCATCAATAATTATTGCATTGATCAGTGTGAGCTTCCAGGCAATAAAAGCAGCGATGGCTAATCCTGTGAAGAGTTTGAGAACAGAATAAAAATTATGAGTTAAGACATATAACTTAAAACTTCTTTTATGATTAGAAATTATTTCAAAACTGCGTGGCGAAACCTCACAAAGTATAAGGCATTTTCATTCATCAATATATTCGGACTGGCAGTCGCCATGTCGGTTTGTATGCTGATGATCTTAATGCTTTCTGACCAGTTTTCTTATGATAACTTTCATAAAAATAAGGAGAGAATATACAGGATCGCGACCACACCTCTGAATCAAAAAAATTTAAGGGCTACAATACCATTCCCGGTCGCAAATACATTGGTATCAGATTTTCCGGCTGTTGAAGATGCCGTATTCCTGAGGAGAGGTTTTGGTGGGGATGCAGTTTATGGTTTGCAATATGCAGAGATAAAGGGTTATTTTTCGACACCATCTTTTTTCAATGTATTTAGTTATGACCTGGAATCAGGTAATGCTGCGACTGCCTTACAAAAACCTGGATCGATAGTGATTTCACGCAAGGCGGCTGAGAAGTTATTTGGCAATCAGGATCCGGTTGGGAAAATTATTAAGTTTTCGGATCGCGGACTGAATGAATGGACCGATGAAGAAACGAGGCCCGTCAATTGGGGTTTGTTTACCATAACCGGTGTATTTGCAGATCATGGCTACAAATCTCATCTGGAATTTGATGCAATCATGTCGGCATCCACACTAGACCGCTTGTATGCAGAAAATAGAATTGGGAATCTTTCCAACGATTGGAGCAACGACTACAGTACGTTTGCTTATGTTCTTTTGAAAAAGACTGCAACTGAAAAAGATCTTAAAAATGCGCTTGATCAAATTACGCTTCAACATTTTAAAGACAATAAAAATCAAGAGTTAAAAGAATCAAAATTAACCTTCCAGCCTTTAACAAAAATTAATCCCGGCCCTCCTGTCAACAATTCTCCCACCATCCAGCTTCCCCTCTTTGTGTACTACATCCTGGGTGGACTCGTTTTGGTAATATTGATAGCCTCCTGTTTGAATTATACAAGCCTGTCTGTGGCCAGGAGCGTCACCAGGTCGGGTGAGATTGGATTGCGCAAAGTAATCGGCGCATACAGGAAAGATCTTATTATTCAGTTCTTATGTGAAACAATCCTAACAGTGTTCGGGTCATTGTTACTGGCTAATTGCTTTCTGCTTATTCTTAAAAATGCCTTTTTACACTTGTGGATCAACAAGTACTTGAAATTTGACTTGCACTTCAATATTTACGTGTACCTGGCATTTGTGATATTTAGTTTGCTGATAAGTTTTATTTCCGGCATTTATCCCGCTTTAAAATATTCAAAAGCTACGCCCCTTGTATTGATGAAAAGATCAGACAGCCCGCATATGGGAAAATGGGGTTTGCGCCGGGTATTAACTGTAAGCCAGTTTGCCATTTCGCTCATATTTATTATCACGTCAATAGTGATCTATAACCAGTTCAGGCGCTATATGCAGTTTGATTATGGATTCAATCCTAAAAATGTTGTGAATGTCAACTTACAAGGCAACAATTTTCAATTGGTCAAAAATTCTTTTAAAAATGTGCCAGGCGTAACAGCAGTGTCTGGCTGTGCCTATCTTCCTTCCACCGGTCGCAATGATGGGTTGTCATTAAAGATACCAGGCAAAGACACTTCGCTCAATGCCATTGATCTTTCCGTAGACCCTGATTACATTAATTTGCTGGAAATTCAATTGTTGTTCGGGAGAAACATTCCGGCAAATAATGATACAATATCCAGGTATATTTTGGTGAATGAAGCTGCGGCTAGGGGCTTTGGTTTCCAACAACCGCGTGATATTGTTGGGCAAAACTATTTGCTCAATGGAGAAAACGTGCAGGTAGCCGGCGTCATAAAAGATTTTAACTTTTTCCTGTTGTTCAGCGGCAGAACCACCGGGCCGCTGGTGTTACATACCAATCCGGATGCTTTGAAATATGCTGTGCTCAAATTGCAAACAAATAATGTTGCAAGTATGCTAAAGGAGCTATCGGATAAATGGAAATCCATCGATCCGGTGCATCCATTACAATACGAATTTTATGATGTGACTTTGGCCAATACGAACAGGGGAATTTTTGATTTGGTTTCAGTAATAAGCTTCCTGGCTTTTTTGGCAGTAACAATAGCCTGCCTTGGATTGTTAGGGATCGCAATCTACACAACTGAACGACGAACGAAGGAGATAGGCATCAGGAAAGTTCTCGGCGCCACTGAGTGGAGTTTAAACTTCATGCTTTCTAAAGAATTTTTAATGATGCTTGGCCTGGCAATCTTAATTGCAGCTCCAATCGCTTATTTATTAAATAACTACTGGTTGAATTTTATGGTTGTGCGGGATAAATTGACCATCGGCACTATATTGTTCGGATCGTTTATTTTATTGCTGCTCGGCCTCGTGACAATTGTGTCGCAGACCTTTAGGATAGCAAAGAGCAACCCTGTAAAGAGTTTGAGAACTGAATAAAAATTTAACTAACAGCTAATAGCCGATACCTAATAGCTTAAAACAAATGTTTATGTTTAAAAATTATTTAAAAGTTGCCCTCCGCAATCTCTGGAAAAACAAAGGATTTTCCGCACTTAATATCATTGGACTGGCAACAGGTCTTGCAGTCTGTTTGCTGATTGTGTTGTATGTGAAAGATGAGTTAAGCTATGATAAATTCAATGTAAACGCTAACCGTATTTACCGTTTGGATGCAGATATTTATTTTAATAATACCGAAGCTAATATGGCCGTAGCGCCAGATCCGCTGCCTCCTGCAATGGTAACAGACTATCCCGAAGTACAGCAAATGGTTAGAATAAATAACCAGGGGGATATATTAATTAAAAAAGATAATCAAAATATCCAGGATCATCATGCCGCTTTTGTTGATTCTACTTTTTTTAAAATCTTCACTTGCCCGATGATGACCGGGGACCCAAATACAGCATTGAATGAACCCAATTCAATTGTAATAGATGAAACGACAGCAAAAAAATATTTCAATAGTACTAATGTTGTTGGCAAAACTTTATATGTTGATAATTCCACCAATTGCAAAATAACAGGTGTAATAAAAGATATGCCAAAGCAATCAAGTTTTCATTTCAGCTTTCTTCGCCCGAGGGGCAAAGCGAATGTTTCATGGCTCAGCAATAACGCAAGCTGTTTTATCCTGGTGCGACCGGATGTTTCAAGGCAAAAATTGCAACACGATGTTGATGCTACCGTTAATAATTATCTCGGCAAAGAACTGCAGACCCAACTGCACATGTCTTTAAGCGATCTGAGAAATAAGGGCAATCACTTTATCTATCATCTGATGCCGCTTACGGACATTCATTTGCATTCAGATAAACTATATGAACTGGAGGCCAACGGAGATATTACCTACGTGTATATTTTTTCAGCAATTGCATTATTAATTTTATTGATTGCCTGTGTCAATTTTATGAATCTTTCCACAGCCCGCTCTGCCAATCGCGCCAAAGAAGTAGGCATCAGAAAAGTGGCAGGTTCATTACGCTCGCATCTTATTACACAATTCTTAACTGAATCTGTTTTAATAAGTTTTCTTGCATTGTTTCTTGCTGTTTTAATAGCTGCTTTGTTGCTTCCCCTTTTCAATCAGCTTGCCCACAAAGCAATGTATGTAAGCACCTTGTTTTCTACCTGGTTGTTTCCAGTAATGATTTCTTTGGTATTTGTAGTAGGATGCGTTGCCGGAAGCTATCCTGCATTTTATTTATCATCGTTTCAGCCCATTGATGTATTGAAAGGAAAAATAGCAAAAGGTTTTAAAAGCAGTTGGCTGCGCAATGGTTTGGTGGTATTTCAGTTCAGCATTTCTATAATGCTCATTATCGGCACAATTGTAATTTATAATCAGCTTGATTATATACGCAGCAGGAAAATTGGTTACAACCGTGACGAGGTATTGATATTACATAATGGGTATAATTTAAATAATAACATAAAAACTTTCAGGAATGAATTATTAAATATTCCCGGTGTAAACGATGCTACCATTACGGGCGACCTGCCTACGGGGACTAATTTTGATAATGAAGGATGGTTTCGTGATGCGACTTTTGATGCTGCAAAGACAATTATCCTAACTAATTTTTATGTCGATGAAAATTATATACCCACTCTTGGTATGCAGATGGAAACGGGTAGAAATTTCTCAAAAGATTATCCTTCCGATTCCACCGGCATTATCATTAATGAAGCTGCCGTAAAAGTACTTGGCTTTAAAGATCCGCTGAAAGAATCATTGTTTCGCCCTAACATGAATAACGGAAATATCACAGGTGCAACAGCCTATCGCATAATAGGAGTTGTAAAAGATTTTAATTACAGCTCCATGCATAACAATGTTGGCCCGCTGGTTATTCAGGAAGGAGATAACCGCGGCAGCATTGCCTTGCGCATCGCTACAAAAGATATTCCTTCACTGATTAATAAAGTTGAAAGCAAATGGAATTCTATGGCGCCGGGCCTTCCCTTCGATTATTCATTTATGGATGCCGATTTTAATAATCTTTATACAGCAGAACAACAAACAGGGAAACTTTTTATCACGTTTGCCGTATTCGCCATTTTCATCGGCTGTCTTGGTTTGTTTGGACTGGTAACTTATGCAGCAGAACAACGCACGAAGGAAATTGGTGTTCGTAAAGTATTAGGCGCAACTATAGGCGGCATCGTTGCCATGCTTTCAAAAGATTTTGCAAAGCTGGTTTTGATAGCCTCTGTTATTGCATTTCCCCTTGCCTGGTGGGCGATGAACAAATGGCTTCAAAGTTTTGCCTACCGGATTCATATAAGTTGGTGGATATTTATAGTTGCCGGAGCTACAGCAATAATAATTGCATTGCTGACCGTAAGCTTCCAGGCAATAAAAGCTGCGGTGGCAAATCCGGTGAATAGCTTGAGAACGGAGTAAAAATTAGCTAACAGACCAAACGAAAATTTATGTTTAAAACAAATCTCAAAATCGCGTGGCGAAATCTTCTAAAAGATAAACAGTTTACCTTACTGAATATTCTTGGTTTATCTGCCGGACTTGCTTGCGCGTTGCTCATTTTTTCATGGGTGAATGACGAATTGAGTTTTGACAAATTTTTCGCAAACAACGATCGTGTGTATGAAGTGATGGAGCATAGAACGGGCGACGGACAAACGGCAATATCTGATGAGTCATCCGGGCTGGTGAGTGAAACATTAATAAACCAAATTCCAGAAATACAATATGCTGCGCCACTGGCCCCGGCGGGCTGGTTTCAGAAATACACTTTGTCTGTTAATGAAAATAACATAAAGGCAATCGGGCAATACGCGGGCAAGGATTATTTTAATATTTTTTCTTTTAAGATTCTTGATGGTAACAACAACACCGTGTTGAAAGACAGAAGTTCAATTGTAATATCCGATGAACTCGCTAAAAAATTATTTGGAACAACACAAAACATCATAGGCAAAGCCATCCGCTTTCAACAGGATACTACTTTCTTTGTTTCCGGTGTTTTTGAAAAAGCTCCTTATCATTCATCGCAGCAGTTTGATTTTATTTTGTCATTTGACTATTTGGGTGATGTGCAGCCCTGGGTAAAAACATGGGGGAATATAGGTCCGCACAATTTTGTGTTATTAAAGAACGGCGCTGATGTTGACAAGATAAATAAGGAAATTGCAGGCGTAATACGAAATAATTCCAGCGACACGACGCGGACAATTTTTCTTTCAAAATTCTCCAATATCTATTTAAACGATTCTTTTGATCATGGCCAGCAAACCGGTGGCAGGATTGAATATGTAAAATTGTTTTCCCTTATTGCCATCTTTATTCTCGTACTTGCCTGTATCAATTTCATGAATCTTTCTACGGCCAAAGCATCAAGAAGAATGAAAGAAATCGGCATAAAAAAAGTAGTTGGAGCCGATCGTAAACAACTCATTGTCCAGTTCCTCGCAGAGTCTATGTTGCTTACATTATTTGCTGCAATTTTTGCTGCATTGATTGCATTAATATTATTGCCTTCGTTTAACGACATTACAGGAAAGCAAATTGGTTTACATTTCACCAGTTCAATGCTCATTGTATTTGTTGCTATCATTTTATTCACAGGTTTACTCGCCGGCAGTTATCCGGCTCTGTATTTATCAAAGTTTAACCCGCTTATTATTTTAAAGGGAAAACTCAATACTTCGTTTGCAGAAGTTGTGTCAAGAAAAGGATTGGTGGTATTTCAATTTACATTGTCTTCTATCTTAATTATTGCGGTATTGATCATTTATCAGCAAATACAATTCATCCAAAACACAAGCCCCGGGTACAATAAAGAAAATATCGTAAAAATAGATTCAGAAGGAAAGATACAAGGCACCGAAGAAACTTTTATAGCAGAGTTGAAAAGGATTTCCGGCGTTGTAAATGCAACCTTCACATTTAATAATATGGTAGGACGAAATTTTGGTAACAGCGGCATTAGTTGGGATGGCAAAGATCCTAATTCCGATGTTTACTTTGAAGGCTTCGGGGTTGGATATGATTTTTTTGAAACGATGGATATGCACATGAAAGAAGGGAGGGCATTTTCAAAAGTTTACGGCGCCGATTCCTCAAAGATTATTTTAAATGAGGCAGCTGCTAATGTAATGCACATTCCTAATCCCGTTGGTAAAACAATTCGTCTTTTTGGAAACCCGCTACAGGTTATCGGTGTAGTAAAAGATTTTCATTTTGAGTCGTTGCATGCCACCGTAAAACCATCTTATGCTGTGCTGGAAAGACAAGGCGCTAATCCGTGGTTTAAGATTATGATACGTATAAGGGCGGATCATCAGCAACAAACTATTGCCGCTATCCGGCAGTTTTATGAAACCTATAATCCGGGCTTTCCATTCACCTTTAATTTTTTGGATGAAGTATATCAAAAGCAATATGATTCTGACACAAGAGTATCTGTATTGTCAAAATATTTCGCGGGCTTAGCCATAATAATTTCATGTTTAGGTTTGTTTGGATTGGCCGCATTTACAGCGCAAAAAAGAAGAAAAGAAATTGGCATCAGGAAAGTGATTGGAGCATCCGTAAGCGGCATTACGGCGATGCTGTCGAAAGATTTTTTAGTGTTGATTTCAATTTCGTTGATCATCGCATTTCCTGTGTCGTGGTGGCTCATGAATAGTTGGTTGCGAGGCTTTGCCTACCGTGTAAGCATTACGCCTTTTGTGTTTGTAATTGCCGGCGTATCTGTGATTCTGATTACCTTATTTACCGTCAGTTTTCAGTCCATCAAGGCATCGATGGCAAATCCGGTGAAAAGTTTAAGAACCGAATAATAATTCGCTAACAGGTAATGGACAAAAGCTATTAGCTCAAAACAAAAATTATGTTTAAGAATTATCTCAAAACGGCATGGCGAAATTTGAAGAAGAGTAAACTGTTTTCCTTCATTAATATTCTCGGATTAACCATTGGCATAACGGTGTGCATGATGATCTTTCTGTTCATCATGAACGAATTTAGCTTTGATAGTTTCCATAAACAGGGAGATCGTATTTATCGCGTGATGCGTGGCTTTGATGATAACGGTTCTATGAAAAGCGTATCCTACTTGTCCGGTCCCTATGCACCGGCGTTGCTGAACGATTTTAAAGGTGAAATATTAAGGGCAGTGCGGGTTAATCCTACCAATAATCTTGTAACAATTGGTAACAAGTCGTTTAATGAAAAGAAAGTGTACGATGTCGATTCAAATTTCTTCAGCCTGTTCTATTTTCCGCTGATAAGAGGAAATGCTGACAACGTATTAAAAGATCCGTCGAGCGTTGTGCTTACCGAGACTACCGCAAAAAAATATTTCGGCAGTATCAACAATGCAATGGGCAAAACAATCGAAGTAGATAAAGAACTGCCGTTAAAAGTGACGGGCATTGCAAAAGATGTTCCTTCGAATTCGCATCTTGATTTTGATCTGATCGTACCTATTTCAAATTATAGTAACCGGAGTTATTTTAATGTTTGGATTAACAATGGCATGTTTACATATGTGTTGCTGGCTCCCAACGTTACTCAGGCACAGATTGATAAGCAGCTTCCGCGGTTCATGAATAAATACATGGGCTCGGACATGAAGAAATACGGTTTTCATTTCACACTATCGCTCGAGCCTTTAAAAGGTGTTTATTTTGCCAATGCTGATTTTGATGATGTAAAACATGGTAATAAAACTGTTGTATATATCTTTCTTTCCATTGCTGTTTTAATTTTATTGATTGCCTGCATCAACTTCATGAACCTTTCTACCATTCGTGCCGTAGAGCGTTCCAAGGAAGTTGGCTTGCGTAAAGTACTGGGTGCGTTACGCAACAATCTTGTGTGGCAATTTATCGGTGAATCAATTTTACTCACCACAATTGCCTGTATTTTATCGGTAGGTTTGCTATTGCTGGCTATGCCCTGGTACAACCAATTACTTGGGTACACCTTAACTGTTTCCTGGAATGCTTTGCCCATTTATATTTTTTTAATTGGGGTAATCATTATCGTTGGGTTTTTGGCCGGCAGTTACCCTGCATTTTTTCTTTCAGCGTTCTCACCGATTCAGGCTTTAAAAGGTAAACTAAGATTAGGAAAAGGCGGTGCGGCCTTCAGGCAGGCATTGGTAGTTGTGCAATTCAGTATATCAGTATTTCTGATTATCGGTACCATTATTATAATGAAGCAGATGAGTTTTGTTAAGAATAAGCAGTTAGGTTATAACCAGGAACAAACTGTTGTTGTACCAATTGATAATAATGACATCTACAACAACTTGAATCTTTTTAAGCACGAGTTCGAAAGCAGCAGCAATGTACAATCTGTTTCTATGATGTCCGGCGAGCCGGGTGGTTTTTTTGATGGACAAATGTTTGATGTGGAAGGGCATGATGTAAGATGGAAAAGCAGGACAGAGTTTGCCGATTTCGAATATGTGAAAACCCTGGGGTTAAAAATTATTGCGGGAAGAGATTTTTCATCGCAGTTTGCTACGGATACCACAGATGCCGTTTTGATAAACCGTACAGCTGCAGCTAACCTAGAATGGACACCCGAACAAGCGATTGGTAAATGGATACAAAATACAGTTCGTGACGATAAAAAACGACACATTATAGGTGTTGTAGAAGATTTTAATTTTTTATCGCTGAAGGAAAAAATGGATGCGCTGGTGATTTCTCCGGCGATGGACAGGCGGGTTACGCTCATAAAAATTAAACCAGGAACCATTCAATCCACATTAGCGGCTATCAAAGACGATTATGCGAAAGCGGCACCGCAATATCCTTTCGAATATACTTTTCTTGATCAGAAATTTGACCAGTTGTACAAAAAAGATTTACGGCAGCAAACAATTTTAACTGTGTTTGCAGGCTTAGCCATATTTGTAGCCTGTCTTGGTTTATTTGGGTTAGCATCATTTACTGCAACCAAACGGTTTAAAGAAATCGGTGTAAGAAAAGTATTGGGCTCGTCGGTGCAAGGCATCGTTGTTTTGCTATCAAAAGATTTACTCAAGCCGGTATTGATTGCCACCTGTATTGCATTGCCTGTTGGTTATTACGCTATGAATAAATGGCTGCAAAACTTTGCGTATAAAACAACACTAAGCTGGTGGATTTTTGTTTTGGCTGCACTGATAACTTTTGGTATTGCATTGATAACAGTTTCTATAAAAGCAATCAGGGCCGCAATAGCAAATCCCGTGAAATCATTGCGCACTGAATGAAATGAAGGAAGTGAAGAGCCTGGTATCTTGCTGACAGGTTTAAGACCGGAGTGATAATTAATAAAGAATAATTGCACATGTTTAAAAACTTTTTAAAAACAACATTCCGTGGCCTTTGGAAAAATAAAGGTTACAGCTTTCTGAACATACTTGGCGTGGCCGTTGGTATCACCTGCTGCCTTCTTATTTTTCAATATGTTGCTTATGAAAAAAGTTATGACAGATTTCATAAAAATGCAAATGACATTGTTCGCCTCCGGCTTGATCTGCATGATCAGGGAAGACTTACTATGCAGTCTGCAACCGTGTTTGCAGGCGTTGCGCCTTTGATAAAAAAAGATTTACCCGAAGTTGAAAATTATTGCCGGCTGATTGACACAAGAATTTCGTGGCACGGGAATGATCCTATACAAAATAGCATCGTATTTTATAACGAAGCGAAAAATATTAAAGCCCTTGAAAATAAGGGTTACTATACTGAGCAGTCTTTTCTCAATATGTTTAGCTTAAACATTATTGAAGGTGATAAGAATATTTTATTAAATGCGCCTGATAAAATTATTTTGTCTGAAACACTTGCAAAAAAATATTTCGGAAATGACGATGCTGTTGGCAGACAAATAACTGTTCGTGAAGGTGGCTATAAATACAGTTACCTGGTAACAGGAATATTTAAAGATTATCCAACCAACTCACACCTTTCATTTGATTACCTGGTCTCATATCCAACTTTTGTAAATATGATCAAACGCCTTGGACCAAAAGGCTTAGATCCTGAAACAACCTTAGGCTGGTATGATTATTATGTTTATCTGCAATTATATCCGGGTTTTGATCAAAAAAAACTTGATGCCCAACTGGTTGCTTTCTGTGATAAATATTTAAATAATCAATATCTCAGAACACACAACAATCGTGAAGATCTTTATTCAATGCCTTTAAAAGATATTCATCTCTATTCTCATTATAATGAAGAAGCCGGTATAAATAGTGATGGTAAATCTGTTTCGTTTCTTTTTTTGATCGCATTCGTAATCATCATTATCGCATGGATCAATTATACCAATCTTGCAACGGCACGTTCTTTGGAAAGAGCCAAAGAAGTTGGTATCAGAAAAGTGTTAGGAGCTTTAAGAAAAAATTTAATAATGCAGTTTTTAATGGAAAGCTTTTTATTAAATTTTGCCGCCGTTATTATTGCTGTTTTGATTGTATTTATTTGTACACATTCGTTCAATCATCTTGTAGGCAGCACATCTCAAAAAGGGTTTTATTTAACAGCGCCATACTTAGCTGGTTTTTTTGGGTTGTTTATAACAGGAACATTTTTGTCGGGTATTTACCCTGCATTTGTTTTATCAGGCTTTCATCCTATTGCTGTATTGAAAGGATTATTTAAAAATTCAGGTAGCGGAATATTTGTAAGAAAAGGATTGATTATTGGCCAGTTTGCAACATCTATTATTTTAATAGCGGGTACCATCATCATTTACCAGCAGTTAAACTTTATGCGTAATCAAAAACTTGGCGCAGATATCAATCAAACATTAATATTAAACGGGCCCAGTGAAAAGCAAGACAGCACTTATACAACATCTTACCAGGCTTTTAAAAATGAAATATTGGGAATCAACGGTGTAAAAAATATTGCCGCGTCATCGGGAGTTATGGGTAAAGAAATTTACATGACCAATCCTGCTGTTATTATCCATTCAAAAGATAAAAATCCAGTAACAGTTTATACGTTGTATGTTGATGCGGATTTTCTCTCTTCCTATAATATGCAGTTTAAAGCCGGGCGAAATTTTGAATCAAACAATCCTACTGACAAAAATACAGTAGTGCTGAGTGAAGAGGCTGCTAAGGTATTAGGACTTAATGACCCTGAAAAAGCAATGAATCAGATGATCTCGAATTTCGATGATACATTTAAAATCATTGGCGTTGTTTCCAACTATCATCAACTAGGATTAAACAAATCAATATTGCCGGTAGTATTTGTTCCAAGACCGGAGATCAACAATTATTATTCTGTAAAATTTGAAACAAGCGACATACATAAGACTGTTGCTTCCATTGAGAAAGTCTGGATCAATTATTTTCCGCAAAATCCTTTTAGTTATTATTTTCTTGATGATGAATTTAATGCGCAATACAAGGCTGACGAACAGTTTGGGAAGGTGTTCGGATTATTTTCTTTTCTCGCCATTATCATTGCATGTTTTGGTTTATTAAGTTTATCAGCGAACAACGTATTGCAGCGCACAAAAGAAATCGGGATAAGAAAAGTATTGGGTGCGCCGGTAAGCAACATTGTTTATTTGCTCGCAAAAGATTTTATGCTGTTAGTATGTATTGCATTTTTTATTGCAGTACCTGTTACATGGTTTGTAATGAAGAATTGGCTGCGCGATTTTGCCTATCGCATTTCGATAAGCTGGTGGATATTTTTGGTAGCAGGCGTTACGGCTGTATTGATTGCATTGTTGACGATCAGCTTTCAATCAATAAAAGCTGCATCGGCAAATCCTGTGAAGAGCTTAAGGATGGAGTAAGCGAAATTGTCAATTAAGATTTAAGAGTTGAATGTCCATTGAAAATTGGACGATTAATTATCGTGGTTATTTGAGCTTTATTATTTAAAATAAAAAAAATGTTTAAAAATTATTTAAAAACTTCCTGGCGAAGCCTGTGGAAAAATAAAACAACTTCTATAATTAATATTACAGGTTTAGCCGTAGGTATGACGGCTGCTGTATTGATTTTTCTATGGGTGCAAAATGAAATGAGCTTTGATAATTATCATAAAGATGCGGATAATATTTACCGGCTTACCACCAATCTTAAAGCCCAGGGCTGGATATGGGAAACAACTCCGTTGTTGCTTGCTGATGCAGTAAAAAAAGATATCCCCGAAGTTGAAAAAACGGCAAGATTATACTCAGGCGATATGCCAATTTTTAATTTCAATAATAATCTTTCTTATGAGAAAAGTTGCGCTTATGTTGACGATGAGTGGTTCAAAATGTTTCATTATAATTTTATACAAGGTAATGCAGCCGCTTTTGCAAATGATGAAAACAGTATTATACTTACAGCATCAGAAGCAAAAAAATATTTTGGTAATCTCGATGCGCTAGGAACAGTTATTCATGTTGACAGCATGAATTACGTAGTGAAGGGAATTATTAATGATGCGCCTGCAAATTCGAGCTTTCAATATACTGCGTTTATCCCGCTGGGCAACCTCTTGAAAAACGCCGCCAGGAAGGCTAACGATGAACAATGGGATAATGCCAATTACATCACATTCATAGAACTCAGGGCCGGAGCAAATACATCTCTTGTTTCAAAAAAAATTACCTCTGTGTTACAAGTAAACAGCGGTGACAATGATCATGAATCTTCAATCACGCTGGAACCATTAAAAAATATGCATTTTGAAACTGATCTGCAATCTTCATCTTTTGTAAGCGGAAATATAAGTACCGTTTATATTTTTTCGGTATTGGGTATATTATTGTTATTGATTGCCTGTATCAACTACGTAAACTTAACAACTGCAAAAGCAAGCCTGCGTGCGAAAGAAGTGAGCATACGAAAAATTGTTGGCGCCAATAGGGCGCATTTATTTAACCAATTTCTTGCTGAAGCTTTACTCGTAAGTTGTATCGCATTGATGGCAACATTGGCATTAATTCATTTTTGTTTACCTGCCTTTAATTCAATTACCAATAAAAATTTTAAATTGCCTTTCACTTCGCCAAATTTTTGGAAAGTAGTAGGATTAACATTGTTGGCAGCATTTGTATTGAACAGCATTTATCCTGCTATAGTTTTATCATCATTTAAGCCATTGAATGTTTTCAGGGGATTTACTTTTCTTAAATTAAAAGACAGCTTCCTGAGAAAAGGTTTGGTAACGCTCCAGTTTACTATTTCTGTGATATTGATTGCAGGAACGATCGTGATATATAAGCAGATGCAATTCATACAGCAAACAAATCCCGGTTACAATAAATCGCAGGTTTTGATTACGCATGTGCCGCCCAATATTGATTTTAATAAAAAGAATGAAATAGTAAATGAAATAAAGCAGGATTTGCTTACACAAAGCAGCATACAAAATGTTTCGCTTGCCAATCAATCTATTGTAAACATTGGCAGTTATTCTACCGGCAGTGCAGATTGGATTGGCCGTGATACTGCTTTCAATCCAAAGATCGCACAACTTTCAACTGATGCAAATTTTGTAAATACCATGCAGTTGCAAATGAAAGAAGGAAGATGGTTTGAGCAGGGAAATGAAGCTGATAAAAATAATGTAGTGTTGAATGAAGAAGCGATAAAAGAATTAAAAATCCCTCAGCCGTATATTGGTCAACGTTTTGTTTGGAAAGGTAAAACAGGGCAGATCATCGGCATTGTAAAAGATTTCAAATTTCATAGTTTGCACGACAAGACCGGCCCGCTGGTAGCGTTTCAAAATCCGGCCTGGTACAATACTTTTATGATAAGAATTTCGCCAAACGGTGCATCGCGATCAATAGCTGCATTAAATAAAACATGGGAGAAATTTTTACCCGGCAGCCCGCATGAATACAATTTTTTAGATGATGCCTTCAATGAGTTATACAAAGCAGATCAACAGTCGTCAACATTAATATTAGCATTTGCAATTATTGCTGTTGCAATATCATGTCTTGGTTTGTTTGGTTTGGCAACCTTTACGGCAGAGAATCGTTCAAAAGAAATAGGTATAAGAAAAGTACTTGGGGCAAGTGTTTCAAGCATCACACAATTACTAACTAAAGATTTTTTGAAGCTCGTAATCGTTGCCATTATTATCGCCTCGCCGATTGCATGGTTCGCTATGAATAAATGGTTGCAGGATTTTGCGTACAGAATAAATATCAGTTGGTGGATGTTTGCTGCAGCAGGTTTGTTTGCTGTCGTTATTGCATTGATAACAATAAGTTTCCAGGCGGTAAGAGCGGCGATAGCTAATCCTGTGAAGAGTTTGAGAACGGAGTAGAGATTACCTAACTGCTAATGGCCAATTACTATTAGCACAAAACAAAAATTATGCTTAAAAATTATTTCAAAATCGCCCTCCGAAACCTTCAGAGAAATAAAGCATTTTCTTTCATCAACATTTTTGGACTGGCTATTGGGCTCGCAACCTGCACCCTGATCATGCTCTATATTTTCAGTGAATCGGGTTATGATACTCATAATAAAGATGGCAACCGAATTTTCAGGATTGCTACCGAGGCGGGGCAGTTAGGAGATATAAAAGAAAAACCGTGGGCATCAACTTCAGCACCCATTGCATGGGGATTAAAGGAAGACATGCCCGAAGTAGAACAGGCAGCAAGGCTTCTTAAATTTCCTAACCTTGATAAGATGCTTTTGAAATATGAACATGGCAATGATATCAAACAGTTTTATGAAACCAATGGCTACTATGTTGATTCTACTTTTTTCCAAATCTTCACTTATCCTTTCACCTATGGACACGCAATCAATGCCCTCAAAGAACCCAACAGCATCGTAATTTCAGATGCGGTTGCCCAAAAATTATTCGGAAGTGTAAATCCCGTCGGAAAATTTATTAATATCGGTTTGCCTTTTGGAAATTTTAATTATGCGGTAACCGGGGTTTTTGACAACTCATCCATCAAATCTCATATTCCGGCAAACTTCTTTCTTTCCATGCGCAATGGCGATTTAGGTACCTGGGTAGATGAACAAACTGACTGGGCTACCAACAACATCTTCTATACATACGTGAAATTAAAAGAAGGAACTGATCCGAAATCATTTGAGGCTAAGCTGCAGCCCTTCATAGACAGGCGGGGAGGCACTGATATGAAGGCATTGGGTATTTCCAAAAAATTATTTATCCAGCCTTTGCAGGATATTTACCTTCATTCTGATCTTGACAATGAAATTGCTTCCAATGGAAATATTACTTACCTCTATATTCTTGGGAGCATTGCGCTATTTGTATTATTGATAGCCTGTATTAATTTTATGAATTTATCAACAGCCCGTTCCGGGAAAAGGGCAAAGGAAGTCGGGATTAGAAAAGTAATAGGCGCCGAAAAGAGATCATTGGTATTCCAATTCCTCGGAGAATCTCTGATGCTCAGCATTCTTGCGTTGCTAGTCGCTGTTTTAATTGCCTATGCCCTGCTGCCTTTTTTTAATAGTCTTACTCAAAAAAACCTGCAGCTTTTTGATGAGCCCCTGCTCTGGTTTTGGATTAGCGGGCTCACAATATTTTCAGGAATAATTTCCGGTTTTTACCCGGCCTTCTATTTGTCATCGTTCAAACCTATTAGTGTCCTTAAAGGAGAATTATTAAATAATTTTTCTGCAGTAGCCATCCGTAAAGGCCTCGTTGTATTTCAATTCATTATTTCAATTTGCCTAATTTTTGGAGCCATTGTCATCATAAAGCAACTGAATTACCTGGAAAATAAGCAACTTGGTTTCAATAAAAATCAGCAAATTATTTTGCCTTTACGGGGCCAGAATGAAAGAAACCATTTTGCAGGCCTTAGAGATGAATTATTAAAAAATCCGGATATAAAATATGTTACCAGCGGCTCTACCTACCCGGGTATTCCCAACGTTGAGGACATGCTTTTTTATGCAGAAAGTAAAAGTATCCATGACGTGATCGATATTCATTTGGCCACCGTGGGAAATGATTATTTCAAAACGCTGGGTTTTACTATCCTTTCCGGAAGAGGGTTTTCAAAGGAATATACGGCAGACTCCAACAGTATTGTGCTGAATGAAGCCGCATTGAAAGAACTGGGATACCCTTTAAAAAGTGCTGTTGGGAGGAAAATATACTTTGATTTTAAAGGAATGCACACGGTTATGGAGATTGTTGGAGTGGTTAAAGATTTCAATTTTGAAAGCCTGTATAATTCAATAAAACCATTCGGATTTACAACTTCTATGGGTAATAAATACAGTTACGTCATTGCGAATGCATCTATAAAAGATTACGCCAGCCTTCTGAAAAACATTCAAACATCCTGGAACAAAATAAATCCGGATGCACCATTTCTGTATTCATTCCTTGATAATGATTTTCAGAAGAATTATGAAAAAGACCAGCGTATATCACTTATCGTTAGCTATTTTACCTTTATCGCCATATTAATTGCCTGCCTCGGATTATTTGGCTTATCTGCATTTTCGGCTGAGCAGCGCACCAGGGAAATCGGCATACGCAAAGTATTGGGCGCCTCGGTGACCAATGTAGCCTCCTTACTTTCAAAGGATTTTATAAAATTGGTAGTAATAGCCTTGCTTATTGCATCGCCATTAGCATGGCTAGCGATGAAAAAATGGCTGGAAAGTTTTGCATACAGGACACCTATCAGCTGGTGGACGTTTGTTTTGGCTGGCTTACTCGCAATTTGTATCGCCTTAATTACGGTTAGTTTCCAGGCGATAAAAGCTGCGATAGCTAACCCGGTGAAGAGTTTGAGATCGGAGTGAAGTTTAATTTCTTTTCCAACAAACCAGCTCTTATAAGTCACAAATTATTGCCGTACACCAGCGGACATAATACTGTTCAGAAACGTACACCTTTCCTGGCAATTATGTTCACAAACCTTTGAAGTTGAGGATATTCCGGTTTGGCACAACCATTGAGACTGATTATATGCTTCAACTGAAACCTGGGTTTAATTTTATTCTCTTATAATATAAACAAATGGAGTAACCAACCGTACAGATATGATCCTATTTTATAGCTGTAAGCTGATACCTCATACCTAAATATTTCCATCATGCTAAAAAATTATTTCAAAACTGCCATCAGAAACTTAACAAAGAATAAGTTTTACACGTCCATAAATATTATCGGGCTGGCAGTGGGTATCGCCACGTGTTTGCTCATCCTTTTATATGTAGTGGATGAATTGAGCTACGACAAGTATAATGTAAATACAGACAGGATCTATCGTGTAAATAACGAAGTAAAATTTGGGGATAATCATTTTGACCTTGCCGTAGCGCCGGCTATGATGGGGCCAACCATAGTTAAAGAATTACCGGAGGTGAAACAATACACCCGCCTGAGGTCGTATGGCAGTTTCCTGGTTAAAAAGGGAAATACAAATTTGAGGGAGAACCGTGTGGCTTATGGTGATTCAACCTTATTTGAAGTATTCACTTTGCCTATGATTGAAGGGGATCCCAAAACAGCCCTGGTAGAACCCCATTCGGTGGTAATTACTGAAAGTATGGCTGAGAAATATTTCAACAGCACGGACGTAATAGGTAAAAATCTGATCATTAATGACACGGGGAATTATAAGATAACAGGGGTCATAAAAGATATCCCGGCGCAGTCACATTTCAATTTTGATTTTTTTGTGGCTATGTCAGAAAACCCTGACAGCAGGAATGACAACTGGCTTAGTGAGAACTGGAATACCTATATTCTTCTGAACAAAAATGCCGATGTAAAAAAACTGGACGCTGAATTGAATGATATGATGGATCGTTATGTTGGGCCAGAAATCCAGGGAGTAGCTAACTTAACGCTTGATCAGTTTAAAAAAGGTGGTGGCTTTATTCGTGCCAGCCTGACACCTTTGACGGACATTCATTTACATTCAAACAAAACAGGCGAATTGGATGGCAATGGCAATATCCAGTTTGTCTATATTTTTTCGGCGATAGCTTTATTTATTTTGCTGATAGCCTGTGTTAATTTTATGAACCTTTCTACGGCGCGGTCTTCCAATCGTGCCAAAGAAGTCGGGGTTAGAAAAGTTTTGGGTTCATTGAGGAAGAACCTCGTGCAGCAATTCTTAACTGAATCTTTATTGCTCAGTTTAATTGCCTTG
>OBLU010000099.1_pt1 | contig 75998 bp, 59 predicted proteins | sample 1518681 | NCBI WGS metagenome assembly OBLU01 (sample SAMEA3539304, study PRJEB22396) | soil metagenome | biome: tundra; feature: field; material: soil | place: USA | collected 2010-05 | depth 0.15 m | reverse complement strand
GGCCATGGTGCGCGTGCTCCAGTGCGTGGCGTTGGCCGGCTGCTGGCGTGTGGTCAGAGTCACGACGCGTTTGGTCAAGCGCGTGCCGATGGTGGGCTTGCGACCGGGCCGGTGCGCGTCTTACGTCCTGCGCCCCCCACATCCCTACCATTGAGCATCAATGCGCCAACAAGCTGTTCCCACCGCAACACTGAGGATTCTACAGCTCCCCCAACACAACCACTTCCGCAAGATTGACAGGCGCAGCAGCGTTATCGTGGGCTACGAGAATAGGAGCTTTGCGGGTTCCCTCTACAACGGCCCAGTAAATCTTGTGCGTTTCCGCTCGGAAGCCGAGTGCACGTTCCACAAAGCTATAGTAGCGGATTTGAGATCAATTAGGAGTAGTTTCCGCCGAGACACCGATGAGTTCCGCCAGCTTCGGCCAATGCCGTGGATGCGGTCGGTAGCCCTGGCGAATCTGGCTTGAGTACCAGCGGGACACTCCAATCCGTGATCGAATGACAGATGTCGAAACGTTCGCGAGTAGCGGCTGAAGTTTTTGGACCTCCTCCGGGAGCCTCTTCCTGCCTCCTTCCGTACAGCCTCGCAAAAATCCTATAATGATTGAATCTTGGTGCTTTGCTTCTCCGGAGGATGTCATGGAAAGGCGTGAGTTTTTAAAAGCGGGGACAGCGGCGGGATTAATGAGCTCGGCACGAATCCTCGAGCCCCTCGCGCAAGCGGAACAACCAACAAATAACGTGGCGCCCATTCCGAAGAGAGCATTAGGCAAGACCGGGGAGAAGCTATCCATTATCGGTTTTGCCGGCATGGTAGTGATGGAAAACAGCCCATCCTTTGCTAGCAATATCGTCGCAGAAGCCGTGGACCGTGGGATCAACTACTTCGATGTGGCACCTACATACGGTAATGCACAGGAGCGACTGGGACTGGCGCTGCAACCGCATCGCGACAAGGTCTTTCTAGCTTGCAAGGAAGAGGATTGGAGCAAGGAAGGCTCGGCCAAGTTGCTCGAAGAGTCTATGCGGCTGCTGCGCACGGACCACCTCGACCTCTACCAATTTCACGCGCTTTCGAAGGTGACCGATCTCGATCAAATCTTCGCGCCTAAGGGCGCTATGGAGACCTTCGAAGCAGCAAAAAAAGCGGGTAAAGTGCGATTCATTGGGTTTTCCGCTCATTCGGTGGAAGTGGCCCTTGGCGCTATGGACCGGTATCCGTTCGACACCATTCTGTTCCCGATCAACTTCGTTCTCTACTCGCAAGCCAAGTTTGGACCGCAGGTGCTCGAGAAAGCCAGGCAAAAGGAAATGGGGGTCCTGGCGCTGAAAGGTATGGCTAAGACAACGTGGTCGGCTGCTGCAAAGAACGATCACCCGCAACCCAAGTGCTGGTACGAACCTGCGGCATTTCCGGACGAGGCTGCTATGGGTCTGCGCTGGACGCTCTCGCAACCGATTACAGCCGCAATTCCTCCGGGCGATGAACGATACTTCCGGCTAGGAATGGATATTGGTCAGAATTTTCACCCGATCACCGAATCCGAGCAACAACAGCTCATCGCGGGAGCCACGGGCGTCAATCCCATCTTCCATCTTGGTGCGGTCTAGGTTTTTGCGGAACTCCACAGATGGATTGCTCAAGCGAAGAGTAATAAGCTCACTGCCGCACCAGTTGCGATCCACTTGGCTCAAGCAATGATTCATTCATTGGTCCGGGAACCGCTCCGCACACGATAAAGTTCAATCCATGATCAATCTTCTCCAGGTTTTCGATCTCTTAGGAAGGCAGGAACCTCCTGACTTCTTCCAAGGTCCTCTTGCGCTGGATCGTATCCTTGAAATGGCGCTGTGCCGACGAGTGCGACGAATCATAACCCAAGCGTCGGTCGTTCAAATCCACTCCCTTCTCCGCCGTTATTTCGCCCCCCCCGTGACTCAACCCTTGGATATTCTCTGCACGCCCTGTTGCATTAGCCACTTGGCGATTGCAGCAGAGTCGAATCTGACGCAGGACCCCACTCGAAACGACGGTATGCTGCCCCGCTTCGCACGCCGGAGAATCGTTATGCGAGACATCTGAAGTAACTCCGCAAGCTCTTCAGCGGTCAGAGCACGATGAATGGAGTTGATGCGCGATGCCAAGCTCATCAACCGATGTGGATTCGGGCTGTCGAGTACGCTGTTCATTGCACCCCTCCGAAAATTTCATTCACTTTCTCACGCACTTGTTGACTCCGAGAAGGCTTCAGGTAGCGCATCGTCGATTCCATATCAGAATGACCGAGCCACTGCTGCACCGTGCGAAGATCGACACCTGCCCAGAGGCACCGTGTCGCAAACGTCGCTCTGAACTTGTGTAGCCAGAAATCTTCCGGGTTCAGTTCCGCACGCTCGGCGACGGCCTTCAGATCATCGAGGAAGTTCATCTTCACGTTGCAGCCGGAGGTCGGAAAGACCAAGTTGCACGTTTTATCAGACTTCGCCTTCAGTGCCTTTAGGCTGGTCACCAGCTTTGCCGGAATCGGAATTTCTCGTTCCTTGTAGGCCTTTGGCGTCCAGCCTCGGTCTAGTTTGTGGCTGACGCGAACCGTGGAGGCTTTGAAGTTGATGTCCGCCCAGTACGTGTACATGACTTCCTGCTCTCGCATGCCCGTCATCAGGAAGAACTCAAACCACAACCTTTCCTCTTCATCGCAGGCGGCGAACAGCGTGTCAAGCTCGTCGTCGTCATACGTCTCAGGCTCTTCTTCGGTGTACCGAGGCCAGTCGTTTTTCCCCGCCAGACCGCGAATCCCGTTCGCCTTCAGAAATGTCATCACGTTCTCGAATTTGTTGTAGACAGACCGGGGTGCCTGCTCCTTTTCGTCACGGAGAAATGCCGCAAACTTGAGCAGGTCTCTGCGGTCAATGTCTTCGAGGTAGAGCTTTGGGCAGGACTCGGTGAAGTAATTGAGAGCAGTCGTGTACGCGGCCAGCGTCTTGGGCTTCTTGGTGAGCTTGGTTTCGTCAAGGAAGTCAGCGACGGCGGCGGCGACTGACCTGTTTCCGTTCTGGCCGTCAGGCAGGACAGTGACGCCGTTGTTTACGGCGTTCAGTTCGGCTTCCTTTTGAAGGCGGCGGGCAGTGGCAGTCGCAGCGTCCTTGCCCACTGAGAGCCGGATGAGACGCTTTCCCTCGTACCAGGAAATGTAGTACGCCCCTTCGGGGTGTCGCTCTTCCCGGTCTCCGACTAAGACCACATCTGGCTTGATTCGCCCGTTAGCGGAAAGCACCATTGGGCAATAGCGGGGCCCTTTGCTTGTCTGGATTCGTTTGGTGACGTTGCACTGGCGGTTCACTGGTGATCCTCCACTTTGATATCAGTGTAGATATCACCAGCTTGCAAGTGCTAGATTACAAAGGTAATGGCGGAGAGGGAGGGATTCGAACCCCCGGTACCCTTTCGGGTACGCCGGTTTTCAAGACCGGAGCCATCAACCACTCGGCCACCTCTCCGGCTGCTGCAGGGTTGCCAAACGCAATTGGGGCGCTTGGTTAGTTTACAACACGAGCGGGGAATCTCAGTGTAGCGCGGGCAGGCCGAACGCTTTGGAATGAAACTCCATGACCTCGGCGAAGTGCGATAAGAAATAGGTCAGGCTGTGGTCGCCGGGGTAGGGGTGATACTCGTGTTTGACGCCTTCTTTCTGCAATTCCTCGTGTAGGGCCGCTGCGCCTTTTTCAAAGCCGTAGTTGTCATCCTGGCCGCAGTTGAAATAGATTGCCGTCTTTCGCAGGTCTGCTGCATTTCTCTTCGCTAGCAGGAATGGACTATTTTCATTCCAATGAGCCACGTTGATCGGCTTGCCGAACACTGCGCCTAGGACTCCCGCGAGTGGCGCTCCGGCCCGTGATGCGGAGTCCAGGGTTTGCGGCGATTCGGTGATGAGGGCCGCACTCTGCGCGCTCACCGCGGAGAATAGTTCAGGATGCGCGAACGCGAAGCGCAAGGCTCCGTAGCCGCCCATGGAGATTCCGCTGATGGCGCGGCCGGTGCGGCCGGGAAGAACCCGGTACTTGCTTTCGATCTGAGGGATGAATTCCTGCAGGAAGAAGTCGTTATAGCGCACGGAGCCATCGGCGGAGTTGATGTAAAAGCTGCGGCGGCCCTCCGGAGCTACGATCAGAAAGTCACCCATCTTGTGCTGGTTGCGCAGATCCTCAAGCAGGGTCCAGCCTCCGCTGTTGAAGAGCGTTTGTTCGTTGTCGCCCAGACCGTGAAGAAAATAGAGCACCGGATAACGCTGCGGGGGATGCTGGGTGGCGCCCGCATCGTAGCCCGCGGGCAAATAGACGCAATAGTGGACGACTTGTTTCAGGATGTGGCTGTTTAGCGCGCTGCAGTCAATGCGGCTCTGCGCGGCTGCTGAGGCGGCTACGATCAAAAAGAAGAAACCAGCCAGCCTGAAGGCGCGGATCATGCGGGTCAGTTTACTCGTAGCGCAGTGCCTGCACGGGATCGAGCCGGGCAGCACGGCCAGCGGGATAGAGGCCGGAAACCAGGCTGACGGCGAAAGCGAATCCGATGGCAGCGGAGACCAGCCACCACGGTACCGCCCAGAAATGTTCCGGGGGCAGAGACTGGCGCTTGAGGTAAACGTTGGTTCCCAGATTGATCACCTGGCCGATTGACCAACCCAGAGCCACTCCCACGATGCCACCAACGATTCCCATGGCGCCGGCCTCGGCGAGGAAAAGCCACATCACGTCTCCGTCGCTGGCGCCGATGGCTTTCATGATGCCGATCTCGCGGCGGCGTTCCAGGATTGCCATCACCAGCGTGTTCACAATTCCGATCGATGCAACGGCAAGGGCAAGGCTGCCGAAGATTCCGAGGAACAGGTCGAGCACCGCGAAGAACTGGCGCAAACTGCGAGTCGCGTCGAGAATTGAGAACGTGCCGAACCCCATCTTCTTGATGGCGTCCTCGACGAGTTGAATCTGCGCGGGATTCTTGACGCGCACGCTGATCGAGGAATACACCGGCTGATCGCTTGCGGCCCGCGCGATTTCGCGCAGGTCGGTGAGTTGCATGACGTGAAGACTCTCAGCCAGCTTCAATGGCAGAAACACTCGCGCGCGGGTTGGCCCACGCATGCTTTCTGGATCGAGATCAGCAATGCCGACAATCGTGACTTTCTGTTCGCGGGAGACGACGGAGTACGCGGCTCCGGCGAGATTGCTATCGGGGGAATTCGCCGCATCCGCGCTAGGGGGCACGGGCTGGTTCGGGCTGGCCGCACGCTGCGCGTAACGGAGCGTCAATTCCTTGCCCAGCAAGGGCTTTGCGAGGTCGGTGACGTTGGGCTCCTCGCCTCCGCGAGGCGGAGTTTTGCCCAGCAGTTCTTCGGCAAACGTCTTTTGCAGGATCACTTCCGGCGCTGTATCGGAGGAGAAGAATCTGCCCGGCATGCCCTCGAATGCGTCGATGGATTTCGCGGACTCTGGCAGCGCGGAGACCATCGTCAGATGCGGCTTGTCTTCATAGCGCAGTTCCGTGCTGAAGCGAATGTCGGGATAAGCCTCGACTACGTTGGGCAGATGTTCGATTTCGACTCGCGCCGGTTCATCGAGGACGCGGCTTTCGCCCGGGTTCGTCCCGTTGCGATCTTCGTCGCGCTCACGACCCATATTGCGCATATCACGGTGGGAGGTGACCACAACCGTGTCAAACAGGCCCGACTTTACAAGCCTGCGTGAGGCTAGTTGCTGCAGGCCGATGCCCAGCGAAAGCATCGCTACCAGCGATGCCACTCCGACCGAGATGCCGATGGTCGTCAACGAGTTTCGCAGCAACGACTCACGCAAATTCCGCAGGGCGAGTTCTGTCAGATCTGGAAGCTTCACGACTGGCCTCCGATCGCGGCGGGGATGTTCGGCCGGTCGTCGATCAGCTTTCCGTCTGCTAGAAAAATCATCCGTTGCGCATACCGTTCGGCGAGGGCGCGCTCGTGCGTAACCATCACAACGGTCATGCCCAACTCGCGGTTGAACTGACGGACCATTTCCATGATTTCGGTTCCCGTGTGGCTGTCTAAATTGCCCGTAGGTTCGTCGGCCAGCAGAAGCTGCGGACGATTGATCAGCGCACGTGCTAGTGCCGCTCTTTGCTGTTCACCGCCGGAGAGTTCGCTGGGCCGGTGGTCCATACGCGCCCTCAATCCCACGCGTTCCAATGCCTCGCGCGCCAGATCAGAACGTTGGGCGCGATCGACTTCGGCAAAGCGGAGGGGGAGTTCCACGTTCTCCGCAAGCGTCATGCTGGCGATCAGATTGAACGACTGGAAGACCATCCCCACAACGTGCAGCCGGTACTTGGCGAGTTCTTCACGCGAGAGTTTCGCCAAATCGCGATCTCCGACGACGACGCTTCCTGACGTGGGGCGATCGAGCCCCGCCACCAGATTCAACACAGAAGATTTGCCTGAGCCGGAACTGCCGAGGAGCGCGACAAACTCTCCCGCGCGAACTTGCAGGGAGACGCCATCGACGGCGCGGATCACCGTTTCGCCCATGCGGTAATGACGGCAAAGATTCTCACTTCGGATGGCGACAGTAGCGCGCGGAGCAGACACAGTCGGGGCCGTGGTCATGGGCTAGCGCATTTCTCCCCGCAGGACGCGAAGAGCATCGCCTGCTTTTACGTCGCCGTTCTTGCCCTCTGCGCCGTTGCCGTTGACCGCGACTGCGTCGCCTTCTCCGGGAGCGAGGAATAGGTTCTCTTCGACTCCATGCTGGCGCGTATAGAGGTCGTAGTAGCGGCCGCGCGCGGCGTAGAGTTGCGCATGCGTGCCCCGCTCCACGATCTGTCCTTGCTCCATCACCATGATCTGATCGGCCCTGCGAATGGTCGAGAGCCGGTGAGCGATGACGAACGTGGTGCGTCCTTGCATCAGATAAGAAAGACCCTGCTGGATCATCTGTTCCGATTCCGAGTCGAGGCTGGAAGTTGCCTCGTCCAGAATCAGGATGCGAGGCTCGGCCAGAATCGCGCGGGCAATCGAGATGCGCTGCCGCTGTCCGCCCGACAGTTTCACGCCACGCTCGCCCACAATGGTGTCGTACTTCTCGGCAAACGACTCTGCGAATTCGTCGACGCGGGCGATGCGGCAGGCGCGCATGATTTCTTCCTCGGTGGCGTCGGGGCGCGAGAATGCGACGTTTGCCCGGATCGTCCCGTCGAAAAGAAATGATTCTTGAAGGACGACTCCCAAGCGGGTGCGGAAAGAGTCGAGACGCACCGTGCTCAAGTCCACGCCATCGACGCGGACGGTACCCTTCGAGGGCACATAGAAAGCGGATATCAACCCGATGGTCGTGGATTTTCCCGATCCCGACGACCCCACCAGGGCAGTTACCGTTCCCGGCTCGGAGCGGAAAGAAATGTCGCGCAGCACATCGTGCGTGCCGTCGTAGCTGAACGTCACATTTTCGAATTCCACTGTGCCGACGATGTCGCGAAGTTGCACGGAGCGCTTGGGGTCCTGATCTTCAGGCCGCTCCGTCATGATCTCCTGGGTCCGCTCCAGACCGGCTAGTGCTTCTGTAAGCTGGGTGCCGATGGACACTACTTGCATGACCGGAGCGATCAGAAACACGAGCAGAAAGTTGTAGGAAAAATAACTTCCTGCGCTCAGAGTGTGAGCCACCATCTGACGGCCGCCGACGTACATGGTGGCGGCGCCGACCACTCCCAGTAGAACGCTGGCAGAAAGCCCCATCAACGACGTCGCGGTCAACGTCCGCATGACGTTTTCGAGCAGGCGACGCACTCCGCCGGCAAAAATATTTTCCTCACGCTGTTCTGCGTGATATCCCTTGATGACCCGAACGCCGCCCAGGGATTCGGTTAGGCGGCCGGTCACTTCAGCGTTGATCTTGCTACGCTCGCGGAAGATGGGCCGAATGGTTGCGAACGCCCGGTTCAGCGCTAACGCAAAGCAGCCGAGCGAGCCAACGGCAATCAGCGTCAGCGGCGCGCTGATGCGCAATAGCAAGGCGAGCGCAATGCCCGCAGCAACCAATCCACCCGCAAAGTCGACCAAACCCGTTCCCAGCAAATTGCGGACGCCCTCGACATCGCTCATGATGCGTGACACCAGCGCGCCGGCTTTGTTGGCGTCATAGAAAGCTAAGGGAAGGCGCGAGATGTGCGCTTGCACTTGCTCGCGGAGGTCGGCGATCAGGCGTTGGGCCGCCTTCGACAATAACTGCGTCAGAGAAAAAGAAGTGATGCCTTGGACGACCGTAGCCAACAACACCGAAAACACCAGAGGGCGCAGCAGTCCCGTCTGATGTTTGCCCACCACGTTGTCGATCAGAAATTTCGAGGAATATGGCAGCACGAAGCCGGCGACCTTGTTGATCACCATCAGCGCGAAGCCGAGCGCCAGCAACCCGCGTCGTGGACGCATCAGCTTCCAGACTTCCGGCCAGACGGCCTTCAGACGCTGGATCTTCGGGGGTTTCGCGGCTTCTGTGGGTGGAGAACTCAATCTACTGTTTGACTCCGTGGGGCCCGGATTCGCTTCATTATTACTGCATTGTCACACATCCGTGGTCGAAGTGTCCGACTGCCGCCGGCCTGTGACAGTTGGCCTGCCGACGTTGTATGCTCGGGACGTGTCCCGCCCGTTTCCGCCGGACCGATCACCGACCCTGGGCCTGTTGCTGGGCCTGCTCATTACGCTGTCCGCGGTTGTGGCGTACTCGGCTTATATCACCTGGCAAGTGACCGGGCTGCGCAAGTTGCAGACCGAACTGGTGGACCGCAACCGCAAGGATTCACTGCAGTTGCTGCGCATCCAGAACGATCTCAACTTGCTTGCGGTTGCGATGCGCGACATGGTGAGCAGTGACGAGCCTTATCCTCTAACCGCCTGGTCGGCGCAATTCCAGCGGATTCGGACTGATCTGGATGATGCCATGCGTCTGGAGGCGGGATTTGCCGCGGCCAGCCGAACCGCCGAGCAGAGCACCTTCCTAACCGGAAATTTCAATCAGTTCTGGGATGCCGTCGACCGCGTATTCGCCCTCGCGCATGACGGTAAGGAAAAAGAGGCGCGGGAGCAGATCCAGCTTTCTCTGCAGGAGCGGCAGGCGGCACTGAGTACAGCCGTCGCCCGGTTGCTGGTGCTAAACAGCGAGAACGAGGAGCAGGCCGGACAGAGAATCGTTCAGATCTACGACCGAGTGCAGAAGCAGGTGTATGTCTTCCTAGCCGCAACCTTGCTGGCGATCTTGCTAAATGGCCTTTCGGTGATTCGTTGGAACCGTCGGCTATTCGCACGCTTGGCCGAGGTTTCCGAGCGCCGCAGCGAACTGGCACAGAAGCTTATTGCTGCCCAGGAATCCACGCTGCGCTATATTTCCCGCGAACTGCACGATGAGTTTGGACAGATCCTCACTGCCGTCGGCTCGATGCTCCGTCGCGCGGGCACTCACGCGCCGGAGGGATCGTCCCTCCGAGCGGACTTGAAGGAAGTTCTCCAGGTCGTGCAGACCACATTGGAGAAGGTCCGCAGCCTCTCGCAGGCGTTGCATCCGGTGATGCTGGACGAGGCCGGGCTTGAGAGCACGCTCGACTGGTATATCCCGACCATAGAAAGACAAACGGGGATTGCCATATCCTATGAGAAGCAGGGTGTAGCGTTCCCCGTGGATGGCGGCGCAGGTGTGCACGTCTACCGCGTAGTGCAGGAAGCGTTGAACAATGTGGCGCGGCACTCGGGCGCCAAAGCGGCGTGGGTGCGTTTGCGCTTCCTGCCGGATGCGCTTGAACTGGAAGTGGAAGATCATGGTGTTGGGTTCGCGGAGCGTCCGAACAAGCGCGGGATCGGATTGGTAGCGATGCGCGAGCGTTCTGAGTTGATGGGCGGGCAACTTGTCTTTTCGCGTCCGGCAGAAGGCGGAACTCGAGTCCATCTAACCGTCCCAAGGGAGAAAGCGGAGTCTTATGGAAAAGAAGATCACAGTATTGCTGGTGGATGATCACAGCCTGGTGCGGCGCGGTTTCCGCCGCATGCTCGAGGATGAGGCCGACATGGAAGTCGTCGGCGAAGCAGGCAACGGCGAGGAGTCCATCAAGCTCGCGAAAGAACTTCATCCGCAGGTGGTGGTGATGGATTGCGCTTTGCCCGGCATGAACGGTTTGCAGGCTACGCGACAGATTATTGAAGATTCGCCGGACACTGCGGTTCTCATGCTGAGCATGCATTCGGAGAGCACATGGGTGCGGCAGGCGGTCGAGGCCGGCGCCAGAGGATACGTCCTCAAGAACGCGATGGACCTCGAACTTGGGGCCGCGATCCGCAAGGTAGCTGCAGGAGAAACGGTTTTCGATCCGACAGTCGAGCAGCGTTCGGTGTTGAAAGGAGAGCGCAGCGCGGCGCTCACGCAGCGGGAGTTGGAAGTATTGCAGATGATTGTTGACGGCAAATCGAATAAAGAGATCGCGACGGTGCTCGAATTGAGCGCGAACACGGTCGCGGTTCACCGCGCGAACATCATGAACTCCCTGGGGATTCATAAGACTGCGGAACTCGTGGTGTATGCGATTCGCTCTGGGCTGGTGAACGTTCCGTGAATCGTCGGTCTTTTCTATGGGGGATGGCAGGATTTGCGGGATGGTCACAGTTGCCTCGTTTGCAAGCGCTTGCGGTGCAGACGGGGGCTGCAGCGTCTCCCGGCTTTCGATTCACCGATGTGACCACCCAGGCGGGAATTCAATTCCAGCACAACAGCGGCGCCTTCGGCGGCAAGTTTCTGCCCGAAACTCTTGGCTCGGGATGTGCTTTCCTGGATTACGATCGCGACGGCTGGCAGGACATTCTGCTGATCAACGGCACCGACTGGCCGGGCCATAAGAAACGCCGCACGACCCTGCGCCTCTATCACAACAACGGCAACGGCACGTTTACCGACGTGACGACACATGCGGGACTCGATGTCGAGATGTACGGCATGGGCGTGGCGGTTGGCGACTACAACAACGACGGCTTCCCTGACATTCTGGTTACGTGCGTGGGACAGAACCGGTTGTTTCGCAACACCGGGAAAGGCACGTTCGTCGACGTAACCAACACCAGCGGGCTGGGCAAGCGCGAGGGCTTCAGCACGTCCGCTTTGTGGTTCGACTATGACCGCGACGGGCTGCTCGATCTTTTTGTATGCAACTACGTGAAGTGGTCGCCGGAACACGACGTGTTCTGCAGTCTTGACGGGAAGCATAAATCGTACTGCACTCCCGAAGCCTATCGCGGAGCCACCTGCTGGCTCTTTCACAATCGCGGCGACGGTACGTTTGAAGACGTCACCGCGGCGAGCGGAATTTTCGACAGCAGTTCCAAGTCTCTGGGGGTCGCATTGTTCGATGGCAACCACAGTGGCTGGCCCGACCTGCTCGTCGCCAATGACACGCAGCCGAACAAGCTTTACCGCAACCAGCACAACGGCACATTCAAGGATGCCGCGGTGGAGACCGGGCTCGCGTTCAGCACCGAAGGGAAGGCCCGGGCGGGCATGGGGGTCGACGTCGCTGATTTTGATAACTCAGGTACGCCTGGGGTTGCCATCACGAACTTTGACAACGAAATGATCGGACTCTACCGCATGAGCGGCAAGAGTTTCGAAGACATCGCGCCACAATCGGGTGTAGGGATTGCATCGAGGAACAGCCTTGGTTTCGGCTGTGTTTTTCTGGACGTGAACTTGGATGGCTGGCTCGACTTCGCCGTCGCCAACGGACACATCGACGAGACCGTCCGCAACATTCGCGGCAACGTGGGATATGCGCAGCCGCCCGAGCTCTTCCTGAATCGTGGCAGGGGAAGCTTTCGCGAGGTTGCCGCAGAAGTTGGCGGAGAGTTCGACCAGCCGAAAGTCGGCCGCGGGCTTGCATATGCCGACTTCGACCGCGACGGCGATCTCGATCTGCTGCTTACGACTAACAACGGGCCCGCGTACCTGTATCGCAATGATCAGCTCAGCGGGAATCGCAGCATCCGTTTTCGCCTGGTGGGAACAAAGTCTAACCGGGACGGGATTGGCGCGACAGTGCGTGTATTTGCCGGGGGCTTGATGCAGTCTCGACTGGTTAAGGGTGGATCCAGTTATTTGTCGCAGTCCGAATTGCCTGTGACCTTCGGGTTGGAAAAGCGCGATCGCATCGAACGACTGGTGATCGATTGGCCAAGCGGGCGAACGGAAGAATTCAAGAACCTTGCGGCGGGCCGGTGTTATGAGTGCACAGAAGGAAAAGGAATCGTCCCGCAGGACGGCTACTGAGCCGAACTGATTGCAGACTGTTTCGCTATATTTCCAGCAATCTCCAGATCAATCTCCACCGAATCGTTCACTCGCAGGAATAACGTGCTCGGATTCTTCATTCCCCACTTCGCATAGGGGACGGTGAAATGAACCGTGGCAGTCCAATGGTCGGCGGACATCTCCACTTCAGCCGGGACAGTGATTTCGCGATCCACGCCATGAATGCTGAACATGCCGTGAACCTTCACAGAAGACTTCCCCTGCGTTGCGACGGCGCCCTCGATCTTATCCGGACGGAAAGCGATTTCCGGATAGCGTTCGCTCTCCAGGATTTCCTTGTGCATCTTGCGGTCGCGCATGCCGCTACCGCTCTCGCCGCTCTTGGCGTCGACCACAATATCGCCTGAAATCTTTCCTGAGGCGCGCTCAAACTGCAATGCCCCGTGCTTCAAATGAAATGTTCCGCGCACCGTGTGGAGAACATCGCCGAGAGTGAACTTGACGGAAGTTTGAGCGGGATCAAGCTGGAATGCCGTGTCCTGAGCCGATGCGAAAACGGAAGAGGCGGCAAGCAGGACCAACACCGTCCCAACTCTGCGCCAAGAAGAATTGTTGAAAACCCTGTGCGCTATGAAGGTCATGTGGTTACGCAGTTACGCGGTTAGCAGTCCCCATCCCAGAGTCAGACCATCCAAGGCAAGATGCAGGGGTGACAGAACCCCAACATGCAGTTCCAGCAAGCGCTTGAACACGTCCGGATGTTTCTGAAAGGCCTGCAGTGTGCGACGTTGCAGCCAGGGACGACGATCGAGCAAGAGCATCAGGCGCGCCATCAGGAACGGACGCAGGGCCAGCCGGCGATGCTCTTGTTCATAGCGAGCCAGATCGCCGGTGCGCAGGCAATCTGCCAATACCATCGCCTGGCTGAAGGCGAGGCAGAGACCTTCACCGGTGATTGCGTCCACCGTTCCAGACGCATCTCCGATCAGAGCCACGTTGCCGCGGCTGACGCGCTTCAGCTTGCAGGTGGCGGTCAGTGCGCCTTTCTCAGTCGACGAAACATCAGCCCCTTCGAGCCGCGCCTTCAATTCCGGGAACCGCTGCAAGGCTTCTGTCAGTCGCAATTTCGGGTCACGAGAAATCAGGGCGACACAAACCTGATCTCTCGAAACCGGCGTGACGTAGATTTGTCCGTGGCGTCCCCAGTGGAGTTCCATGCGGTCGGTCCATGGCGCCACGCGATAATGCTGCCGAAACGCATAGCGGCAATCCCGCTTACGAAAAGCGTCGAGCCCGGTCCAACGCCGCACTCGCGAGTTGCCACCGTCGGCACCAATAATCCAGCGAGCGTTCACCTTGCGACTTCCCAAGTGAACCCCATCCTCTGAAATGCCGGTCACAGGAGTCTGCCACAGAAAATCGATGCCCAGACCGGACGCCCTCTCTGCGATAAGGCGGTGCAACACGGTTCGCCGTACACCCATTCCCAAGGCTCCGTGAGGGAACGCGGCATCGACGGCAAGTCCGGCAGCAAGGAAACGAATACCGCCGAAAGGGTAGGAGTTCTCTGGCCCGACTGAGACTTCAAGTCGTTCGAGCGCTGCGAGGCCATCGGGCATCAGGCCTTCGCCACAGGGCTTATCGATCGGCGTCTGCGCGCCGTCTGCGACGATCACGCGAAAGCCCTGCAGCCGCGCCGCAATGGCCGCCGCCAATCCTGCGGGACCACCGCCAATTACGAATACATCAGTCGAATTCAGCAACAGCGAACCTCACCACTGTAAAAGTACAAGCTCGGAACAAAATCCCGGGCCCATCGCCGCCAGAATTCCAAACGTGCCTGGGTCCGGACGACGGTTCTTCATCACATCTTCCAGCACGACCAAAACCGAAGCGGAGGAAAGGTTCCCCACTTTTTTCAGACAATCCCAGGAAGCGTCGAGCTGGCCGTCGTGCAGATCCAGCGCCGCGGCAGTTGCCTCCAACACCTTCGGACCGCCGGTGTGCAGCACCCAACTTCCGATGTCGCTGCGCTTGCGTCCGTGATCGGCCAGGAACGAGTCCACGTCGTGCCCCAGGTGTTCGCGAATCAGCACCGGCACCTCAGGCGAAAGCGTAATGCGAAAGCCCTTCTCGGTTATGTTCCATCCCATCATTTCTTCGGTGTCGGGATAGAAGACAGATCGAGTCGCTACAATCTCGGGTCCGGTCGCGTTCAGATCGTCGCCCGTAACAATGACCGCCGCCGAGCCATCCGCAAAGAGGCCCGAGGAAATCAGATTGGCTACCGACAGATCTTCGCGTTGAATCGTCAGGGAGCAGAGTTCGACCGATACGAGCGCGGCCGCCTGCGATGGATAGGCACGCACATAGTCTGCCGCGCGCGCAATTCCCGCTGCTCCTGCCACGCACCCCAAGCCAAAAATCGGCACACGGCGAATATTTGCCGGAAGGCCCATGCGGTTGATGAGCAGGGCATCGATGGAGGGACTCGATATGCCAGTGACAGAAGTAAAAAACAGGGCGCCGAGTTTGCTCGGTTCGAGCCCCGCATGGTGCAACGCGCGGCACAACGCTTGTTCGCCCAATTCCTGAGCGCACTGGATCCAGACGTCATTCGCCTGGCCCCAAGTTGTCATTTCGTAGTACTTCTCAGGGGGCATCACTAGATGGCGCCCTTCCACCGCGACGTTGCGGTGCAGACGCGCCAACATGGCCGGATTCCGCAGTTGGTCGCCCCAGTACTCCTGCAGTTTTTCCAGCAGGAATTTCTGAGAATAGTAATGTTTGGGGAAGGCGCTCGCGGCGCTGGCGATTTTCATTTGTGTGGATCCTTGTCCTGGCACGGCGTCAGCGCCATCACCCTGCCGGACATTGCGGCTTAAGACTTAGATGATTAGTCGCTGTTTGCGGTTGTACCCGCCGCTTGCGTACCGTGTTGCGTATTGTCCCATGCCTTTGGGTCGAATTGTAACCCGTTTGTTAAACCAGGCTGCGGGGCTGGATGTTAGGGGCCTAACTGCGGAAAGCGCGACGCGCCATTCCCAGTGCCTCAGACCAAAATGCTCCGGAAGAATGGGCAAGTTCCACTACGTCTCGAATCGCCGGCACGAACGCGTCGAGTTGTGCGTCGGTTACAACGAGTGGTGGAGCAACCTTCAGCACCATAAAGTTGTTTCCGCAAATTTGCGTCAGGAATCCGAAGTCGCGAAACAGACGCATCACCACGATCTGGCCGAACATCGCCGGGTGAATGGCGCCGAATGCCTGATAGGGAATCCGCAGGCGAAGTTGGTGCGGTGCTTGAAACTCAATGCCCATCAGCAATCCCAAACCGCGAACCCCCTTCACCATCTCAAAGTCCCGGAGCGCTTCCGTCAACTGCGCCTGCAAATACTTGCCCGCTTCGATCGAACGCTGGCCCAGTTCATGGGCCTCCAGAACCTCGAGGGTGGCAAGCGCCGCGCGCATGGCAAGGCTGTTCTCACTGAAGGTTGAGGTATGAACAAACGCCCGCGGCAAAGACGAATACACCGAAGCGCACACGGCATCCGACATAAGAACTGCGCCACAGGGCACCAGCCCTCCACTCATGGCCTTGGCCAGGACGACCATGTCAGGCTCAACTCCGAAGTGATTTGCGGCAAGAAACGATCCGGTGCGGTACATCCCGGTCTGCACTTCATCCAGCACAAACAAGGTGCCGTAGCGCCGGCAGAGCGACTCTGCGGTACGCAGGTAGTCTGGACCCGGAACGCATACGCCAGCTTCCGATTGGACGGGCTCGACTATAAACGCCGCGAAGCGCTTGGTCTTGAGTTCGCGTTCCAGTGCTTCGAGATCGCCGAAGGGGATCGCCGAAGTGTCCGGAAGAAGCGGCCCAAATCCTTCGCTCCAGAACTTGTCGCTCATCAATGACAGTGCCCCGCAGGTCAGGCCGTGAAACGCATGTTCGGCGGAGAGTATGCCTGCGCGCCGCGTATGAGCGCGGGCAAACTTGATGGCTGCTTCCACGCCCTCGCTTCCAGAAGAACAGAAGAAAGCCTTCGCCAATCGGCCCTCGGCACGCTCACACAACTTCTCGGCCAGTTCCCCGGCAAGGTCTGCGACGTGGGTCTGAATCATCGCCGGACCGCAGCGCTCCAATTCATTCTGCAGAGCGCGCACGACCTCCGGATGATTGTGGCCAACATTGTGGACACAGTAGCCGGAGAGAAAGTCGAGGACCCGCTTTCCGTCGTCGGTGAACAGTTCTGTTCCCACGCACCGTTCGTAACGGACGTTCATCTGCAGCAAGTCGAGAAGCCGCACCCATTCCGGGTTCACTCGCTTGGCGTAACGATCCGAAGCGCGTTCCGACTGTTCGATTTGGAGGGCTATATGCATTCCGCTCGCAATCAAAACCTAAGGCTGTGCCACGATCGAAGTCGGCGTACCGGGGACTCCGTAGGAGGCGATCGACGTAAGAGTTCCGCTGCCGCTGTCGACACTGAAAGACTGAACCACGGGACCCTTCTGGTTGCCGACAAACAGATACTTTCCGGCGGAATCGATCGCAATCGTGCTCGGGTTCGCGGCCGTTCCAAACGGCGAAGTCGACAGCACGATCAGTGAGCCATCGCTGCCAATCGAGTATCCGGCGAGATTCGTGGAAGCTTGATTGGCCACGTACAGATACTTGCCGGACTTGTCGATCTGCAACGCAACAGGCCCGGAGTATTGCGTTCCGAACGGAGAACTGGCAAGTTGCGTGAGCGACCCATCTACATTGACGGTGAATTCGGAGATGGAGTTATCAAAGTTGTTGCCGGTGTATAGAAAACTGCCGCCAGGGGCGATCGCCAGACCGTAGGGATTCGTGCCCGTGGAAAAGGGCGATCCCAGAACCAGGCTCGGAACGCCCTGGCTGACACTAAAGGCCTGGACGTTTCCGGATGTGCCCAGCGAGCCTCCACCCGTGACGAAGAGAAAGCCACCGGATGGCGACAGAGCCATGTTGATCGGACTGACTCCCATGGGAAAGGGACTCCCTGGCACGGGGGCCAGCAGGCCCGTGCTGGAACTAATCGAAAATACCGAAATGCTAAAAGAGCCGGAATTGCCGACGTAGAGGAAGGCCCCGGCCGAGTCCATCGCAAGCAGCTGAGGGGATACGCCCACGGGGGTGCGCGGCGTGACTTCCGTGAGAGTTCCGGATGACGAGATATTATACTGAGACACGTCGCCCTCACCGGAGTTTGCGGCGTACAGAAATTTGCCCGACGGATGGAGCGCTAGGGCCTGTACCGCCTGGCCTGCGGTAACCGGACTTCCCGCCAGTTGTGTGAGCACGCCCGAGTTCGGGTCTTCGCGGAAAATGACGATCTGGTTCGAGGCGGGAATCGCCGCGTACAAATATTTGCTGCTTGTCGACCCACAACCGATCCATGTGGCCATGCTCGCACAAACCAGGAACAGAGCCGCTGCTTTCTTTAGCATCCGTGACTCCTGAAGGAATTTGACGAAAACGAAAATCGGGAATTCGCTGGCACCCGGCAACACTCGGGACGAATATCAGTTCTCAAGCAGTATCACGCGTAAACTCCTATCATACGGGACAAACTGTCCTTCGCGCAGCAAACATGCGCTCGTCATAGGTGCGATGCCGAACGTCTCGGGCGAGGTTGCACGAGACCTCCCGCCTGGCTGGTTCGCTGCGGAGAATTAAGGTCATGCTCGATGTGACCGGTTCAGTGCGCGGGACTGGGGCGTGGACTGCCGGGTACTGAGCCTTCGGGCAAAGACTTCTCTTCGCCGCCGCGCAAGGCCAACCGCAACCGGTCAAGATACACGTAAACCACGGGCGTAGTGAACAGCGTCAGCATCTGGCTCACGATCAAGCCGCCGACAATGGTGATGCCCAGCGGCCGATGCAGCTCGGAGCCAGTGCCCCTGCCCAAAGCCAGCGGCAGCCCGCCCAGCAGCGCCGCCATGGTCGTCATCATGATGGGCCGGAACCGCAAGATGCACGCTTCATAGATCGCTTCAACCGGCTTTTTTCCCTGCGTGCGTTCGACGTCGAGTGCCACATCGATCATCATGATGGCGTTTTTCTTCACCAGGCCAATCAACAGGATGATGCCGATCATCCCGATTACATTGAGTTCGTTATGGGTCAACAGCAGCGCCAGCAGGGCTCCCACGCCAGCTGAAGGTATGGTCGATAGAATCGTAATGGGATGAATATAGCTTTCGTAGAGCATCCCCAACACGATGTAAACGGCCCCCACCGCGGTGATGATCAGGATCAGCATATTGGAACGGGAATCCTGGAAAGCTTGAGCCGTTCCCTGCCAACTCGCCTGAATGGTGGATGGAAAGCCAATGGTGCTTTCCGCTTTCTCAATGGCATCCGTCGCCTGGCCGAGAGCGATCCCCGGCGCCAGGTTGAACGAGATCGTGACCGATGGCACCTGGCCCTGATGGTTCACGGCCAGCGGAGTATTCGACGGTTCAAAGTGAGTGAATGCCGCCAGTGGCACGGGCGTTCCAGCCGTAGAGCGCAAATAGATGTTCTGCAGCGCCTCGAGAGTCTGTTGGAATTGCGGCGCAACTTCCATGACGACGTGATACTGGTTGAGCGGCCGGTACATCGTCGAAACCTGCCGCTGTCCGAAAGCATCGTAGAGAGCGTTGTCCAACGTTTGTGAAGTGATGCCCATCCGGCTGGCGGTATCACGATCGATGACCAGTTTCGCCTGCAATCCCTTATCCTGCTGATCCGAATTCTGGTCGCGCAGTTCCGGCAAGGTTTTCAGTTTCTGCAGCAAACGGGGTGCCCAGGTATTCAGGTCGTCCAGATTCGCGCTCTGCAATGTGTACTGATATTGCGCGTTGCCATATCGCCCACCGATGGTTAATTCCTGCGCCGACTGCAAAATCAGTGTTGCACCGGGCACCACCCCCAATTTGCCGCGCAGACGGTTGATCACGTCATCGGCACTCGGGTACTTGCAAGCCTCCCAAAAGTGTTCCTTCTGGCACGGGCCCCGCTGCTCCAGCGGTTTCAACATGACGAAGAACCGGCCCTGGTTCAGCGCCGAACCCCCACCCGTAAATCCACCCATGGTGTCGACTGCCGGATCTTTCAGGACAATGGCGGCATAGCGCCTGATCTTGTCGCTCATGGACTGGAATGAGATATCCTGCGCCCCAATCACCGAGCCCTGAATGCGCCCTGTGTCCTGCTGCGGGAAGAAGCCCGTCGGCACAATGGAGTAAAGGTAAATGCTCAACACCGCCACCAGGATGGTGACCACTCCGGTAAAGGCCTGGTGCCGCAGCACCCACTTCAGCGCGTGCGAATAGACCGTCAGAAGCCGGTCGAAAACCCATTCGCTGGTGCGATAGAAGACGTTGTGTTTTTCATTCTTCTTCGCGGACTTCAGGAATTTCGCGCACATGGTCGGCGTCGTGGTCAGTGAAACCAGCAGCGAGACCGCAATCGCGACGCTGAGCGTCACCGCAAATTCGCGAAACATCCGTCCTACAATTCCACCCATCATCAATAGAGGAATGAAAACTGCCACCAGCGACACGCTCATTGAAAGCACCGTGAATCCGATCTCGGCGGCTCCCTTGAACGTCGCCTGCACGACATCCATGCCGTGCTCCACGTAGCGCGTGATGTTCTCCAGGACCACGATCGCGTCATCGACCACGAATCCAGTCGAAATCGCCAGAGCCATGAGCGACAGATTGTCCAGGCTGTATCCCAGCAGATACATTACCCCGAACGTTCCTACCAGCGAGAGCGGCACGGCAATACTCGGAATGATCGTCGCCCGCACTGTGCGCAGAAACACGAATACGACCAGAATGACCAGCGCGATCGAGATCAACAACGTCTTCTCGATGTCTTTTACCGATGCCCGCACCGTAGTCGTGCGATCCATCACAACCGAGAGCTTGATCGCGGGCGAAATCGACGATTGCAGATATGGCAACAGCGCCTGCACTCGGTCTACGGTCTCAATGATGTTTGCGCCGGGTTGCCGGAAGACGGGCATGATGATGCCAGGTTTGCCATTGACGAGGCCCAGATTGCGCACGTCCGCCAACGAATCCTCGACCTCTGCCACATCTCCGAGTCGCACCGCGCCCCCTTTGTTGTAAGCCACGATCAGCGGCCGGTACTGGTCGGCGGTGAAGAGTTGATCGGTATCGGTGAAGGCGTACGATCGGTTGCTGTCGGAGACCTGCCCCTTCGCCGTGTTCGCGTTCGCCGCGTTGAGTGCGTTGCGAACCGTGTCGAGCCCAACCCCCAGCTTGTTGAGCAAGGTTGGATTGACCTCCGCGCGTACCGCCGGCTGCGCTGAGCCCCACACAAAAACCTGTCCCACTCCGTTTACCTGAGACAGCTTTTGGGACAGGATGGAGTCGGCAGCATCGTACATCTGCGGCACGGTCTGAGTGTCAGAAGTCAATCCCAGCAACAGAATGGGCGAGTCCGCAGGATTTACTTTGCGGTAAGAGGGATTGCTCGGCAGGTTCGCTGGCAGCTGGCTCCGCGCCGCATTGATGGACGCCTGCACGTCGCGAGCAGCGGCGTCGATGTTACGGTTCAGATCGAACTGCAGCGCGATTGAGGTACTGCCCAGCTGGCTCGCCGAAGTCATCTGATTCACCGCCGCGATCCGGCCGAACTGGCGCTCCAACGGGGTGGCCACGGCGGAGGCCATCGTCTGCGGGTCCGCGCCCGGCAACGCCGCCCCCACACTGATAACCGGGAAGTCCATTCTGGGCAGCGAAGCTACTGGAAGGAAGTTGAAGGCGAGAATTCCCGAAAGCAGCAGCGCCGCCGCCAACAATGACGTGCCAATGGGACGCCGGATAAATGGAGCTGAAATACTCATGGTTCAAAATCGCGATGCGATGTGTTCTTAGTCGGCCGACATCGGCTCCTGCGAGATCTTGTTCCCAATCTGGTAGCGCGAGAACCTCTGCGCCAGCCGGTCAAACCACAGATAGACCACAGGAGTCGTGTAAAGCGTAAGCAGTTGGCTGAGCAGCAGTCCACCGACAATCGTGATACCGAGAGGCCGCCTCAGTTCCGCGCCCGTTCCCGAGCCCAACGCCAGCGGCAACCCACCGAGCAAGGCAGCCATCGTCGTCATCATGATAGGCCGGAAGCGCAGCAGGCATGCCTGATAAATCGCCTCCTCGGGTGGCTTGTGCTCTTCGCGTTCCGCCTCGAGCGCAAAATCAATCATCATGATTGCGTTCTTCTTCACGATGCCGATCAAAAGTATGATGCCGATCAGCGCCACCACGGTTAAGTCATTTCCCGTGATCATCAGAGCCAGAATTGCGCCCACGCCTGCTGAGGGAAGAGTGGAGAGAATCGTCACGGGATGGATGTAGCTCTCGTACAGAACGCCGAGCACGATGTAGACGGTAATCACGGCGGCCAGAATCAAATACGGTTCAGAAGCCAGCGAGTTCTGAAACGCTGCAGCCGTCCCCTGAAATGCCGCGTGGATACTGAGAGGCAGCTGAATATCTTTTTCGGCTTGTTGAATTGCTTTGGTCGCGTCTCCCAGTGAGGCTCCTGGCGCTAGATTGAACGAGAGCGTCACCACCGGGAATTGCCCTTGATGGTTGTTGGCGAGCGAGGCGTTGCTCGACCTCATGCGCGTGAAGGTCGAGATCGGAACTGGCGCACCGCTGGTCGTAACCGCCGCGCCGTTCGCGGAGGGAGCGCCAGCGTTCGCGGTCACCGTGCTGGGGCGGATGTAAATGTCTTTGAGATTATCGGGGCTGGTTGCGAAATTCGGCAGCACTTCCAGAATCACGTGGTACTGATTCAACTGCGTGAAGATGGTCGAAACCTGGCGCTGTCCGAAGGCATCATACAGCGTGTTGTCGATGGCCTGCGGGAAGATTCCCAGCCGTGACGCGGTATCCCGATCAATCGTCACGTTGGTCCTGAGTCCGTTGTTCAGTTGGTCCGTAGCTACGTCGCGCAAGGCGGGCAAGGCCTGCAGCTTGGCCACCAGTTTAGGCGTCCATTGCGCGAGTTCCTGCGCGTCCGCATCTTCGATGGAATACTGGAACTGCGTGCGGCTCACGCGGTCTTCCACCGTGAGATCCTGCACCGGCTGCATGTAGAGCGTGATGCCTTCGACTTTCGCCAACTGCGGTTGCAGTCGCCGGATAATGGCCGAGGCATCGTCCGAGCGCTCGTCGCGCGGCTTCAGATTGATCTGAATCCGGCCCTCATTGGGAGTTGTATTGGTGCCATCGACTCCGATGAACGACGACAGGCTGTCCACCGCTTTGTCCTGCAGAATAATCTTCGCCAGTTCCTGCTGGCGCTGCGCCAAGGCCTCGAAGGAAACGAAATCGGGCGCTTCCGAAACGCCCAGGATGACTCCCGTATCCTGCACTGGGAAAAATCCTTTGGGCACGATCACGTACAAAAACAACGTAAGCACGAGCGTTCCGAACGTCACTAGCAGCGTCGCGGTCTGGTGCCGCAGCACGATTTTTACGGTGCGGCCGTAAAACGCGATGATGCGATTGTAATAATCTTCGGTGACCTCGTAGAAGCGTCCCTTTTCGCCTTCTTTGCGATGCTTCAGCAGTTTGGCGCACATCATCGGCGTCAAGGACAGTGAAACCGCAGCCGAAACCAGGATCGTCACGGCCAGTGTCACCGCAAATTCGCGGAATAGCCGGCCGACGATGTCGCCCATGAAGAGCAGTGGGATCAGCACCGCAATCAACGAAACGGTCAGCGAAACAATCGTGAACCCGATCTGCCCCGCGCCCTTCAACGCGGCGTCCAGCGGGGAATCTCCGGCCTCCAGGTACCGGTCGATATTCTCGATCATGACGATGGCGTCATCCACCACGAAGCCGGTAGAGATGGTCAACGCCATGAGGGTCAAATTGTTCAGGCTGTAGCCGAGCACATACATCACGCCGAAAGTGCCGATTAGCGACAGAGGCACGGCCACGCTCGGAATCACCGTGGCAGCAAGATTCCGCAAAAACAGAAAGACGACCAGCACGACCAGCGCGATCGACAACATCAATTCGAATTCCACATCCTTAACGGAAGCACGAATCGTGGTCGTTCGGTCGGTCAGAATCTGAACCTTCACCGCCAGCGGCAGGGACGCCTGTAACTGCGGCAGAAGTTTTTTGATCCGGTCGACTACGCTGATGATATTGGCGCCCGGCTGCCGCTGGATGTTGACGATCACTGCCGGCGTGAGATTCATCCACGCGGCGAGTCGCGTATTCTCGGTCCCGTCAATGACGTTCGCAATATCGCTGATCCTTACGGGTGCGCCGTTGTGATAGGCAATGACGATCGGCTTGTACTGTTCGCTGGAAAAAAGCTGATCGTTGGCGCCGATGGTGTAGGACTGCCGCGCGCCATCGATCACACCCTTGGCCTGATCCACGTTCGCCTGCGCCAGCGCTGCGCGCAGGTCCTCCAGGCTCAGGCCGTAGGACGCCAGCGCCGTTGGATTGGCCTGAATGCGCACCGCGGGCTTCTGCCCACCGCTGATCGAGACTAGCCCCACGCCGGGGAGTTGCGAAATCTTCTGCGCCAGCGAGGTATCCGCAAGATCTTCCACCTTCGACAAGGGCAGCGAGTCCGACGTCAAAGCCAGCGTAAGAATTGGCGCGTCAGCCGGGTTGACCTTGTTATAGATCGGAGGATTCGGCAGGTCCGTCGGCAAATACGTGGAACCAGAATTGATCGCTGCCTGCACCTGCTGCTCTTCCACGTCAATATTCTGATCGAGGCCGAACTGCAGCGTGATCACCGAACTGCCGAACGAACTGGTCGACGTCATCTGGCTCAGCCCGGGCACCTGGCCGAACTGGCGCTCCAGCGGAGACGTGACCGACGAAGCCATGACGTCGGGGTCCGCGCCGGGATAGAACGTCACTACCTGAATCGTTGGATAGTCGACCTCCGGCAGCGCCGAGACGGGCAGTTGCATGAACGCAACCCACCCTACAAGCAGCACGCCGACCATGAGCAGCGTGGTTGCGACCGGCCGGAGAATGAATAGCCGTGAAGGACTCATGAACCTGATGTTCCTGGAGCTAGAGTTCCTGAAGTTGGAGTGCGTGAGCCGGGCGCGGCACTCGGGGTTCTCGCCGCCTGCCGACCTACAGTTCCAGCGGGCACAACGCCACTCGGGCTCGGAGCACGCGGCTCAATCTTGCTGCCTCTCTGCAGCTTGTCCTGCCCATCGGTGACCACGACTTCGCCGGGATTGAGTCCAGCAGTGATAACCGTCGTGTCTCCCTGTGTGAGGGACACAGTAACTGGGCGATCCTGCACCGTCTTATCGGGATTGACTGCGTACACGAACGTCCCTTGCGGGCCCCGCAGAATCGCCGCAGTCGGGACAACTGTGCTGTCTTTTCGGGTTTCGAGCAGCAGGTCGGCGTTTACGAACTGGTTCGGCCACAACTGGTTGTCTTTGTTGTCAAAAACGGCCTTAAGCTTCGCCGTGCCCGTCGTCGGATCAATCTGGTTGTCAATCGTCAGCAATTTGCCGGTCGCCAGTTTCGTTTGATCGTCGCGGCTGAAGGCATCGACCTCCAGCGTCCTCTGCTTCATATGCTTCGATACGTTCGGGAGCACGTCTTCCGGCAGCGTGAAGATCACGGCGATCGGCTGCAACTGCGTCAAGATCAGCATGGGATTCGTATCGGTGGCGTGAATGATGTTGCCGGGATCGACCTGCCTCAGTCCAACCCGCCCGTTGAACGGCGCGGTAATGTGGCAATACACAATATTGAGCTTGGCCGTTTCGATCTGCGCCAGGTCGGTGCGTACCGTGCCCTCGAGTTGGTCGGCTAGAGCCTTCTGCGTGTCGACCTGCTGCTGGGCGATGCTGCCGGAAGGAATCAGCGCGGTATAGCGTTCAAGATTCAGCTTCGCGTCGCGAAGTTGTGCCTGGTCGCGAAATAACTGCGCCTGCATCTGATCCAGTTGCGCTTGATAAGGACGAGCGTCGATCTCGATCAGCAGTTCTCCCTGCGCGACGGTTTGGCCCTCCTGCACGTTCACCTTCATGATCTGTCCGTCGACACGGCTTTTGATGTTCGCCGTGTTGAACGCGGTCACGGCCCCCAGGCCACTCAGGTAAACCGGCACGTCCTGGCGCTGCACCGGCGCCGTTGCCACCGAAATGGCGCGCGGGCCCGCGGCCTGCGCTTTTTGTTGCTTGGAGTCAGCACTGCTGGTGCAGCCGAGGAAGAAGGTGCAAACCGCGAAGAAGGCAACAATCGCCACGATACGGCACACGCGCGCCGTCCCCACGTCCGGTTTTCTTTCAGAGAGATCAATCATTTTCACAGGTTTTAGTCCGTCGCCGCGATTTTCGACACAGGCTCGGCGGGAGGTGCAAGTATTAGACGTAAGCATTGTAGGCTCGGTTGCGGCAACTCACCCCGGGAGGCGGGATATTTTCGCGCTCAGGGAGCCTCCCTTGGAGTGGCCCAGGCAGGAACCAGAAATGCAGTTGCTATAGTAAAACCGCGCCTCTCCAGCATCAACCGCGCCCCGGGGATAGGTCAAGGCTGGGGCGAAGGTTTTACAAATCTTTACTCGCTTTGACTTCTCTTGACTGTTACGAGGCTTTGAGCGCGGCGGGAGCAGGATGCTGCGTCTCATACGCTGCAATTTCCGCTTCGTGCTGCAGCGTGAGCCCAATGTCGTCCAGGCCGTTTAACAGGCAGTGCCGGATGAATTCGTCGACCGAGAACTTCGCGCAGAATCCCTGATCGTCTCGCACCTCGCATTTTTCGAGGTCAATCGTAACTTGATAGTCGTCGATGTCTTTCGCTCGCTGCATCAGTTGCGCAACTTCGTTTTCACTCAGACGTACGGCGAGGAAGCCGTTCTTCGTGCCGTTATTGGCGAAAATGTCCGCGAAGGAAGACGAGATGACCGCGCGGAAACCGAAGTCGGCCAGAGCCCACACCGCATGCTCGCGCGACGATCCGCAGCCGAAGTTCTTTCCTGCAACCAGAATGCTCGCGCCTTCATAGCGCGGCTCGTGCAGTACGAAGTCGGGGTTCTTGCTCCCATCCGCGCCGAAGCGCCAGTCATAGAACACAAACTGGCCAAAGCCCGTGCGCTCGATCCTCTTCAGAAATTGCTTGGGGATGATCTGGTCGGTATCGACGTTGATCCGGTCGAGCGGCGCGACGAGTCCGCGATGGACAGTAAATGGTTTCATCGTGTCTTCCTGTAATCGAAATGGTCCGACTCGGCGTCATCCCGAGCGGAGCCGTTCTTCAGGCGAAGCGAGGGATCTCAGCCGCTACTGAAATTTCCAGTTCCGAATGTCGGTGAAGTGTCCCGCAATCGCGGCCGCCGCCGCCATCATCGGACTCACCAAATGTGTTCGTCCACCGCGCCCCTGTCGCCCTTCAAAATTACGGTTGCTGGTCGAAGCGCATCGTTCCCCCGGTTGCAGAATGTCAGGATTCATGCCTAGACACATCGAGCATCCCGACTCGCGCCATTCAAAGCCCGCATCCTGAAAAATCCGGTGCAGCCCTTCTTGTTCGGCCGCCCGCTTCACCGACTGCGATCCCGGCACCACCATCGCCCGCACCTTCGCGCTGACGTGATGGCCCCTGGCTACTCGCGCCGCTGCGCGCAAATCTTCAATCCGCGAGTTTGTGCACGATCCGATGAATACTCGATCGATGCCGATATCTTCGATCCGCCGCCCCGGTTCCAGTCCCATGTACTGCAGAGCGAGTTCTGTGGCACGGCGGTCCGAATCCTCTAACCCTTTGACGTCCGGCACGCGGCCAGTGACTGGAGCCACCATCCCGGGATTCGTTCCCCAAGTCACGAACGGACAAAGCTGCGCTCCATCAATCTCCACCACTTTGTCGAAGGTTGCGCCGTCATCGCTTGGCAGGCTGCGCCAGTTCGCGACAGCCTTCTCCCACGCCGCATCCCGCGGGGCGAATCGCTTTCCCTTCACGTACGCAATGGTCGTTTCGTCGGGCGCCACCATGCCGGCTCGCGCTCCTGCCTCGATGCTCATGTTGCATAGCGTCATGCGCCCTTCCATGGAGAGCGCGCGCACTGCCGGTCCGGCGTATTCGATCACGTGCCCGGTCGCACCGTCGGTCCCGATCTGCCCGATAATTCCCAGAGCCAGATCCTTCGCCGTGACGCCATCCGGCAACCGCCCGCGGACGTCGATCTTCATCGTCTTCGGCGTCTGCTGCGCTAGGCATTGCGTCGCCAGCACGTGCTCCACTTCCGATGTTCCGATCCCAAACGCGAGGGCTCCGAACGCGCCGTGAGTGCTCGTGTGGCTGTCGCCGCAGACAATGGTCATGCCCGGCTGTGTCAACCCCAGTTCTGGACCAATCACGTGGACGATGCCCTGATCCGGCGAATCCATGTCAAAGAGCCGGATGCCAAACTCCTTGCAGTTCGCCTGCAAAGCCGCAATCTGCTTGGCGGCGATCAGATCGGTGATGGGAGTACCGCGCGGCTCGGTGGGAATATTGTGGTCGACGGTCGCCACGGTGCGCAGGGGTTGTCGCACTTTGCGTCCGGCCACGCGCAGGCCGTCAAACGCCTGCGGCGACGTGACCTCGTGGACGAGATGCAAGTCGATATAGAGGATAGGCGACCGTCCCGCCGGCTGCGCCACCAGATGTGCGTTCCAAATCTTCTCGAATGATGTTTTCTTCTGTGACATTCAATTCAACTCGCTGTTGCTCAAAACTACCGGGGTGTCGTGATGGCTCCTTGCGATGCCGACGAAACCAGAGCCGCATACTTCGCGAACACGCCCTTTGGATAGCGCGGCTGCGGCGCTTTCCACTGCGCCATGCGCTGGCGCAATACTTCGTCGCTCACTTCCACGACCAGTTCACGCTTGTTCACGTCAAAGCGAATCATGTCGCCGTCGCGCACGCCTGCAATCGGACCTCCGAGCGCCGCCTCGGGAGAAACATGTCCGGCCATCAGGCCGCGAGTCGCGCCGCTGAATCGTCCATCAGTTAAGAGCGCGACGGAACCACCAAGTCCCTCGCCCACAATCGCCGCAGTCACGCCCAGCATCTCGCGCATTCCCGGACCACCCTTCGGCCCTTCGTTGCGAATCACGACCACATCTCCTGCTTGAATCTTCTTCGCGGTGACCGCGGCCATGGCGTCTTCCTCCGACTCGAACACACGCGCTGGTCCGCGTTGCTCCAGCCGTTCATGCCCGCTGATCTTTGCGACACAACCTTCCGGCGCAAGATTTCCCTTGAGAATCACGAGACCGCCAGTCGCCTTCAGGGGCTTCTCAAGCGCAACAATCACTTCTTGTCCCGGGGTCTCGACCGCGCTCTCGCTCTCGACGCCAATCGTTTGCCCTGTGACGGTCTTCGCCGACGAGTGCAGATATTTCCCATTGACCAATCGCTTCGCCAGCAGTCGAATGCCTCCTGCGCGATGCATGTCCGAAGCCACGAAGCGTCCCGAGGGCTTGAGATCGGCGAGCAGCGGAGTGCGAGCGCTGACCGTTTGGAAATCCTCAATGTCCAGCTCAACTCCCGCTTCGCGCGCAATCGCCAGCAGGTGCAGAACCGCATTGGTCGATCCGCCCGTCGCCGCAACGGACGCGATCGCATTTTCGAAAGCGTTGCGCGTGAGAATATCGCGGGGCTTGATTCCGTTCTTCAGCACGTTCATCACAACCTTGCCGCAGGCGAACGAGATGTCGTCTTTCAGCGGATCCATCGCTGGAACGCTATTGAAGCCCATCGGCGAAAGCCCGATCATCTCCATCACCGTTGACATGGTGTTCGCCGTGTACTGCCCCCCGCACGCGCCCGCCCCCGGACACGCCGCGTCCTCCAGTCCGCGCAGGTCTGCGTCACTCATTTTTCCCGCCATGTTCGCGCCGATCGCTTCGTAGACGTCCTGAATCGTCACGTCTTTTCCGCGATAGCTGCCCGGAGCGATGGTTCCACCGTAAAGCACCATGCCCGGCAAGTTCATGCGTGCCAGCGCCATCGCGGCTGCAGGAATAGTCTTGTCGCATCCCACGACGCACACGACCGCATCAAACATTTGTCCGCGGCAGACGAGTTCAATCGAGTCCGCGATCAGCTCGCGGCTCACTAACGACGCGCGCATGCCTTCGGTGCCCATCGTCTCGCCATCAGAGATCGCGATGGTGTTGAACTCCATCGGTGTCCCGCCGGCAGCGCGAATCCCTTCCTTCACTTTGGCCGACAAGCGGCGCAAATGAAAGTTGCAGGGCATGGTTTCGATCCACGTATTGGCAACACCGATCAGGGGACGGCTGAGATCGGCGTCAGTGAATCCAATGGCCTTGAACATGGAGCGCGCGCCGGCGCGGTCGCGCCCTTCAGTGATTCCACGGCTAATGTGCTTGAGATCCATAATTATTAGACCCAGTGAAAGCTTACAGGATGGATTAGCGAGGTTTCAAAGTTTCATAGTTTCAAGGTTTCAATTTCAGTCGCCGAACTTTGAAACTTCGAAACCTTGAAACTGTGAAACTTGGTCCAGACAAAAACGGGGAACCTGCTCAGCAGCAGGCTCCCCCAATGCATGACGCTGCCCAGGAGCCGTCATGCTTGCCCAGCTACAAACTCAAACTTACGCCCGAGCTGCGGCGCGCGACTCTTCGATCGACACGCCTGCGGGCGGATGTGGACCCGCCCATGCACTCGCAGGTGCAGCCCCAGAACTGACCTTGATAACATCCGCGATACCGTACCATTCGCGATACAGCTGGCCAACCTGCTTCTGATTCACCTCGAGCGCCAGCGTGACCTGATGATCGTGCTCGGCTGGTTCGGCTTGTACAACAGGCAGATCGAGCGCCCGGCGCGAAGCCGCGTTCAGAATGCGCATCAACGTTCCCTGCGTATTGCGATACCGAATGTGAAAAGTCTGCATAAGCTAGCTCCCTGTAGCGCCATTTCTTGTAGCGCCGGCGTCTCGCCGGCTGTCCGGCGGCCATCTTGGCCGCCGTTGCTCGTGCTACTGCGTCGGTTCTTCTTCCAGCAGCATCTCCGAAAGCGCCGCACCCGCCGGAACCATCGGGAAAACGTTGGCCTCCGGAGCGCAATCAAACACCAGCAACTCAGGCTCCGGTGAGCGCAGGAACCGGTCGATCTGATCCCCCGTGTCTTGCGAAACCGGAAACTCCCGCATGGCGTCTTCGTTAAGCCGGAAGCTGTGAATCTTGTAGGCCTTGGCGATCTCCACGAAATCGGGATTGTCGCTCAGGTCAGTCTCCGCGTAATTACGCTGGTAAAACAGCTGCTGCCACTGCCGCACCATGCCGAGATACTTGTTGTCGATGATCACCATCTTCACAGGCAGGCCGAGCCGGTGAACCGTAGCCAGTTCCTGGATGTTCATCTGAAATCCACCATCGCCGGAAACACAGAGCACGCAGGTGTCGGGCTTCGCGAGTTGCACACCCACTGCAGCTGGCAGGGCGAAACCCATGGCTCCGAGTCCGCCCGACGTGATGAAACCACGTGGCGAGGACGACCGGTAGCGTTGCGCCGCCCACATCTGGTGCTGGCCGACATCCGCCAGAACCACGTTGTTTTCTGGCAAGCGGCTGAAGAGTTCATCGAGAAAGCGAATCGTCGGCTGAGCCAGCCCGCGCGGATCCAACTCGGCGCGCTCGGCTCCGCACGCGACGGAGCGCCACTTGCTGAAGTCGGGGACGGTATGCCGCCGCAATTCCGCTTGAAATGCGGGAATCGTATCCGCCAGATTTCCAATCACGGGCAAATCGCAGGGACGAACGCGATCCAGTTGGGCCGGATCGATTTCAAAGTGAACGATCTTGGCATGCGGCGCAAACCGGGTCGGTTCCCCTGTTACCCGATCATCAAGCCGCGCACCAAATACCATCAGCAGGTCTGTCTCGCTTAACGCGGTGTTCGCGGCGCGCGTTCCGTGCATGCCGACCATGCCCAGGTAATATGGTGCCTGCGGTGGAACCGCACCCAATCCGTGGACTGTGGCAAACGTCGGAACATTCAGATGGTCAAGCAACCGCCGCAACTCCGGAATCGCACCTGACAGCTTCGCTCCCGCGCCCACCAGCGCAACAGGTTTCGAAGACTGTTGCAGCAATGCCACGATCGTGTCCGTGAATCCACCTTCGGCTTGCGCGTCAGCAGGCCGCGCGTGCGGCGTAAACTTCACCGGCCCCGAAAATTCTTTCTTGGCCTTCAGCATGTCGGTGGGAATGTCGATCACCACCGGTCCAGGACGCCCGCTGCGCGCCCAGTAGAATCCTTCGGCAATTGCTTCGGGGATTTCGTCAATCGTGCGAACCAGGCGGCTCCACTTGGTGAGCGAGAGCGTCACGCCAAAAACGTCGGTCTCCTGAAACGCATCGGTTCCGATCAGCGCACTGCGCACCTGTCCGGTGATGCAGACCAGAGGAACTGAATCCATCTTCGCGTCGGCAATGCCAGTTACCAGATTCGTTGCGCCGGGCCCGCTGGTGGCCATGGCAACGCCAACTTCGCCCGTGACGCGTGCATAGCCCTCCGCCGCGAACACAGCCCCCTGCTCATGCCGCGTGAGGATGTGCCTTATTCCGCTGCCTTCAAGCGCGTCGTACAGCGGCATGATCGCGCCGCCGGGATAGCCAAACACCAGCTCCACCCCTTCGGCGCGCAGGCACTGCAGAACGATGTCGGCTCCCTTAAGCATTCACCACCTGTTTGGTGCCGTCCTTGGGGGCTTCTGCTGGCTTCTTGCCTTCCTTCGGAAGCCAGCTCATCATGCCGCGCAGTTGCGCGCCCACGATCTCGATGGGATGCTGTTTTTCTTTCTCGCGCAGAGCGTTGAAGTTGGGGCAGCCAGCCTTATTCTCGGCAATCCATTCCCGCGCGAACTGACCACTCTGAATGTCGGCCAGCGTCTTCTTCATTGCGGCGCGCGTGGCATCGCCTACGACCTGTTCTCCGCGAGTGAGATCCCCGTATTCGGCCGTGTTTGAGATCGAGTAGCGCATGCGGCTCAGGCCGCCTTCGTAGATCAGATCCACGATCAGTTTCACCTCGTGCAAGCACTCGAAGTAGGCGATCTCAGGAGCGTAGCCGGCCTCGACCAGGGTTTCGAATCCCTTCTTGATCAGCGACGTCAGCCCGCCACAGAGCACCGCTTGCTCACCGAACAAATCGCTCTCGGTTTCTTCCTTGAAAGTCGTCTGCAGAACGCCCGCCCGCGTGGAGCCGATGCCATGCGCGTAAGCCAGAGCAAGTTCGTGCGCGTGACCGCTGGCATCCTGCTGGATCGCGATCAGCGACGGCACGCCGCGGCCCTCGGTGTACACCCGTCTCACCAGGTGTCCCGGGCTCTTGGGAGCGATCATCACCACATCCACGTCGGTCGGTGGAACGATCGTCTTGAAATGAATGCTGAACCCGTGCGAGACGCCTAGAACTTTGCCGGGATGCAGATACGGCTTGATGAACTGCTCATAGGTCTCCGCTTGCGTCTCATCGGGGGTCAGTATCTGAATCCAGTCCGCCCGCTTGGCGGCTTCGTCGGGCGCTACCACGACCATGCCATCGGCTCGCGCCTGTTGGGCGCTCTTACGAGCAGCGTCTAGCCCAACAATGACTTTGAACCCGCTGTCGCGGAGATTCTGCGCCTGGGCGTGTCCCTGGCTGCCATAACCAATGATGGCGATCGTCTTGCCCTTCAATGCCTCGGGCTTAGCGTCGCGTTCATAAAAAATAGTAACCACCAGCGTGCTCCTCTCGGTTCACAAGGGGAGGAAAGAAGCCCTTGCTTGTTGGGGAAAGCCATCTCCTACGGCAATACCGACCGGTCGGTCGGTATCCCAATAAGGTATCCGGCTCGGACCCAGCCTGTCAAGTACCACAATCAAGCTCATAGCCGCACTGGGAGCAGCACCCAGGGCTCCTGGCTCAAGTGAAGATTTCATCTCGAGCTTCCGATAATAGCTATCAAGTGCTCTCATATCCGGGGGAGTCGGGTGCACAACTCCCACCTCAGAGGCAAAAATGGCCGAGCGCAAGGCTACAAATCAAAGAGACATGGCGGCCCCATCCCCTTGCCCTACGGCAAAGCTGGATCGGTGCGGCAGCGAAACGGGCAAGCCATCCGAGACGATCCGCCTCCTGGAGGATTGCGACTACGAAAAGGAAATGCGCCGCCTGCAGATCGAACTTGTGAAGCTGCAGGAATGGATCCGCCACCGCGGTCTCAAGGTGGTAGTCGTCTTCGAGGGTCGCGATGCCGCGGGCAAGGGGGGCGCCATCAAGCGGATCACGCAGACCCTGAATCCGCGCGTCTGCCGTGTGGTCGCGCTGGGCACTCCCACCGACCGGGAGAAGACGCAGTGGTACTTCCAGCGCTACATCGCCCATCTGCCTGCCTCCGGCGAGATGGTGCTCTTCGACCGCAGTTGGTACAACCGCGCCGGCGTCGAGCATGTCATGGGTTTCTGCACCGAAGCCGAATATCTGGAATTCATGCACAGTTGCCCGGAATTCGAACGCATGCTGGTGCGCGCGGGCATCATCCTGATCAAGTATTGGTTTTCGGTGAGCGACGAAGAACAGGAACGACGCTTTCAGGCTCGCATGAAAGATCCCACGAAGCGCTGGAAGTTGAGTCCCATGGATCTCGAATCCCGGCGGCGCTGGGCGGATTACTCGCGCGCCAAGGACGAAATGTTCGCCATTAGCGACATCAAGCAGGCCCCCTGGCACGTGGTGAACGCCGAAGACAAGAAGTGCGCCAGGCTCAATGTCGTCCGGCACCTGCTCTCCATGATTCCGTACGAGGATCTCACGCCGGAGTCTCTCAAGCTTCCTCGCTTGGACAAGACCAAGTACGTTCGCCCGCCGATCGACGAGCAGAACTTCATTCCCGAGGTGTACCGCCGAAAGGATTAGAGACCAGGATCGGACTCCGGCATCAGCCGCTAAGGCTGCTGTCCGGACTGCTCCTATCGCCGTTCACCATTGGCATTCCGGCCCACAACTGTTTACCATGGCACGCGATGGCCCGCGAGACTCTGGTTGATTCCCGGCAGGAAATCCTGCGCACTGCGGCCCGGCTGTTTCAGCAGCGCGGGTACGACGCGACCTCGATGAACGACGTCGCCGCAGCGCTGAAACTCAGCAAGGGCGGCCTCTATCATCATTTCCAGAGCAAAGACGAGATCCTGTTCGAGATCATGAACCACGCCATGGAACTGACCCAGGAACGCGTGATCGGCCCGGCGAGCACCATCGCCGATCCCGTGGAACGGCTGCGCGCACTGATTCGCCTGCATATCGAAGTCGTGCTCAGCCCGCGCGACCGCGAGATCACGGTCATGCTGCATGAAAACCATCCTCTACCGCCCGCACTCCGCAAGCGCATCAACCACCGCAAGAAGGAATACGTGCACTTCGTCGAGAGCCTGATCGCGGAAGTTCAAAGAGAAGCGCAACGCACTCGGGCGGCGAAAGGCACCGTGAGTCCGCGTGCCGCTGCCTTCGCCCTCCTCGGCATGATCAACTGGATTTACCAGTGGTACAAGCCCGAAGGGGAACTGCAGGCGAACAACCTGATTCCGCAGTTCACCGAGCTTCTGTTCGGAGGGATCCTCGCGTGAAAGCCCGGTTCGGCAACGTCGGCGAGATTGCCCAGCAGCGCGCGCTGAGCGGCAAATTGTACCGCGAGTTTCTGCGTGTGCCTGCAATGAGCGCGGGACTGTACGTGCTGCCTGCTGGCGCTTCCGATCCGCAAACCCCGCATCACGAAGACGAGATGTATTACGTCGTCCGCGGAAGGGCGCGTTTCAAGGCCGGGGACGGAGACCGCGAGATTTTCGCAGGCAGCGTGCTTTTCGTCGCTGCCGAAGTCCAGCACTATTTCTACGATATTGCGGAAGAATTAGCCTTGCTTGTCTTCTTCGCGCCTGCGGAGAGCTAGATCTGAGCTCCCCTCGCTGCTACTTGTGCGCCGGAATCCAGTAAACCTCTTCCTTGACTGCACCCTTGTCGGTGAACCCTCGCCGCTTCAGAATCGCCTTGCTGTGCTCGATCATGTCGGGATGCCCGCACAGGTAAGCCATGGTGTTGCTGGGTTCCAGTTCCCAATGATCGGCATATTTGCGCAGAATGTCATCGGCGCGGCCGATTTCCCCCGGCCAATCTGAGTGATCCCATGGACGGCTGACCGTGGGCACATACTTGAACCACGGCAGTTCCTTGTCGAAGTGGTTCAGTTCATCGAGATATCCAAACTCCCATGGGCGGCTCGCGCCATTCAGCAGGTACAGCTTGTGCGTGCCATCGAATCGTCCTTCTTTCCAGTCTTTATAGAGCGTGCGCACGTAGCTGACAAACGGAGCCACGCCGGTCACGGTCGAGATCAGCAGATGATTCGTCCGTCCATTTTGCGTATCCAGCGAAAATTTCCCCTTGGGGACCTTGCGCATGAGCAGCGGGTCGCCGGGTTGCAACTTGTGCAGCAGCGGAGTCAGTGCGCCTTCCGGCACCAGTTCGAAAAAGAACTCCACCTCATTTTCAGATGGTGACGAGGCAATCGAGTACGGCCGCTCCACGCGCTTGCCGTTGGCCTCAACTCCCAGCGTCGCATATTGCCCCGGGACAAAATGGAACTCGCCTCCGCTGCGGATGCGGAACATCCAAAGATCGGGAGCAAAATCGACGCGCTTGGTCACCTCCGCGCGGAAGAACTTGTCGTCGGGAATCGTCATCTCAACTGGCCTCAAACAGTTTCAAAATTATGTTCAAAAATCCCCGAAGCGTCCAAGAAACTGGACGCTTCAGCTCCAGGTTCAGCAAGATTAGGGTGATTGATCGTGCATCCCAATCTTTCCGGTTGCACGCAAGCTTCCAACCGAACGGTCGTACGAGATGCGATATCCTACCCGAAACGGGTCCTGTCTGGGAAGTCCATCTGAGGAAGTAGAACTGATTCAGTGGCTGTGGTGATGGTGATGTTCTTCGCTGTCGCTCACGGGAATCACGCAGCCGTGCGCAACCTCGCACACCACATGCTCGAACTGGATGGTCGTGTGGTCGATGCGGAAGTCGTGCAGCAGGCGCTCCTTCACGTCGCGCAGGATGCGTTCGCTGACCGAGGGAGGAATGTCGGCGATCGAAATGTGGCAGGAGAGAGCGTGGGTCTCGGATCCGATGCTCCAGACGTGTAGATCGTGCACGTCATTGACTCCGCCGATTGATCGGATCGCGGATTCGATCTTCTCCAATTTCATGCCGCGCGGCGTGCCTTCCAGCAGAATATTGAGGGTCTCGCGCACGATCCCGAAGCCAGACCATAGAATCAGCGCGCCAATGCCGAATGAGAGCGCGGAATCGATCCAGTAATTCCCCGTGACCAGAATGGCCCAGCCGCCGGCGATTACGGCCGCGGTCGAAAGCGTGTCTCCAACCTCGTGCAGCAGCGCGCTGCGGATATTCACGTCGCCGCCAGAACCCCGGCTCGAGCGATACAGCAGCAGAGCGATCACGCCGTTCATCACCACGCCGGCAGCGGCCACCCACATCATCAGGCTGGCCTGCACATGCTCCGGGTGCTGCAGGCGGCGGAACGCCTCATAGAAGATGAAGAACGAAACTGCGACCAGCGAGGTGGCATTGACCAGGGCTGCCAGAACGCCCGCGCGGTGGTAGCCGTACGTCTTGGTGGAACTGGCCGGGCGCGCTTGGAAATAGACTGCGACCAACGACAGCAGCAGGGCGAGGAAGTCGGAAAGGTTATGTCCGGCCTCGGAAAGCAACGCCAGGGAATGAGCGCGAATGCCCGCCACCACCAGCAGCACGATGTACGCCAGGGTCACGGCGAGCGAAACCTTCAGAACCCGCGTAGGACCGCCCGCGCCATGAATGTGCACGTGCATGCCTCCAGTGTAAGGGCGCGGCGGGCGGGCTTCAAGCGAGTTCAGAGCCCAGCCGTCATGACGCCTTGAAATTTAAGTCCGTCCGCGGCAATGCCGATGGGGCGTACAGGCTGAAAGCCGGTTTTGCAGGCACGCCCTAGCGTGTCGAGAGGAAACCGGATTTTGGCTGAGGACTTGCTCTACAACCAGCGTGTTCAGGCAAACAACAACTTATGGACGAAATCGTTAAAGATTTTCTTATCGAAAGCAATGAGAACCTGGACCGACTGGATCAGGAACTGGTCAAGCTGGAGTCCGATCCATCTTCCAAAGAGCTGCTGGCTAGTGTTTTTCGGACTATTCATACGATCAAGGGAAGCTGCGGATTCTTGGGCTTCGCCCGGTTGGAAAAGCTGGCGCACGCTGGCGAGAGCCTGCTGTCGCGCCTAAGGGACGGTAAGCTCACTCTAACCGAAGAGGTCACCAGCGGATTACTCGCGATGGTGGATGCAGTCCGCCGCATGCTCTCCGCGATTCAGACCTCCGGCCAAGACGGCGACCAGGACTACGCGCCACTCATCGCGCATCTGGCGCGCCTGCAGGGGCAGACTCAGACCGGCGAGTCTGCGCCGTCTCCGACCTCTCCTGGTCCTTCCGAGAGCCTGCCGACGCCTGCGGCAGCAATCACGGCGGATGTACAGCATGCCGAGGCAAGTCCACCGCCTTCGGTGAAGCCCGAGCCTCTCCCCGGAGAAGACTTGGCCGACCCGTCGAAAATCGGCGGATTGCTAGTCGAGCGCGGGCAGGTGCGTTCCAACGATCTTGCGCAGGCTCTGGAGCAGCAGGAGAAGGGCAGGAAACGGATTGGAGAGATCCTAGTGGCACAGGGGGCGGCACAGCCCGAGGATGTGATCGCGGCGCAGCGGACCTTAGAGTCCCGGAATCCGGACGCGGCCGTGGAAACCATCCGAGTGGGCGTCACTCTGCTGGACCGGCTGATGAACCTAGTAGGCGAGCTCGTGTTGGCGCGCAACCAGCTGCTGCAGTTCTCCAACGGTACCCAGGACGCCGGCTTCCAGGCTCTTTCGCAGCGCATGAACCTGATTGCCAGCGAACTGCAGGAAGAAGTCATGCGAACCCGCATGCAGCCGATTGGCAACATCTGGAGCAAGTTTCCCCGCACGGTGCGAGACCTGGCGCTGAATTGTGGCAAGGAAGTGCGAGTGGAGATGGAGGGCAAGGAAACGGAACTGGACCGCACCATTATTGAGGCGATCAAAGACCCCCTCACTCACCTGGTTCGGAACTCCATCGACCACGGCATCGAGCCCCCGGAAGAGCGAAAACGGTTGGGAAAAGACCCGACCGGAAGGTTGGTGCTGCGGGCCTTCCACGAAGGCGGGCAGGTCAACATCGAAATCTCGGACGACGGAGCCGGACTGAATCTCGAACTCATCCGGCGGAAGGCGATTGAACGCGGTGTTGTCCCCGCCGAACAGGCTGGGCGCATGCAGGACCGCGACGTTTTTAACCTCATCTTTCTTCCAGGTTTTTCCACTGCCGAAAAAGTATCGAACGTTTCTGGGCGTGGCGTGGGTATGGATGTCGTGAAGACCAATGTGGAAAAAATCGGCGGGACCGTCGACGTGCATTCCACGGCGGGAAAAGGCACCACCGTGAAGGTCAAGATTCCTCTGACCCTCGCCATCATTCCTGCATTGATGGTGACCTCCGGCGGCGAGCGCTTTGCGATTCCGCAGGTCAGCCTGCTGGAGCTGGTGCGGCTCGAGGCAGGCGAATCCAGCAAAGGAATCGAAATGGTCCACGGCGTTCCGGTGTACCGCTTGCGGGGACGTCTCCTGCCTCTGGTGTACCTCAACCGCGAACTGCAGATCGTGGCCGAATCCGGGAAGGAAGTCGCCAAGGATACTGCCACAAACATTGTGGTGGTGCAGGCTGACGGTCGCGAATTCGGCCTGGTGGTCGATGAGATCACCGATACCGAGGAGATTGTCGTTAAGCCGCTGGGCAAGCAACTGAAAGGAATCAGCGCCTACTCCGGCGCAACCATCATGGGGGACGGGCGGGTGGCGCTCATCCTCGACATCCTGGGCCTGGCGCAGCGCGCCCAGGTGATTGTCGAAGCCCGCGAAGCGGCTCTTAAGGACAAAGAGAAGGCTAGCCGAAAAGAGGATTCGGCCACTGACCACCAAACCCTGCTGCTGGTCCAGTGCGGCGATCAGGGCCGCGTGGCCATTCCATTGTCATTGGTGGCGAGGTTGGAGGAGTTTCCAGCGGCGGCCATCGAACTCGCTGGGACGCAGGAAGTCATGCAGTATCGGGGACAGATCATGCCGCTCATCCGTCTGTCCACAATTCTTGCTGGGGTGGGCAAAGAGGCAACCATTGCGTCGGGGGATGCCCGCATGCAGGTTGTGGTGTATTCCGAAGCGGGCCGGAGCGTGGGCCTGATCGTAGACCGCATCATCGACATCGTGGATGAGAAGCTGGAGGTGCAGAATCCCGCCCAGCGCCGGGGAGTTCTCGGCTCATCCGTCATTCAAAAGCGCGTCACCGATCTGCTGGACGTGCCGAGCGTGGTACGCGACTCAATTCCAAGCTTCGCCGAAACGCCGTCACCAGCATAGGAGAGCGGAAGCCATGGCTTCATCGCAGCAGTTCTGCACATTTTTTCTCAATGGACACTTTTTCGGAACGCCGGTGCCGCAGGTGCAGGAAGTCATCCAGTACCAGGTGATGACGCGGGTTCCGCTCGCGCCCAGCGTTGTCAGCGGCATGATCAACCTGCGCGGGCAGATTGTGTCCGCCATTGACTTGCGCCGGCGCCTCGGTTTCCCCGACCGGCCCGCGGACCAACTGCCGATGAACGTGGTGGTTCGTACCAACGAGGGAGCGGTCAGTCTTCTGGTGGACGAGATCGGCGACGTGATCGAAGTGGAGGAAGAGGCGCTTGAGAGCCCTCCGGAGACGCTGCAAGGCTTCGCACGCGAAGTGGTGCGCGGGGTCTACAAGCTGTCAGGACGCCTGCTTCTGGTTCTCGACACGGAACGGGCCGTCGATGGAGGCGATGCGAGTGCCGCCATGGCAAGTAGAAGGGCCTGAGGTTGAGTTTTGAGACCGTCGAGCATCTGCCGGTCACTTCAATAAGGAGCACTAAAAAATGGCTTCCGCAACTAAACCAGCGTTGACCGTCCCAACAACCTTGCCAAAGATCGCCAATCCTGCGCCTCTCGGACTCGCGGCCTTCGGACTGACAACGGTTGTCCTGAGCTGCATCAATGCGGGCCTCCTTCCCCCGGAAGCGACCTCAGCCGTGGTACCGCTGGCGTTCGCCTTTGGGGGACTGGCTCAACTTATTACCGGAGTGCTGGAGTACGCCAATGGCAATACATTTGGCACGGTCGCCTTCACATCCTACGGGTCGTTCTGGTTATGGTACGCCTCGCTGGTGTGGTCGGTGGGGGCAGGATGGTTGAAACCTCCAGCAGCAGTTGGGGTCGCGATCGTTTTACTGATGTGGGGAATCTTCTCGCTCTACATGTGGATTTGTACCTTCAAGGCGAACAAGTGCATCTTTGCGACTTTTCTTGCACTGTCCGCGACTTTCTTTCTCTTGGCAGCCGGTGACTTCGGTTGGGCGCCAGGAAAGCAGTTGGGCGGATTTGCCGGCCTGGTCACAGCCGTCATTGCGCTCTATGTCTCGTTCGCGGAAGTCTTGAATAGCACGTTTGGTAAGGAGGTTCTGCCTTTGGGCAGGCCCTTGATCGGCTGATTAAGCGGAGAAAGAGTTCGGTCGGAGAAATCGACCAAGGGATACAAAACAGCGCGGCTGCGCCGCGACAAGGAGCAAAGGACATGGCAGCAACAGCAGCAACGGGAGCCAAACTAAGCAAAACCACCTCGAGGAATCGCCGCCACGGCGGCAGAGCGTTCGTGGATACCAACACGATCTACGACTTGATCCCAGGGATGGTGGTCGTTATGGACACAGACCACACCATTCTGGACCTTAATGGGCCTGCTGCGCAGGCGGCAGGGAAGCGGAAGGAAGAATGCGTAGGCCTCAAGTTTTGGGATTTGTTCGACAACCCAGGCTGCCGAGCTGGAACCTGTGCGGCGTCGGAGGCAGTGAAGACCGGCAAGGTATGCGAGGGAGAGGCCACGCCGCGCGTCCAAGGCAAGGAAGTGCCTGTGCTGGTTACGGCAAATCCGCGCTTCGACGAAGCGGGGCAGGTCATCGGCGTCGTGGAGCTCATTTTTTCAGCGGCGGGCGAGGTTGGGCTGGCCCGCGGAATTGACGAAGTAGCCAGTGCTGCGAAACAAGGACAACTCGATGCCCGAGTGGATGAAAGCAGATTCCAAGGTCGTCATCTCGAACGAGCGAAGACACTCAACGCGATGTTGGATGCGCTCATCGGGCCGCTGCGAGAGGCGATTGAGGCTACCCGAAGAATGGCGATCAACGACTACACGAAACGGGTGGACGGAAATTATACGGGAATCTTCGCCGAGATCGCGGCGGGCATCAACGGGGTTCAGGAACGAATCCATCACGTGATCGGCACCGTCCGAAAGGTTTCGCAAGGGAACCTGGAGGATCTGCCGGAATACAAGAGAATCGGGCGCAGGTCCGAACAGGACGAACTTGTCCCATCATTGATCGCGATGATGGACGGGCTCGGAGCGCTGGTGGCGGATGCCGAAATGCTGTCGGAAGCGGCGGTGAACGGCAAACTGGCCACGCGTGCCGATGCCAGCAAGCACCAGGGCGAGTACCGCAAGGTGGTCGAAGGCGTCAACCAGACACTGGATGCGGTCATCGGTCCGTTAAACGTTGCAGCAAAGTATGTGGACAACATCTCCGGCGGCCTGATTGAAGCCAGCGACATACTGCAGGCAATGGCCGCGAACGACTATACGCGCCGGGTTTCCGACTCGGACCAGCGGGTCAAAATCACCGACGCTTACAATGGCGACTTCAACACCATCAAGAACAATCTGAATGCCTGTGTTGACGCCCTGGCAGGTGTGGGTGCCGCTACTAACAAGACGGCGGACACCCTGCAGGCGAGCATGAAGTCGATTGCGCAAAATGCGCAGGCGCTGTCGAGTTCGTCGCAACAGTTGGCGGCCACCAGTCAGCAAATGAGCAGTAACGCGGAAGAGACCTCGGCCCAAGCCAGCACGGTCGCCACCGCCACCCAGCAGGTAACCACGAACCTGAACAGCGTGGCCACGGGCGCGGAGGAGATGACTGCCACGGTGCAGAGCATTTCCGGCAATGCCGGCGAGGCAGCAAAAATAGCGGGTGAAGCGGTCAAGACCGCGAATGCCGCCAATGCGACAGTCGCCAAACTGGGCGAGTCCAGCGCTGAGATCGGACAAGTCATCAAGGTCATCACGTCCATTGCTCAGCAAACCAATTTGCTTGCCCTCAACGCGACCATTGAGGCCGCGCGGGCCGGTGAAGCCGGCAAGGGATTCGCCGTGGTGGCCAACGAGGTCAAGGAACTGGCCAAACAAACCGCCAAGGCGACCGAGGACATTAGCCAGAAGATTACGGCTATCCAGGAGGACACCAAGCGGGCGGTGGAATCGATCGGAAGTATTACCGCCGTGATCAACCAGATCAACGACATTTCGGGCACCATCGCAACCGCAGTCGAAGAACAAAGTGCGACGACCAACGAAATGTCACGCAATGTGCAGGAGGCAGCCAAGGGGTCTGGCGAAATCTCGCAGAACATCCAGGGAGTAGCCACGGCGGCCGAGAGCACGACAAAAGGAGCACAGGACAGTCAGAAAGCCGCGCAACAACTGACGGAAATGTCCACCCAGCTGCGCAATCTGGTCGACCAGTTCAAACTCGAGGAGGATGAAGAGACCGGCCCTCCGGCAAAAGGCAAAGGAACCAAAGGTCGTGCGGCGCGAGCCTCAGCATAAGTGATCCTCACGAGGCTGCGGAGAGATTTCCCTCTGCGGCCTCCGTTCCTTTCTTCTCGCCAGCGCGAAAGATGCCCAACTCTCTCTGGGAGGAGGCAGGATATTTTGCGAATGCCCGCTAAGAAGCGAGTGCTCATCGTCGACGACGCCGTTGTGGTGCGCAAGACACTTTCCGATGCCATCGGCAGCGACTCCGCTCTGGAGGTCGCGGGTACCGCGAGCAACGGCCGGTTGGCGCTCGCGAAGTTTCCAACCCTGAAGCCGGACATCGTACTGCTCGACATCGAAATGCCGGAGATGGATGGACTGGAGACGGTTCGCCAGTTGCGCTTGATCGACGCTCACATTCCGATCATCATGTTCAGCACGCTCACCGAGCACGGCGCCTCCGCTACTCTGGAAGCTCTGGCGCTCGGCGCTACCGACTACGTCACCAAGCCCAGCAATCGGGACATGACGGAGACACTGGAGACGGTTTCTCGGGAGTTGATTCCGCGAATTCATGCACTCTGCCACCTTCCAGATGTGCACACCGAAATTCTGCCGGCGCTGCCGCCACCACGCATTGCAGCATGGAAGCCGCGCATATTATCCCCGGTGCAGGTAGTAGCGATTGGCGTTTCGACCGGCGGTCCAGACGCGCTAGCTCGCCTTCTGCCATCTTTGCCGGCGAACTTTCCGGTGCCCATCGTCATCGCGCAGCATATGCCTCCGATCTTTACTTCTCTTCTAGCGACCCGGCTCTCGGCGAAGTCAGTGGTGCCGGTGCGGGAATGTGTGTCTGGAGAGCCGCTACAGTCCGGCTGCGCCGTTCTTGCTGCGGGAGATTTTCACATGGTAGTCAGTCAGGAGAAAGGCATCGTCCTGACGAAGTCCCATCAGGGGCCGAAAGAAAACTTCTGTCGCCCGTCGGTCGATGTCCTCTTTCACTCGATCGCCCGCGTCTACGGGGCCCGCGCGCTCGCCGTGATTCTCACCGGGATGGGGCAAGACGGTCTGAAGGGATGCGAAACGTTGCGGTCCTTAGGAGCCCGGATCTACGTGCAGGATGAAGCCAGCAGCGTCGTTTGGGGCATGCCCGGTTTCGTAGCCAGGAGTGGTCTGGCGGATAAGATTCTGCCGCTCGATCAGATCGGTGCCGAGATTGTTCGAGCAACGGTCTTACAGAGTGCCGCCCGGAATCAATCCTGAGATCTCACTTCCGCCGAGCGTGGCAATCAGCTCTTCGTCAAGCTATCGAGATAGCGGTTGTTGTAGAACGTGGTGGTCTTCTGCACGAACTCGAGAATCTTGAACATCCGCTCGCGGCCTTCCCGGTTCACTTCGCGGAACTGAACGGCGACGCCGGTGCCAGGATCAAGCCTGGCCACCACCCCTTCCGCCGACAAGCTAGCATCATCCATCGAGAAGCCCAACTTGATCTTGCTGCCCGGAGCAAGAATGGTGCTGGTTTCCACGAAGCACCCGCCCAGGCTGACGTCGGTCACGTTGGCGAACAGGGGAGTCTTTCCCTCCTCGGTTTGCAGTTCGATCGTGACCCGGCACTTCATGCGCGGATGAGAACGGCGGTCCTTATAGGAAAGGTGCTTCTGTTTCTCCAGATACATGCGGCGGTCGGCTTCGGCCAGAAGTTGTTCTGCGTCGTTGCCGTCCTCCGGATACATCGCGCGTCCCACGCTGAGCGATAGAAGATCCTCGCCGCAGACTTCGTTCCCGGCCTGCCGGGCCAGCGCTCGCATTTGCTCCGCTTTCTTGCCGGACGCATCGGCCGTAAGCCCGGGGGCGATAACCACGAATTCATCTCCGCCCATGCGCGCAACATAGTCGTATTCGCGGCAGCTGTCTTTGAGCGCCTGGGCGAACAAACGAAGTACGCGATTGCCCTCCAGATGGCCGAAGCGGTCGTTGATCTGCTTGAATCCGTCCATGTCAGAGACCATGACGGTCAGCGACGAATTGTCTCTCTTGCAGCGGGCCAGTTCCCGCTCGAGTTGCAGGAACAGCGAGCGGGCGTTGGGCAGGCCCGTCAGGTAATCGGTGATTGCCGAATTCTCGGCCTGCTGGAACTTGAGCGCGTTTTCGATGGACAACGCCATCTTGCCGCTAACCGCGAGCAGAATGCGCAAGTGATCGGAAGTGAAGGCGTCGCGCTCGCCGCGGTAGAGCGCGAGCACACCAATCACTCCAGTGACGCCTTCCAACGGCACTGCCAGCGCAGAGCGCAGGGTGCTGAATTTGGTGGGATCGTTCAGGTATCCCGGTTCGACCGAGGGATTGCCATTGATGATCGGCTTCCGGTTATGTGCGACCCAACCAGAGAGTCCCTGCCCGATCGGGATCCGCAGGGAAGAGAACAGCCGGTAGTTGTCACCGTTGACGTATTCGGGGACAAGTTCATCCTCGCGTTTGATGTAAATGGCGATGGCATCGTACGGCACCATCGGCTTGAGCTTCACCGAGAACACGGAGAGCGTTTCGGTCAAACTCAGCGACGCGCCCAGATCCTGGCTCAGTTCGAACAGCGATTGCGCTTCCTGCCGGGCTGCCGCGATCGAAGACAGGAAAGTGGTTTCGCGTCCCGCATAGTCCTGTACGGTAGCGTTTTCGAAGCCCGCTGCCGGTTCCAAGCCGCGCTCGATCTTGATCGACGTGGAGAGTGGGCCGTTCGGGTCTTCCGCCGACTTAGCCACTGCCAGCCGCTCCAGGTGTTGGTAGCGTTTCTGCAAAATGTCAACGACTCTCGGATCAAACGACTTGCCCGACTCGACGCCTAGCTTCTGCATTACTTCCCGCAAGGGCAAGGCACGCCGGTATTGACGATCGGACGCCAGGGCGTCGAGATAGTCGACGGCTGAGAGGATGCGCGCTCCGATGGGAATTTCCGCGCCTTTCAATCCCAGCGGATAACCGGAGCCATCCCACTTTTCGTGATGGGCCCGTACGATGGGCACAACTGGATACGGAAAGCGCACGCGTTCCAGAATCTCGGCGCCGACCAGGGTGTGAATTTTCATCTTCTCGAATTCTTCCGGCGTAAGGCGGCCGGGCTTCGAGATAATGTGTTCCGGCACCGCGAGCTTGCCGATGTCGTGCAGGAGCGATGCCGCGTGCAGAGCCTCGAGTTCGGGGCCGATCACGCCCAGTTCCTTCGCCACTTCGATGGCATAGACGCGGACGCGCTGCAGGTGCTCGTGGGTCGTGTGGTCCTTGGCTTCAATCGCGAGCGCCAGGGCCTCAATGGTCCGCAGATGGAGATTCGCCATTTCCTCGACGTGGCGCTTCTCGTCTTCCAGTTTGCCCAGGTAGAGGCGATACGACCGGTAGATCACGTACACCGCTGGCAGCATGAGCAGCGACGTTTCCCAGTTGAACGTATGGTTGAGCCACGCCACTGAGCCCGCCACGCCAGCGCCCACGAGGTAGTAGGGGAATGACCAGAAATAGCAGTCCACCAGGATGCGGATGAGGGGCCGGCGTTCGGTCAGGGAAATGACCATCGCGATCGAGCCCGCATTGGCAATGAAGTAGACCGTTGCCGCCAATCCCAGCAAAATCGGGCGACTACCCACCACCAGATTCGCCAGAGGTTGGTGATAGACCTGGTAAGCAAGCGCCGTCGACACCGCGCCCGCGCACACATTGAACGTCAGTTGTATCGCCGTGGGGCGCTCCGGATACAGACACTGCGCGACCATGGAAATTGCGCCCAGAATCACGGTTTCCGTGAAGCTGAGTTCCAGGACGCCAATCAAAATGAACAGAAAATTCACCGACAGCGTGCCGGTGATGCCTGGCAGGTTTACCTTCAGACGCGATGCCAGAATGGCGATGCCTAAATAACAGATGAACTCGGCGATGTTCTTGCTGCTCTGGTGAACTCCACCGTACACCAATGTGGCCAAGCCAGCGATTACCGTCAAGCTGACGTATAGCTTGGCGGCTGTCGACAGTCCTCTCCACGAGCGCGAGCGCTCAGGCAGGCCCATGGTGACGCTGGTTGCACCAGTCATTTGAGTAAACACACTGCGGCCGGGACGCACCCTAGCCACTCTACGAATACCAGCTAACATGTTTAGAAACAATGGTTTAGGATGGATTTGGCAAACTTTCGTAACTTGCAGAATTCTTCTGGAGGGCCCTGGGAGCGGGCGGACCTGGGCTGAGGCGAGGTAAGTCTAACAACCGATTAGGTTTCGGTCTTGGTCATTGGCTGGCACGTGTTATGCCAAGCCGCCGGGAGGGCTAAATAGAGAGTGCGTGAGAACCGGGTTTCTGGGAGAACGGTGGAACAAACTCCACCAAAATCCAGCCGCGAAGCGGCGGCATGTGATAGCCCGGCACGTGAGTGCCGGGTAGGGTGGGAAGAGAGAGCGAGTCCCGAAGGGACGACACCATTCTCACCCACACTCTAAAAGGGCCGGTTTAGACCGAGTGCGAAACATCTTCTTCGGCCACGTCCTGGTCGGCGTTAGTCGCGGAGGCGGTGGCCGAGGATTTCCCTCGTCGCATGGCGACGATTCCGGTCCGCACCATCTCCAGCACACCGTAGGGGCGCAGCACTTCGAGCAGGCCGTCGATTTTGTCTTCGGCGCCCGTGATCTCAATCGTCAGCGAATCCGGAGCGACATCGACGACCCGCGCGCGGAACACACTAGCCAGTTCCAGAACGTGCGAACGGGCCTCGTGGGTAGCTGCCACTTTGATCATGGCCAAGTCACGGACGATTGCTGGTTCATGGGTGATGTTCTCAACGAGCAAGACGTTGACCAGTTTATACAGATTGGCTTCGATGCGGCGGGCCTGGTCGTGGTCGGCGTCGACCGTGATCGTCATGCGCGAGACTTCAGGTCTTTCCGTGCGGCCCACGGTCAGCGAATCGATATTGAAAGCGCGGCGGCGGAACAGCGAGGCTACGCGCGTCAGCACGCCCGGTTTGTTTTCCACGTACACCACGTATGTGTTCAGCATGTGTTCTCTATTCGTCGTTTCTATTCATCTGCGGCGGTTTCGACAATTTTGCTGGGTCGCCGGATCATCTCGTGCAACGATGCTCCTGCCGCCACCATCGGATATACCGTGTCTTCCTGTTCCACGCGGAAGTTGATCAACACCGGACCGTCATGCTGTCGTGCCGCCCGCACCGACGGCACCACTTGCGAGCGTTCCGTGACGGTCATGCTGCGAATGCCGTATGCCTCGCCTAGTTTGGCGAAATCCGGGTTCAGCAGCGGAGTCGCTGCGTAGTTGCGCTCGTAAAAGAACTCCTGCCACTGCCGCACCATCCCGAGAAACCCGTTGTTGATGATGGCGATGTTGACCTTCAGATTCTCCTGCACAATGGTCGCAAGCTCGCATAGCGTCATCTGGAAGCCGCCATCGCCCACGACGACCCACACGTCCGCTTCCGGCCGCGCGACCTTCGCGCCAATCGCCGCAGGCAAGGCGAAGCCCATGGTGCCCAGGCCTCCGGACGTGATCAGGCTGCGCGCCTTCTCGTGCTTGTAGTACTGCGCCTCCCACATCTGGTGCTGGCCCACGTCGGTCACCACCACCGTATCGCCGTCGCGAGTCTCGCGCCAAAGATCGTTAATCACGTGGGCCGCATAAAGATGACCGCTGTCGGGCAGGTTTTGGATGTCGCGGACGGCAGCATCGCCTTTCAGTTTGTCGATGGAGTCGAGCCACTCGCTGCGGTCGATCGATTCGATCTTCGGCAAAAGCTCGTGCAGCACTTCGCGCAAGTCGCCAACGAGCGGAACATCGACTTTGACATTCTTGTTGATCTCCGCAGGATCGATCTCTATATGAATCTTTTTCGCGTTCGGCGCGTATGTCTTCAGGTTTCCAGTCACGCGGTCGTCGAAGCGCATGCCGAACGCCAGCAGCAGATCGGCTTCCTGGATCGTGTGATTTACCCACGCCTCGCCATGCATTCCCATCATGCCGAGATTCAGGGGATGTGCCGCCGGAAACGCGCCGATGCCCAGCAGCGTAAGCGCCACAGGAATGCCCGCGCGCTCGGCAAATTCGCGCACTTCCGCCATCGCTCCCGAAATAATGATGCCGTGACCCGCAAGGATCACTGGCCGCTTCGAGTTGTGGATCAGTTCCAGCGCTTGTTCATACTCCTTCGGCTCCGGCGATAAGTCTGGACGGTACCCCGGCAGTTGCGGCTTGGCAGCTTCCCAATCGAACTCACAAGTCGTCTGCTGCGCGTCTTTCGTGATATCGACCAGCACCGGCCCAGGACGGCCAGAGCGTGCGACATAAAAAGCTTCTCGAATGGTTCGCGCCACTTCGCTGGCGTGCGTCACCAGGTAGTTGTGCTTGGTAATGGGAAGAGTGACGCCGGTGATGTCCGTTTCCTGAAAGGCATCGGAGCCGATCAGCTTGCTTCCAACTTGACCCGTAATGCACACGATCGGCGACGAATCGAGCATGGCCGTAGCAATTCCCGTGACCATGTTGGTAGCGCCCGGGCCAGAAGTCGCGACAGCGACTCCCACCTGCCCGCTGGCGCGCGCATAGCCATCCGCCATGTGGGTTGCACCCTGTTCGTGGCGCACCAGCACGTGGTGGATCTTGCTGTGCTTGAGCGCGTCGTAGGCAGGAAGAATGGCTCCTCCGGGATATCCGAAGACGACTTGCACACCCTCACGCTCGAGGCATTCCCAGAGAATGCTAGCCCCGGTCATGTTCTTTCCCGATGTCTTGTCCATACGGCCCTTCCTCGCGCTCCTAAAAAGCAAAACCCACCGGGCCAGCGTTTCTGGCGGGGCGGGATTCGGGAGCCTTCAAGATTTCGTGTTTCTCAGCTCGCTGGTTCCCTCCACACCGGAGAGGGTATAAAAACACCTACCCCCAAGACTACGACACGAATTCGGTGTAGGTAGAGGTTATTCATAACAGGTGCACAGATGGTATCGAAGCCCGGGAGTTGCCGCAAGTGGAAAGTCCGCCGGGCGCGTCACCTCGGCGGTAATGCATAGAGTTGAAGGACCTGACGCTTTACATCGTCGGCGGCTGCAGCCACGTTTTCAGGCTTACCGAGGTCTCGCCAATAAAAGTCGTCTGCTCGAAACGCCAAGATTCTTTCTCCCTCGCCGGCTAGCCGCAGATAAGAGTTGATGATCGAGAAGACCCCATCCTCAGCCATCATCGGAAGAAGGCGCGGAGAAATTACATGCACGCCGGAGAAAGCCAACGCCTGCTTTTCCTTTGACGGCCGGACAATTTCTAGCTCCTGATTGGGTCCAGCCCGCCGGCCGCAAAGTCGCTGCTGCTCGTCGAATAGGAGGTATCGCGACGTTTCGCGCTCCTGCACAGCCAGAGTCGCGAGTGCCTGATTCTGTTTATGAAATTCCGCCAGGCGGCGAAAGTCAATCGTGCTGAGCACGTCGACGTTGTGCAGAAGAAACGGCTCTTCCGCGTGACCCTCTTCGAGAAAGAACCATGCCGCCTTCTTGAGTCCGCCCCCAGTGTCGAGCAACACGTCTTCGCGTGAAATCTCGATCCGCATTCCGAAGTCGTCGTTCTTCTTCAGATAATCCACTACCATCTCGGCAAAGTGATGGACATTGACGATCACCTCGCGAATCCCGAACTGCTGAAGGCGTCGAAGCGTGATCTCCAGCAACGTATGTCCAGCCACTTCCACCAAGGCTTTCGGACGATCGTCGGTGAGCGGACGCAGGCGCGTGCCGAGGCCCGCGGCCAGAATCATTGCCCTCATTGCGCAGCTTTCTCCGCTGCAGAGTTCTCCGCCGCCATCCTTTCTAGCTCGCGATGCTGCAGGACGACCTCAATTCCGCTCCTTCCGCGCAGCCGCTTCGCCACTTGCTCCGCCAGGTATACAGACCGATGCTGCCCGCCCGTGCACCCAAACGACACCATCAGATTCTTAAACCCACGCTGCTGATAGTTGCTCACACTGGCATCCACCAATGACATCACGCTGGCCAGAAACTGATGCACGCTCTCCTGCTGGTTGAGGTAGTCGATCACCGGCGCATCCCTGCCCGTGAGCAGTTTGAAGCGATCTTCCCTGCCGGGATTGGGCAGACTCCGTCCATCAAAGATGAATCCGCCGCCATTCCCGCTCTCATCCTTCGGCAGTCCGCGATGGAACGAGAAACTGACGATTCGCACGACCAGGTTGTCCGCGTCCGAAGCCAGCCCCTGCAATTTCTCCGAGGCCAGCATGCTGTGAAAAGCGTCCATCAACGTCGGCAGCGCGATCGGCAGCGTGACGTTGTGCAGCAGCCAGCGCAGGTTCTTGAGCGCATATGGCACGCTCTGCAGGAAGTGCACCTTGCGTTCATAAAACCCGCGAAATCCGTACGCCCCCAGCGCCTGCATGATGCGGATATAAACGTACGCGTAGTAGTACTTCATGAACGCGTCGCGTTTCAAATCAATGAAGCCGCCCAGCGTGTCAAGGTAATGATCGAGCAACTGCTGCCGCAAGTCCGGCGGCAGATCGGCCTTGGCGTCATAGAGAAGCGAGGCAACGTCATACTGCAGAGCGCCTTTGCGGCCGCCCTGATAGTCCAGAAAATAAGGCTGCCCGTCGCGTAGCATGATGTTTCGCGACTGAAAATCGCGATAGAGAAAATAGTCGCGCCCCGCGCTCAACAGAAACTTCGTCAGCCGGCTGAAATCATCTTCCAGCGCCTGTTCGCTGAACGGAATGCCCGCCAACCGCAGAAAGTAGTACTTGAAATAATTCAGGTCCCACGCAATCGACTGCCGGTCGAAACTCCCGCGCGGATAACACACCTTGTAGTTCAAGTCGCGCCCCGCCTCCACCTGAAACCTTGGCAGCGTGGCGATGACCTTCCGATAGGCATCGACCACCGGCGCCGCAATCTGTTCTCCGCTTCGATGCTTGGAAAGAAATTCAAAAAGTGATGTATCCCCCAGGTCTTCTTCGAGATATGCCCCGTGATCCAGATCCTGGGCATAAATCTCCGGAACGGGCAGACCGTGCTTGCGAAAATGCCGGGAGAATTCGAGGAAAGCGGCGTTCTCTTCGCGCACATCGTAGAGGATGCCGATGGCGCTGGTCTTTTCGCCGGCCAGTCGGACGATCTTGCGCCCGGAGCCGCCGAGTTGCCCCTGCAACGGCTGCACCTGCGTGACCGGCGCGTGGAAATGTTGCTCGAAGAGATGGTTGAGAATGTCCATGAAGTGCGTCGTGGTTTGCGCCTGGGGATTCACCACCAAGATAACACCGAAGAGCAACGCCAGAGTTGAGGGACATCCCCAAAACAAAACATCGAGGAAGGCAGAGAGTGATTCCGAGTCGCGCCGTTGCCTGTTGACTTTCGGCGCTGTTCCTCTACAATTACCCGACCACGAAAGCGGTCCGGAATATGACTCCGGATCCTCGTGAGCTTCGGTACTCGCAATCTGGTTGTAAGCGTCGAGAAACCTGCTTCTCCCTCCCCTGTCAACTCTCGTGCGCCGGCCCGCGACAGCGCATGATCAAGCAACGTTTGGGGTCTTAATGAAGATTCGATCGATTGCCGCTACGAAGCTCCTTGCCTGCCTTGCTGTATTAGCCGCTGCACCTGCATTTGCCCAGGACGTCACCCTTTCCCCCAACAGCCTCAGCTTCGGAAATCAAGTACAAGGTACCTCCAGTGCGATTCAAAAGGTCACTCTGAAAAATGGCCAGAGTGGTGCCATCACGATCACGAATATCAGAACGAACCTGTCGGACTACAATCAGATCAATAATTGTCCCTCCAGCCCGTCAACTCTTGCGGCGGGCGCGAGTTGCTCCATTTCGATCACGTTCACGCCGTCCGCAGTTGGATCTCGCACGGGAGCGCTCACGGTCACTGACACTGGGCTCAGCAGTCCGCAGATGGCCTTCCTGGGAGGAACTGGAATTGCCCCGGTCACCGCTTCGCCCACAAGTCTCTCGTTCGGGAACCAGGCAACGGGGTTGCGTAGCGCGCCTCTATTGGTGACGGTGACCAACAATCAGAGCAAGGCGCTCAGCATCTCGAAGATTTCCACGAACCTGGCCGATTACACGGATACATCCACTTGTCCCCTCAGCCCGAACACGCTCGCCGCTGGTGCGAGCTGCACCGTGTCCGTCTTCTTCACTCCTTCGGTCCTCGGCGCCAGAACCGGCACCCTTACCATTTCCGACAACGCCGGCGCGAACCCAACCGTCAGTCTCACCGGAACCGGAGTTCTCGCTGCGGTCGCCAGCCCTGCAACCCTGGCCTTTGGCACGCAGACGATACATACCTCGAGCCCGCCGCAAACGGTTACGTTCACGAACAACCAATCCACCGCCCTGACGATCTCTAACATCGCCAGCAGCCTCGCTGATTTTCCCGTAACTTCAACTTGTCCCATCAGCCCGAGCACGTTGTCCGCTGGAGCCAGCTGCACGGCGTCGGTGACGTTCGAGCCCACGGTGACCGGCGCCCGCTCCGGCACCTTGAGCTTCACCGACAGCGCAAACAATAGTCCGCAGAAAGTGTCTCTGAGCGGAAGCGGAACCAACGCCACTCTGGTTTCAATTGCCGTGACCCCGTCGCCTGCGTCAATCCCGCTGGGAACGACTTTGCAACTCACGGCCACCGGATCCTATTCCGATGGAACCAATCAGAATCTCACCAGTTCGGCCACCTGGAGTTCGTCAGGGTCAGGAACCGCCAGCGTGAACAATGCAGGACTGGCCGACGGAGTGAGCATTGGAACCGCAACGGTCACGGCCGCCCTGAATTCGATCTCCGGCTCGACTTCGATTTCGGTGACCCAGGACGCCGTCGCGTATTACGTGTCGCCCACGGGCAACGACTCCAACCCCGGCACGCTCGCCCTTCCACTGAAGACCGTCCAAAAAGCCGAGTCCCTGGTGGTTGCCAATTACCTCGGCTCTCATTGCTCGTCGCAAACTGCGCCAATCATCGTTCAGTTTCGCGCGGGAAGGTGGGACAGTCTTGCCCTAACCATGACCGCATCGGATAGCGGTTGCAGCACCACCGTCCCGGTAGTCTTCGAAAATTATCCGGGAGAGACCCCCATCTTCTCCGGAGGCGTGCAGGTACTGAATTGGACCAACACGTCCGGGTCCACTTGGCAGACAACTCTGCCACCGAGCACCGTAAACTTTGAAGCCCTCTATTACAACGGAGCAAGGCGAGTGCGTCCGCGCCTCGGCTCGACAACATCGACAGGTCCGCTGGGATCCTATTACCGCGTGGCGAATAACGTTGCGGGATTCTACGATCGCTTTTATTACGACCCCAGCGATCCCATCTCCGACAGCTGGCAAAACTATGCTCCATCCAAGGGAAACCCTTGCGGCCAGCCTCCCGGCCCCGCCAACTTGCAGGGAGACATTCAAGTGGCCATCTTCGAGCAGTGGGATGCTTCCTGGGAACGGATCAGCTGCATCGATACCGTCAACCATCTCGTGTATCTCACGGGCTCTACCGCCAGCGGTGTTTCTCATGGGTACATTCCTACGCACCGCTACATTGTCGAGAACGTAAAAGATGCACTGACCCTTCCGGGACAATGGTTCCTCGACCATTCCGTAACCGGCGCTTGGAAGCTCACTTATATCGCCAATCCGGGCGAAAACCCCAATACCGACACGGTCATGATTGCGCAGCAGCCTCACGTGCTGAGCGCGAGCGGATTGAAGTACCGGACTTTCGCTGGCCTCACATTTTCGTACGACGATTACGTCGTCGGGCCGACGGGATACGTTGGAGCCCAGGCAGAATACACAGTCCCTGCCGCTGTCGCATGCTCCGATTGCAGCAATGTGACCTTCGACAGCGACAGTTTCACCAACATAGAAGGCTTCGCGCTCGGATTTCCGTCGGATAACAAAGGAACCGCCTCGGGCGACGTAGTTCAGAACAGCGCGTTTTGGGATGTGGGGGCTGGTGGCCTTTTGACTGGCCGCGTTCCGACCGGATCGGAAACCGACTCGAATGTCTTTCAGTTCGCTACGATTCAGAACAACTTGGTGCAAGGTTATGGCCGCAAATTCCCAGGCGCAGCCGGTATCGTGAACCTGCTGGGCCACGATGTCTCCACCACCCACAACGACGTAGCGGATGGATACAGTCAGGGCATCATGATCTGCTTCCCGAGTTTCTCCCTTAGTTGTGCGGGTCAGAGCAATTCCAGCGGAGGCTTTAACCAGACCGTAACCTTCAACCACATTTGGGATCTGGGTCAGGGGATTCTGAACGACTTCGGTGGCGTGTACTTCGCGACGTACGGCGCCACGGGAGATGTGGCAAACAATAATAAGATTCACGACATCACCGACGCTTCGTCTCAAGATACAGACGGCTACGGCGGCAACGCCTTCTACATCGACCGGGGCGGTCCCATCCAGCTCGAGAACAACCTGATATACCGTTCGGTCAACGCTTTCAACGTAACCATGGGCCCGCCCTCCACAGGGCAAGTCATCGCCGCCAACAACAACATCTTCGCTTTTTCGCGCTTGAGAGTGATCAACGTGTTTAGTTGCGCGAAGGCGGGTTACTCGCAGTTCTCGCTCAGCAACAACATCTTTCTTCAAGACAAAACTCCTTTGTCGGTCCCAACCTCGAACTTGCAAGCCGGCGCCAGCTATCTTGGCTCGCCCATCGGCTCGGCTCAGGCCTTCGCCAGCAACGACTACTGGAATACCACAGAAGTGTTTGCCACGGACCCTCTTGCGTTCAATTCGCAGCCGTCGACATGTCAGACGAGAGGCTACTTCACGCTGGCCGCCTGGAAGGCGCTGGGCGAGGATGCCGGGAGCCTGTCCGTGGATCCGGGCTTTGTCGCACCCACGTATCCGAGTGACGACTACAATTTCACGGCCGGTCCCCCGAACATCGGCTTCATTCCGTTCAACACGACCGGAACGTGCTCAACCTGCCCGGGACGCACTGCTCCGCTGATTGTTCCCGGGCCGGTACCGGCGGGGTTTCCCACGGTGCCGTTTAACCCGGCAACCGACTATTAAGGACCACCAGCCTGCTCCGGGAGTGCAGGCCCGTGTCTGTTGATCACTTCCGTAATAGCCCATCGGAGCCATTCCGCCGCCGCTCCTCACGCGTTAGGCTGTTTGTGAGCAGACTTCGGGGGAGGGCTGTTCGACGAACGTCCCATGACTCTATGAGTCTGGGACGTTTTGTTTTGGGCGTCACTTGGGTCTGAGCTGGAGCGGCGGAGCGCAATTCCTCGCGAAACATGCGGTCTGGGCTGCCGAAGGAATTTGGTGGCGGCGGTAGGACTCGAACCTACGACCTACGGATTATGAGACCGTCGCTCTAACCACCTGAGCTACACCGCCACGTGCCTGCAAATCGGGAAGGATGCGCGAAAGGAACCTTGCCGCCGGTACGGCCCCGGCACCCGCAGTAGGGAAGCAACGAACCTGCGTCCGAACCTTCATTCTAAAAGCGCCTGCGAAATAGGTCAAACACTGTGCCGGTGTGGGGAGAGCCGCCTTCGGCTGTCCGTCGAGCGAAGCTCGACAGGTTTGGCGCCAAACTGAGACACTACTCTGCGCCATGATCGGCGTCCGTAACTCACGTGCTTAACTCACGATGATCGGAAAGTCCATGAAAGCGATCGCCGTCATCCCTGCCCGTTTGGCTTCCACCCGCCTTCCCCGCAAGATGCTGCGTGAGATTGCGGGCACGCCGCTGGTCGGCGTGGTGTACGAAGCTGTGCGGTCTTCGCCTCTGCTCGCGGAAGTAATCATCGCCACCGACTCCGAAGAGATCATGCAGGTCTGCCGCGAACACGGCTGGAAAGCGCTGATGACTTCTCCGGCCCACCGCAGTGGCACCGAGCGAGTGCACGAAGTTTCCGGTCGCGAGGCTGCTGACGTCTACATCAACGTCCAGGGCGACGAACCTCTGGTACGCCCGCAGCAAATCGAGTCCCTGCTGCACGTCATGGAAGACCCTGCAGTTCCTGTAGGGACTTTGATGACTCCCGCCGCCGAGGTCGACATCCCGAACCCGAACGCTGTGAAGGTCGTGACCGATCTCAGCGGACGTGCGTTGTACTTCTCCCGCGCCGCAATACCCTTCGATCGCGACGGCACCCGGCCTCGCTACTTCAAGCACTTGGGACTCTACGCCTATCGCAAACCCGCGCTGGATCGGTTTGTAACGCTCCCGGAGTCCACGCTTGAGAAGAGTGAACGACTAGAGCAACTGCGCTTCCTCGAAAATGGAGTCTCAATCTATGTCGGGGAGACTCCGCACGACAGCGTAGGCGTCGATACAGAAGAAGACTTGCAGCGCGTGATCGAGATTCTGCGAAAACGCTGATGCTTTCAAACCTGCGGATTGATTTCCTGCTTCCGACCCCATTCCTTGGCGGCAGCCAGCCGCCTCGAAATCGCCGGATGCGAATGGAAAAACCATTCCACCCACTTCGAGGGCGTTCGCTCCGCAAGGTTCTGCTCCGCCAGTTTGTTCATCGAGGAGATGAAAGGCTCAACGCTGGCGATGGACTCGAAGGCATACCGGTCGGCCTGCCGCTCGTTGAAGCGTGAGTACGCGTTGAGCGCTGGCATGAGCACAAACGATAGAACGACGGAAACCAGCGCCAACAACGGCAGATTCGCGAAGTCTGACAGTTCTTCGAACAGGTGCTGGTCGACTGCGTAGTGCAGGGTCCAGTTCGCCGCCCAGAAACCGAACAGCGTGATCCCTGCCTGCACGAAAATGCTCTTCAAAATGTGGCGATGCACATGGTGCCCGAGTTCGTGCGCTAACACCGCTTCAATTTCTTCCGGCGAGTAGTTGTCGAGCAGGGTGTCGGCCAGAATAATGCGTCGCGTCGCGCCCAGTCCGGTGAGTGCCGCATTCGCCTTCTTGCTTTTCTCCGACAGCTTCCAGCGATATATGCCGCGCACCCGAGTCCCGGCGCGCTCGCTCAGCACGACCAATCGCCGCCGCAGATCTTCGTCATCGAGCGGCTCGAACTTATAGAAGATGGGGAAGAGCACGACCGGCGCAAGTTGGGCCAGAATGATGAACAGGCCCATGAACAGAGCCCAGGCCAGCATCCACCAATGCTGCGGCCATTGCCGCAGGGTGAAGTACAGCACTTCGACCACCACGGCTCCCAGCACCAAACCGACCAGAAAGCCCTTCACCTCATCCCAGACCCACGACCGAAATCTCTGCGTTGAAAGCTTGAATCGACGCTCAAGCGAGAACCCGTAATAGTCGAGCCCAATGCCCAACACCTTGCTGATGACCAGCAACAACACCAGATACATGAAAAGCGATAGGGAATAATTCTGAAAGCCCAGGCGGTACGCCAAGTCCCTCAGCCAATTGGTCCACCCTGTGACCAGCAAAGTAATCAGGAACGCGAGGCCCACAAGGAAATCGATAACGCCCAGCCACCGCCGGATGCTGTTGTAGCGGTGCGCCTCAGGCGAATCGGCCTGCACCGGATTGAGTTCGTCTGCCATGGTCTGTACTATCGTCGCTCTGTAGTGATCGACGTTTCTGAACGCGAAGCGCTAGCCGTTTCTGACAAAGCCCTCGCCGGTTGTCAGCAGTTCGCGGACCAACTCTGGCGAGGAAGCTTCCGTGTAAAGCCGCAACAGCGGCTCCGTTCCCGACGCACGGAATAAGACCCACGCTTCTGCTCCATTTCCGTTAGTCGGTGCGTCGAAGAAAAACTTTATCCCGTCGAGGTTCTCTTTCTTAAGCACATGGTAGCGGCCCAGAGTCTGCGTGCCATCAGCGCGGGCACGTTGTATGGCATTCTGCTTCATGTCTTCCGGAATGTGCAGATCGCGCCGCCCGTAATAATGCGGACCAAACTCCCGCTGCAAGTCCGCCACCAACTGCCCCAGCGGCTTGCCTTCCTCCGCCATCACGTTGGCCAGCAGCAGGCTGTTCAGCACACCGTCGCGCTCGGGAAGAAAACGCGAATACCCGATGCCGCCCGATTCTTCTCCCCCGATCAGGATCTCACCTTCCATCATCAGATCGGCAATGTATTTGAACCCGATGGAAGTCTCGTGCAGCTTGCGCCCATACTTTGCCGCGATGCGGTCCAGCATGCGCGTCGTATTGAACGCGCGCACCACATCCCCGGGCCACTTCTTGCGCTCCAGCAGCCAGCGCAGCAGCACGCAGAAGATTTTGTGCGAGTCGACGAAGCTGCCGTCTTCGGCAACCGCCCCGATCCGGTCTGCATCCCCGTCGGTAGCCAGCCCGGCGTCACATTTTTCACGGACCACCGTTTCCTGCAGCATTGCCGTATGCGGTTCAATCGGTTCGGGATTGATTCCGGGAAACAGTGGATTCAACTCCTGACGAATCGCCACGTACTGCACCCCGCGCTCGGCAAATATTCCAGTCAGAACGCCGCGCCCCGAGCCATACATGGCATCCACCGCAAACTTGAACTTCGTTTTCGCGATCAGGTCCATGTCGGCAAAGCCGCAAACCGCGGCAACGTAGGCCTTCTTCAGATCGACTTCCTCGACTGCCGCCTTGGTGCCCTTGGGCATCGTGCCGGCGGCGAGTTCTTCTTCAATCTTCTTCATGATGGCCGGCGTAGCCGAGCCACCGAAATTGCCTTTGAACTTCACCCCGTTCCAGTTCCACGGATTGTGGCTCGAGGTGACCATCACTCCACCCGCCGCGCCTTGATGCTTCACCGCATAGGAAACCGCGGGTGTGGGCGTGTAATCGTTGGCCAGTTTCACGGGAATCCCTGCAGCCGCAATTACTTCAGCCACAACCTGCGCCGCCCGCGACGAAGCAAAGCGTGCGTCATATCCTACGATGACCCCGCGCTGTGCGTCTTCGTATTTCAATACGTAGGAAGCAATCGCGCCCGCCACCCGGCGCACGTTGTCGAAGGTAAAGTCGTCGGCGATGATGCCGCGCCAGCCGTCGGTTCCGAACTTGATCTCTTGCGCCATGGTTATTCAGTGGTCAGTGATGAGTGGCCAGTGGCTAGCAAGGCATGCCCGTGACCGATCATGCTAGCCACTAACCACTAATCACTAGTCACTTTTCTTACGTCAGTTTGTGCAGCTTCTTCTCGTCGAGATACTTCACAACCTTGCCTACGTCCTGCGCGTGCTGGCGCGTCGTGATCAGCAGGGCGTCTGATGTCTCGACAACAACCAGATCGGTCACGCCCACGGCCGCCACAAACTTTCCCGGAGCGTGAATATAGTTACCGCGAGCATTCAACAGAAAAACGCCGGAAGCCGCCACCAGATTGCCTTCCGGCGGATTGCTCTTGGCGGTGTGATGCTCATGCAGAGCGGTCCAGGAACCCAGATCGTTCCATCCAAAATCCGCCGGTAGGCAGAAAATGTTTCCGGCCTGTTCACCCTTCGCCGAGCGCGGTTCAAGCACCGCATAGTCCACGCTGATGTTTTCGCACTTGGGATACAGTTTGCGAAACGTAGCGGCAAACTTACGCGTACCGAACGTCGCCGCGATTTCTTCCAGCAGGCGCGCAGTCTTCGGCAAATGTTCCTGCAGTGCGTCAGCCAGCGTGCGCGCGCTCCACAAAAACATTCCACTGTTCCAGAAATAATTTCCTGCGGCGACAAATTCTGCCGCCTTCTTCGCGTCGGGCTTTTCTGTGAATCGGCGCACTCGCAACGCCTCGCCCTGAGACGCGCTGCCCACCTCAATGTACCCATACCCAGTTTCCGCGCGATTGGGACGGATCCCTAGCACCACAATGTTCGCGCCAGTTGCAGCGATTTCGATTCCCCGCTCCAGCGTCTCGCGATACCGGTCCTCGTCGCCAATCACGTGGTCGGAAGGGAACAGGCCCAGCACCGCTTCGGGATTCTCCCGTAACAGCAGAAAGGCAGCCAGGCCAATCGCGGGAGCCGTATTCCGTCCCACCGGTTCGGCAAGTACCTGCGCCCTTGGCAGCTTCGGGAGTTGCTTCGTAATCGCGGTCCGGAGATCTTCGTTAGTAATAATCCAGAACTTCTTCGCGGGAGCCAGCGGCAACAGCCGTGCCACGGTTTGCTGAATCATCGTCTGCTTGCCGTCGAGCGCCAGCAACTGCTTCGCGTGCTTCTTGCGGCTCAGCGGCCAGAAGCGCGTGCCGCGCCCTCCAGCCAGAATTACGGGATAGAAAGTTGAGTTCTTAGCCACGGATTTTCACGACCTACATTCTCGTTTCGGGTTCCGGTTGTGGTTTTCCAGGAACATAGGCCCGCAAAAACTCTAGCGCCCACTGCGGCCGCACGCCAAACTTGCCAATGGAAGCGGGAACCACGACCGCATCGCCTTTCGCCAGAGTCACCGGATCCATCCCGGCGGCCTCGATCACTCCGCAGCCTTCCACCGCGACCAGGATTTGCACCGAACTACGCCCCGAATCGTCACGCGTCGCCAGTTCCATTGGATCTTTCGCTTCAAACATGTCCACTACAAAATAAGGAGCACCGACCAGGGGCGCATGCCGGTTCTTGCTGCCGCGAATCTGCTGCGGTGCTGGGCGCACGACTTTCCCCGAGTTCACTTTCTCCTTCACCGCCGCCATCCCATCCTTCAGGTGCAGCTCCCGCGGGCGCCCGTAATCATACAGGCGATAGGTGGTATCGGACTGTTGTTGCGTCTCCACCACGATCGATCCCGGCCCGAGCGTGTGCACCGTGCCCCCGGCTACATAAATCATGTCGCCCGCATAAACGTTGATCCAGTTGAGAACTTCCTCCGCGCGCTTCTGATGAATTGCCTCTTCCAACTGTTGCACGGTGACGCCTGGTTTCAGGCCCAACGCAATCTGCGCACCCGGCTTGGCGTGAGCAATGTACCAGCATTCGGTCTTACCCCACGGCTGGCCCACACGCACAGCCTGTGCATCATCGGGATGAACCTGCACCGAAAGTTTCTCGTGGGGGAAAAGAAACTTGAGCAGCAAAGGAAACCGCTTCGGGTCCCGCGCCGCATCGCCTACTAATTCGCGCTGGTACTCCTCGCTCAACTGCGACAGTGTCTTTCCAATGAACGGACCGTTGGCCACTTTGCAATCGTCGCCGCTCAGCCATGCCTCACCGATCTTTTCTTCGAACTTGTGATTGGGATAAATCGGTGACAAGTCGAGAGTGCCCCACGGACGCGGATCAAATCCCGGAAGCATCAACAATGGATAAAGATTTCCCATGCAAACCCTACGCCCACAAAAAAGACCGCCCGCAAATGGAACGGCCTTTGCCGAACCTGATGATCAAACTTCCACAGCGCGCCCAGCGTTACAGCGCGGCGAAGAATTTCCGCATGCGCTCCAGGCCTCGATCCAACTCAGCCTTCGACGTCGCATAGGACACTCGAATGTGCTCGCTCGTTCCGAATCCCTCGCCCGGAACCGTGGCTACGTGAGCCTCGCGCAACAGCCGCCCAGCCACGTCGGACGCCGATTTCAGGCCACCTCGCCCGAGAAATGACGAAATATTCGGATAGGCGTAAAACGCGCCTTCCGGCAGGGTGCACCTCACGCCCGGAATTGCGCGCAATCCCGCCACAACATGATTGCGAAGCTCGATGTATTCACGTCGCATGTGCTCAACGCACTCTTGCGGCCCCTTTAGCGCAGCCACGGCAGCTTTCTGCACAATCGAAGTCGGATTCGACGTCGACTGGCTCTGCAGTTTCGCCATCGCACTGACCACCGCCGACGGAGCCATGGCATATCCGAGCCGCCATCCCGTCATCGCGTATGTCTTCGAGAGCGACCCGAGGACCACGAAGCGCTCCTTGTATTCCCGCAGAGCGCCCACGGAGAAATTCTTGCCCGCGTAATTCAGATACACATAGCACTCGTCAGACAGTACCCAAATCCCTCGCTGGTGAGCCAGACGAATGACCTCGGTCATGTCTTCCGCGCTCATGACCGCGCCCGAAGGATTCGACGGCGAATTGAGAATGATCACCTTCGTCCGCGGCGTGATCAACTGCGCCACCATCTCTGCCGTCACGCGGAATCCCTGCGACTCGTCCGATTCCAGCAGCACGCAATTTCCGCCCGCGTAGCGCACGATGTCCTTAAACGACACCCAGTACGGAACCGGCAGAATCACTTCGTCGCCATGATCCACCAAGACCTGAATCGCATTGAACAGAGCATGCTTGCCGCCGGTCGAGGCAATCACTTCCTCACGCCGGTAATCGGAATCGAAGTCCACGTTATGGCGATGCGCAATCGCGTCGCGCAGTTCAGCTGTTCCGGCGACGGCGGTGTATTTCGTGAAGTTCCCCTGAATCGCGGCAATGGCGGCGTCCTTGATGTGCTGCGGCGTCGCGAAGTGTGGCTCGCCGGCGCCAAAATCGACCACGTCGATTCCCTGCGAGCGCAGCTTGTCGGCCTCGGCCACCACCGCCATGGTGGCGGAGGGCTCGATGCGGTTGATTCTTTCCGTGAGTCTCAGCGCTTCCGTCTTTTCTGTGGTAATGCTGGCCGTGGTCATGCCTTCTTCTTCCTTTTCCTCGGGACTTCCGCCAGGTGCGTGTCCCGCAACTTGTATGCGGGATCCAGTTTTTCCCGCAGCTTTTGTTCCACCGCGTCAGGGACGAGATCTTTGACTGGCCCCCCGGCCTGCGCCACTTCGCGCACCAGCCGCGAACTTACGTAGGAATACTTCACGGCCGGCATCATGAAGACCGTTTCGAGCGTGGGCTCGAGCTTGCGGTTCATCAGCGCCATCTGCAGTTCGTATTCGTAATCGCTGATGGCGCGAATTCCGCGCAACACACACATGGCGTCGATCGACTTCGCGTATTCCACCATCAGGCCGTCGAACGTGTCGATGCGAACGTTGCTCCAATCGGCCGTCAGATGTCGCAGCATCTCGAGCCGCTCCTCCAGGCTGAACATCGGGGTCTTCTCCGAATTCCGCAGAATCGCAACCACCAGCTCTTCGAACATCTTGCTGCCTCGCTCAATCAGATCGAGGTGCCCGTTGGTGGGCGGATCAAATGACCCGGGATAGACAGCGATGCCCTTATTCAATCGTCCTCACAGAAAGGCCGTCGGTTCAGCGTTTTGAGCAAACAGGAGCAATAGGAGATTTTATGCGGGCGGGAGCAACAATGGCAATCGCGAAGGGGGATTCGGGTTGAAGACGACTGGGGAGACCCGGGCGCGGCATCTAGAAACGCCGCGCCCGGAGGAACGAAAACTAGCGCTTAGCCGCGATCGGCACCTTGACCGGTTCGGGAGGAGCGCTCGGCATCGTCGTAACGCGGCCGTTTGCAGCCCCGTTCGTCGGGGCGGGCACGGCCGCCGGTTGCGCCGGGCTCTGCGCCAATCCCAGCGCCTTGCGTACTTCAGTGTCCAGCTTCGCCATGACGTCTTTGTTGTCTTTCAGGAACTGGCGGGCATTCTCGCGTCCCTGGCCAATGCGTTCGCCCTTGTAGCTGAACCACGATCCGGACTTCTCGAGGATGTTGTTGTTCACAGCGATGTCGAGCAGATCGCCCTCACGCGAAATACCTTCGCCGTACAGGATGTCGAACTCCGCTTCGCGGAACGGCGCCGCGACCTTGTTCTTCACCACTTTCACCTTCGTGCGTGAGCCGGTGACCACATCCCCTTCCTTAATCGCGGCAATGCGTCGAATGTCGACACGCACCGACGAATAAAACTTCAGCGCGCGTCCGCCGGTCGTCGTTTCCGGATTGCCGAACATCACGCCAATTTTTTCGCGAATCTGGTTGATGAAGATCAGGCAAGTCCTCGACTTCGACACGGTCCCAGTCAGTTTCCGCAGCGCCTGCGACATCAACCGCGCCTGCAACCCCATGTGGCTATCACCCATTTCGCCGTCGAGTTCGGCCTTCGGCACGAGTGCCGCGACCGAATCCACCACCAGCACGTCGATGGCGTTCGAGCGCACCAGGGCCTCTGTGATCTCCAGCGCCTGCTCGCCGTAGTCGGGCTGCGACACCAGCAAGTTGTCCACATCCACACCTAGTTTCTTCGCATATGCCGGATCGAGCGCATGCTCGGCGTCCACAAACGCGGCCATGCCCCCGGTTTTCTGTGCCTCTGCGATCACCTGCAGCGTAATGGTGGTCTTGCCCGAAGACTCGGGCCCAAACACTTCCACCACGCGCCCGCGCGGAAAGCCGCCCACGCCCAGGGCCGCGTCGAACGAGATCGACCCGGTCGGGATCACCGCGATCGGCACGATCGCTTCCTTCGACCCCAACCGCATGATCGAGCCCTTGCCGAATTGTTTTTCAATCTGCGAGACCGCCAGTTCAATCGCCTTGCCCCGTTCATCCGCCATGGAGTGGCTCCTTTATAAGTGCCGACTAAATGAAATCTAATCTGGCCGGATTATACATACAGATTGAAGCGAAGAAAAGGCGAATCAACATAATTAACCTGTGGAAGGTTCCAAAATGGGGCGAGCGGTTGTGTGGCGCGGGCTGGGGATGTGTAGATGTCTGATTGTGTGGGACCGGGTTGTGTGGGACCGGGTCTCTGACCCGGTCAGGCCGCGCAAGCGGCCTTGCGGCCTCAGACCCCTTCAAAGACCCGCTCCAGTGAGCGGCACGAGATGGGTCGAGATCCACTGGTGTAGCAGGGCAAAGCGAAACTTACCGTCCGCGATCGTTTTGAACATGAAATCGCTTGCCGCCTTGCTGGAAATGTCCAAATCGAATCCGTTCATCAACAGAAACGTGTGGGCGGCGGCAAATCCCACTCGCTTGTTGCCGTCCAGAAACGCGTGATTATTGACCAACGACTCCAGCAGGGCGGCCGCCTCTTCGCTCAGGTCGGTGTAGTAACCAGTCTGGGGACGGAACACCGCGGACTCCAAAGCGCCCTGATCCCGCAGGCCGTGTACTCCACCGTATTCTTCGATCTGGTGATGGTGGATGGCGATCACTTCAGCCACCGTCAGGTAAACGCGCTCGGCCATGTAGGGAATGGTACAGTTCGCAACTTATGTCTGTTAAGAGTTACGGAGGTCATCCCGAGCGCAGCCGTTCTTCAGGCGGAGCGAGGGATCTCGCGTGCAGCTCCGTTGATACGTGCTCGCCATTACTTGGCCAGTTTCTTGTACAACTCACGATACTTCTCGTTGGAGCGTCGATAGGCGGCCATGACCTCAGGCCTCACCATGCGTTGCGAAGGGACGACATTGTGCAGGTAATGCTCCAGCGCACGTTCCAGCACAAACCGCTGGGACTGCCCGTTCTCCTTGGCGACGGAGACGAGTTCCTCATAGAGCTTGGCGTCAATTTCGGGAGCGATCTTGACGGAACGCGGCATGGGTAGCTCTCAGGAGGATTCTAGTGGGCGAAACGGGCGGATTCAAGATAAATCTAGAGATTGCTAGAAATCGCGACGCCGCCAAAAACGCGCACGCAAATGCTCCGCTCTTTCCTCATCCCTCACAACTCAGAGGGCATATACTTAAACCGGCCGCTCAGGACGCGGCCTAGCGGGGTAAGCTTGCCATGGTAGATAAGTTCGTTTCGCCTATGGTGTTTGCATTGATTTTGGTGAGCCTTTCCTGGCTCAGCGAAAGGAACAAGAGTCCCGACCGCAAACCGGACCGGCGGAGAATGCGGTTCTGGATAGCGTGCTGGAGTCTTATGGCCTGCGGAGAATATGCCCTCGCTTGGCACAAGGAAATCGGTCTTGCCTGGCAAAATCATCCTGGTCTCACATTGTTCGGGACTCTTATCGTGTTGGGGATATTCAATGCCATCACGCCGCCCTTGGATGACTTCCTGACGACATTCCCCGACGCCAAACCACGGTCGCATAGCCAGGCCAGAGTTCTGTAAGGCTCCTACCGCTGCAGCAAGTCCACCGGCGCCGTCACGTCGTGCACCCGGAAATACTTGGCCAGCGCCGGATACTTCCGCGCCACCGCCTCATACATCGCATACGCCACGTTGCGATAGGAAACATGCCCCGCAGGCGTAGTCCGCAACTCAGAAATGTAAACCGCCTCGGCAAAATCCATCTTGAACAGCGCCCGCTTCCGGAACGCCAGCGGAATCGCGTACTGCGAATTTTCCGCGGCCTCCGGCGAATTCCCCGAAGCCAATTTCTCCACTGCGGTTTGCACCCTCCGCATCGCCGCTTCAAACCGTCCCCGCACACCCGCATCTTCCATGTCGAGCAGCATCTCGTAACCGTGCTGCGTGGTGAATCCCTGCATCACCTGGATGCACCGCCGGTGTCGGTGCATGTCGCGGAATCCGCCCGTATCCATCAGAATGTCGAAGCGGAACTGCTGCCCCGCGCGGAATCCCCGCAGCATCTCGTCGTGCTTGCCGCGATGCCGCAGCCCCAGGTCGATGATCTCCCGCCGCCGTCGCTCCCCCGCCACCTGCACCGCCTGCCGAATCTGACGATAAGAATGATGGCAGTGCTCGTAGAGCAGCGTGGTCGCGATCTCCACTTCCAGTGGCTCTTCGTCGAGCAAATCCACAATCGCCTTCGACGGCGCCAGCGGCTCGTCAGCCATCAACTCGCGCGCCGCCTGCCGCAACTCGCGCCGCGTCGCCATCTCATACTCATTCGGATCGGCGTACTTCACCAAAGTCGGCGCCACCCGCACTTCGCGAAGCAACTCCTGCTCGGCCCGCGCACCTAACTCAGGACTGACGGCACGAATCTGCGAAACCAAATCCCGCAACGACTCCGCGTTGACGTTATAAGCCGCGCCCGTCGCCGCCTTCTTCAGCGACTCGCCCAGCATTCGTATTTCTTTATGGGTGTGTGATAAAAGCCGCGCCACCTGCGTCTCCAGCGTCCTCGCATTCACGATCTCGCCCAGCGAAGTATTGGTCGCCAGCGGCAGCAGGTAGCGTGTAATGTCGAACGCCCGCGCCTTCAGCGTGCGCTCGTACGCATCCTGCTTCATGTCGGCGGGCTTCGGCGTAATGTCGATCAGGTACTGCGTCATATGCGCCGAAAGCGATTCATACTCGGCAAACAGAAAATCCAGAGTCTCGCGGTAGAGCTTGCGCCCCTCGTCATCCGCGCCGAAGTCGGGTGTGTAATACCCGCTCTTCTTGAAATCCTGATACCGCGTCGACCGCTCCTGCCCGTCCCATCGTTGCTCGTCTGCAAGTTCAATCGCCGCCAGAATCGACAGCCTCTCGACCGCCAGCGCAATGTGCGCCAGGTCCGCAATCGAGCGGTGCCCATACTGAAAATAGAAAGTGTTGAGAAACTTCTCCGCCTTCTGCGTGCTGATCTCCCGCAGCGACTCCTTCATCGACAGCGCCGACCGCGAGTACTTCGCCATGGCGTAGGCCTGAATCTCCGGCTCCACGCCAAACACGGCGAACACTTCGGTCGAAGGCGTTTCCGACGAAGCCTTTTCGACCGGTGCCACGGGTTCTGCAGCCGACGCCCGCTGCGTAGAGCGGTGTCCCGAGCCACCAGAGCCTGCGTCGGTCGCTGCTGAATTTCGGTTGGAAGGGTCAGGCATCACGATCACTTCATTGGTCACAGTCTGAGGCATGAGTGCTGGAATGTTACTCGGCGCGCTTGTGGATTAGCAATGTGATTCGCCGAATCTAACGTCCGCAGATAACTCATGTGGGGACAGCGTCCTAGGTTGTCTGCGTTGGACCGGGTCTCAGACCCGGTCGTAGAGCGCAGCTCGACTGCTTTCTCGCCCGCTCCCCGCGTATAATTCGGCTTCCACCGCAGTCATTGGCAAGTATTTGGGAGAAACGCTCATGTCCCTTTCAGGACGAGTAGCCCTCGTCACCGGTGCCTCACAAGGCATCGGACGCACCTGCGCCCTGCGCCTCGCCAAAGAAGGCGCGACCGTGGCCGTGGCCGCCCGCAATCAGGAAAAGCTGAACGAAGTAGTCGGCGAAATAACCGCCGCAGGTGGCAAGGCCGCCGCCTTCGCCCTCGACGTCGCCGACGAAGTGCAGGTGAAATCCACGGTCAAAGCCATCATCGCCCAGTTCGGCAAAATCGACATCCTGGTCAACAACGCCGGCATCACCCGCGATCAGCTCGTCATGCGCATGAAGCGCGCCGACTGGGACGCCGTCCTGCAAACCAACCTCACCTCCGCCTATCTTTGCATCCAGCAAGTCATCAGCTCCATGCTCAAGCAGCGCTGGGGACGCATCATCAACATCACCAGCGTCTTCGGCCAGATGGGCCAGGCCGGACAAGCGAACTACTCTGCCTCCAAAGCCGGACTGATAGGCCTCACCATGGCAATTGCCCGCGAAGTCGGCTCGCGCAATATAACCTGCAACGCCGTTGCCCCCGGCTTCATCGAAACCGCTATGACCGCGGTCCTGAGTGACGAATTCAAGCAGACCGCCGTCAAACAGATCCCGCTCGGGCGCGTGGGAACTCCGGACGACGTGGCCAGCGCCGTGGCTTTTCTAGCGTCCGACGAGGCCTCCTACATCACCGGCCATGTGCTGAACGTAAATGGCGGCATGCTGATGGGATAGCTTTCAAGATCGCTAACCACAGAGGACGCGGAGGACACAGAGGAATGACAACCGAGCCCACAATTTCGCAGGCTTTTTCTGTGTCCCCCGTGTCCTCTGTGGTGATTTTTTTTCTTTTGTTCAAGCGGAATCCCCGGCGCAGATCGCGCAAGCCCGCGAACTCTTCCTCGAATACGCGCAGTCCCTCGGCTTCAGCCTCTGCTTTCAGAACTTCGACAAAGAACTCGCAGGACTCCCCGGCGACTACGCCCCACCCGAAGGCCGCTTACTCCTCGCCGAACACGATGGCGAACTTGCGGGCTGCGTGGCCCTGCACAAGCTTGATCCACAAATCTGCGAGATGAAGCGTCTCTATCTGCGCCCGCAATCCCGCGGCAAGGGCCTGGGCCGAGTGCTGGCAGACTGCGTCATCGCAGAGGCCCGTCAGATCGGCTACGAGCGCATGCGTCTTGACACCGTCGAGCCCGTGATGAAAGATGCGGTGGCGATGTATTACAAAATCGGATTCCGGCAGATCGCTCCTTATCGCGCGAATCCAATCGCCGGCGCCATGTACATGGAACTCCAGTTGTAAGTCGCAACCATCCTTCGGCCACAATGTCCGCAACCAAATACTGAAGAGGATCCGATTCATGAAGAAAGCTTTGGTACTAGCGCTTGCCGTTCTCCTCGCCACCGCGACCGCTCTCGCCGCCGACGGCAAGTCCGTCTCCTACAAGAGCGGTGACGAAACCGTCCAAGGTGTTCTCTACACCCCTGCAGGCAAGGGTCCTTTCCCGGCGCTGATCGTCATTCACGAATGGTGGGGCTTGAATGACTGGGTCAAAGATCAGGCCTCAAAACTCGCTGACCAGGGCTACGCTTCTCTCGCGATCGATCTCTACCGCGGCAAGGTCGCGACCACGCCTGACATGGCGCACGAAATCATGCGCGGAGTCCCCGAAGACCGCGCCAAACGCGACCTTCACGCAGCTTTCGAATTCCTCACATCGCAGCCCAACGTAAAGAAAGACCGCATCGGTTCCATCGGCTGGTGCATGGGTGGAGGCTACTCGCTCGACGTGGCATTGCAGGAATCAACGCTGGCCGCGACTGTAATCAACTACGGTCATCTCGCCACCGACGCCGATGCGCTGAAGAAAATCAATGCGCCGATCCTGGGTCTTTTCGGTGGTCAAGACCACGGCATCACGCCCGCCGACGTGAACAAGTTCAAGGCGACCATGGATCAGCTCGGCAAGAAAGTAAAGGTCAAGATTTACGATGACGCCGGCCACGCCTTCGAGAATCCCAACAACAAAGATGGATATCGCGCAGCCGACGCAGCCGACGCGTGGACGCGCACTGTCGACTTCCTGGCGGGGACGCTGAAGAAATAAGAAGGCTTCAAACAGCCCGCTGGACGCGCGTTTGCGCCGATCGGTTGCTTGCACGCCGTGCAAGCAAAACGTTGCACATGCGTGAAACTCCGCTGAATCCCATTCGATTCTCGTATGGCACCGATGTCCGCCGCATAGCACGAATTTCCCACTTGCCAGAAGATGCTGATCTGGTTACTATGACCCATCCTGAAATGCTCCCCACAATGAATATCGGCGAGACCATCCGCAACTACCGGCTGCAGAAAGGTATGTCTCAGGGCGACATCGAAAAGCGAACCGGACTTCTGCGCTGCTACCTGTCACGCGTGGAAAACGGCCACACCATCCCTTCCCTCGACACGCTCTCGAAGATTGCCGGTGCCATGGAGCTCCCGCTGTCGCAGTTCTTCGCCGAACCCGGCCATAGCAATGGCTCTAAGGGTCTGCCGCAACTTTCCGACGATGAAGTCCGTTTCCTCAGCCAGATCCGCCGCTACTCCACCAGCCTGAACGACAGCGACCGCAAGCTGGTTCTCGCCATGGTGAAGAAAATGGCGTCGAATTCGGGGAAGTGAGCTTTTCGCCATTAGCTCTTAAGCCTTTAGCTTCCGCCCGGATCACCTCGCTGTTCCTTGATTTTCTCGAAATTCGCTGCATTCCAATAGAGCCCGCGTGTTCCTAATCACCCGAATCCTAGTGGGTTGAGCTAAGAGCTAAAGGCTAAGAGCTAGCAGCTGAATTACTTTCGTTCTATTCCCCTTAGTGACCCACGGGTACCTCGTCCCCGGCGGTCCTCCTCACTACACTGTCCATGGAGATATCTGTGACCACCGACGAGGAACTGAATCATCTCGACTCGCAACTGCGGCGTCTAAAAATCGAGTACGAGATCTTCTTCAGCAATCCGCAGAAGCGGCCTCCTTCCGACATCGAATGGAAGGTGCTGAGTCTACTGCGCAAATTTTCCGACGGCGGCCGCATGAACTTCTCCCAGCGCTACCGCTACAACGAAATGGCCCAGCGCTATGCCATCTACAGCGACCTGTGGCGCAAGAAGTCCCGCATCCGTGAGGAAGGCTACCGCCGTCCGCAGGATGCCTTGCTTTCGGTGCAGGGAGTTCGAGTCCTGGAAGAGGAACATAAGTCGCAGCACCATCCCGTGTACGGAGTGAGCCATGCCGCTGCAGCAGCGGCGGGCGCGACCTCATCCCAGCCCTTCACACTGCACAGCGTCGACCAGACCGAGCGCGAGCAAGTCGAACGCCTCTACAACACCCTCGTCGCCGCCAAGAAAAAAGCCGGCGAAAATGTATCGGGCAACATCGATTCGTTTACCACCTTCGTTCAGAAAAAGACCCAGGAGATCCGCAAGCAGTTCCACTGCGAGAACGTCGAATACTCCGTCGAACTCAGCGACGGCCACGTGAAACTCAAAGCCAAAGCAAAAACCTGCACCTGAGACGCAACAGACTCATGCGGCGGGCGCGCCGAGTTCTCACTACCGTAGCGGTCACTCTTGCAGTCGTATACTTAGCGATCTGCGTCGAGTTCCTTTTTTTCCAGAAGGACTACCGTCCCGGGCTTACCCAGCCTGAAATCAACCGCATCGCTCAGTCCCTGCGCCGAGCCGCGCTCGTAGAACCTTCAGGTCCCGCGACATAAAAGTTCATCGGGTGGCACGAGTCCGAAGCCCAGGTCCCCACAAACCGCTCCCCAAGCCGATTTTCACCGCTAGTGACTTTCTTCTCTGAGTCTTTATCCCACTGGCCTTCTGCCCAAGTGCGGATAAGATGTCCTCCGCAGCTCACGGCATTCGGCACGCACTCCTGGGCCCCAGCCGAATGTCTCAAAGCTCAAGGAAAAGGCTCCACGAAGAGTCCCCAATCTTGGACGATGCTGCGACTCAAATCTGATTGGAGAAAAAAGAATGGTATTGAAACGAGCACTTGCGTGTTTCTTTGTCCTCACGCTCGCCTCCGGGGTACTCCTGGCTCAAGAAGGCTTGAAGGTAGCCCACACCGTCCACACTGGCCCAATCAAAGCGGCACCGAAGACCCCGGCTGGACTGAAGGTTATCTTCAGCAACATCGGGCCCACCCCCACCAACGCCTACAACGACACCACCGGTTATTACGTTCTCGGGCCCACCAATTCAGTGGGACTTTCAGAGCAGGCCATCGGCGTGCCATTTACTCCGAGGTCTGCATCGCATGTGACTCAACTGGTCGTTGCGGTGGGTTGGATCTCCGGAACGTCGCTGGTCAATGTGGGCCTTTATAGCGACAACGCAGGCACCGTGGGAACCTTGCTGGCGAGCGGACAATCGTCTGCCATCCCGGCTTTCGGCTCTTGCTGCGGACTCGTCAGCGTCACGATTCCTTCCACCGCTGTAGCTTTCGGAACTCAATACTGGATCGTGGCCAGCTCGGATGACACCAACGGGCCGGACTTCACCGGAGTCTTCGAAGCCGCCAACAACGGCATCATCGCCGGTGATGTTGCGCTCGCAGGATGGTTCTCCTTCACCACCAATACCCCCGCTGCCGCAGCGAAGGGAACTGTCCCATAATCACGTTCAACTCTAAGCAGCAAAAAATAGGCCGCGATATTTTCGCGGCCTTTTTTCAAGTGCATCCGTTCTCGCGAAAGGCTGAGGGCGGAAGTTCCCCCCCAGGATTCCGTATCCTCAGCCTTCAGCGCAAACGCGCGCTCCCCCAATGCACACGCGTTCGCTCGGTTTGCCCGAGAGTTTTGCGCTATCCGACCTACTGCTCCACGGTTGTATTGCACGGAGCCGATGGAATCCCGTTGGCGATCACGGTCAATGTGCCGGGACCGAGCTCCGTTTCGAACGACACATCGAACTGAGTGCTCGTGGGTAAAGTCCCCGTAGCGACCCCCATCGTGCTGGGATTGTGGCTGCGTTGAAAGAAGTAATGCAGGGTCGAGCTGTTCTGGATGCGCACGATCGGGTAGTTCGTCGCCGACTGCGCGTCGTCCCCGTAAGCAGAGCCTTGCGACAGTCCGTTGAACTGCGTGCCGCTGACGGTATAGGTGCCTCCCAGCGCAACTGTCGCCGGACAACTGGTGATGGTCGGCTGCCACGCCGCTTCGTAAGTTCCCGCCGGAACGTAAAACCACATTTGCGGCGTGCCCACATGCATCAAGAGGATTGTGCCGTCCGCCGTGACCAGCATCCGCCCTCCCTCGGTATTGCTGGGATTCAATCCGATGGGTTGCGGTACGGAAAGCCATCCCGACCCGTCGAATGCATATTCGTAAAGCGTGCTGGGATTTTTCCCCCAGCCCGGGTTGGTGTCCACGAGCACGTTGCCATCCGGCAATAGGGCAGCCGGGGCATCCGCCGCATCGTTCACGCCGGGGATGTCGAACCCTGGGGTCCAGAGTCCCGTCGTGGTGCTATAGACCGATGTGTGGCCCGCGGTGCTCGGGCAAGTATTGGAGCCAGTCGCGAAAACCGTGCCGTCGGGGCGTAACACCGCTGGGCCGATTTCATACGTGGCTTTTGTGGGTCCACCGCATGCGCCCTTGGAGTCCCAGAGTTGCACTCCCGTGCTTCCGGCGCTGCTCCATTTCCCGGTGCTCGGGTTGTAGGTTTCCGAGCGCATGCCGTTCTTGTTGTAGGCGACGCCTGTATAGGTATCGACCGTCAGAATGTTTCCATTCGGCAGCAGAGTCCAACCTTCTTCATTGTTGCGGTCGAACTTGCCAACGAACCCGCTGGTGCTAGTCAACACCGTCCAGGTCAGAGACGATTCGTTCAGCAGGGCCGCTTGTGCCGGATTGTCGCAGCAGTTCGCGAGCATAAAAGTCCCGTCCGGCAACACCACGCTCGATGCATCTCCAATTCTCGTCCATCCCTTCGGAGGCTTCACTTGCGTCCATATGTTGGCAACCGGATCGTAAATCGCGCCCAGAGTCGTCCAGTCCTCCACACCGTTGTTATATTCGCCGCCTTCCACGATGACCTTGCCATCGGGCAGCACGGCGGACGCGAAATAGGTAGGAGCGTAGTTCATGGAACTGGGGAACGATGCGATCTGCGACCAAGTCCCGCTGCGGTAGAAGCCGTTGATATCCGGCGTCAGCTTCCACCAGTTGGAGGTTTTGTTTTCCTGCACCATGATCGTTCCATCAGTGAGTTGCAGCGCGATGCCAACGTTAAATTGCGGCGTCGTATCAATCGGAATCCATACTTGTGCACGAGCCGTGGCCGACCAGCCCAGCAGAACGGCCAATGCCATTGCAAGTTTCTGAAATACCCGCCCAAGTTGCGAAAACACAACCACATCGCTCTTCTTCATAAACGCTCCTTGATCTCAGATTCGGCGTCCCCACGCCGATCGCGATCCCCACTCCCCGTCGGCCTTTAGCGGCATCCTCAGGAATGTTCGCCGCAAATCTTCGAACGCCCCAACGCGATGCATCCTGCTCAAATTGCGGCTCAGAAGTCCTCAATTGCGGGATTATTAGTTTTCAATAGTTCTCAATCTCGGCTCAGCGATAAGGAAATCAAGAGTTTGCTGCGGGTTGATCTGGTGGTGATTTCTCCACGGCAGGCGGGATTCTCACGCGATCAGGGGATTTGTTTATCTGCGGGGAAGGGAATTCTCACAAATCAGAACCGTGCCGTCGCCCAATTCGCGGAAGTGTACCCTGCCTTGCTCCACCCAACGGTACAGGGTGCGCGGAGAAACGACAGCGGCCCTCGCCGCCAGTTCGATCGTCAGCATATTGACCTCGCAATTGCAGGCAGGGCAGCGCTCCGTCACAGGACTCGGGCCGCCCTGGGTCAGGGTCAGTTCCCGCCGCTGGATCGTGATCTCTACGCGCCGCCGCAATCCCATGCTCCCTCGAACCTCGGGTATCTCTGTCGGTAGCAAGTTAAAATGTCCGGTTTTTGTAGCAAGTGAAATGTCCGGTTTC